>ERZ781272.12-NODE-12-length-365294-cov-14.846555_pt1 | contig 365294 bp, 342 predicted proteins | sample MGYA00375850_ERZ781272 | MGnify/ENA primary metagenome ERZ781272 (study PRJEB29790, sample SAMN06051246) | human gut metagenome | host: Homo sapiens | place: USA: Cincinnati, Ohio | collected 2013-06-21 | study: EMG produced TPA metagenomics assembly of the Gut...
CAATCCGCAGCCCATTGTCAGTTTCAATTAAAATTTCCCCTTCTGTCTCCCCGTCTCTTACGATGTACTCGCGGTCAGAACGGTTTGTAAGCGCCAGACGGATTGCATCAATTACAGAAGTTTTACCGGCTCCGTTTCTGCCGGAAAGTTCTACACTCTGGCCGTCTGCCTCGTATTCTTTGATTCCAAAAAGATTCTTGATCTTTATTTTCGTTAATTTCACGCTTGATTTCCTCCGATGCCTCATATATAATGAGGATGTAAAATTGTTAGTAGTTACCTTGATTCCCTGGGAGTTGCCGCTCCTGGGGTTTCGTATTCTTTTTCAGTCTGCCACTCATCGTCTCTACCTCCTCTCACAGCTTTATGCATAACCACAGGTTGTCCCGACTTCCACCCACTCTTTTTCATCATAGTTGTTATAGCGGTAGACATGTCCTTCTAACGGGCTTTCCGCGATTACCATAAGACAACTGTGTCCCTGAAACTGCTCGGAAATGTCCGCCAGTGTAAGATATTCTACAGGGCTGTCATCCGGTTCGTATTTTTTCCATTCCGGCTCTAAAATGATGTGCTTAAGCCCTTCTTCGGCAATATTTTCGTTGCTACATAAAACAATTACCGTGTCGTTCATGCTATTAAAATATGTTTCTTCGGCATTTACTCTCTTCATTGCCCTTCTCCTCCTCTCACAACGCTTACAACGCTTCCAGTGAAGCGCAAACTGCTAAAATGATAATCACCCCGGCCACAAAGATAACCGCCGGCATCAGCCACCGCTCCGTTACTTCCAGCAGGCGAGATCGGCTGTCGTCCTCGAAGTCGTCGAGGTTGTCAATGTATTTCTGCATTCTGAATCACCTCCCACTGCTTGTCCATCGGTACCGCTATTAAGCGGTTTCATCTTTCTGTACCTCGTCTTTCTTTTTAATAGATTTTACAGTCACTGTTGCTTCTCCTCGTGCAGTCAAAATTCTTGCAAGGGCTTCAAATGCCTTTTCCACGTTAAGGCTATTTACTGCGATTACAGTATCTTTCATATCACCACCCCTCTCTGATAGATTGTATGTGTAACTGGTTGTACTTGTTTCCTATATCCTTATTGCCATTTCTTTCCTCATCTTCCCATTGACACAGATATTCGACAGTGGTATATTTGTCATATCGAACATAAGTTTGTTTTAGGCTATTTTGCTTTCTTTTTTAAATAATTCTTCCAATAGCATATCGGGATCTATCAGATCTCGGATTGCCAAAACTTCGGACCACGTAAATTCAGTGGTTCCATTAATCTTATTTCGCAATGACTTTTCAGAAATGCTAAGCTTGGAGGCAAATTTTTCAATTGTATAGCCTCTTCTGCTTATCTCAATTTTTAAACGATAGTACATATTGCCCTCCTTTCCGTTAACGGTTATTACTTGATTAGTATATATCCTTTAACGGCAAATGTCAACCTGCTTTTTAAATTATTTTTCCGTTAACGGCAAATTTATCTTGACTTCAACGGCTATAAGAGGTAAAATATTACCGTAGGAGGTTTAAAAAATGGGATTAGAGAAGATATCAGAATATAAGAAGAAGTTGGGAATGACAACAGAAGAATTATCTGAAAAATCTGGCGTACCACTAGGAACGTTAAATAAAATTTTAAGCGGCGCTACTAAGGACCCTAAACTAGAAACATTAAAAGCTATAGCGCATGTGTTGGGTTTATCTCTTGATGACTTCGATGATAAGAAAAAAGTTATACATCAAGAGCCCACCTATGCTGATGTAGAAAAACTTGTAGCCAGAAACGGAAAGAAAATGTCTGTTGAACAGAAAATGCGCCTGATACAGCTCCTGTCCGAAATTGAATTTGAGGACTGATTTTATTGAGAAATTATTTATGCTGCACCGATTTTAACCGAGCTGGACTTAAAAGATTGCTCAGTTATGTATTAACTGTCTACAAGGAATGCAATATAACTACTTTTCCAATTGATTGCTTTTCGATACTTAGGCATTATGGCTTTAAGGTTTTGAGTTATTCAGAGTTGAAGGAGATCAACTTTGAGTTATATACGATATGCCAGAGCTGCACAGAAGACGCTTTTACTTACGAAAAAATTATTGCGTATAATGAAAAAAACACATCTGAACGGATCCGTTTTTCGCTAATGCATGAGTTAGGGCATTATATCATGGATCTTCCGTCAACAGATAAATCATTTGAAGATCTCGCCGACTATTTCGCCAGTAACATTCTCGTACCTCGTGCAACCATCTGGCATATGCGATCGGATAGTGTCAGAGGTATTTGTCGTACTTATGGAGTATCCTGCATGGCCGCGAATCGAATATACGAAGATTATAAGATGTGTCATTTAAGTGAGTGCAAAGAAATAAATCAGGAAATACATAACTGGTTTTTCCCTGTTATTATACCGGAAATGCCGGTGCCAAAACCCAAACGTATCCTTGAGCAGAAAGAGCCTAAAGAAAAACACACCGCATGGGCAGAGTATCACGATATGCTTGAGAGATATTTTCCTGAACGGTTACAGAATTATATTTTAAGATGAGTAACATAAAATTTTCAGATTAAAATAGCCTGTGGCTTTTTAATAAAAATGAATAAAAAGAGGGAGAATTAATGTATGGAAAGTACTAAATTCTGCAAACATTGTGGAGAGGTCATTGACGCCGACTGTGTCGTATGTCCAAAATGTGGTAAACAGGTGGAACAATTAAGCAGTGGTAAGGATACCCCAATTATTATTAATAATTCATCTTCATCCAGTTCCAGTGCCAGCGCTGCTGCATCTGTATCTGGTGGCGGGAAAAGAGCGCTGCCATGGTATCTAAAGTGGTTTTGGATTTTTATCTTAGGTTGCTTTACAGGTGGAATTTATTGGATTGTAGGTTTTGTTTTAAGGGTTAATTGGAAATCTAAAAACTAATAAAGTAAAAAGCCCCAGGAGCTACCAACTCCAAGAGCTTTTCACATAGATTCTCTTGCCGGATCATTCCGGAAAGATATGTCTTTCTCGCAAATTGATTATATCATTTCCAGAATGTCTTGACAAGAGGTGTATTTTTTATACGCCAAATTAATACACTAGACCAAGGAGATGATATCATGGCACAACCACAGACCGCCCTTCAGCGCGTAGCCCTCTACATCCGTGTATCCTCAGATGAGCAGGCTGAACGTGGTGATTCTATCCGCGACCAAAAGGAACGCGGAACTAAATATATCGATGATCACCAGAACATGATCCTTCAAGATACCTATATCGACGACGGCGTTTCCGGCCAAAAGCTGGACCGTGATGATTTTACCCGCCTGATCGGGAATGTCAAAGCCGGCCTGGTCGATCTCATCATATTTACGAAATTAGATCGATGGTTCAGGAGTCTTCGCCATTATCTTAACACTCAGGTTATATTAGATAAATACAACGTAGCCTGGACAGCCATTGACCAACCTTATTTTGACACCTCCACGCCTTATGGGCGGGCATTCGTGGCCCAGTCTATGACTTGGGCGGAGCTGGAGGCACAGAACGGCGGTCTTCGTGTTGCCGACGTGTTCCGAAGCAAGGTAGAGCATGGTGAAGTTATAACCGGAAAGGTGCCGCGCGGCTACATGATTCAAAATAAGCATTTAGTTTTTTCTGACGAGGCACCCGCGATGTTGGATAGTATTCAGTACTTCCATCGGGAACAGGGACTTGCCAAAACCGTAAACTACATGCGGGAAACCCACGGAATAAATATGAGTATCCAGAACCTTAAAAACAGTATCCTGCGAAACGAGAAATACACTGGCCGTTATCGCGGCAACGAAAATTACTGTCCGCGCCTGATTTCTGACGAGATGTATCAGGACATTCAACGTGTTCTTGACAACAACAGCACGATACGCTCCAGCCAAAAATACCCTTACATATTTTCAGGAATCCTGATTTGTGACGAGTGCGGTCATAAAATGAGCGGCTGCCACATTAACGTCGTGAGCCGCAGGACCAGCGGAAAAGTCTACCGCTACAAATATCCTGCCTATGAATGCCTGCAGTACCGTGCATACAAAAAATGCAGCAACGGAGGCGAGATTCGAGAAATACGGATTGAGGAATACTTGCTGGAACATGTCCGAGAAGAGTTAAGCGGCTATCTGGTAGATTTTGAGACAGGAGAAGCCAAGAGAATTGATAATCGCGCAAAAAAGAATAAGATCCGCAGGAAACTAGACCGTTTGAAGGATTTGTACCTGAATGAAGTGATCAATCTGGAAGAATATAAAAAAGACCGCGCGGAGTATGAGGAACAGCTTGCTGCCCTCCCAGACATGGAACAACCAATAAAAAATCTAAAACCGCTTAAGCAAGTTCTGGACTGCAATTTTGAGATCATCTATAATAATTTAAACAATGAGGAAAAGAGGGCCTTCTGGAGGTCAATTATTAAGGAAATCCGTGTATCAAAGAGCATTGGGCGGAACCGGAAATATCAAATCATCTTTTTGTAATTGTTTTACCGTTAAGTTAAGTTTCCGGTGTGCTGATTCATCCCTGTCATTTCATTAAATACGGTACTCTTTCCCACATTCGGGTTGCCGGCCAGGGCGATCACCTTATCGTCTTCCTGGCGCTTCCTGATTTCCAGCCCGCAGTCTACGGACTTGATTCCGACAGAATCTCTGCTTAACCCCATATTACGTCCTCCGTTTCCTCCTGTTCTGACTTGCCCTCACAGATCGAGGCAGTATCTGCGGCCGAAACCATGCCTGGATTCTTCTCCGCTTTTGCTTTCCGGTATCCCGGCTCCATCCTGCATACCATCACACGTCCGGAGTCTTCACTCCTCAGCGCAATGACGGCCCCGCGGATCACATAAGCGCAGGGATCTCCCAGAGGGCTCTTCCCCACACACTCCACCACGGTTCCTTCAATCAGACCGATGTCCTGAAGACGTCGTCTCATATCATCAAAAACGGCCAGCTCGGATATAACTGCCTTCTGGCCCTTTTTTAAATCGGTTAACTGGATTACTTCTGCCATTAAAATTTACCTCCGAAAATGTTTCCATATCCTAACATATGCGAAGGCTGGTACAGTGGTTCCGCAGGATTTTTGCATTTTTTCAGACAGCAGGCCAGTTTCCCTGACCGCACTAATTATGAAGCTCTTCCCCAGGCCTGTCATAGAACGTTCGCCGCCGGAATATACTAAACTGATATGCGGACACCGACAAGGAGGTAACAAATGGACCAGGAAGATAATTTTTATACATTAAAAGGCTATTCTCTGCTGGAACACGTTCAGATCACCTACTCCATGGAGGACTATTTGGAAATGATCTGCCGCCTCAGTCAGGACGGCACTCCGGTCCGGATCGGAGACCTTGCCAAATGCCTTCATGTCCGGCCTTCATCCGCCTCAAAAATGGCCGGAAACTTACGCAGCAGCGGGCTTGTGAGGTTTGAAAAATATGGTACGGTCACGCTGACCGAGGCGGGCCTTCAGCTTGGGCGCTATCTCCTGTTCCGCCATACGGTGCTGCAGAATTTCTTCTGCTATATTAATCAAACCACTGATGAGCTGGAACAGGCCGAGAAAGTAGAGCATTTCATCGACCCGAAAACCGTGTATAATTTGAAAAAATGGCTGGATAAATTTACATAGACAGTCTTGTGCGAATCCGTAATTCGTCGTATACTATAGGTTACACAATGAAATTCAAGTCACTCTTCCAGGTGTACAATGCTTCGCCCAGTGGAGATGATGAGAATCAAACGCATGCGGTCAAAGTACGCCCGCTAAGTGTTCATAACAAGGAGGAACAGACACATGGATAAGATTAAGATGACAACCCCCATCGTCGAGATGGACGGCGACGAGATGACCCGGATTCTCTGGAAGATGATCAAAGATCATTTACTGCTTCCCTACATTGACTTAAAAACAGAATACTACGATCTCGGCCTGGAATACCGCGACGAAACAGACGATCAGGTCACCGTCGATTCCGCCAACGCCACTAAAAAATATAAGGTTGCAGTCAAATGTGCCACCATCACCCCCAATGCCGCCCGTGTAAAAGAGTACAACTTAAAAGAGATGTGGAAGAGCCCCAACGGCACGATCCGCGCAATTCTGGATGGCACCGTATTCCGTGCTCCGATTGTGGTCAGGGGAATCGAACCGTGTGTAAAGAACTGGAAAAAGCCGATCACCATTGCAAGGCATGCTTACGGCGACGTATATAAGGGTTCCGAGATGAAGATTCCGGGAGCCGGAAAAGTCGAGTTAGTCTATACGGCAGAAGACGGAAGCGAGACCCGGGAACTGGTACATAATTTCGCAGGCGCCGGTATTGTACAGGGCATGCACAACATAAATAATTCCATAGAAAGCTTTGCCAGAAGCTGTTTCAACTACGCTCTGGATACGAAACAGGATTTATGGTTTGCCACCAAGGACACCATTTCCAAAAAATACGATCACACCTTCAAGGATATTTTCCAGGATATTTTCGACGCAGAGTATACTGCAAAGTTTGAGGAAGCCGGAATCACTTACTTCTACACTCTGATCGACGATGCGGTCGCCCGTGTCATGAAGTCCGAAGGCGGCTATATCTGGGCCTGCAAGAATTATGACGGCGACGTTATGAGCGACATGGTTTCTTCCGCATTTGGCTCTCTCGCCATGATGACCTCCGTTCTCGTATCTCCGGATGGCGATTACGAATATGAGGCCGCCCATGGAACCGTACAGCGCCACTATTACAAGCACTTAAAGGGAGAAGAGACCTCCACCAACTCGGTGGCCACCATTTTCGCCTGGACCGGTGCTTTGAGAAAGCGCGGAGAGTTAGACGGCAACAACGACCTGATGGATTTCGCTGACAGACTGGAGAAAGCCACCATCGATACCATCGAAAGCGGTGAGATGACAAAGGATCTGGCACTCATCACCACCATACCGAATCCTACTGTATTAAACAGTGAGGATTTCATCAAAGCAATCGCTGCCCGTCTCTAAGGGAGAGCTTCACTCAACGGCCTTCCCTCACCGGCCTTCAGCGAAACGTAATCTGACTGCTGCTACTGCAATCCCTCCGAACCGCGGGTCTTCTCACGGTACCGGGGGGATTTTCATAAACCAGCACTGGTATTTACGCCGGGAGGCACTAACTATTCATTATTATCAGGAGGCTCTGTCCATGAGATACAAACCCAAAGACCACACACTGAAAAACGGCGTTCTCTGCCACTTAAGAAGCCCTCTTCCCGCCGACGCGGCCGCCATCCTTCATCTGATGAAGGCCACCTCAGACGAGACAGACTTCATGGCCCGGTACTCCGATGAAATAACCATGCCCACCCTGCGGGAAGAAAAATTTCTGGAGTCCACGCTGAGCAGTCCCGCTGACTTAATGATCTGTGCCGTTGTGGACGGAACCATTATCGCCAATGCCGGCTTAAGCCCTATCGCCCAGAGGGAACGGTACCGCCACCGCGCGACCTTCGGCATATCCATCCGGAAAGAGTACTGGGGCCTGGGAATCGGCTCCCTTCTTCTGTCGGCCATCATTACATGTGCCGGAGAAATGGGGCTGGAGATGATCGAGCTGGAGGTTGTCTGCGAAAATAAGCGTGCGATCGCCCTTTATGAAAAACATGGCTTCCGCATCTACGGCACCCGCCCCCATTCCTTTAAATACCGGGATGGCAGCTACGCAGATGAGCATCTCATGCTGCTGGACCTCTGATTGTCCGGACTTCGAAGTACGGTTTTCAGACTGTCTCCCATGACTCTTCTGTGAACCATCCTGATTTTCGACATTAATTTTAAAAAAAGGACAAAAATCCCTGTTCAATTCATTATCAGAATGATATAATATTTATTATCATATGTTGTATTGGTAATGGAAGGGATCCTGATCATGAATTTAAGACATCTTACTATCTTCAAAACCGTCTGTGAAGAGGGCAGTATTACAGGAGCGGCGAAATCGCTGTCCATGACTCAGCCGGCTATTTCTCACGCGATCAATGAACTGGAGGAATCCGTAGGCGCCTCTCTCTTCGACCGCGTTTCCAGGAAAATCGTCATCAATGAGAACGGCAAATTCTATCTCTCTAAAGTGATACCGCTTCTGGAGCTCTATCACGATCTTGAAACCTGTTCCGGCTCCTTAAACCGCCAGACTCCTCTTCGGATCGGCTCCTGTGTGACTCTGGCCAGCTTCCTGCTGCCCGGAGTTATTTCCCGTTTTATGAAAAGCAATCCGGAGTCCGTCGTCAAGGTCACGGTGAATAATTCCAAAGAGATTGCACAGCTGCTGCTGAAAAATGAACTGGATATCGGTCTGATCGAGGGCGTCGTGCCCAACGAACAGCTGGAGAAAATCCCATTTTCCTCCTATCCGCTGGCCGTCATCTGTGCGCCCGACCATCCATTCGCCCGCCTGGCCAGCCAGCCCGTATCCCTGGAACGCCTCGTGGAAGAGCCTCTCATCCTGCGCGAGGAGGGCTGCACGATCAGAGACGCCTTCGACTGCGCCCTGACTCTGCACAACTTAACCGCCGCGCCGCTGTGGTCCAGCACCAATTCCGACGTAATCGTCCAGGCCGCCCGTGAGAACCTGGGAGTAGGCGTTGTTCCCCGAATCTTTGCAGATCCCTACATTCAGCGCGGGGAGATTGTGGAGATAGACGTAAAGGAATTTGATGTCAGCTGTATGAACCATGTGGTATTTAATAAAGATAAATTTCAGAGCGAGAGTTTCCAGGCGTTTATTAATCTGGTGCTATTCGATTAATCTTGTTATCCAAAAAGTATGGCGGCGAAACAGAATATTCTGTTTCGCCGCCGTACTTTTTACGTTTTCTCCTAACCGTAAGCAACAGGCTATTTACAAATCCACTACACTACCACAGAAAAACCTCTTTCCCCGCAAGCTTCATCAACGCCTCCAGAAAGTAGTAATCTCCATATATAATCGAAAATTCGTGTTCCGTGTCGTGGTAGGCCGCCGTACATTTCTCCAGCAGCTGATCTTCTTCCTCATTCCAATTGCACCGCTCCGAAGCAAGCGTTCTCAAAAGGCGCAGCGCCGCCTGCAAATAGACACGGCTTTCCCGGCCCTTTTCCTGCTTTGCAATCTCAATAAGCCCGCAGGCGCCGATGGCGGCGGCGGTGGAGTCTTCCAGCCCGCAGTCCTCCGGCTGCCGGAAATCCACCGGAATCAGATTGCTCTCCGGAATATTGGCGATAAAGTAGTTGGCAATTCTCTTGGCGGTGTCGAGATACTTTCTGTCATTCGTGTGTAAGTAGCTCAGGACAAATCCGTATAAGCCCCACGTCTGGCCTCTCGTCCAGGAAGAGCCTTCGCCGTATCCCTGGCCTCCGTAGTCTCTGACCATCTCCCCCGTCTCAGGATTGAATTCCACGATATGACGGACAGACCCGTCAGCCCTGACAAATGCATTCATCGCAGTATCCGCGTGATCCACGGCGATCTCATAGAATCTCGGATCCTTCGTCTCCTCAAAAGCCCAGTAAAGCAGCGGAAGGTTCATCATGCAGTCGATGATGGCCCAGCCGCGGTTGTCTTCCTGCCGATACCCCATCCCGTCATTCCAGGCCCGTAAGAACCTGCCCCGCGGATTGTAGCGGCCCGCCAGATTACAGGCGGCCAGCATACTGCGGTTTTTCGACTTCTCGTCACCGGTCAGCCGGTAATCGGCGACGGAGGTCAGAAGCCACTTAAATCCATTATCATGGGTCAGCCCTTCCGCACACATCAAGTTTCTGTCCATCTTCTCTTCCGTTTCCACGGCGATTTTCTGATATTCCTCGTCCTGAGTCAGAGCGTACAGCTGCCACATCATGCCTCCCCAGAATCCATTGGTCCACCAGTCTATCTGGTCATCCCCCGACCGGTCGTCATGGACGCCGTCAACGGTCGTATATGGAATCTTGTGGGCGGAGCGTCCGCTCACCTTCTTAAGCTTCTCTTCTGCCCTCTTCAGAGTTTCGCCGGCCCATGCCATCTCCTCTTCCTTTAATGGTAATTGTTCTGTCATATTTTCGTCTCCTCCGTCAACCTTTCACCGATCCAATCATAACGCCCTTTACAAAGTATTTTTGAATAAACGGATAAATCACAAGCACGGGAACCATGCTCACCACGATCAGCGCGTACTTGATTACGCCCGCCGCCTGGGCGAGCTGTGCCTGCAGCTCCGGATCCGTCACAGTGGATGGATCGATCTGATCCGCCATTAAGATCTCCCGCAAAAACAGGGTCAGCGGATACAGTGCCTTGTCATGAAGATAGATCATGGCATTGAAGTAGGCATTCCAGTGTCCCACGCCGTAGAACAGCACCAGCACCGCCACAATCGCCTTCGAGAGCGGCAGGACGATCCGGATAAAATACATGAAATCCGAGCAGCCGTCTATCCTGGCTGCCTCCAGCAGCTCTCCGGGAATCGAATTCTGGATAAATGTCTTTGCTATAATCAGGTTGTAGACCCCGATCGCCCCCGGAAGCAGCAGCGACCACACCGTATTCAGCAAATGCAGCTTCTGCACGAGTATGTACGACGTAATCATACCGCCATTAAAGAACATGGTAAATGTAAAGACCAGCATGATCGCGTTCCGCCCCGGAAGATCGTCCCTGGACAGGCAGTAAGCCGCCGTCAGTGTCATGATAATATTGACTGCCGTCCCCACAAACGTGTAAAACAGGGAGTTACGGAATCCCGTCCACACCGTCTTCGTATGAAACACGGTCTTATAGCCCTCGAGACTGAAATCCACCGGAAACAGGACCACCTTGCCGCTCTGCACCGCGGTGCCGGACGAAAATGACGCGCTGATCACATAGACACAGGGATACAGCACAAGGACAAAGAAAATCGTCAGGAGAGCCGTAATCACAACGTAAAACACTTTGTCATTCAGACTGTAATTCTTGAATTTTCGCATTTTTGCCCTCCTTAAAAGATCCCATTGCCGCTCAGCTTCTTGCTCCCCCAGTTTGCTATCATCAGAAGGATAAAGTTGATCACCGAGTTAAACATACTGATGGCTGTCGATAGCGAGAAATCATTGATTCCGCTGGCGAGTCCCACCTTGTATACATAGGTCGATATAATTTCACTGTAATTCAGATTCAGATTATTCTGCATCAGCAGGACTTTTTCAAATCCCACATTCATGATGTTGCCAACCGCCAGAATCAGCATAATGCTGGCGGTTGGGAGTATGGTTGGAACGTCGATGTAGAGCAGCCGCTGGAACCTGCTTGCCCCGTCAATCTCAGCCGCCTCATGAAGGGACTGGTCCACACCGGCCAGCGCAGCAATATAAATAATCGCACTGTAGCCCGTGCTCTGCCATACCCCCGACCAGACGTAGATGTGCTTAAACAGCTTCCCGTCCGCCAGAATATTCGGCGCCGTCCGGTTGGTAAACATCGTATAAAGGCTCCCATAGATTCCGCTCCGGTTGTTCAGCACCTGGAAAATCAGCCCCACCATGACTACGGTCGAGATAAAATACGGCACGTACGTGATCGTCTGGATCGCCTTCTTATACCGTTTTCCCAGCATTGCATTCAGCAGCAGCGCGAAGATAATGGGAATTGGAAATGACACCGCGAGGCTGTATAAGGAGATCATCAGCGTATTTTTCATGATGATCGGGAATTTGTATGAGGTGAAGAACTTGACAAAGTTGTCAAGTCCCACCCATGCGCTGCCCCAGATTCCCTGCCTCACATTATATTTCTTAAACGCGATCACCAGCCCGCCCATGGGGACGTATGCAAATACCGCTATGTAGATGAGCGGCAGCAGCAGCAGCAGATACAGCTGCCATCTGGCGAGAATCTGTCTCTTCAAATCTCTTTTGCCCGCAACCGGGCTGTCTTTTCTGTTTCCTGCCACAATAAATTCCTCCGGGTTCCTCTCTATTCCACAGAGCGGTCATAGGCCGCCTGCGCGCACTTTTGCCACTCGTCGAGGCCCATTCCCTTTAGTTCTGACATATAAGCATCCCATCCGCTCTCAATATCTCTTGCCCCGGTGATAAACTCTGCCATCGTCTGGTTTACATAAGTTGGTATATTAGAAAGGGCTTCCTGAATCTGTCCTGCCTCATCCTCGGTATAGTGAAGAAGTGGGAGAACCTTCTCCGGATGCTTGTCAAAATAATACTCATAGCTCTTGGCATTTAGCTGTGTCTTGTCTTCCGGGTTGTACGTTACCATGCCGTTTGCAACGGTGTTCATCTCCGCAAGGCTCGCATATCTCGGTGATACGCCGTGCCATGTCTTTGCTGCCGGCTCCAGCCAGTAGTTGGAGATATAAGCCAGCGTCACCTTGTCGTAGAGGCCGGCCGCCACATAGGCATTGTTCATCTTCTCCAGTTCCGCCGGGTCTTCGGTATAATCAACACCCTTTTCACCGAATCTGGCTACCGTGGAGGCCTCATGATCGTAGAACGCATCCGCCAGTTTCACAGCCAGATCTACATTTTTACAACCATTAAAAATAAAGAATTCCTGGTTTGGCGAGTATTCTGTATATGGTGTATAGTTGGTTCCGTCCGGCCCCTTAACCGGATTTAAAATCTCCATTTCCAGATAGTTGCTGTTGTTTGCCGCATCCGGATAGTTGGAGAGGGAGCCGAAGGACACCAGCCCCACCACATTGGTTTCCTCGTTTAAAGTTGCCTTAAACTGCGTATCGTCATCGGTAAAGATGGCCGGTGAGAGCAGGCCCTCTTTGTAAAGATCGTTCATGTAAGTCAATCCGGCCTTCCAGCCCTCCGTCGTAAACGGAGCGATAACAGTCTTTCCGTCCTTGTCAAGGGCGAGGCCGCCGTTTAAATTGCCGCCGTTCCAGAATTCAAAGGAATTCATGAGCGCAGCCGTGATATTCTGGCCGTAGCCGCCGGCCTGATAGCCGTAAGCGCCGATCTCATCCTGCACGCCGTTTCCGTTGGGATCCTGATCATGGAACGCCTTCAATACGGTTTTCAGTTCATCCGTTGTCGTCGGCATGGTCAGTCCCAGCTTGTCGATCCAGGCTTTATTGATAAACATACGATTGGGCGTCACATTCCAGGTCTCCGGTTCATATTTGGATAAGCTGTACATGTTACCGTCCGCCATCGTCTGGGCCGCTTCCATCACCTTCTTGTCTTCTTCCGGGATTGCGTTGTAATTCGGCATCCTGGAAGCATCCTCTGTATATTCGTTTAAAGGCAGGAACACTCCGCTGCTGCCGTATTCCAATATTGTCTCCGGTGTCAGAGCATTATCCACAATCAGCACATCCGGCAGATTGTCATTGGAGGTGGCCATGAGGGACACCTTTGTCCTGACCTCATCCGTAGCCGCCGGAAGCTGATAAAACTCAATCTCAATCCCCAGCTTGTCTTCCAGATATTTCGTGAAGTAGTTGTTATCGTAATCCGTCACATAGCTGTTTGTCTGGATCGCAACCACCAGCTTGTTGTCTCCGCTTCCCTGTGCCTCCGTCACAGCCGCCGTCGTATCACCTTCTGCGCGGTCTGTCCCGCCGGCCGGCCCGCCGTTTCCTTTCTGGCAGCCCGATAATGCGGCTGCGGCCATCACTGCGGCCATTCCCAGCGCCACTGCTCTCTTCCCATTTTTTCTCATGATACTTCTCCTCCTTTATGATCGTTTCTCATTACTGCTTCGTGGAAGGAATACGTGCGGCCATCGGAAAAAGCCACCTCCATATCCCCGTCCTCTATGTTTTCACCCCCGTAAGCGCGGCAGGCCGTGACCTCCCCTGCGCCGTGCGGGTATAAAACCGTTACCATTCTAATAGTGTCAGACTGTACACGGGCGACGATACAGTTGATCTCCCGGTACATTCCCTGCTCGGTCCCTGTGGCCACATATCCCTGCCACTCCGGCTCTTCTCTCCCGCGGATTATTTCCATGGTTTTCTCGTTCCCGGAAACGCAGACGGCCATCTCCTCCAAGTCCACCCCCGCCTCCGTGATCACTGGATTTTCACTGTCTACATGCCAAAGGAAATCGTACACATGAGGATTCCGGGACTCCAGCCGGTCTACCACAAGGAAAAACGGGTTCAGGCCCTCCGGCGCTTTTTTGATAAAATAGACCGATCTTGTATGACGCACTCCGGTCTCCTTGGGCGGAACCTCGTCTTTTGCATTCTCCTCATTCTTTCCGGGTTTTCCCCAGTTCCAGCATTCCATACCGCCGTACGCCCCGTCATAGCAGCCCTCCGCCCAGTCACAGGAGTCTCCGATTCCCCACTTCATCCCGGAAAGCTTTTCGATATCGCTGTCTTCCCAGACATACGAAGCTCTTCGGTTCTGCCCCTTATGGTCCACCAGGACCGTATTGTGTGCCCTGGAGGACAGACAGTAGCGTCTCATCTCGGAATCGTCGTAGGCATAATTTCCGCCCTCGGTCAGCAGGTACTTCCCCTGTGCGTAGATGAGTAAATTCAGCTTATCCTCATGCTGATGGCCCCGTCCAAATGGCGCGGCGTCCAAAAGTCCCCAGACGCTGCCGTTCTCCCATCCATTTCTCATAATGAAGAAACCCGAATAGGGAAGTGCGGCTGACAAGTAATCGGGACGGGTTCCCCGTGTTCCGCCGCTGGCCGCCCAAAGGATGGTTTCCGCCTTCTCTTCTCTTATGAAGGAAAGCTTTGGCTCCAGCAGTTTCCGGCTCGCCTCCATCCTTCCATCGTTGATATCCGGCAGACATCCATCAGGCATCATGAGCTTCACATCGATCTCACAGGCGGTTGTCAGCCGTTCCGTCATTCGTTCCGGAACCGGGACATCGAACGCCCTGGCCGCCAGAATCAGCCGCTCGTAGTTATTGATTACAACATCGTGATATCCCGTGGACAGTTCATACTGGAAGCCATCCGGATAGATCTGACGCCCCAGCTCCTCCTCCAGCGCGGCAAACGCAGACTGAAGCCACTCTTCCCGCTGTTTAAACTGAGGATAGAGAATTCCAATCTGAGCCAGCCCGTTCATCTCCATAATCAGCCAGTTTCCATGCGTCCTGTTTCTGTAAAGCCTCTGCCCGTGTTCCCAGACCGATTGATACCAGTCCACCAGAAGATCGTCGGTAAACGCCTCCGTATCAAAGAATGTGAAAAGCACGTACGGCCAGTTCGCTCCCATCCGGATCCCGCATTCGATCGTCCTCCAGCACTCGGTATCGTACCCGGATACTGACTGCTCCGGGCGTACCGCCTGGCGAACCCAGGAACGAAAAAATTCCGCAGCCTGATAAGCGTATGCCTCCTTCTTTGTTCGGTTGTACTCGTGAGCCAGCATCTTCCACTCATGATGGCGGTTCAGCTGCCACGTCCACTCCCTGTACTGATTATAGGTAGGATTGGCTTTCCAGTTTATCTCCCCCGCTGCCCCAAAATCACAGGGGACCCCTACCGAGATCAGGACGTGCTTTCGCAGACGCTCACATGCCTCCTCATCCGTCTCGCCCGGATATTTATAGACATTCTCCGGTTCCTCATACGGGATTGCCAAAAAGCGTTCCCTCCTCGCGGCAAGCCCGGACCGCAGTGAAGCAGCCAAAGCGCTTCTTGCCTGACCGTAATCATGGTTCTCTGCAAAATGACGCACTTCGCTCATTTCCGGCCGGTCCAAATCGAGACAGCTATGGAAAAATGTCTCATCCGTAAGAAGAGGGCCATTTTCTGTTTCCGGCATCTTTATGCCTCCTCTCCAATATGTAATTTTTTGTATGGCCGTATCGTACCATACCTCTCTGTCTTTTGGATACTGTCATTGAGTAAAAAGAATACCGGAGGGTAAGAAAATGGTATCTCATATTTTTCCTGCCCTCTCATATGGTAAGAATTCAAATTAGAAGAAAAAATTGTAAAAAATCTTGTTAAATTATTTGAGGATGAGCAGCAAGTCTATTATGATAAAGCGATTTATTTTATGTAAACAAAACGATTGGGCTTTTGATTCCTGGCTAAGATTTCTGCTGTCACAGAGTGTACCGTCAAAACAACATAAGGGACAGCGCTGATAAAATTCCTTCAGGCTGTCCCTTTTATGATCTGACATAAGAGTCCCTTACCGGGCCTCACAGTTTTCCTTATACACCTTCGGTGTGACGCCCACCTGTTTGCTGAAATTCCGATAAAATGTATTGACCGCACCGAAGCCGGTCATCTGGGCGATCTTATCGTTGCTGTAGTCCGTCGTCGCCAAAAGTTCCTTCGCCTTCTCAATCCGCAGCCGCAAAAGGTACGAGGAGAATGTCTCACCGGTCTGTTCCTTCAGAAACTGGGATAAATACTTTTCGGAGATTCCGATCTCGCTGCTGGCCCGGTAGGCCGAGAGACCGGCCTCCTCGTAATGGCTGTTTAAGTACTGGGTAATCTTCTCCTTCAGCCCCTCGTTCTTGCTTTTCTTCGTCTGGCTGATGAAGTCACAGAGTTCGGCAGAACTTCTCCGCAGCATCTCCATCATTTCCCCGCACTTTAGATTCTTCTGGAAGACCGGAAAATTCTCCCTGGAATCCGTCTCTCCGTCCAGATGGAGCCAGGCCGAATACAGGATATTCCGGATCGAATAGAAAATCTGTTCCTTCTGTGCCTCATATAAGTAAGGCATCCTGCTGTAATAGCTCTCCACCTTATCCAGCTGGGTGCAGATTTCCTCCTGCTGCCCACATATGAGAAGCGTATAGAGATGATTCAAAAAATCCATATTGACCGGATTTGCGTAGAGAGCGTTGGCAGAGATATCGTACGTCTTTACCACATTTTCATTGCTGCAGGCATACTGTGCCCGAACAACCTCACGGGCCTGCTCATAACATTTGTTCACATTGGCAAGGTCTGTTCCGATGGCACTGATCCCGACATGAAGAATCACGTCGTACGCGGAGGTAACCATGACGGCCACCTCCTCAAAGAGCTTCTTGATGCCGGAAACATTGGCCTCCTGTTCCGGTTTCAGTTCAAAAAGGAACAGTTCGTCGGTCAGACCGCTGTATACATTCGTAAATTTCCCGGGATAATGCTTTTTTAAGTACTCCACCATGGCAAGTGTTATGATATCTGAATTTCCGTATTCCTTCTGCTGAAGGCGCACCACGGCCACGCAAAAGAATTCCGGCACCTTCTCAAAGCATTTCTCAAATACCCGCCGTTCCTCGGGAAGCCAGATTCCCATAACGATCAGATGCTCCAGCATCATGGCTTCATTCTGCTTCGCCAGTTCCTCCATCTTCGCGCGGTACTCATTGCCGTTCTTCTTCAGAGCCAGTATATTGTCTGTCAGAATCCCGTACTCGTCAAACCTCTTTTTGCTGCTCTCCACTCCATTTTCCGCAGGGAGGGCAAACAAAACCCGTTTCATGCCGGTATACTGCTGGTAGCTGTAAAATGCAGTCAGCCCGATTACCAGCAGCAGACCGATGCAGAGATAGATGATCAGGAGTCTGCTCACCGGCCAGATCTGGCTATTGATAAATGTCATGGGAATCCCGGTAACGATCTTCCACTGCAGGTCATCCTGCTGCTTCACAATCAGGCGGTAACTGCCCCCGTCCCCGACGACCTGTCCATTCTCATACGCGCCGATCCCCTCCGGGACATTCCCATACTCCAGCAGGACATCCCCGGTCCTGGAATCCTGAATATAGAGGAATCCATCCTTCTCCAGCTCCGGCATCATAATGCTTTTAATCAGATAGTCTCTGTCGATGACAAAGCACGACAGGTACTGCGGGTTCAGCCGCGTAAATTCACTGCTCGTTAAGTAGAGGATCGCGTCATGAAGCTTTCGTTCCTTCTCATTATAGATAAACTTTATCTGATCCAGGCGGACGAACTGGCTGTGTTTCGCATACCGGCCAAACAGTTCGTCACGCACGGCATCCGAGTCAGAAAAGTCCACGCCTTCCCGCTGGATCCGGAGAAATTTATTGTAGTAGTCCTGGAAATTGAAGCTGCACTGGCTGGTGGATAAGTACAGGTCATTATTTTTAAACAGCATAAATACATAGGGGGTGTAGTCCGCCACAAAGCCAATCTCACTGAACATTTTATTGGCCTCCTTTAGCTTGAGCACATCCTCCTTTGGAATCTTCCCCTGCTGGTAGACAATAGTGCTGAAGGTCTGATTCTTCGCCATCATTTCATTGATCAGCTCCATTTTATTTACCATCTCATAAATACCGTTGATTCCCTCCTGGTTCTTCATCTCCCCTTTTTCAATTATGTAGTCCTCAATACTGCGGCTGGCTACGAAGGCCACCAGAATACTGCTCAGGAAAACAATCAGAAAACCCAGAAAGTATTTTGTTATGTAGTGCATCAGCATTTTTGTAAATTTCATAAAATTCGGCTCCATTTTTACTTCGACTGTTTTAATCATCGTGTGTTGAGGCTGTGATTCATGACTTTGCCGGCAGTATACCGACAAAAATAAAGTAACATATCGTATTATAGAATGCAAACCAAGTATCAAAAAAATAAGGCACAGAATACTTATATTTCTGCACCTTACTTTTCTGTTCCTATCTATTCATAAAATTCGATCCTCAGTTCATCTCAGCCAGCAGCTTATCAATGCTCACAATCTTCACACAAAGTGCGAATAATTCCATCGCCAGAATCAGGTCAGATAACGGCGGATAGGAAGGAGCGATACGGATGTTGCTGTCGTGCGGGTCCTTTCCATATGGATAGGTAGCGCCGGCGCCGGTCATGATGAGACCTGCTTTTTTACATCTGCCAACGATGGACTTCGCACATCCGTCCAGAGAATCGAAGGAGATGAAGTATCCGCCCTTCGGACTGGTCCAGGAACCGATTCCAAGGCCGCCCAGTTCTCTCTCCAGAATCTCGATTACGGCTTCGAACTTCGGTCTCATGATGTCTGCATGCTTTCTCATGTGCTCCACCATGCCGTGGATATCTCCGAAGAAACGCACGTGACGCAGCTGGTTTACCTTGTCATGGCCGATGGTCTGGATCTTTAACTGTTTCTTGATGTCTACCAGGTTGTTCTGGCTGCAGGCGATGGCCGCGATACCGGAACCCGGGAAGCTTACTTTGGAGGTAGAAGCGAACTTGTAAACCAGGTCCGGATTTCCCGCTCTCTTGCATTCTGCCAGGATTTCGATTAAGTGATCCTGGTCGTGGTCGTATAAATGATGGATCGTATAGGCATTATCCCAGTAGATTCTGAAATCCGGAGCAGCCGGTTTTAATCTTGCAAAACGGCGTACAGTCTCGTCGGAGTAGGAGATACCCTGTGGATTGGAGTACTTCGGCACACACCAGATTCCCTTGATGGAGTCGTCATTTGCAATCAGTTCTTCCACGATATCCATATCCGGGCCTGTTGGCGTCATGGGGACATTGATCATCTCGATACCAAAATATTCCGTAATGGCAAAGTGTCTGTCGTATCCCGGAACCGGGCAGAGGAATTTTACTTTGTCTAATTTGCACCATGGTGTGTTACCCATCACGCCCTGGGTCATGGAACGTGAAACCGTGTCATACATGACATTCAAGCTGGAGTTGCCGTAGATGATAATCTGGTCCGGATGAACCTCCATCATGTCGCCGAGCAGTTCTTTCGCTTCCTTGATGCCGTCGAGCACACCGTAGTTGCGGCAGTCTGTACCGTCTTCACACGTTAAATCGTCGTCGCTGCTTAAGACATCCATCATTCCCATGGATAAATCCAGCTGATCCACACTTGGCTTTCCTCTGGACATATCAAGGCGTAAATCCTTGCCCTGATACTCCCTGTACTTGGTGGAAAGCTGCTTTCTAAGTTCCTGTAACTCTTCCTTCGTCATCTCTGCATACGGTTTCATCGCTTTCTTCTTCCTCCTCATATTATCTCCTTCATTCGTTTCCGGGTTTTTGCCTCCCATGGCGGCATCTGCCCGGGTTACAGCAGTTCCTCTAATACCTTGTTTACCATGGCGGGGTCAGCTTTCCCTTTCATCGCCCGCATCGTCTGTCCTACCAGAAAGCCTCTGGCTCTCTCTTTCCCATTATGGTAATCTGTCACAGACTGTGGATTTGCTGCTATAACCTCCCGGATCACGGCGCGGAGCGCTCCCTCGTCATTTACTACCTTAAGCCCGTTCTCTTCTACGTAGGCCTCGGGATCGATATCTTCAGCGAATATTTTTTCAAATACTTCCTTCGCTACCGTGCGGTTAATAGTACCATTATCCACCAAAACAATTAATTTTGCAAGATTTTCCGGTGAAAATCTTATGGCCTCCGGTTCCTGGCCCTCTTCCTTCAACAGCCTCATGGCCTCGACCATCAGCCAGTTGGCCGCTTCTTTCGGCTTTCCGCACAGGGAAACAGTGGCTTCGAAGATATCGGCCATGTGCTTCGCCCCCGTGATGATATCCGCGTCATACGCGGAAAGGCCGTACTCTTCCTGGTATCTCGCCATCTTCTCGGTCTTTAGCTCCGGCTGGCGGTCCTTTATCTCCTGAATCCAGGCGTCGCTTATGGTCACCGGCGGCAGATCGGGATCCGGGAAATAGCGGTAATCTTTGGCGTCCTCTTTGGAACGCATGGCACGGGAGCTTTCCTTATTATCATCCCAGCGCCGCGTCTCCTGAACCACCTTCTTCCCCTCCTCCAGAAGCTCGATCTGGCGCTTCCGCTCGCCCTCGATCGCTCTGGCAATGGCCTTGAAGGAGTTTAAGTTCTTCATCTCCGTCCTGGTACCAAACTCCAAAGCTCCCGCTTCCCGGACGGACAGGTTCACATCCGCCCGCATAGAGCCTTCAAAAAGCTTGCAGTCCGACGCTCCGAGATACTGGATGATCAGCCGCAGCTTCTCCAGATACGCGATCACTTCATCGGCGCTTCGCATATCCGGCTCCGAGACGATCTCAATGAGCGGAACGCCGCTTCTGTTATAATCCACCAGGGAACAGTCTTCCCATTCATCATGGATCAGCTTTCCTGCGTCCTCCTCCATGTGGATCTCGTGAATCCCCACCTTCTTCTTACCGGCCGCTGTCCAGGTTTCCACGAAACCGTCGTGGCAGATGGGGAGGTAGAGCTGGGAGATCTGGTAGTTCTGAGGATTGTCGGGGTAAAAATAGTTTTTCCGGTCAAACCGGCAGTACTGGTTGATTTCACAGTTCACTGCCAGCCCCACCGCCAGCGCGTATTCCACCACCTGCCTGTTAAGGACAGGAAGCGCCCCCGGCATCCCGGTGCACACCGGACAGGTGTGGGTATTGGGCGCTCCGCCAAACTCCGTGGAGCAGGAACAGAAAATCTTCGTTTTCGTGGCAAGCTCCACATGGACCTCCAGTCCGATGACTGTCTCATACTGTCTGCTCATCTGCTCTGCCTCCTTTCCTGCTGACGGCTCCTCTCAAACGCATACCCCGCGCGGATAATCTGATTCTCCTTAAAGCAGTCTCCGATTAGCTGCAGGCCAATCGGAAGGCCTTTGGAATCTGTCCCGCAGGGAACGGAAAGCCCCGGAAGTCCGGCCAGGTTGACGGAGATCGTATAGATGTCGCCGAGATACATTTTCAGGGGATCGCTTAAGCTCTCTCCCAGTTTCGGCGCCGTAACCGGAGAAGCGGGTCCCAGTATCACATCGTAGCTCTCGAACGCACGGTCAAATGCTTCTTTGATCAGCGCCTTCGCCCGGAGAGCCTTCAGATAGTAGGCATCGTAGTAGCCGGAGCTCAAGACGAAGGATCCCAGCATGATACGGCGTTTCACCTCCGGCCCGAAGCCCTGGGAACGGCTCTTTTTATACATATCGTGAAGCCCTTCATACTCCTTTGCCCGAAAGCCGTATTTTACGCCGTCAAAACGCGATAAGTTGGAGCTGGCTTCCGCGGAAGCGATCACGTAATAGGCAGGAATGGCGTATTCCACCATGCCAAGATCGAATTCCTCCACGACAGCGCCCTTTTCTTTCAATACCGCCGCGGCTTTTAAGATGGCCTCCTTTACCTCCGGATCGAGGCCGTCTCCCATATAATCCCTCGGAATTCCGATTCTCATTCCTTTCACGTCGTCCACCAGAGCCGACGTAAAGCGGGCACTCTCCTGCACTTCGCCGGAGCTGTCGTGACGGCCTGACCAGTCATACTCCCCGCGGTCCATGGAGGTGCTGTCTTTTGTATCATGGCCTGCCAGCGTTTCAAGGATCACCGCACAGTCCGTCACATCCTTCGCCACCGGACCGATCTGATCCAGAGATGATCCGTAGGCAATGAGACCATATCGGGAAACGGTTCCGTAGGTTGGCTTTAAACCGGTCACCCCGCAGAATGAGCTGGGCTGCCGTATGGACCCGCCCGTATCGGAACCAAGCGCATAAAAGCATTCATTTGCCGCAACCGCGGCGCAGGAACCGCCTGACGAACCGCCTGGCACATGATCCGGGTTCCAGGGGTTTCTCGTGACTCCGAAGGCGGACGTCTCCGTCGTACTGCCCATGGCAAATTCGTCCATGTTCGTCTTGCCGATGATTACGGCCCCCGCCTTCCTTAAGCGTTGTACCGCCTCCGCCGTATAGGCAGGCACGAAGTTTTCAAGAATCTTCGAGCTGCAGGTGGTACGCATGCCTTCGATACACATATTGTCTTTTACTGCGACCGGGACCCCGGCCAGCAGTCCGGTAAGGGTGCCTTCGTCTATCCCCCTCTGTACCTCCTCGGCCTGCTTAAACGCCTTTTCCTCTTCCAGTGTTACGTAGCAGTTAAGCTCCGGCTCCCGCCTTCTTATCTGGGCAAAGACGGCCTCCAGCGCCTCTCTGCACGTTACTTCTCTCTCTTTAATCTTCTTTCCCAGTTGAACCGCAGTCAGTGATAATATCTCTTTTTCTTTCATGGGATCTCCTCCTTATTCCACTGTTTTAGGAACCTTAAACGCACCGTTTTTCTGCTCTGGTGCATTTTTCAGGATGGATTCCCTGTTGATGAGCTCGCGCTCCGCCAAACCAGGATGAGGAAGGCTTTCTTCTCCCGGTATATCCTCCCGGAATACATTGGTCAGGGGGAATCGGTGAGTCATGGGTTCTACGCCCTCTGTATCCAGCTCGTTCAGCTTGTCGATATAGGCAAGCATGCGCTCCATGTCCTTTTTGGCTTCCTCTTTTTCGGCCCCGGACAGCTCAAGCTTTGCCAGAATTCCCACGTATTCGATCATCTCATCACTTACCACCGGACGAACGTGAATGGGACCGGCTTTTGAAGTCTTTTCTGTCATATCTGCCATGGTTCTTTCCTCCGTTTCTATGGCTCCAGTCTGGTCACGTCGCGCGGAAACATCGTCGTCTCACGGACATTCTGCTCGTTTAACAGCCGCATGGTCAGTCTCTCCAGACCGATTCCGAGACCTCCGTGAGGCGGCATACCGTATTTGAATATCATCAGGTAGGATGCCAGTTCCTCCGGGTCCATGCCCCTCGCTTCCATCTTCTTTATGATGGCATCGTAATCGTGGATTCTCTGGCCGCCTGTGGTGATCTCCAGGCCACGGAACAGCAGGTCGAAGCTCAGCGTATACTTCGGATCCTGGGGATCGTCCATGGCGTAAAACGGCCGCTTCTTTGACGGGTAATGTGTGACGAATACAAAATCGCTGCCGAACTCCTCTTTAAAATACCGGCCGATCAGATTTTCTTCCTCCGGCTCTAAATCGTAGGGGTTGCGGATCGGACGGCTGTATTTCTCTGAAACGAGTTCCTTGGCCCGTTTAAAGGTTACAGCGGGAATCTTTGATACGTCCGGAAGTGTAACATTTAACATCAGGAGTTCCTTCTCATATTCCTCAGAAAGAAGCTTCATTACGTATTGAAGCATGGCAGTCTCCATGGCCATCACATCTTCAAAGCCGTCGATATACCCCATCTCAAAATCTAAACTGGTGTACTCGTTTAAATGACGGGTGGTGTTGTGCTTCTCGGCACGGAACACCGGAGCCGCCTCGAATACCCGGTCATAGACACCCACCATGGTCTGCTTGTAAAACTGCGGGCTCTGTCCCAGCTCTGCCTTCTTGTTAAAGTAATCCAGCCGGAACACATTGGAGCCGCCTTCTGCGCCGCGGGCCACGATCTTCGGCGTGCGGATTTCCGTAAAATGCTGGGAATGAAGGAAATCCCGGAAGCCTCTGACGATGCCTTCCTGAATACGGAATTTCGCCCGTTCCATGGGGTTTCTCAGCGTGATGGGGCGAAGGGCAAGCTTCGTCTCCAGGGAAGTGTTCAGCTTCCACTTGCTGACGGCGATGGGAAGAACCTCGGCCGGAACCGAGAGAACCCGAATCTCCGACACGCGGATTTCCAGGCCGTGGGGAGCACGCGGCTCCGGCGACACGGTGCCGGTGACGATGACGGTGGATTCTTCTTTTAAGTCATCGGCGGACGGCTGTGCCGCGCCCTCGGGGGACCGCTCGCGGACACACTGGATTAAGCCTTCTGCTTTTCTCAAAATGATAAAGCTCACTTCTCCCATGTCGCGTATGGTGTGGACCGCCCCGCTTACGGCTACGGTCTTTCCGGTGTAAGCACCAGTGAGTAAATCGGCCAGTTCTGTTGTTTCTTTCTTTTGGATACCTTTGATAAATTCCATGTCTGCACTCTCCTTACCATAGCTGCTAATGGTTGGATTCCGGGAGAGGGGTGCCTGTTCAGCCTGGCTGACCAGTCCGCAGGAACCTTTCAAATGCTCTGCCTTCGCGAAAAAAAAGAGCCCCGCCCCGGAATACAGTTACATATTCCGGGACGGGGCTCTCTATGATAAGATCCCGCGGTACCACCCGCATTGAGATACTTTGCTTGCTATCTCCACTCTTTCACTTAACGCGTGTCACGGACATACCTACTCCTGACACCGGAATACTTCCGGCCGCTTCGGGATGTCGGCTCCAGAGTGTTCCCTTAACTCAGTCCCTCATGACGGCGCTCTCAGTCGGTGACGCCCTCTTCCTGTCAAGTTTCTTAAGTCAGAGTCTCTTTCTCAGCCTTTGGTCTTATAAACAATTCACCACTTCACTACGATGAATTTCATTTATGATAGCACACCGGTTTTCTCTTTGCAATACCTATTTTTCACAAAAGAATCGGGGCTTGTTGACTTTTATTGTCGAAAAGGTTACAATTATCTGCACGTTTACTACGTAAGATAGGGGGGTTTTACATGTCAAATATTACCATCTCCGAGGCGCCGGCTGAAAACAAAATGGGTGTCATGCCCGTCAACCGCCTGCTGTTCTCCATGTCTCTGCCCATGATACTTTCCATGCTGGTTCAGGCCTTATACAACATCGTCGACAGCATCTTTGTGGCTCAGATCGGAGAGACCGCACTGGCGGCCGTATCGCTGGCATTTCCGGTGCAGAACTTAATTATCGCGGTGTCCGTCGGCACCGGAGTCGGCGTCAATGCGCTTCTGTCCCGCTCTCTGGGAGAAAAGAACCAGGAAACCGCCAACCTGGCGGCCGTCAATGGGATCTTTGTGTTCTTTTTAAGCTATCTGCTGTTCGCTGTCTTCGGCCTCTTCTTTGCCAGGATGTATTTTTCGGTTCAGACCTCGAACCCGGAGATCATCGAACAGGGTACCATTTACTTATCCGTCTGCTCCATCTTTTCCTTTGGGATCTTTTTAGAGATTGCGCTGGAGCGGATCATGCAGTCCACCGGGCGGACAATCTATAATATGATTACGCAGGGACTGGGAGCCATCATCAACATCATTCTGGACCCGATTCTCATCTTCGGGCTGTTCGGATTTCCCCGAATGGGGATTCTGGGCGCCGCGGTGGCCACGGTAATCGGCCAGATTATCGCCATGCTCCTGCTGCTCTATTTCAACATCAGGAAAAACAGCGACGTGAATCTGAATATGCGCCGTTTCCGTCCGGACACAGCGATTATCGCTGAAATCTACAGAGTTGGGCTGCCTTCCATCATCATGCAGTCCATCAGCTCGGTCATGACCTTCGGTGTCAATAAGATCCTGCTGCTCTTCTCTGAGACGGCGGTATCCGTATTCGGAATCTATTTCAAGCTTCAGAGCTTTATCTTCATGCCAGTATTCGGCTTAAATAACGCGATGGTGCCGATCGTCGCCTACAACTACGGCGCCGCGCGGAAAGACCGTATCATGAAGACCATCCGCTCCAGCGTGACTGCGGCGGTCGCCATCATGCTGGCAGGGCTTGCCATATTCCAGATTTTCCCAGAGCAGCTTCTGTATCTGTTTGACGCTTCGGAGCATATGATGGGAATCGGCGTTCCGGCTCTCCGCATCATCAGCTTAAGCTTCCTGTTCGCAGGGTACTGCATCGTGATCGGCTCCGTATTCCAGGCGCTCGGCAACGGCGTCTACAGCCTGATCACCTCTGCCGCCAGGCAGCTGGTATGCATACTTCCCGCCGCCTGGCTCTTCGCTTCGGTGTTTGGCCTTCACGCGGTCTGGTACGCATTCCCGCTGGCGGAAATCATATCCGTCGTACTTACGACCCTCTTATTCCGCAGGATCTATCAGAAGAAGATTCAGTTGTTGTAAAGATTCAGCAAAAGGCTGGCGCATCTGCCAGCCTTTTTATTTCCCCTCACGCTCCTCCGGCAGCACCAGGCAGTACGCCTGCCGGTACTCTTTGGCCGTGATTCCCATGTATTTTTTGAACAGCCGGCGGAAATAATCGACATCCGTGTATCCGCACTCGTAGGCGATCTCACTGCCCGTCAAACTCGTTTCAATCAACAGGCGGCAGGCCCGGTTGATTCTGGCTTCGTGGATGGCATCGGTTAAGTTTCTGCCGTACACGGCGTGATAGACCCGGCCCAGATGATCCGGGCTGCATTCCAGCCTGTCGGCGAGAAACGAGGCGGACAGCGGCTCTTTCCAGTGCTCCCTGATATACCGCGCCGCCTGGTTGGCCAGATAAACCTTCTGCCCGCTGACCTCCAGCGGAGAGAGGGAGTCGGAAAGCTCACACAGCAGCTCCAGAAGCACCAGATTCAAAAATGTCTTATCATCGCGGCATACGTTCTGCCTCCGGATAAACCGCCGGAACAGCTCCTCAAACGCCTCCGGCTTCGCCAGACGTATCAGCTGCGGAAGGGCCATAATATCGCTGCCCATGCGGAGAGCCTCTTCCTCTATGGTAAAATGGAGCCAGTAAAAAGTAAGGTCCTCGTCAAAATCCCTGGTTCCCCCATGATGGCGTCCCGGAAACAGGATGAGCGCCTCCCCTTTTTCCACATCGTACTCCACGTCCTCCTCGAATATCCCCAGAGTCCCCGAATTGACGTATATAATCTCAAATGTATCCATGGTACGCTCCACATGGCGTCCCCGTCCCTTTGTCACCAGATAGCCGGCATTTAACGCCTGTACCGGCAAAAGTGCTTTTAAATGCAGAAAATGTTCCATCCTTCTCTTTTCCGATAGTCGGAATCCTCCAGTTATTCTCTCCTTTCTCCTCTTGTATAATGCCACGGAAACTGGCAAGATAGAGAAAGATAAGAATTCTTATAAACGCGGAAAAAACCGGTCCATTTCCCGCCTTACCAACACAAGAATACCAGAAAATTTTATAAATGAAAAGAGGATAGCGGCAATTCAGCCGCAAATATTGGCTTATGGTTACAGTTCTACAAATTAAGCAGATGGTGTCCCAGGCCTATTTCGGGGATGCTGTCATGACGGAAACGGATTATTCCAGGGGCCGGAAGCTGTTTATCGCCGAAGGCTGCTGCGCCAACGGCGTCGTCACCCTGACAACGGGGGCGTTTCTGTCCGGCTACGCAGGCTATCTCGGCGCTGACGATTCTTTAAACGGAATCATCGGTTCTATTCCGGTGCTCTTATGCACCCTGCAGATGTTTTCTTCCGTCGTCCTGGAAAATTTAAGACAGAAGAAATTTTTAATCGCCTGCTTCGCGCTGATCCACAGGCTTCTGCTCTCCTCTGTCTTTTTTGTGCCTCTGGTGGTCGAAGATAATGCGGGCCGCCTGGTGGCGGTCGTGGCCATCTATGTAGTCGCCCATTTCTTCGGCGCGTTTATCGGCACCGGTACGGGCAGCTGGCTTCTCTCCCTGGTTCCGGAAAACATCCGCGGAACCTATCTGGGGCGGAAGGACGCGTTCGCCTTTGCATTTACCACGGTACTCAGCCTGCTCTGCGGCCGTATTCTGGACTGGATGAGAGGCGCGCATCAGGACCTGCTGGGGTATTATATCATCGGACTTATTGTACTTTCCACCGCCTTCACGGATTTCTGGTGCCTTTCCTCAATCCGGGAACCGGTGCAGGAGACTCACCGGCGCAGCTTAAAGGCCGCTGTCATCGATCCGCTCCTCGACAGGGAGTACCGGAAGGTCATCGGCCTTTACATGTTCTGGAACCTGGCCCTGCAGGTAGCCGGACCATTTTTCAGCGTGTACATGGTTACCGGCCTCTCGCTGGATTATACCTATATCACCTTCCTGGGGCTGATCGCTTCCTCCGTCCGTGTCGTGGCGGCCTGTTTCTGGGGACGTCTGGCAGACGCCACCTCCTGGCTTCATGCGGCGCGCTGCTCCATGCTCCTGCTGGGCCTTGTACATACGTCGTGGCTGTTTATGACACCGGCCACCTGCCTGATTTTACAGCCCATACTCCAGGCTCTCTCCGGGGCCGCGTGGGGCGGAATCGCCATCGCGGTTTTCAGCCTTCAGTACCAGTACGCCCCGGCCGACAAGCGGGTCACGTACGTCAGCGCCAACTCCTCCTACGCAGGCTTATGCGGATTCTTCGCCACGCTGCTTGGCGCGTCCCTGTTAAAGATCCTTCCGGAGTTTTCAGTCGGGGGATTTAAAGTGTCCGGGATGCAGATGATTTTCGCATTGTCCGGAGTGTTGATTATGCTGTGCGTGAGATACATGAGACGGTTAAAATAAACATTTGCCCGCTGCAGAAAAAGGCAGCCGCTTCAGATTATTCTTTAGCGGCTGCCTTTTTCCTATCGGTATGCATCCATGCACTGATCCAGATATCTCGGATAATTTTCATTGATCCACAGATTGGTAAGAAGAGTCTCGGCCTCCTCAAAGCTGGCTTTTCCATAGTCTGTTTTATCCAGCACCTTCAAAATTCCCTGGGAAGCTCCGTAATCCAGACAATCGCTGTACTGTCCCGCAGACATGCCTCGGGTCTGCTCCGCAAGCCAGGCCAGCTCTTCATTATCGCGCGGCAGCTGGTTCGAATCATATTCCACCTCTTCATATTCAATCGGTGTCGAAAATCTTTGGCCGGCCGCCTCTGTAATCAGCTCCGGGGGCGTCCCATTCTCCAGTTCCTCCTTCACAAAGGCCCATACTGACTGTAATTCTTCAGGATACTCCCCGACCTTCATGCCATAATACATATAGATACCAACCCTGGCTTTACAGCCCTTATCCAAATAAGCGGCGTCCGCCTGCTCATATAACTCCTGAAGCTGTTCTTTCGTTGGCTTCAGCCTGGTCTCCAGGAGTTTTTCCTTCAGGGCATCCCTTACTTCCATCTGCGTCCTGGATATGTATTCCATCAGACCGTATGTTTCCGGCCCATAGGCAGTCTGTCCAGGTTCCGCTCTCCTCTTATTTTCCCTGTCCAGGGATTTTTTTATGTCATCCAGAGTGATGTCCACTTCGATTTCGTACTTGGCTGCCTCAATCCGCTCCACCGTATCCGTAAACAGCGCATTGACCGCCTCTGTCCGCAGAACCTGGGAAGGTGTCTCCCCCCCAATCGTGCTGTCCCAGAATCCCTTTTCGTTGGGGTCCTGCTGATAGGTCTGGTAGAAATAGGAGCTGACCTTTGCCCGGAGATCATCCTGGTACAGCGCCAGATGTTCCCGGGTGATCGCATAGTTTCCGATCCGCATAACAGGCTTATCCGCCTTTTTATACAGCCAGATTCCCGATGCCACCACTCCCGCCATCAAAAGCCCCAATAAAATGCACATCACCGCATTGGGGTAGGAAAGCTTCTCAAGTTTTAATCGAAACGCCATTCGCCTCATGATCTCCTCCGCTCCTCATTTCTGCCGTCACATTCGGGTATGAGCTGTTTTCAGCCCATACCCGCCATAACTCTCTTAATTCTTTCTGTATTTTACCATTTCCTGTGTCAAAAGTCTCTCTATTTCGTGAATTTCTTCCATAGAAGCATCTGCATCGGCAAGTATGCGCTCTGCATCAGCGATAAGCTGTTTTAATCTGGCTTCATCTACATGACTGAACTCGCTTGTTTGAATCTCCTTTGCCAGATTCACGATGAAGCTGAGATTCTTTTTCACTATTTTTTCCGGCTCATACTCTGATTTCCACGTTAATGCCGGTTTTACCGCTCCCTCCTTTGCAGTTCTGGAGGAGTGGATTCCTACATAATTGTTTGAAGCTGCTGTCGGGATACTGATCTCAAAGGATATTTCTTCTTCCCCTGCGCGGATCGCATCACGCACAGCTTTGGTCACATCAAGCTGTTGGATCAGACTTTCCGACGCCATGCTCTTTGTCATAACTGCAGCAGGTTCTGCATCGACTCTTTCCGGGAAGCTGTTAAAGGTTACTGTCGCTCCCTCCCAGTCATTCTCCACCCGGTAGATATGAAGCAGCTCGAAATCAGCGCTTGGCATGCCAGTTAATTCATATGACAAATAAATATGTTCCGCGTCCCCGGGCACATGTTCCAGATCAAACTTCATTAAGGACTTTCTCGTATAACTCTGAGCGCCCGTATCGTATTTTACAATCAGGCTGGAGGAGCCGCTGAAATTCTTATCTCCATCGGTTCCGCCCTGAACGTAGACGTCATCCATCGTGGCCGCCGCTTCATCTCCCACCTGTACCTCTACCGATGCGGTAATTCCTGCGGTGTTAAAAAGCCCCTCTGTCAGCTGTAAGCTTCCGGTCAGTGTATACACACCGTAAACGTCCTTTTGATAATCGCCTCTCTCCCAGGTAATTCCCAGCATATGGGTATTTCCCGCGTTGTCATAGGCCTTAACGGTCTCCGGAAGCGCTATCCCGGCAAATTTTGTTCCAGGCGCCACCTTGATTCTGTCAAACTCTTCGGCAAGCCCGACAAGCTCAGGCTTATCCGTTTCAGCGATTTTCAAAGTCACTTCGCTCGTCTTTCCCGTCGTTCCTGCGGTTTTTACGGACAGCTTAATAAATGGTGTCTTCTGAATCACCTCTACGTTAGCAGCCTTTTCTACAATCTCTCCTCCGGCGTATGGGATTGAGACTTCGATGGTTCCGTTATTTTCCTGTGTCGGGTCTGACACGCCTACCGATACCAGTCCATCGCTTACCTGCATGGTCACGGAAGCGGCCTTGTTTGAGGTGATCCCTTCCACCGTCTTTCCCTTGCTGTTCCAGAAATTCACAGCGGTCAATCCCAGTGAGTTTTCTCTTACTGCATGAGCGTCCCCGCTGCATTCCAGGATTTCAATATCAGGATTGGCAGCATAATTTTCCGTTTCTTGCGCATCCTTCCCCGGCAGAATGACATAAGAGTAATCCGCATCGGTTGGTTTCTTCCCGTGCTCAAACCAAAAAGTCGCAAACTGGTTTGTCTCTTCGCCTTCCGTGGTTCCCTGGGTATTCCAGTTGCCGGTTCTCTTCTCTTTTAAAGCCATGATATCGGCTTTTCCAGGGAAGTAATAACCAATGTCGGAATGATCGGTATTTCCTTCCAGATAGAGCCACGATGCCTCCGGTATTTTTGTTCCTTTTCCTGCGCTTTCAGCACCGTCGTCTCTGATCGATCGTTCTTCACCGTCGATTAAGACCTGGTTGCTTCCATCTTCCTTTAATTTCCTGTTTTCAATCACTGTTTCCACATAATTTCCTGTGGAAGAGGTAATTCCGCTTCCGACTGCAACGATCTCATCGTCAAACAGGAACCAGGACTTTTTCGCATCCGTACCGTTTCTTGTGCTTCCACTGTTTCCCAGTGTTTTATAATGCATTCCGGCCGTTCCGTAATCTCCCAGGCTGGAGCCGCCAACCCAGCTGTAGATATTCCTGGTGCGGTCTCCTGCTCCGTCTGGACGCGTGACGTACTCTGTCGTTGTTCCTGCCAGACGCTTCGGATCCACCGTAGCCCAGTAACCGGTTCCGTATTGATCCTGATCCCCGTTATAAAGGTAGGTCATGCCGTCTGAAATGTTCCAGGTGCGTTTTCCTTCATCATTGATCAGTTCATGTCCATATGTTCTGTCTGAGTGCATCGACAGTGCAAAACCGTAATCCGGCCTTATATGCACCAGCTTATCCATGCTGGCAAACAGCTTATGAAGCACGTATTCGCTTCTCGGCTCAATGGAACCGTCATTCATGATCTGATTTGCCTTCATCAAGGATGCGATATGGCTGCTCTGGCTATAATAATACGCCTCGTCAATGCCGACATAATATTTGATCATGCTGTTAAAGCGCTCCTGCTGCTCTTTTGGCATCGCATCCCCGATCAGCATCATTGCATCCAGGATTTTGGCCCCTCTCAGCCTGTCATTGGACGTATTTCTCGTTATATCTCTTCCTGAAATCATGTCCATACACAATCCATTGTAAATAAACGGTTCAATTCCATCAAATACCATATCGAAGATGAGCTGCTCCGCTTCGTCGTCATAAGTCAGCTCGTACTCCGATCCGGCAAACACGCTGAACAGGATACTCAGCTTTTCATACAGCTGCGAACCGTATCCGCCCATATAGGCCAGCGCCTGATGTTGAATAAAGGAACCATCTTTGTAGAAGCCGTCTCCCGAAGTCACATACTCAAACACGGTCTTGTACGCATTTTTTACATGCTCCAGTTTGCTTCCGTTATCCGTCAGAAGCCCTGCCTGAGCCACTACCATACCTTTATCGATCAGGTTGGCCCCCGTCATCGCCGGTGATCCGGGATATCCCGACGGCTTGTCACATACATTGGTAAACCGGTTGACTGCCGCCGCATAGTTGGTGATCTGCTTCAGGGTAAGATCATCGTAAAGAATCAACGCCGTATCCATAAAGGCAATCGGCCCGCCAATCTCCCAGTGCCACCAGTTTCCAAAGAACGGGGTCTTATCGTCACTGCTGCTGTAATGGTTTTCATTCATAAAGTCGAGAGCCCGGATCAGCTCTTCTTTCAGTTCATCGTTTTGATACAGCACACAGCCTTCCGTCGCCCACGCAATCGCCATGTCCTTCAGGCGATAGAATGTCTGAGCCACATTTCCGGAATGCACCTTTGCGTTTGCTCCCGTCCCTGCTATATAGCTCATATCGAGATCACTCCAGAGATTGGTTCTGGAAGCGTCATCGCTCTTAATCATGGAGCTCCAGTACTCTCCGGCCTTCTCATCCAGACCTGTTATGTACGTCACCACAGCCTGATTTCCAGTATCCAGGGTGCCGCCTAACAGGTTATTCAGCCATTTTTCTCTCAATTCCACAAACTCCGGATCCACTGGCTTGTCCGTTTTTGAGGTGCGTGTGACAAGCTTTGGCGCCTGCTTTCCTTCTGCTCTCGTAGAGTAGAAATCAATCATGTTGTCATTGGCCTCTGTCGGGCAGCTGATCTCAAAGGATATTTCCGTTTCTCCCTTTGCCAGAGCGTCTGTCACCGCTTCACTGACATCAACCGTCACCAGTTCACCGGATATATTCGCTTTTGTAATAACTCCTGCCGCTTTTTCCGCTGTTTTTTCCGGAATCGTATTCCATGTGACGGCGGCTCCGGTCCACTGGCTGCCGATCTTTTGTACGAGAGCCTCCGTAAAGTCTTTCGCAGGATTGGAATTGCTGATGCCTCCGGTCAGCTGGAGGACCAGCTCTGCCTCCTTTGTGTCACCGGCAGCCGATGACAAATCAAATTTCAGCAGTGTTTTCCGGGTATAGCTCTGATTGCCGTCCGAATACTTTACCCGCAGCTTCGCCGCATCGTAGTTGCTGAATGACGTGCTCACTTTATCGGCATCCGTTCCGCCCTGCAGATATACATCCTGAATCGCCGTTACGGCTGATTCACTGGATTCCAGTTCTGCGATTGCAGTGGCCATCTCCGCGGCCAGTTCATTGATTCGCTTTCTGACCGGCTCCGTAAATAGGCTCTCAGAGGGCGGCCCCACCTTTTCATACGTCAAATCACTCTGATCATACTCCGTTGCAAAAAGGGCTTCCGCTTCTTTCATAAGGGTTTCCAGTTTTTGATAAGAAGCCGCCGTATAATCAGCCGCATTCCGCTCTTTTGCATTTTTATACACTGCCGGAAGATTCGGCAGGGTTACCGTGATATCATATTCCGGCATCCAGGCTGAGGTCTTAAAGTTTCTTGCCTTGAACACAATACTGTCATCGTATATCTTCACGTGATAGCCGGTTCCGGTTTCCTTCACCCCATTCTCAGAATCATTATACGAGGGCAGATCAATCATGGTACCGAATCCGCGGTCAATGGCTTCCACAACTCCAAACCCGTTATGTATATGGCCTGACAGATAGATTACCTGAGGGTATTTCGAGAATATCTCCTTTACCCTTTTATCCTGATTGCCAAAGTCATTTAGAATATTGCTTCTCCAATGAGTATCCTTTAATGCATTATGCCCCAGCACAAAAATCGGTTTGTCAGGACTGGCGTTTTCCGCCAGCGTTTTTTCCAGCCATTCCAGCTGATCGTCTGATAAATACATCGCATCCTTGATGCCGTTTTCTGTGTTAATGGCGATAAAATGATATCCGCCCAGCCAGCGGTCAAAATACACCTTTCCGTCCGTATCCGGCATATATCTGGAATTTCGCTCCAGGTAAAGTGCCTTTGCCGTCGGCCAGTACTTGCTGATCACGGTCTCGTCCTTATTCCAGTCTGCGGAGCTGGTCCCTCTCACATCGTGATTTCCCAATGTGATCATGATCTTATCGTCCGAAACAGGAGAATACTGATCCATTATCCTGTACATCGCGTCATACTGGGCCTTCGTGCCGCTCTGGGTAAAGTCTCCCAGATTCATGATGCCAAGCGTGTCCGGATCCATGGTCCTGATATCCTTCAGCCCCGCAATCATATTGACTGCGTTTGTTTCCGTGAGGTCATCTGATTTTATATGCACATCCGACACGACCTGAAAGCTGGCCAGAGGCTTGCTGCCTTCCAGAAACTGATTGTACCTCTCTTTCAGTGCTCTGACTGCAGCCATAGCTGCAGCCGTTGTCATTCCCTCCAGAGCACTCTTCGTTTGCCTTATCTCTTCTGCCATAGAATCAATTCTGTCCTGTGGATATTCAGAGCCGGGTTTTATCACAGACAGCTGCTCCGCCATCTGGTCAACGATGGCCGAAGCCCCTTCTGCCTCATAGATGGTTTTTACGGTTGTATCCGCAAGCACCTTGTTATAAACCCGAAGCTCATCCACCAGGCAGCCGCTCATGCCATAACAGCCTCTGCCGTCACCTCCCAGGATAAAATCAAGCTCCGTATCCACAGTTTTTCCACTGTGTTCCGCCATGGAGATGGAGGAATACTTCTCCCCATCCATGTAAACAGTCATGCTTCCATCACGGTCAAACGTGCCGACTACGTGATGCCACTGGTCATCATTCGCGGATATCTTCTTGATCTCGATCCGCTTTCCGGATATTCCGGAAAAATTCATGCGCACATCCGTATCGCTGCTGTTATTGTAATTTCCAAATGCCCAGCCCACGTTGCTGCCGCTTAAGTAATTTTTATTGGAAAGTATGGTTCCGTTGTTCTGTCCATGGTTCTCTGTCTTCATCCAGAAGGACAGGGAATAATCAGAGGTACCGAACATCAAGTCCTTCGCACGGCCGTAATTTACGTACTGTTCGGCCTTCGTATTCCCCTTTCCCGCAGATTCTCCATTGTTCAATGAGATAGCATTTCCGCGAATTCCCTTCTCATATGCGGGTGCTCCGATCACGGTTCCATTGTTTCCGTTTCCTGTAACATCCGTGATCTGTCCTGCTGTAACGCTGCCCTCATCGAAGGTGGAGTGCATGACAAGGCCGTCTTTCAGCAGCTCCTCCGTCCCGCTCTCATCCGTATTATCCTGGTAAAGCCCTTCGATCTTTGCAGCGCTTAAGGCTCGTGCAGAGGCTCGTGCATTCTCCAATGGGGCCCCATATGTCAAATTCCCCATAGCCATGGTCACTGCCAGCGCCGCTGCGCACAGTTTTTTCCATTTTAATTTCATATAGATTTCCCCCCTACTGAATCCAGGCTCCGTTTTCGTCTACCTGGCAGCCATCAGGTGTTGTAGTTCCGGTATAGAGAGCGCCCATGGAACGGCTGCCGCTTTCCGCACTGCCGCGATTCCACTTCCCGTCTTCTGTATTCTGCCATCCGGTATTGCCCTGCGTAACCGGATTTAAGTAATACCACGTACCGTTTACCATGGTCCAGCCAGTCATCATCGCTCCGGATTCATTTAAATAGTACCACTGGCCATCGGCTTCCTCTTTTACCCATCCCGTGTGCATGGAACCATCACTGCCTAATTTATACCACTTGTCTCCATCCAGAATCCAGCCCGTCTGCATATAGCCGCTGCCGTCAAAATGGTACCATTTGTCGTTTATTCTGGCCCACTCGTTCTTCGCGCAGCTTCCATCACTCTTCTGGAATCTCCAGTTATTATTTTCTGCTGCCTGCCACTCACCGCTCACATTGACAGCCGTCCGGTTCACTCTCACAGAGCTGGAACCACCTCCTGAGCTGCTTCCCGAGCTGCCTCCTGAGGACGATCTCTTCACCACAGTGATCTGGAAAGTATCTGTGAATACTTTAATGGCATCGTTGACTGCGATTCGATAGGTAACCACGACATCCTTCGTTCCGGCTGTTCCGGTATTCACATCTCCGATCTCATATCCGCTTACCGTCTTCGTGCTTCCGTCACTGTACACGGCCGCTACGATCAGGCCAGATGAGCTGAAACGTTCTCCCACTTTATATTCTGTTTTCGATGGAAGCGCCGTAATCTTAATTCCAGTCATCACCTTTGTAACCGGATCTGTTTTTCCGCTTAATACAAGAGCGTCAACGGCCTCCTTCAGGTTCTCATATGCCATGTCTACGATTGGCTGGTCTGCCTTTGTCAGCGTCTTATCCCTTAAGACTGCTTTTGCCTCAGATAATGCCTCTCTCATTGCATCGTACGTTTCCTCGGTATAATCTTTCTTCTTTTTCGACTCCGCAATGAGGACGAGATCACGAAGTGCATCTGTATCCGCCTTCTGGTTCTCTTCCGAGTCCATATTCCAGATTGCTTCCATCAGCTCTGTATATGCCGTATGTACTTCCAATTCCGTGGCCTTTGTATTTACCAGAACTTCAGCTGCTTTATTAAATGCCTTCATAAAGCGGTTCTTTGCTGCTTCTGTCAGCTGTCCCACCTCACCGCTGTTAATCAGTCCAGCCGCTTCCGTATAGAGGACGAGAAGTGCATTCTTATCTTCCGGCTCAATGATGCTGACTGAAACGGCTGCAAACTTCTGTTCCGGATTCTCGATGGAATCGTGATTCGCCAGATCCAGATAACCGATACAGGTATAAGAAAATTCCTTTTCCGGATCGTAGGCATTGTCCGGGAACCAGTACTGGATACCGACCTCCGCCTCCTGTCCGTTATCCAGCAGCACGGTTGCCATTTCCGGAAGTCCCAGTTCCTCCCACGGTGTTCCCACCAGCTGAATAATTCCTGGAATATCTTTTACAGCCACCACCTTGTGCAGCGCTTCCATAACATTGACGGTACACGTAATGGGCAGATTGATGCCTTCTGCTTTTCCGTATACGACAAAGGTTCCTTCCGTCTGATAATTTGCAGGGTTGATCGAATTCCATTCTACGGTCACGCTCTTTGTTTCCTCATTGGAATACGTAACAGTAACCGTCTCCGGAAGGACCGGCTTCTTTCCTGCAGATGTCGATACGGATACAGCATCTACCTTCATCTCATATACATTGCTCAAAACAATCGTCGGCTCCATCATTCCGGACGCTTCCCTGGAAGCAAAGTCAATCCCTCCGTTGTCGCCATTTGCATACTCTCCGAAATAATCGGTCAGCATGAGGAAGGAGAATTTTGTCTGGCCATTTTCAGCGTAGGCTTTCTTCACCCAATCCGTCACATCCAGCTCTACTATGTTTTCGTGATTGTCCCTGATGTCTTTATAAACGATTTTTTTGTCTTTTATCACCAGATTATCAGCGGAAAATGCTGGAGTCGTATTCCATGTCACAGTATCTTCCTGCCACTCGTCCCCGATTTCATAGACCTTCAAATAAAAATGGTTGTTGATATTTTTATAGTCGCTGTCGCTGACCGGTCTGGTCATCTGAAGCTTTATGGTGATGTTTGTTGCTGACTTCAGCATCTCGCTTTCATTTGTCAAGTCAAATCCGAGCAGACCTCTTCGCGTATACGCCGGGTCACTGCTGGCCGTCTTGACCTTTATCACATTCGGAGTAAGCTTTCCGTAAGCGGCGTCGCCATCCTTTTCCTGCGTAAATGCGTCCTTGACTGCCCCGGTTTCTTTTACAGTCTTTCCGTCACCAAGATCACCAATTACCCTGACTGTCGCCGCACACTTTTCCTTTAATCCGGACACACGGCCTTCTACGGTAAATTCCCCTTCGCGCGAATACTGCTCCAGAGTTAATTTATCCCATACAACCTCCAGCTCCATGGTAAGTCCGCCGGCGAATACAGCATTCACCTTGTCCGGGAGTTCCGGATAAATGCCTGCAAATGTCGTAACGTCCACGCTTTCATAGCTTTCCGGTGCATCTGCCACGACAATAGTCGCAGTCACCTGGTTCGACAGTCCGGGAAGTACGCCTGGAAGTTCGATGACGCCCGCCTCCATACAGTCTTCTTTTGTCAGCTCCTCCCATTCCACCGGATACTGATACGCGGTTCCGTCCAGAACAACATTTAACGTCCCGGGCAGTTCCGGCACAACGCCCAGTGTTGTGACCAGATTGACTTCCTCTACCTCTTCCGCCTCTTCATCCTGGCTTGAGTATTCCAGCGCTCCGATGTCTACGCGGCCGGCAATGGTATTGCCCATGATATCCTCTGTAGGCATACCTTCTATTCTCTGGCCTGCTAAAATACAGGGAGAGCCCTCTGTCAGCTGGTACGGCTCTGCCAGCTCCTGAATTCTCTCTTTCGTAAAATCAGAATCGATCAGGTCTTCCAGATCCTCTAAAGGATACTGATACGCGGAATACGTTTCTCCCGCCTTATAGTCTTTCAGCATCGGATCCGCGAAAATATTGCCTTTTGCGGTCAGGCTGTCTTTGTCCAGGACGCTGCCCGCGTTTGTGTTGGCAATAGTATCCGGGTAGAAGCAGTTGTTTTCAATCACACTGTCTTCATGGATTGCAGATCCCTGTTCCAAGACCGCAAAGTCTATAACAGCGCCGTCTTTTGCCAGCACGATGTTGTTCTTAAAGTCCACAAAGCAGGTTCTCTTGCTCTTACCGCCAAACAGAGAGGTCTGTTTTCCTTCTCCGAATACGACAATCGTGTTATTGTAGATTTTCCCCACATTCGGTCCGGCCGAGCTGGTGTTGTCGTAATGGAAGGTCTGCTGCTGCATCCTGCTTCCGTTCGGATATGTACCCGTTCCGTCATTGATACTGACATTGTAACGGAAAATGGTGTTTTTCTGGCTGGACATAAACAGCATGGCACCGCCGCCGCAGTCGTGGCTTAAGTTATACTGGAATATATTGTCCACGTTCATCATGTCGGAGTCAAAGGCTTCTCCGTCATCATAGCCATACTTATTGCCGTATGCCTCGTTGTACTGCACGATTACGTCGTCCGCGAACATGGTCCAGCACTGAGCATAGTTTACAGTTCCCCGATCCAGGCCGCAGGAGGAATTAACCATGTTTCCTTCCACCAGGCCGCCTTTCGTCTCTGTCAGTACAATACCGTCGCCGACCACATCTTCCAGATAGTTGTTTCGTATGGTCACGTTGGAATAGTTTTTGAGGAATTCATTCTTTCCCCATCCGCTGCTTCCGATATCCGTGTTGCACTTGTTCCGGATACCTTCAATCGCCACGTTTTTCACGTAGTTGCCTTCAATCAGGACATCCTCGAAGGCCGCGCGTCCCATAGCCTTAGGGGTCAGATTGCCGTTATCGTCAATGGTAACCCGGTTACCGTCCTTATCGAGATAGTGTCCCATGACGATAATACCGCCGGAGGTTTTTCCTCCCTTAAAATTAGAGTTTACATCGTGGACATAACAGTTCTTAACCACAATGTGCTTATAAATCTCTTTCTGATTGGATGAATAGATCAGGATACCGGCACGTTCGCTGGTACCGCTGTCCATGGCCTCCCCCATCTCATCGGTACTCTCCAGGTTCGTTACTTCCAGATTGTAGATTTCCCAGTACTCTTCGTTGTAAATGGTGACGGCTCCGGTAATCGACGGACCAGAGGTGCCGTTTCCATTAATTACAGGGCGGCTTCCTTCGCCGTACCTGTCAATGGTGATGGGAGCGCCTTCCTGGCCGCTTCCTTTTGGATTCAGCGGCTGGTTCCAGATACAATCTGACTTCAGGAGAATTTTGTCTCCAGGTAGAAAGGTTTTGGAATTTACCCGGTCAAAGGATTTCCAGGCGGTATCCTCTGTCTTTCCGTCTGCCGTGTCGTTACCGTCTCTGGCATCCACGTAATAGGTCGTCCCCTCCGTCTGCATCTTTAACGCATTGGATGCGGTAGAAAGGCTGGCATTGGAATCTGTCGCGGTACGGTCATTTGTGTCATAGCTGTCCCGGCTGTTCACTGAGGTATCAGCAAATCCAACCATATTAACAGGCAGCGCGCTCATCATCATAACTGCCGCCATCATGCCCGCGGCTTTTCGTTTGAAACGTTTACTTGTTTTTTGCATAACAATATTTCCCCCTTGCTTTTTTTTCGCCTCTTTTTCAAATCAATCAAACGCCGTTTATCTTCTTTTTTTCATTTTTTAACCTCCTTACGCTTGAATTATCTTATACTGGTCATACCAGTTTTTGATTTTGAAAGTATAATACTAATTATGGTGGACTTAATTTTTCAGTATTGGGGAATAGCGGCTTCCGCACGCATAGAAGAAAAAATTTCTTTTGATAAAAGAGGCTGAATAGTCAGAACGCGAATAGACAGATGCAATATTTAAACACAAAAATACCGATAATACTTGACATAATTAGTATTATCGGCAGTAACGAAACCTGCTTCTGCATTCCAGAAGGCAGTAAATGATAGGATATATGGAAAGTATAGCATTGGGAAAAACTGGCAAAAATAAATAATTTGCTGAATTATATTAAAATTTTAATATTCTGCCTTTTTTAAAATGTAATATTACCATATTCTTGTACTTTTTTTATTTTTTTGCCCCTTTTTCGCATAGAAATCACCGTCACCCGGATATGAACAGTCAAAATAACCGGGAGCGCCGATCACATGTATTCTGTGTTCGACACTCCCGGTCATCTTTGTGGTGAGCTGAAAGCCCGACGGGCGCGGGATACCAGGCCTCTCTGCGCCGTCTTGCACCTAAGGTTAATAAAGAACCGGAACTACTCTCCTTTTCCTCTCTCCATGCAGGACTCTCTCACGATCAGCTCCGGCTTCAGGATCCGTTCCACCCGGCTTTCCTCATCCGGCACGCCCTTTATCTTTTCCAGCAGCAGTTCTGCCGCCATAGCGCCCAGCTTTTCCTGCGGATGGGCGATGGTTGTAAGCTTCACCGCCCCGTTTTCTGCAATAAATGAATTGTCGTATCCCGTTACGGAGATGTCCTCTGGAACACGGATTTTCTTCTTTTGAAGCGCCTTTAAAACCTCCAGCGCAATCTGATCGTTATAGCAGACGATGCCGTCCATGGCGGCTCCGCTCTCCAGCATCATTTCCAGCACCTTCGCCGGCTTCACCGCCCGGTCCTCCGTATGGAACCAGATCACCATATCGGGATCGTAGGGATAACCGGCCTCAAACAGCGCCTTCACATACCCCTTGTGGCGCTCCCTTCCCTGGCTGTCGTCCGCCTTGAAGATCCCCAGAATCCGCCGGTGTCCCAATTCGATCAGATAGTTTGTCACCAGATAACCGCCCATACAGTCATCCATCAGGATGTGCGGCTTATTTTTCATCTGCGCATAGTATCCCTGTATGAAGACATAGGGAATCTGGTAAAAATCAAGTTTTTCATACAATGCCATATTGGCGCAGAGAATCTCGCTCTTGCTGGGTTCCACGATCAGACCGTCGATATCTTTCTCCAGGATTTCCTCGAGACAGCGGCTTTCCTTCACGCGGCTGTTGCCGGTATTTTTCAGGATAATGCTGTATCCCTCCGCCGTCAGTACGCTGTCAATGCCCTGGATCAGCCTGGGGAAAATATAGTCCGACAGGTACGTGGTGATAACCGCAATATTCCCCGACCCCCTGTAATCCATTCCGCCGAACGAAAGTGAGGGGGACTTCGCTCTTCTAATTTTTCTGGAGACAAAGGTCCCTCTGCCGTGCTCCGCTTCTATAAATCCCTCCTGCGCCAGGATGGACAGCGCCTTTCGCACCGTATGGCGGCTCACATGGCGGGAGGCGGAAAGTTCATTTTCCGAAGGAAGCTTATCCCCCGGCCTCAGCCGACCGGCAATGATATCACTCTTCAGTTCCTCCATCAGCACGTAGTATTTCGTCTTCCCGCTCTCACCCTCTTCCCGGCCTGACGGGCTGCCGTTACTTCTGTCCATAATACGCGTTTGGTCCATGCTTGCGCATAAAATGCTTATCCTGCATGGACTGCGGCGCGGGTTCCACACCGCGGTTTAACATCTCAGTCACAAAATTCATCTTTGCAATCTCTTCCAGCACCACGGCATTATGGACCGCGTTCGCGGCATCTTTTCCCCAGGTAAAGGGGCCGTGGTTCTTGCACAGAACCGCAGGCACGTGAACCGGATTCCTGTCGCGGAAGGTCTCGATAATCACCATACCGGTGTTCTTCTCATATCCCTCTTCGATCTCCTCCGGCGTTAAATTCCTGGCACAGGGAATCTCCCCGTAGAAATAGTCCGCATGAGTCGTCCCGTAACACGGCAGCGCGCGGCCCGCCTGGGACCAGGCCGTAGCCATGGGAGAATGGGTATGGACGATCCCGCCGATTTTCTCAAACGCCTTATACAGCTCTAAGTGAGTAGCTGTATCGGAGGAGGGATTTAAGTCCCCCTCCACCTTATTTCCATTTAAATCCATGACCACCATGTCTTCCGGCTTTAACTTATCGTAATCCACACCGCTGGGTTTGATAACAAACAGTCCCTTTTCCCTGTCAATTCCGCTGACATTTCCCCATGTATAGGTGATAAGCCCTCTTCTTGGCAGTTCCATGTTGGCCTCATAGACCTCTTTTTTTAATTCTTCCAGCATCGTGTCATTTCCTCTTTTCTATTTTTTGTTTCAGTGCATGCAGATGGCAGGAATGAGCCGTCTGAACTGTTACGATTTTTCAGACACGCCCCGGCAGACACTCGACTGCGGCGCGCTCGATCGGCAAGCCGCTTATGTACCGCTCCATAAATACCTCGAAGCCGCGCTCATCCGCTTCCTGCGGCTCCATAACCACGCCTTCTTCGTCGGCAAATACGCTGTCTGCCAGGTACTTGTCGAGAGAGGCGCTGCCTCCGTCTTTTCTGTAACGCATATAGGAAGCCAGGATTGCCGCGCCCCATGCGCCGCCTTCTCCGGCAGTTTCCATGACGGTCACCGGTACGCCGGCCGCCGCCGCCATAATCCGCTGTCCCACGCCCTTTGTCTTGAATAATCCGCCGTGGCCCAGCAGACTGTCCAGCTTCACGCCTTCTTCCTTAAACAGGATATCCATGCCCACGCGGAGCGCTCCTAATGCCGTATATAAGTGAACGCGCATGAAGTTCGCCAGATTGAAACGGCTGTCCGGCAGACGCACGAACACCGGACGTCCCTCTTCAAAATGAGTGATGTGCTCTCCCGAGAAATAATTGTAGGCCAGAAGGCCGCCGCAGTCCGGGTCGCCTTCCAATGCCAGGTTATATAAGGTTTCAAACAGCTGGTTTCTGTCCGCCTTCATCCCCATCGCCGCGGAAAACTCTTCAAACAAATCCACCCATGCGTTTAAATCAGAAGTACAGTTGTTGCAGTGTACCATAGCCACCAGATCACCGGCCGGCGTTGTCACCAGATCCAGCTCCTCGTGAACCTTTTTCAGTTCCTGTTCCAGAACTACCATGGCAAACACGCTGGTGCCTGCGGACACATTGCCGGTGCGCTTCGCCACGCTGCCCGTAGCCACCATACCGGTTCCTGCGTCCCCCTCCGGCGGACAAAGCGAAATACCGGGTCTTAAGGCGCCGGTCGGGTCAAGAAGCTTCGCGCCCTCTTCCGTCAGTTCTCCGGCTTCCTCTCCCGCGGTCAGCGCCTGAGGAAGAATGTCACGGAGCTTCCACGGCAGATTCTCTCCGGCCGTCAGCTCGTCAAACTGAGCGATCATTCTCTCATGAAAATCCTTCTTATCGGTATCGATCGGAAACATACCGGCGCAGTCGCCGATTCCCAGCACCTTACGCCCGGTCAGTTTCCAGTGTACATACCCCTCCAGTGTGATCAGGTAATCAATCTCCGGCACATGCGCCTCTTTCTTCAGAATCGCCTGGTACAGATGGGCGATGCTCCATCTCTGCGGGATATGGTACTGGAACAGCTCCGTCAGCTTTTCCGAAGCCTCCTCCGTCATGGTATTTCTCCAGGTACGGAACGGCACCAGGATTTCTCCTGCCTTATCGAAAGCCATATAGCCGTGCATCATGGCGGAAATGCCAATGGAGCCGACGGTCGTAAGCGTCACACCGTAGCGTGCTTTTACATCCTCCGCCAGCTTTGCAAAGCTGTCCTGAACGCCCTCCCAGATGTCCTCTAACGTGTATGTCCAGATATTGTCCACGTACCGGTTTTCCCAGTCATGGCTCCCGGAAGCAATCGGCTTCTGGTGCTCATCGACCAGAACCGCCTTGATGCGTGTAGACCCCAGCTCCATACCCAGAGCCGTTCTTCCGTCTAAAATGCTTTGATATACGTCCCCCGTGAGAGCGTCCCTTTTTTCATTTAAACCATCAGTCATAGTTTTTCCCCCTCTCTAACGGTAAGCAGCAGAATTCCATCTCAATTCATTCTTAAAGCTGCGGATTGTAGTGTCCTCGTCGATGTAGACGGCTTCGATTCCCATGGAAGCGGCCCAGTCGCCCATCTGCTCTGCAGTCAGATCGTAGGAAAATGCCGTATGGTGTGCGCCGCCGGCCAGAATCCAGGCTTCGGCTCCGGTCTTTAAGTTCGGTTCCGGAGTCCAGAATGCGGTGGCAACCGGAAGCTTCGGCATCGGTTTCTCCACTTTTTTGCAGTTCACGGTATTGATGATGAGGCGGAACCGGCTGCCTAAGTCCACCAGCGATGTGGCCACTGCCTTTCCTTCCTTTGCGGTAAATACAAGACGGGCCGGATCCTCCCTGTCTCCCATGGACAGCGGGCATACCTTGATGGCGATCCTGCTGTCCGCGATTGACGGGCATACCTCCAGCATATGTGCCTGCAGAATGCCTTCCTTTCCCGGAACCAGGTTATACGTGTAGTCTTCCATAAAGGAAGTTCCCTTCGCGCCTTCCATACCGGCTGTCATGATCTTCATCAAACGCACCATGGCGGCAGTCTTCCAGTCGCCCTCGCCTCCGAAGCCGTATCCTTTTTCCATCAGACGCTGAATCGCCAGACCCGGAAGCTGCTTTAAAGAACCGAGGTCTCCGAAATGAGTCACGATCGCCTGATAATCCTTTTCCACCAGGAATTTCTCAAATCCCAGCTCGATCTGTGCCTGTACTGCCACGTGCTTCTTAAACTCTCCGGCATCTCTTCCCTCTAACAGAATATCGTACTTATCGTAATACTCTTCCACCAGAGTGCTTACATCGCCTGCTGCCACGTCGTTTACATAATCTGCAATCTCGTTCACCGGATAGGCGTCGATCTCCCAGCCGAACTTCATCTGGGCTTCCACCTTATCGCCCTCGGTTACTGCTACATTTCTCATATTATCGGCCACGCGGACGACACGGATATGGCTGCTCTCCATGATGCCCACCGCGGTTCTCATCCAGGAGCCGATCGCCGCCTGCACCGAACTCTCATCCCAGAAACCGACGATAACCTTTCTCTCAATGCCCATTCTCGTCACCATGTGGCCGAATTCCCGGTCTCCGTGAGCGGACTGGTTCTCATTCATGAAATCCATGTCAATGGTGTCATAGGGAATCTCCTGATTAAACTGCGTATGTAAATGAAGCAGAGGCTTTCTGTACTCCTGAAGGCCGAGAATCCAGGACTTGGCCGGTGAAAACGTATGCATCCACGTGATGACACCCGCGCATTCCCCGTCACTGTTGGCCTCATGAAACAATGCGCGGATCGATGTATTGTCGATCAGAGTCGGTTTCCAGATCACTTCATAAGGCAGAAGTCCCGACCGGTTAAGCCCCTCTACAATGATTCCGGAATGCTCTGCCACCTTTCTCAGACACTCATCTCCATAAAGATCCTGTGACCCCGTTGCGAACCAGAACTTGTATGCTTTCCTCTCCATAAAAAAATCCTCCTTATCACTGATATTATTATACTACAACAGTACCACTTGTACCATAGTGTGAACAAGTTGTTTTTTATGGACTGCTGTCTTAGTTACGCCGACGGGGGCGTGAAGCGTAATCTGTCTTATTCGTTTTCTTCGTGTTCCTCCGTGAGATCAATAACCTCTTTTATTTCCTCAATAAACTCTTCCTCACTTGGCAGGTATAACTGATACTTGCTTGTAAGAATATTCGTATTGTCTTCCGGCAGCGTAATTTTCGCAAGCAGGTCGTTTTTCGCTGTACAAAGCAATATGCCAATGGTCGGTGTCTCGTCCGGTAGTTTCTCGTATCTGTCGTAATAATTGACATACATTTGAAGTTGGCCTAAATCCTCATGCGTCAACTTATGAGTCTTGATTTCAATAACTGCGAAACACCGCAGCAGTCTGTTATATAAGACTAAATCGGCAAAAAATTCGTCATCTTCAAGCAGGATTCGGCGTTGTCTGGCAACGAATGAAAAGCCGTTGCCCAATTCGAGCAAAAACTCCTGTAAGTGCGTGATCAGCGCGGATTCCAAGTCCTGCTCGTAGTAACGGGCCTCTCGCTTTAGCCCAAGAAACTCTAAGAACATCGGATCTTTGATAATCTCCGCAGGCTTTGTCGGTATGCAGTCTTTACGGGCAACGGCGAGAACAGATTCCTTGTCGTTTGAAAGCAGCAGCCTTTCATAAAGCTGAGAGTTAATCTGCCGCTCAAGCTCACGCCCATTCCACCCATTGCCAGTCGCTTCCAGTTCATAATATTCACGTTTGTAATCGTCGTCTATGCTGATGAGCTGACGATACTGTGACCAGTTTAGTTGCGGATGCACCTTGCTGACTGTCGGGTACAGACGATAAAACTTCCGCGCCCGTGTCAACTGCGTATACGAAAAACCGCTCCCAAACTCCGCTTCGATTTTCGCAGCAAGATTCTTAATGAGATATCCGCCATAGGCAGCGCGGTCTTGTCCACGCTGTTCCTCAATGAATATTCGTTCTCCAAGACGCCAGTACATCATCAGCCGCATATACTCTACGCCACGAATGGCATTCTCGCGAGCACTGATAATTATCTCTCGTATATCGGTGTAAAACGTCTGATTGATGTTTTTCATTTCTCCCATAATATCATCTCCCAAGTTACGTATTTGTTTCATAACTGTCTTATTTTTGAATTGTTGCCGCATGCGGCAACAATCTTGATACTGCCTTAAACCTTATCTTTGAGCATAAAATCAGTCCCTTTTCTTTTATCGAGATTTCTCAGCCTGTGCCATCTGGCAGTGCAATAAACCTAATATCTGATTTTCGATTGGCATCTGACAAATATCCCCCAATTAAATTATTATCTGGCAAGAAAAGAATGAGTAGAAATGTTTCAACGATACAGGCTCTAAAATGGTAAAAGGATTGTAATGATCAATGATATTATTTTTCAGGGTGAACAATCTATAAAATGGGATGATGTAAGAACATACATAAAAAAACAGAGAAAAATGGGTGGTCGATATGATTCCAGATTTACATTACCTATCTACGGTAAGCTCGAAGAAGTCAGAAGGTACAACGTGATCCTTGCCTCCATACAGATTCGTCATGATGCAAATGGTAATTGCGAATCACGCTTGTGGGCGTATTTCGCAATTACCTGAAAGACTTATTATAGACCTTCCGTTTCTTTACTCATCTTTCTGACCGTAATAGGCGCCAGTTCGTCAGAAGACAGCGTCACCGTATACATGGCGATTTCGTCGGTTTCCCGGTTGGCGGATATGATCACATCGTTCTGATTCACCATGTAATGACAGACATTGGCCGGACCACAGTCCCTGTCAATGATTTCGCGCTCATACGTCCCGCTCTCCCTGCAATAAGAAAATGATACGAGATTTCGTTCGCCCTTCCGGAAACCGATTACGACCCGGGGAATCCGGCACAGCGGGCCGCCATAAACGGCATGTAAGAATTCCATTTTATCCGGGCATTCATATACCTTAAAAAAGCCTTCTCCCCGGTCCTGATAGATCGAAAACGTATCTCCATGAAACGGCGACAGCACCGCCAGTTCCTTTCTGCCGTCCCCGTCCAGATCCAGCAGCACCGCATCGGAAGCCGGTACATCGAGGAGTTCCCGGATCTCCCACTCCCCGTTCTTCTGTTCCGGCGGAAGGAACTGAAATATACCGTTTTCACAGGAGATCACCGCCGTATTCATGCCGCCGTCTTCTGTCCTGGCGTAGCCATGGTTTTTCGTCAGGCCTTCCTTTAAGACCGTAAGCGGCAGCGGATGGGCCTCGTCAAAAGTGCTCAAATCATCCGGAAGCACGGCGCAGTAAACCTTTCCGGGGCAGCTCCAGTCATCCTTATATGCATGGCCGGACTTCAGCGTACAGGCGATCAAGTACTTTACACCGTTTCTGACGAGAATATCGAACCGGTGCACAAACGGAAGCTCCGCCAGGGTTTTCACCTCCCAGACTCCGTCTGCAGGCGTTACGGTTACAAGCTTTGCTTCTTTGGAATCATTGGGGGAATAGAACTTATGGGTCGCCAGAAACTGGCCGTCACTTCCCGGCACCTGGACCATCGTCATGACTCCGCCCGGCCCCTCCCATACGGTATCCACCTCCTTTCCCGTCTCATCGAACAGGATACAGCGGTCTGTCTTCTCTGCCGCCACCAGAAAATGAAACCTTCCCTGATACGTCAGGGGGGCGATGGAATAGCACTTTGTTAAATTGGCCAGCACCTTTTTTTCAACTTGCATGTTCATCCTCCTTCGCCTGTCTGCCAAGTATGTCGGTCATCATCCGATTCGCCTTCCGGAGTTCATCCTTCCAGTCGCCGCCTCCTGTATACCAGAATTCCGTCACATATCTTCGGATACCCAGCCGCCACGCCTCTCTGATCGCCTCCTCAAAATTCACATGGCCGCTTCCGTACGGAATCTCCCGGAATTTCCCCGGCACCGTCTCTTTTAAATGCATGGCCAGCAAACGGCCGCTCCCCGACTTTAAATCCTCGATCACATCGGTCTTATACTGCTTCGCCGCATTGGTGATATTGCCGATGTCGGGATATACTCCCAGATAATCCGATCCCATCAGCTGCACATATTTCATGGCCTTTCCAACCGTATTCATGAACTCGGTTTCCATGGTCTCGAAGCCCAGCAGTATGCTCCTGCTCGCGGCCATATCCACCGCTTTTCTCAAATTCATTTCAAACATCTTTTTTGTGAATTCGCTGGACTCCTCATAATACACGTCATATCCCGCCAGCATGATAATTCTGATTCCCAGGTCATCCGCCAGATTGATGGCCTTTTCCATGATTTCCATGCCGCGGATCCGAACGGATTCCTCACTGCTTCCCAACGGGTATTTCCGGTGGCCGCTTAAACACATGGTCCGGATCGGAAGCCCCGCCTCGTACATATCCTGTACGAGAGAGGCCCGCTTTTCCACGCTCCAGTCCAGCCGCGCCAGTTTTTCTTCGGTTTCATCGATACTCATTTCCAGGAAATCATACCCCGCCTCTCTGGCATACGTGAGCTTTTCCCGAAAGCTTAACTCATTTGGCATGGATTTCTCATAAAGTCCCAAGGTATATAATTTCATCGTTACTCCTTTGCCCCGGTCTTACAGCAGGGAACGGAACGGTACGTTAGGCTCATCCGTAAAGCAGTCTTCAAAGCCGCGTCTGTAATGGTACTGGATCTTATCCCGGTCCACCGGCCAGACGTATTTGCCGCCCACGTCCCAGATAAACGGATGGAACTGGTACTGTAAAACGTCTTTCTTATAGTTGTAAAGCATGAGAATCTCAAGGGGATCTGCCTTAAAGTTGGTCCATACGTCGTAATGGATCGGAATCACCACCCTGCACTTTAATGCCTCCGCCATACGAAGAATATCCACGGATGTCATCTTATCCTGATTGCCCGCCGGATTCTCTCCGTAGGAACCAAAGGCAATATCAATGTCGAAATCCTTTCCGTGTTTGGCATAGTATGTACTGTAATGGGAATCCCCGGAATGGTACACGGTTCCGGCCGGTGTCTTGATCACATAGTTCACAGCCTTGTCGTCCATATCGTCCGGCAGCACGCCCCGGATGTCCTCATCCGCCGTGACGAGACACGTTCTGTCAAAGGAATCCGTGACCATGATTTCCACATCCTTTATTTTAATCGTATCTCCCGGTTTGACCACTCTGCATCTCGATTTCGGAACGCCGTAGCTCAGCCACTTTTCCACGCTCTTTAGCGGACCGATAAAGGGCACCTCACCGCCGCAGTTCTGCATCACAGCCGCCGCAAAGAACGGATCAATATGGTCATTGTGGTAATGGGTGGACAGTACCGCGTCAACGGCTGTAACAGCAAACGGGTCGTAGACGATGGGCGCAGCCCGGAGATTCGGCTGTGTCGCACGGCCGCCGGTCATATTCCGCATCTGATGAAACGGGTCCATCTCCTTCGTTTTCTGAGACCGTTTTCCATTGCCAAACCACAGATCGATGGCAATATTTGTTTTATTTTCTGTTTTGATCCAGAGTCCGGTACAGCCGATCCACCACATCGCAAAGGTTCCCGGCTTTACCTCCTCCTGGTCGATCTCTTCATTCAGCCATGTCCCCCATTCCGGAAACGCGCCTAAAATCCATTTTTCTCTCGTCAGTTCTGTTACTTTGCTCATATTTGCTTCCTCCATTTTCTACCGAGTGCCCTCGGAAACGCTTTCTGTCCGGTTTCTGTGAGTGCCCGTTACCACATTTGATAAGTTTCACCCCGAAGCTTAAAGATTGCTTCGATAAAATAGTAATCTCCATAAATGATGTGAAACTCATGATTTTTATGGTGATATGCCGCTGTACACTTTTCCAGGATACAGTCGCTGTCTTTTGAGAAATTGCACCGTTTCTCGTACAGTGCCTTCAATAGCTTTTCTGCTGCGCGCCGATAGACCTCCGATTCACACGCTGCGGTCAGCCGCGCAAGCTCCAGAAGCGCGCTGGCTGCTGCTGCCGCCGCCGAGGAATCCTCATAATACGGCTGCTTCGGCGCCCGGAAATCAACCGGGATCAGGCCGTTTTCCGGTATATTGGCTATAAAGTAATGCGCCGTCCGTTTGGCGGTGTCTAAATAACGTTCATCCTTCGTATGGATATAGCTCGACGCAAATCCATACATGGCCCAGGCCTGGCCTCTGGTCCAGCTGGAGCCCTCCGCATATCCCTGGCCGCCCAGAGACCCTGTGAGCTCCCCGGTCACCGGATCGAACCTCATGATATGATTGGAGGAGCCATCCGGCCTGATATAGTATTTCATCACCTGGTCGGCATACATCACCGCCTGCTCCCGGAATCTGGGATCACCGGTTTCATCGGAGGCCCAGTAGAGCAGATTGATGTTCATCATGCAGTCAATAATGGCCCATCCCGCCGTGTCCTCATCCGGCGCGCCGCTCCACTGATCCCATGCCCGGAAGATCCGGGCCGCCGGATTGAAGCGGCCGGAAAGGATGGTGGCTGCCATCAGGCCGCGTTTTCTCGACTCCGGATTTCCCGTGATCCTGTAATCGGCCACCGCAGACGGAAGCCATACAAAGCCCATATCGTGATGCAGTCCATAGAAATCGGCAAATGCCTGATCCAGCTTTTTTTCCGCATACCGGGCGATATCCACATACCTTTGCTCCCCGGTACGCAGATAGAGAAGCCACATGATTCCCGGCCAGAAGCCGTTGGTCCACCAGGAAACGCCATCATCCCAGCCAAACTGCCGGTCCTCGTCAATCTTGTTGTCATGAGTTCCCGATACCGTCGTATACGGGATTTTAAATCTGGATTTTTCTGAAACCCAGTCCATTTTTTCAATAATTTTTCGTTCTGCCTCGCAGGTCCAGTCCATCTCATTCTCACTTTCTGATGTCAAGCAGTCTTTAAAGCCGGGTATGGAACAGCCCGCAAAACGGATCCACCGGATTTTTCCCTGTAAACCGGCTTCTCCCCATTATTTTTTCGACTATGGCATCGATTACGTATCTGCTGGGTGTATAACCATTGATGTACGTCCTGACCTTTGGCACATCCAGGAGCATATAAGGGTTATCCACAGATATAAAGAGTGTCGGGATTTCATAAATGTATCTGGGTGTGTTGCATCCGCCCGGCGCGGTCCAGGAAATTCTGGAAACATTGTCACTGCCGGAAGTTTTCACGCTGCAGTAATACAGAATCAGGTCAAACCGCTTCGTCATGCTCTCTATGCTGTTCCCAATTGGAAGCAGATCTTTTCTGGAAGCATCGTAGACGGTCACTTCAAACCCTTCTCTCTCCAGCAGCCCGGCCAGATACTCCGCCTGATTGCAGATGGGATCGTGGTAACCGCCCTTGTCGCCCAGGACATGGAGCAGGATCCGTCTCTGCGTTTTGGGGCTTATGGGGAGCAGGTTCTGGGTGTCCTTAACCAGGGTAACCGACCGGTCCGCACACTCCCTGGCCAGATTGCGGTTATCCTCGCGTTCAAACACCTTCAGCGCCTCATCTCCCGGAAACAGGGTTCCCTCCTCCATCTTTTTATGAAGCTTTAGATGAGCCTTCAATGCCAGAATCCGTGCAACCGCTTCGTCCAGACGTTCCCTGCTGATGGTCCCGTCTGCTGCCGCGTCCAGCACGTACTGGTAATCTTCTTTTAAATCCAGGGTAAACAGGATCATATCACAGCCTGCCGCCACCGCAAGGGGCAGGGCATCTCTTCTGGCCATGGTCTGCATGAATCCGGTCATCGTCGTAGCATCCGTCACCACCAGCCCGTTAAATCCCAGCTGCTCCCGCAGGAGCTTTGTGGTCAGATCGCAGGACAGGGAGCCGGGAAGAATCTCCTCATCCCGGATATCCGGATTCATCTTTCTGGAGTATGCCGGCAGCATGATATGGGCGGCCATGACGGTTTCCGCGCCGTCCTCTATCAATGCTTTATAAATCTTTCCATAGGAGGCATCCCACTCCCTGGCCGTGCAGTCGTTGATGGTGGTTACCATATGCTGGTCCCGTTCATCCCGCCCGTCTCCGGGCCAGTGCTTCAAGCATACGGCCATACCGTTTTCCATCTGTCCTCTGACAAACTCCCTGGACATCTGAAGGACCGTTTCCTGGTCGGAACTGAACACTCTCGTATTCGTAATGGGATTGTGATAATTCGTGTCAATATCCAGAATCGGCCCAAAGTTCCAATTGGCTCCGGTTGCCGCCGCCTCCTCCCCACAGACCCGCCCCAGCTCATACGCCCATCTCTTATCTCCGGCTGCCGCGATCTGCATCTGCGTCCCGAATAAAGTGCCTTCTTTGCAGATCCCATCCGCTCCCCGCTCGAGATTGGACGCGAACAGCAGAGGAATCCCGGTTCTGGCCTGAAGCTTTTTGAAATTTTCTTTTACTTTCCCCGCCGGAAAAACATCGGTCATATAGCCGCCCGGATAAAAGCCCAGGGCATCCATTTCCGCGGCCATCTCTTCCACCGGTTTATCCTTGATTAAAATACAGAACAGATGGCTGACCTTCTCTTCCACGGTCATCTTCTTCATACAATCCTGTACCCATGCAATATCACTCTCATCCAGGAAGAATGGCTTTGCCTTAAAATCCACGTTCATACCGTACGCTCCTTTCTTATCCCTTGACACCGGAGGATGCCAGACTCTGCTCGAAGAAACTCTGGAAACACAGGAATACGATCAGGATCGGTATAATCGAGATGACCGATGCCGCCATGATCGGCCCGTACTCTGCCGTAAACTCGCTGATCATGTTGCGCAGTCCCAGCTGAATCGTATACAGTTCCCTGGAGTTGATGTAGATAAGCGGAGCCAGAAAATCGTTCCATACGGACACAGAGGTCAGGATCACCAGCGTTCCGATTACCGATTTGGAAAGAGGCATGATGATCTTGGAATAGATGCCGAACTCATTCAGGCCGTCAATCCGCGCCGCCTCGCTCAGTTCATTGGGAATTCCATCGAAGAACTGCTTCATCAGGAATACGCCCATGGGGTTAAACGCCTGAATCAGGATCAGCGCCATATGGGTATTGGTAAGTCCGAATATCTTGATAACGGAAAACTGAGGAATCATAACCACCTGGTAGGGAAGCATCAGGGTTGCCAGGTACAGGATGAAGATCTTATCTCTCTCCGGAAATACCAGCTTGCTGAATGCGTAAGCCGCCAGGCTGCACGTCACGATCTGCAGAATGGTAATCACCACCGTCAGCTTCAGTGTGTTAAAAAACAGCTGCGGATAATTGGCCTTATTCCAGATATAGGAGTAATTTTTCAGTTTCAGATTCTGAGGGATCCACTGGATGGGGAAATTGAAGACTTCCAGACTGTCTTTAAAGGAAGAAGACAGCATCCAGAGGAACGGAAGAATCATAGTTAAAGACGATGCGATGACGACCGTATACTTGACAATCGATAAGAACAGCGCAAGTCCGGTTTTTTTCTTTTTTTCTGCCATGCTCTCTCCCTCCTAATCCTGTTTTTGACGTTTGAACTGAATCAGCGTCACCACTAAGATACAGGCAAACAGTACCATAGCCTCTGCCGATGCGTAGCCAAACTTGTAATTCTGGAATGCCTCTTTGTAAATCTGAAGCACCAGAACGGATGTAGCGCGTCCCGGGCCGCCCTTTGTCATGATGAAAATCGGCGTAAATACCTGGAACGAGTTGATGATGCACATGATGGTTATGTAAAAGGTAACCGGTTTAAGCTGTGGAATCGTAATAAACCGGAAGCGCTGGAACGAATTGGCCCCGTCTACGGTAGCCGCCTCATACAGCGAGTTATCAATCCCCTTTAAGCCCGCCAGATAAATGATCATATAGTATCCGATTCCTTTCCAGATAATCATGATCATCACAGCCAGCAGCGCCCAGTCCTTATCCGACAGCCACGCGGGAACATTTTGAAGGCCAATGCTGTGCAGGATCTGATTTAAGGGGCCATTCTTGGAATAAAGAAACTGCCATACAACCGAAATCGCAACAATAGAGGAAATATGCGGAAAGAAATGCGCCGCACGGATTGCAGAAGAAAACTTAATGCCGGAATCCAGAATAAATGCCATAACCAGCGACAGCATGATGATAAACGGCACGGTCCCCACCGTATAAATAATGGTATTCCAAAGGGATATCGTAAAGTTTGAATCGCGAAACAGATTGATATAGTTTTTAATTCCCACAAACTTAGCCGCACCGGATCCGTCCCAATTCGTAAAGCTTAAACCGATTGCCCAAACAGCCGGTATTAAGGTAAAAACTGCAAACCCGATGATATTTGGCAGCAAAAAACAGAACGCCATCTTCCTGTTCCGGTTGACCACTACCTGGTTCGACTTGTATACTGCTGTCGTTTTTGCCATATCGTCCCTCCTTGTTATAAGCACTTCGCGGCGTTCCCTGGCCGTTTACGTGCAATACATGTCATCTCGCTCAGCGCGTGACGCTTTTTAAAGTCTGAGCCGGCAGACTTGAATGCTGCACTGCGTAATAAACGGCGCAGTGCAGTGCTCAAAATATCGTACCGGCTCAGGAACCACCCCTTAGTTCTGAGACAGAATCTCTTCACGGCGGGTATTTAAATTATCAGCCATCTCTTCCGGAGACTGGTTGTCTGTAAGAACAAGCTCAAGTTCTTCGTTTACCGCACTTGACATCTGGCCTAAATTCACGCTTGCCTCTCCAAGGCCGTAGCTGATATTGTCCGTCAGCGCTTCCATGGATGATTCGTCAAGCCCTGTGCTCTCTTTAAATGTGGTCATAATCTCATCTGACATGTATCCCGGAACCAGCATGGATTCTGCAACGATCTTTGCGCCCTCTTCTCCGCAGAGAAACGTCATCAAATCCCATGCCGCATCTAATTTTTCCGTCTTAGGATTGATCAGTACCGGCGTAGAGGTTGCGAAGCCCTTCTTCTCGGTTCCTTCCCAATAAGGAGATTTCACAATGCCGTATTCAAATCCAAGCTCCTGTGCTTCCAGAAGCTGCGTCATCCAGGAACCGTTATACAGCATGCCCCATTTTCCCTGGTAGAAGTAGGTCTGATCCTTCGACATGGAGACAGACTCCGCATAGTCTTCCCAGACGCCGTCTTTCATCGCTGCCATAACCTTTGAAGCTGCCGGCACCAGCTCATTGAAATCGCTGGAGGTAATATCAAACCCGTTTACGGCTCCGACGAGACACGGTGCGATAAATCCTGGTTTTGGATAGAACGCACATCCATAGACATCGTCATGGCTTAACTGCTTTCCGAGTTCAAAGAACTGCTCCCATGTCATATCATTGGTGGGATATGCAACTCCTGCATCATCAAAAATCTTCTTATTATAATAGATCACCCAGTCATTGGTCCGGAACGGAAGGGCATAGAGGCCGCCGTCAATCACATAATGCTGCTCCAGAACGGTTCCGTAAGGGGTGAGATCAAATCCCTTTTCTTTTGCTGCGGCATTTAAGTCGAGGGCAAAATTCTTCTGCACCAGCGTCGGATAAGAAGTATTGGATTTTGCAAAATATACGTCAATGTCATCGCCGGAAGCCAGCATCGTGGTAAGCTTTGTCTCGTAATCGTTGGCCGGCGCGTTGATGACTTCCACTTCAATATTGGGATATTTCTGGTTAAATGCCTCCATCATGGCCGGGTATACAGAGCCCTCCACGTCATAGTCCCAAAGAGCCAGCTTTAACTTCGTCTTTTCTCCTGACACCTCTTTGCTTTCTCCCGCCGCTGCTGCCGCAGACTCAGTCACCGGAGCTGCTGTTGTGGTCTCTGTCTTCGTTCCGGTACCGCTGCATCCTGCAAGAACTGCCACTGCGGCTGCGGCTGCCAGCATTACACTTACGTTTCTTTTCTTCATGTGAATAATCCCTCCATTTTGAATGCCAATAAAAACCGCCAATCACTTTTACGATCATTTATTGGTTTTGCGATTGTTTTGTACGTTCATTGTATTCTTTTATGTACGTTATGTCAATAGTGTTAAGAAATCTTTTTCGTTTCTTGTTGTTTTTATGCGTTTTTTCGCCTTATATTGTTCATTTAAGTGCTTTTATGAATTATATTTTTATTTTTTATTGCGATACGTGCGATCTTCTATTGATTTATTGTACATTTTTTGGTATGCTGTCCCTGTATTCTCAAGTTATTTCAATTTTTTCGTTCATTCGGGAGGATTATATGAACGTTTTAGTGATTGATGTTGGTACTTCCAGCATGAGGGGGATTTTATACGATGTGCACGCAGCAGAACTGAAAAAGATTCAAATTTCCTATTCCCCGTTCTATATTGATCAGATTTGTGTAGAGCAGAATGCTTCTGACTGGACCTCGGCACTGATCCGGATCTGTTCCGGATTGGCGCAGGCCGCCAAAGAAGAAAACAGGAAGATTGATGTGCTGTCTCTCACCTCACAGCGATCCTCCGTGCTTCCTCTGTCGAAGGATATGGAACCGCTGTCTCCGGCAATCATGTGGCAGGACAAACGCACAATGTCTCTCTGCCATGATTTAAAGAAGTCTGATCCTGTCATAATCCAAAAGGCAGGAAGCCGGATTAATCCGGTTTACTCCGGCAGTAAAATGGCCTGGATCCGCAGGAATCAGCCGGAGCTGTTTGAACATGCGGCAAAACTGGCGGTCATTCCCGATTATCTGGTATGGTTTATGACGGGTACTCTGGTCACCGACCATACCTACGGGAGCCGCTCTCTTCTCATGAATCTGGGAACCCGAGAGTGGGATGAGGAGCTTCTGCGGCTCTTTGAACTCCCCCGCTCCAAGCTCTGTGATCTCATATCTCCCGGCACTGTGGCGGGACACATATCCGGCCCATTTTCGCGGCTCACCGGACTTTTGGAAGGGACGCCGCTCATATCGGCCGGAGGCGATCAGCAGTGCTCCGCGCTGGGCCAGGGGGTGATCCATCATGGAGACGCCCAGATCACGACAGGTACCGGCGCTTACATCATCAGCGGCTGCGATGAACTGCCTGTGGTTAAAGGCAGCGAAGTCATCGCGGGCGTCAGTGCAATACCGGGGAAATACGTTTTAGAGAGCAGTATTCTGGCCTGCTGTTCCGCCTTTAACTGGTTTCATAACGCCTTTTATCCTGACAGCGACCACGGCTTTGATTCGATCAACCGGGAAATCCTGGATTCGCCTCCTGCGGCAGGCGGCATCATCGCTCTGCCTTATTTTCAGGGGCAGGGGACGCCAGACTGGAACAGCATGGCCACGGCCTCCCTCCTGGGTCTCACGCTGTCCTCCTCAAGAGGGGATATGGCCAGAGCCATCTTAGAAGGGATCTGCTATGAGATAAAGGTCAATATGGAGTGCATGGCACGGTATCTTCCTGCCCCCTCGTCCATTGTCTTAAGCGGCGGCCTTACGAAATGCCCGTCCCTGGCGCCATCCCTGGCCGGAATCCTGGGTACGCCGGTCACCCAGTACAGCAATCCGGAGTCCACTGCCTTAGGCGCATGGATGTCCGCCGCCGTAGCCACCGGGCTGTATCCCGGCTGGGAAGAAGCCTTTCGGGCCGCCCGGGCCTCCGATGCCGTTACACAGACACTCCCGGAAAACAGGGACAACTACAAAAAAGGATACAGTCTGTATCAGGAATCTTATTCCAGACTGTATCCTTACACTTAAATATTCTGTTATCTGTCCTTACCTGTCAATCGGTAACGTGGCCCTTCAATATGGTCACGTTATCTTTTTCCAGCCTTGACGTAACCGCCTCGTCGGCCAGCTCGTCCGTAACGATATGGGTAATCTGATGGGTATCTGCGATGATAAAATTATGCAGCTTGCCGATCCGCTTATGATCCGCCAGTATGACGACCATATCCTTTGCCCGCTCGATCATCAGGCTGTTTACCATGGTTTCCTGAAGCACCGCCGTGCTGATCTCGCCTTCTGCCGTGATCCCGCTGACTCCGATGAAGCACTTGTTCGCCCGGATCTTCCGTATGGTGGCGAGTGCAAAATCCCCTACCAGGGAACATTTCGTTCCGTGCAGCTCTCCGCCGGTCAGAATAATGCTGACCAGCGGATCGTGACTGCTGGTAATGGCATTTCCATTATTCGTTATCACGCTGACCCGCTTGCCGGATATATAGTCCAGCATTAAAAGAGCCGTCTTACTGCTGTTGACGAATATTATATCGCCCTCCTCAATCAGTTCTGCAGCCTTCTTTGCAACGACTCTTCTGTAATCCGTCGTTCCGTCCTGACCGGTGGCAGGCGGGACATCCAGCGTCGGATCTTCAAAAAGGGTGCCTTCTATCAATTTTGCACCGCCGTAATGGCGTTTCACAAATCCCTGATTTTCAAATTCAATCAAATCCCGTCTTATGGTAAGCGATGAGACTCCCAGTTCATTGGCTAATTGATCGACCGATACTTCTTTCTCTTTCTGCAGTCTCTGTAAAATCGTCTGCTGCCTTTTTACAATGACACCCTTTTTGTTTTTCACTTCGACAACCTCTTATATCCTGTTATAGTTTCGTTTCCCGCCTTCCGCAGAAGACATTTTCACTTAAAATACATTTTCCTGATCGTTTCATTCAGACGCATCGCACTTCGCGAACGTTTTTTGATGAAAAAGGATTCGTTTAGAACGTTTTATCGAACGTTATAGCAAATATCTGCGGTGTTTCAGTCCGGTATTCCCCGCCAAATGCTTATATAGTACATATCATACCATATATTTCATTATTTGAACAGTTCAATAGCCAGGAACTTAAAATTTGAATTTAAAATTCCTGGCTATAAACAGTAACCTATAATCTCTTCTTTGTTTTTGACGTTATGAATCCCAGCGCAATCGCAGCTGCGCACCCGGCCAGTTTGGACACCAGCAGCGCAGGCAGCATGTCCGGCTCGGTGCTCACGGTAAATCCCAGATGGGCGGCCAGCATGGAGGCGGAGCTCACCATATACGCCACATTGACAAGCTTGCCAAACGTGTTCATGTCCTTCATCATGACGAGCGCCGGTATGGGACTCACGATACTGACCAGCAGCCCCAGGACACTGATGCTGTCCAGCCCCATTCTGGCGCCCAGCGCGGTACAGGGCCGTTTCAGCCGGCGCTGTAAAAATTCCGTCACGGGAAGGCTGCCCAGAAGCACCACACCAATGGATGAAACCACCGCCATGGCCTCCTCGATGGGAGCCATTCCGGGAATCACCACAAATCCTGTCATATATGTAACCGCCGCCAGCACAAGCCCGGCGGTTATCACGGTACGGATAAGAACAGCGAACACCTCAAAGCCTTTCACCATGCCATCCGGAATGCGGAACAGACCGATTCCCAGCAGAAGGGCCAGAACCAGAACAGGAAGATTCTGATGCAGAATCTCCCCGATCCCCAGGCCGCACACAGCCCCTCCGGTGATCAGCGCCGCCGGCATGGCAGCCAGTCCCAGCATAATCCCCTTTGCAAATACAGGGCGGTCGCCCTCTTCGATCAGCCCCATCCCTACCGGAATGGTAAAGACAATCGTACAGCCAAACACGGAGGCCGCCACGATTCCCGCGTACCTTCCGATCAGCGGATTCTCCGCCAGCTCCATGGAAAGCTGATATCCGCCCATATCGATGGCCAGAAGGCTTCCAAACATGGCGGGGTCCACCCCAAGGAACCGGTAAACCGGAATGATAAGCCTTCCCAGCGTCCCCGATACCAGCGGGGCCAGGCAGATGATCCCCACCATGGACAGCGCGGTCGGCCCCAGATACTGAAAGCCTTCCTCAAATTTCTTCCCATACCCAAAACGGTTCCCCAGGATACGGTCAATTCCCCCAGCCACGGCGCCCAGCGCCATAATGATCATAATAATCCGGTTTATCATATCTCTGTCTCCAAAATCAAATTTAATCTCTCACCGGACACTGTCGGCTGTGTCTCATTGTACCACAAACACGATACTCGTGGAAGACCTCATTCGCTTTTGAGCAGGTATGAATCTTCTATTCTTTACCGCTGAATCTCAAAGAATACGCGTTTCCCGTCCTGTCCAGAATCTCCTCCAGCACACGTTTCGGCACCGCCGCATTCAGCCGGATAAAGCCCAGCCCGGCTTCCCCAAAATGGCTGCCTTCATAGACGGATACCTTCGCCTCCTCCAGAAAGAACTTAACAATCTGCGCTTCCGTCATCCCTGTCTTTCTGTAATCAATCCATGCCAGGAAGGTTCCTTCCGGTTCCCTCAGTTCAAACAGCGGCATGTGTTCCTTTAAATATCCGGCCAGAAGGCTCATATTTTCGTCCAGACAGCGATTTAATTCCTCTTTCCACGGTCCGCACTCCTGATATGCTGGTTTTATCACTGCCGCCGCAAATATGTTTGGATTATGGAATCCCTCCCGGTCTACCGTCGCCTTCATCGCCTGACGCATGGAATCATCGGGTATAATCATATTGGAAAACATAATTCCCGGAATGTTGAACGTCTTCGTCACGGACTGGTATACGATCATCCTCTTCCTCATCGGTTCGGAGAGTGACAGTATGCTGCAAAACCGTCTGCCTTCCCTTATTATATCGGCGTGAATCTCATCGGATAAAAGAAACAGTTCATGGCGCAGGCAGAAGGACTCCACCGCCTTTAAATCCTCCGCTTCCCAGACCCTGCCCGTCGGATTGTGGGGATTGCAGAGAATCATCATTTTCACAGAAGCATCCATCTTCGATTCCAATGCGTCAAAATTCATACTCCAGCGTGTTCCGTCCCACTCCAGCGGACTCCCGATCATGATTCTGCCATGCTTATTCACCGCATCCGTAAGGGCCGGGTAAGCCGGCGTGTGAACAATGATCCTGTCTCCCGGCTTTGTAAACGTCTCCACGGCCATGTTTAGCCCAATATTGATTCGCGGGGAAAACAGGATCCACTCATCTTCGACCCTGCATCCGTATTCTCTGCGGATCCACTCCCCCACAACAGCGGGATAACAGGACGGAAGATTGGTATAGCCATATATTCCGTGATCTGTCACCTTCCGGCACGCCTCCCGTATGGGTTCCGGCGCGTGAAAATCCATATCGGCCACACCGCAGTGCAGGATGTCTTCCCCGTACTTTTCATCCATTTCATCGTATTTCGCGCAGTTGGTACCTCTTCTGCTGATCACCTCATCAAAACAGCCTGTATTCATCTCCGCTCACCTACCCTTTTACGGAACCGGCAATCAGGCTCTGCTGCACCTGCCTGCTCAATATCACATAGATAATGATAATGGGGAACGTGGCGACCACCAGCCCGGCCCCGATGGGGCCCCAGTCTGTCGTATACTGCCCTACCAGGGACTGTATTCCAACCGTCAGCGTCCGGTATGCCGGCTTGCTGATGAACACGACCGCAAACATCAGCTCATTCCAGGACTGCAAAAACGTAAAAATGGCAATCGTGGCCAGCGACGGCTTCATCAGCGGGAGTATAATCTGAATAAAGATTTTATATATATTGCATCCATCGATACACGCGGCTTCCTCCAGCTCCACCGGAATGGAAGAGATAAAACCGGAGCTGATCATAATCGCCATCGGCACTGCGAAGGCCGAGTACGGAATAATCAGACACCAGTAAGTATTGATTAAATGTACCTGCCGCATCATGATAAATACGGGCAGCAGCGCTGCGTGGATCGGTATGGTGATTCCCATGATAAAAATCAGCTGAAAGGTCTTCTGAAGCTTCCATTTCATCCGGATCAGGGCGTAGGAAGCCATCAGAGATGCAATACAGACGATCAGAATGGTGGCCGCCGTAACAATAATACTGTTGGCCAGATAGCGCCCCACATTTCCGCCCATAAAGGCATGGGTGTAATTCTCAAAGCGCCAGACCGAGGGGAGGCCAACCATATTTCCCTGAAATATCTCTGTGTTGTCCTTCAGTGAAAACGTCAAAAGCCAGTATAAGGGGAATATCTGAAGCGCGGCCCAAAAGATCAGACACGCCTGAATGACTGCCCGGGATAAATTTAATTTTTTCATATGTCCTCCCTTACTCATTGTCACGAAATGCCCCACGAATCAGCCATGCAAAAAGGAAGCATTCCAGAATAATGAAAATTGCCATCGAGCTTCCATAACCATACATATTTCTGGAGAAAATAGTCTCAACCATCAGCGTACTCGGAAGCTGGCTCGCTCCCGCCGGTCCGCCGCCCGTCATAACGTACACAAGATCGAAGTTCTTTAAGGATCCAACCACCGCAAAGGTCACGCAGACCTTCAGAATCGGCTTCATAAGCGGAATGGTAATATGTAATGCAGTCTGAATCCCATTGGCGCCGTCGATACGGGCCGCTTCAAAAATCTCCTCTGAGATGGAGCGCACCGAGGCGTACATCAGCAGCATGTGGTAACCGATGTATTGCCACAGCACCGGCACGATCACGGCAAAGATCACCTTTTTTGTGTCTCCGAGCCAGTTCCCCGTAAGCTGTTCTAAGCCCATGGATCTTAAGACCGTATTCAGAAGCCCGTACTGCGGATTGTAAATCTTCATCCAGAGCTGTCCGATCACCACGGTAGAAATCAGAACCGGGATGAAATAGACGCTGACGTAAAAACGTTCCCCCTTTACTCCTCTTGCCAGAATCAGCGCCAGGATGAGAGAAATCGGCAGCTGCACAAAGACAGATCCCGCTGCAAAAATCAAAGAATTCTTAACTGCCCTCCAGAATCCATCACTGTTGGTGAGGAACAGCTCCTTATAGTTATCAAACCCCGTAAATACCTTTTTCCCGATCCCATCCCACTCTGTGAGGCTGTAAGTCACGGACATAAAGATCGGCACGATAATAATGGTCAAAAACAGGACCAGCGCCGGAAGCAGGAAAATAAACACGGCTTTTTTATTTGACAGTACCCGGTTCACAAAAAACCTCCTATCTTTTTATGAAGGGGACTGTCTCCAGCCCCCTTTTGGTTTGGAGGCGCTCTCAAAAAACCGTTTCCGGGAGCGCTCCTCGTTTACTGATTTAATTTCTGCAGTTCAGCCACATACTGTTCCGGCGTAATACTGCCGACAAACAGCTCCTGAAGCTTGTTTAAATATACGGTTGCATCTTTTCCTTCCATCAGATTATCCCACCAGATTGTATAGCTTGTGGCGTCTTTTGTGAAATCATAGATCTCCATTAAGAGCGGATTGATTTCCGATTTATCTACGTCCACGTTCACATACGGAAGGATGCTGGAACCGATCTTGTACTTTCCGATCGCCAGTTCATAGGCAATATACTGAGCAACTTCGGTTGTAAGCTTCGGATCCCTGGTGGCTGCGCTGACCGCAAAGGCCGTATCCGGTCCGCCGGTAAAGTCTGTCACTCCTGATTTTCCATCCTTTAATACCGGGAATGGGAATACTCCGATTTTCCCCTGTACCAGGGAAGAGTCCTTATACACTCTCGTCGCCGTCCAGCTTCCGTTTAAGTACATCGGAATCTGTCCCTGAAGGAACGGAACCTCCGATTCTTCTCTTGAGATACCGGCGGAGCCATCCGGAAATGCGCCCATATCCACCAGCTTCTTCAGGCACTGGGCCGCCTCTAAGAATCCAGGATCGTCATATCCAGTCTCTTTTCCGGTGGCAGCCTTTACGCCCTCGCTTCCAACAGCCCTTAAGGCCAGAAGATCGTGATACATGGCAATCGTCCACGGTTCCTTTCCGCCTACGGTCAACGGTGTGATTCCGTTGTCGAGGAAGGTCTGGCATACTGTCAGGAAGTCATCAAAGGTCTCCGGGACTTCCAGATTCAGTTTTTCAAACATCTCTTTATTATAAAACATGCAGGCTACCGACTGGTCTGTCGTAAGCGCATACGTTTTTTCATCGAACTGGAAGCCGGTCAGGGTTGACGGCCCCAGATGTGACTTGAAATCATCGGTCAGATAATCGTCCAGCGCCTCTACCTTTCCCGCTTCGACAAACGGCTTGATGAAGCCATGGCCCCAGGTATAGAAGATGTCCGGCGTTTCATTGGCCGCGATGGCCGCCTTTAATTTCATCTTATACGCCTCATTTTCAGCCGTGTCGGATTCTATCTTTACATGGAACTTTTCTTCCGCATCTTTTACGACCTGATCGATAATTGCCTTATTTGGATCGGTATCCCCTCCGAATATATGCCACAGCTTGATCACAGGCACTTCCCCTGTATCACCACTGGCCTCCTGTGTGGTTTCCTTAGCCGTCTGTGCAGCACTGGTATCTCCTCCGGCTGTACTGTTTACTGCACCCGATCCGCAGGCAGTCAGTCCCATCGCCATAGTACCCGCAAGTGCAAGTGCCATGACGGTTCTCCATGTTTTCTTTTTCATGATTCCGCTCCTCCAATATGATTAAGTTGTCTGATTCAAAAGCGCTTGTGAATGTAACTCTATTTTACACAGTTCAGCGTTTTCACGGAAGAGAGAGATTTTACTGTTTCTGGTGATTAACTTACTATTTTCCTGGTGGTTCACGTCTTATTTTCCGGCTTTGCCATTAGCCGTATAGTAAATCGCTTACTTTCTCTAGTAGATTTTTTACTTCATTTTCCGCTTTGTTTACTTTTAAAATTCACCGTGATATGATGACATAATAGCAGGGGGGATGCATTTATGGGGAAACGGAAAGTGAGCGCTTTAAATCTGTGGAACTGGGCGTTTCACAGTAAAATATCGAGAAAAATCAGCACGGTCTTTTTTGGTTTTCTGCTGCTCAGTGTTATTCTGACTTACTTTTCATACCGCTATGTATCGAAAGAATACGTCCTGTCCAACATGGAACAGCATTCCAGACAGACGCTCACTTCGATCCGCTCCAACATCGTGGAAATGGTGGAAAATACCAATAACAGCTACAGCCTTCTGCTGAAAAGCGGTATCTCTGATCTCACAAAGCTTCCACTGAAACCAACTGACCGGAAATTTTATGACAATTATCTTTTTACCATCATCGACAGCTACAATCATCTCGATTCTATCTATATTATGAATCTAAAGGGGCAGCTCTATGGAGTCGATAAGTTCGGCATCAAGACGCCGGTGATTCACTCTGTCACAGAGGCCCCCTGGTATCAAAGCGCCATGGATGCCAAGGGGAGCTGTATTCTTTCGCTTCATGCCGGCAATATTTTTCTTCCCGACTACTCCGAAGATTTTCTGTCGGCAGTCCGGGTCATCAATGATTTAGAAACCCAGAAACCGATCGGCTTCTCTATTATGAACATACCGACGCGCTCCATCAACCAGATATTTGAGCACGTCTTTCAGCCATCCGATATCGAGATTACCCTGTATGACGATTCCGGGGAGATCATCAGCACCTACGGCAGTACAAAGGAAGGGGAAAATCACCACAATATCAGCCCCTTCATCGGTCCCGCGTCTGCTTACTACAGTGCCAGCGGCAAGAATTCGCTGTCGGCCGGAATCTATATTCCAGAATACCAGTGGAAATTAACCGCCACCTTCCCTCTGAAATACGAGTCCACACTGAGCACCTCCCTGCTCCAGATCTCCTTCTGGATTTTCTTCATCAATATGGTGCTCATGCTGATCTGTGTCATCGTTATTGCAAAATCGATTCAGACGCCTGTCTCCCAGATGATTCAGGCCATGGGCCGCGCGGAAAACGGGAATTTCGAACCGGTGGCCGTCCGCCATCCGAACAGCGAACTGGGTCTTCTGGAGATTCATTACAACCAATTAATCGACAGGCTTCAGTTTCTCATGGAACGGCTGGTGCAGGAACAGAAGCTGAAAAGAAAGACGGAGCTCCGCGCGCTTCAGGAACAAATGAAACCGCATTTTCTGTATAACACGCTGGATACCATCGGATACATCGTGCTCACCGGAGACACCAATCAGGCCTATGACGCCATCACCGCGCTGGGCAGTTTTTACCGACAGAGTCTGAGTAAGGGGAAACAGTACATCACCCTGGAGCAGGAACTGCAGATCATAAAGGATTACACCTCCCTTCTCTCCCTGCGTTATGAGGATTTATTTACCGTAAACTATGATGTGGATGAAACGCTGTACCAGCACGAGATCATAAAACTCCTGCTTCAGCCCCTGGTCGAAAATTCGGTCTACCACGGAATCAAACCGCTCGGGGAACCCGGCACCATCCTGATATCCGTCAAACGCCAGGAGACCCAGATCTGTCTCACTGTTACCGACAACGGGGTCGGAATGGACGATCAATTGCTGCAAAGCCTGCGCTCCTTAAGCCCCTCGCCCAGAGACAGCTTCGGTCTGGCAGGCACGATTGAGCGGGTCCATATTTCTTACCCGGAAAAGGGCGCCGTGGAGCTGCTCAGCCAAAAAGGAAAGGGAACTTCTGTCATCATTAAAATACCGTTTTAGGAGGTCTGCCGATATGTATCAGCCACAGCCCATAAAAGTGATGCTTGTAGACGATGAAGATAAAATGAGGGGACTGCTGCGGATCTGCATCCCATGGGAGGAACTGGACTATGTCATTACGGATGATGTATCCAGCGCAAACCAGGCATTGGAGCTGATTGCCGAACGAAAACCGGATGTCATCATCACCGATATTGAAATGCCGTTTATCAACGGCCTGGACTTTGCAGAAATGGTTCTGGAAGAATATCCGCACATTAAAATCATCATTCTTACCGCCCACGATGAATTCGACTACGCCAAGCAGGGGCTGGAAATCGGAATATCGAGTTTTCTTTTAAAACCCATTAAACGTGAGGAACTGATCCGGACCGTGACCGATATCCGCAGCTCCATCCGGGAAGAGCAAAAGAAGCTCTATCAGCACGAACTCCTTCAAAAGAAGCTGAACGAAAACCGTGACTACATAATCCAGAATTTTTTCAGCAACATGATGGTCAGCAGCCTCCCCTCCGATTACCTTTGGGAAAATTTGAGCTATTACCAGATACCGCTGCATCGTGACTCCGGTTTCTATAATATCCTTCTCCTGACGCTGAATGTCAGCCAGGACATTGAAGAAAGCATCATGCAGCAGTTCCAGTGCCGGGAAATCATCCAAACGGCAGCGGAGCGGCTAAGCGGCCTCCTGGTCTTTCAGGATATTCATATGAACCTGGTCCTGCTGACCGAAAACAGAAAAATCAACTTATACAATTACGGCTTCCATTTTTCTACCCTGCTGAAGGACAAGCTGGGGATCAAATCGTATGTGGGCGTCGGGACGCCGGTGGAGCGCCTCGAGGATATCCGCAGCTCCTACCGTCAGGCCTACCAGAACTCCCAGGTCGCCAAATACAGCCATAACAAGTCATTTCTGGCCAATCCGCCCCAGGAACAGAATCAGCAGGAATTACAGAATTTAATCAATACGGTGACGGAAGAGCTTCCCTTGTATATGCAGCTTCCCCAGGAGGATACCGCTCTGCGGCGCGTTGATGCGGCCTATGATTCGCTGGAACGAATCCCCAGCCATGTTCTCTCCGATGTCATGGTGCTGTCGCTCTCCATCGTAAACATCGTGCTCGCAACACTGAGAGACAAGGGAATCTCCTACAATGAAATTTACAATACGGATCACCTGCCCTACACGCATATCCTGAAGCTGACCGATGAAAAAGACATCCGGCAATACGTCCTTCAGATGGTGCGCTTCACGCTTTACCAGGTAAATCTATATACCGATGCCAAGGGAAACAAGCTCATCCACACGATTTTGCAGTATCTCAACGAAAATCTGTCCACGTCGACTCTGACGCTGAAAAAAATCGCGGAGATCAATTACGTCAATCCGTCCTATCTAAGCCGGATTTTCAAGGAAGTCACGCAGATGAATTTTGTAGACTACCTAGCGAGCCTGCGGATTGAGAAAGCGAAGAGACTGCTTCAGACCGGCAATCTCCGGATTTACGAAATTGCAGAATCGGTCGGCATCAGCGACCCCAACTATTTTTCGAAGCTGTTTAAAAAATATACAAATATGACACCGGCACAGTACAAAGAAGAGACACACCGACAGGAGGATTATTAATATGACCGATTTTTCAATGTTGTCCGACTATATCATTGGCATACGGAGAACGCTTCACAAGCATCCGGAGCTGAGCGGCCAGGAATTTCAGACCCAGCAGTTAATCAGAAGTGAACTGGACAAACTGGGGATTCCACACCGTACACTGCATGAAACCGATATTCTGGCTGAGATTGCCGGTTTGCAGACGCACCCGGAGGAAACCGCTGCCTTACCGTCTGAAAAGCACAGTAAAACAGTTCTGCTGCGCGCAGATCTGGATGCCCTGCCTATTACGGAAAATTCAGACGCGCCCTATGTCTCACAGTCTCCCGGCGTCATGCATGCCTGCGGACACGACTCCCATACGGCCATGCTGCTGGGGGCGGCAAAGCTTCTTTGGGACAGCCGTGACCATTTTTCCGGCACCGTGCGGCTCATGTTTCAGCCGGCGGAGGAAACCGGCAGAGAAACCAGAACGCTGATCGATCGCGGGATGCTTGACGGAGTGGATACCGTATTCGCGATCCATGTGGCGCCCGATCTTCCAACGGGAAAAATCTGTATTCTGCCCGGCCCCTGCATGGCAGGTGTAGATGACTTTTCCATCCGCCTTACCAGCCCCGGAGGCCACGGCGCGACGCCCCATCTCGGATCGGATACGCTCCTTGCCGGCGCCCATCTGGCTGTCAATCTTCAGCAAATCGTCAGCAGAGAAATTGACCCGCAGAAACCGGCTGTCCTTACCATCGGAATCTTCCAGGCCGGCACAAAGGTCAATCTGCTGGCTCAGGAAGCTGTATTATCCGGAAATATCCGTTTCTTTGACAAGGAGCTCAGCGGTTATTTTAAGGAAGCCCTTACCCGTTACAGTGAACACACAGCCGCGATGTACCGCTGCTCCTCTGAAGTCACCTACACGCCGTCCCTGCTCCCGACTGTCAATGATGCCGCCTGCTGCGGCACGGCAAAAAACGCGGCCATGACCGTGTGGGGGGAAGACAACTTAATAAAACGTCCAGCCAGCATGACCTCTGAAGATTTCTCCCGATATTTAGAGGCTGTCCCCGGCGCCATGGTATTCTTAGGAACGAGTGACGGAACCCAGAAAACCTCCTGGCCGCTCCACCACGAGTGTTTTGATCTGGACGAATCAGCTTTACTAAATGGCTGCCGTCTCTATGCGGCGTATGCTTGGGAATGGCTATTTCAATAGCTTTCGGTTCGCCATCACAGCCAGGTATAAACTTTTTACTCTCAAGTATTGATGTGAGCAGAAATTTTTATTATAATAGGCTGAAGAATATGGAACCACTGGCAAGAGCACACAAAAAGGCAGATTTCAACATATGCGCAGAAAGAGGAGAACCAATGTCAGACAAACTCACACGGTGTGACTGGGCCGCCCACGATATACTGAACCAGGAGTATCACGATAACGAATGGGGGAAACCCGTTCACGATGACAGAACACTATTTAAAATGCTGATTCTGGAGGGTATGCAGGCAGGTTTAAGCTGGATTACCATCCTGAAGAAGCGGGATGCCTTCATAAAGGCCTTCGATGATTTCGATCCGGCCATCATCAGTACATACGGCGACGAGAAGATCGAAGAGCTGATGCATAACGCCGGAATCATCCGAAACCGTTTAAAGATCAACGCGGCCATTACCAACGCCAGGGCTTACTTCGTGTTGTGTGAAAAATACGGTTCCCTGGATCAGTTCTTATGGTCCTATGTGGATAACAAACCCATCAAAAATGCCTGGGAAACCATGTCTGACGTTCCTGCCAGCACTCCGTTAGCAGAAAAAATCAGTAAGGATTTAAAGAACCTGGGTTTTAAATTTGTAGGCCCTACCATTATTTATGCCTACATGCAGTCGGTCGGGCTGGTCAACGATCATATGACCTCCTGCTTCTGTTATAATCGCGAAAAGTAGAGAGAAAAAGAGGACTCCGGCAGGTTCTTTCCCGGAATCCTCTTTTTCTCTCTATTTCGCTTCCTCAATCAGCTTTATAAAGTCTGCCGCTTCCTCCGTCGGTACCATGCGGGCCGTAACCTTCACACCGTGCCCGGCCAGATACAGGAAGTTTTCGATATCCTCCTCCGACACACTGACGGCCTTTTTCAGCATTCTGGTATTCTGCTTACCGCCCATATTGCCCACATTGACGGAATCCATCACAAACCCATGATCCAGAATGGAACGGATCGTCTTCGGATTCTTCGCCACAATAAATACCTTTTCTCCATCGTATTTACCCGCGCATAAATTAGCCGCTGCTTTTTCCGCTGTCAGAATAGACAGCTTGCACTGCTGCGGGCAGGCCATCTTCAGCGCCTCTTTATTGACCACGTCATGCACGACCTGGTCGTCCACCACCATAATTCTGGTTGCCTTCGTATACTGGCTCCATACCGCAGCCACCTGACCGTGAATCAGGCGGTCATCGATTCTTACATTCACAATTTCCTGCATCCGGTTAATCCTCCTTCTTCTCTGCCAGCCCCTGGCCGGTTCTTAAAAATACAGGGGAAGTCCACGCGGCGTCATTATTTTTCTGCCATACGCGCAGGCGGTAACAGCAGTCCTCTTCCACGTTTATCGTCTCATGGTGCTCCAGTAAGTAGCTGTCCTCCGGATATGCACGGCCTACTTTAAACTTGTATGCATTGTGCCACCACGGGTCATCTCTGTAATGGGTGATTTCCCCCCAGGTATCCTCCGTCAGTTTTTCCACTTCGTCCCACAGCGCCGTTACGCTGGAGCTTTTCAGCATATCTCTCACCAGAAATGCGTACTCTTTTCCTTCCACAGTCAGATGAATGGAACTGTCTGCATCCGCTTCCACCTCGAAGATAAAGCCTTCTGTTGTCACATTGCTGGGCCCCATCCATTTGCCGGTAGCCGTGGACTGATAGGTGGTAAGTGAGAATTCACAGGAATCCTCCGTTTGGGAGGTCAGCTCCTGTCCGAAATTATTCCAGCATTTTTCCACTCCCAGCAGCTTTCCGTCCACTTTCAGCAGCCCGTTCCAGACCCGGCAGATTGCATCCGGATAGACACGGATATCCGGTCCCCAGCCAAATTCCAGGCGGAATTTAAACCGGATCACGCCAGACTGTTCTTTTCTTTCCCAGGTTCCTGAGTGCACCACCATTTTTTCCAGAATGTTATCTCTCAGTATCTCCACACGGTCGACCGCAGCCGTTCCCTTAATCCGGAACGAAAGCTCCGCCTCCCCACCGGTCGTGATCTCGCTTCCCATTTCGGCTCCATCGACGGAGAAATCCACCTCGATCCGGCTCTGGGATACCCCGTATACCCTGCGGTTCACAAAAGCCTCCCAGATCGCTTCCTTCGTACAGTCTGCGGCCAGAGCGCACATGCTGCCATGTTCAAAGACCGCAGGCACGCTGTGATTATCGCCTGCCGCGATCATTCCGATCCGGTATCCCTTCTCGATCGCCCGCTCGAATACCGTCTCTCCCGTCCTCGGCCCCATGTGGACATGGCGCTTCATGAGAAGCGGACCGTCATCCGTCTCGCTGCATCCGTGGCAGGAATAAATTTCCGCAAACGGAGAAAATACTTCATCGTGAGTATCCCAGTTTTTTCCTCTCGATCCGGGCTGATACGCCACGTGATGCGGGATTCCAATTACCGGCTCCCCCTTATAGGCGGCCGCCAGTTCCCGGTAGGTATCCGGATGCCTCTGCTCTCCGTCATTATTTAAAAAGAACACGTTGTGATCTCCGTCTTTTCCCGTTCCCTGCCACTCATAGCCCATGAACATGGGATAGCCCTCTTTGTTTGCCTGATTCGTAAATTCACGAATCTGCTCCCAGTCTATTTTGATCAGTCCATCCTCGTACCGGTCTTCCACCTTAAGTCCTGACTCTGTCGGTCTCATATAAAAGGGATAATAGGCGACCGGCCAAAAATCCATGATTTTCTTTACCTGCCCAAACCATTCAGGCAGCAGCTCCATCTGTTCATGATGGATATTACTGTGCATATCTGTCCAAAGTTTTTTATATTCCATTCTTTCTACCACCTTATTCCACAGGTTTGTGACGCGCCCATTCCGGGACCGGCATAACCGCCCATTCATGAGGCTTCTTTCTCTTTCCCCATTCCTTCAGCTGTTTTACCCGTTCTCTCTGTGTTATTTCCGTATCAATGCAGGAGGAAATCTCCGGTAATGTCAGGAAATACGTTTCTGCCGCTTCCATCCATTCCGGGTATTCTCCTGCGATGTTCCGTTCCTCCAGCGGGTCGTCCTCCAGATCATACAGGAAGCAGGCCGTACCACCGTATCTCACGGCCTTATACCGTCTCCACACCACGGCTTCCGCCATCATGGGCTCTGACCGGTAATCCAGAATCTGCTGAATCACCGCAGGCCCGTCGAATACCTGCTCACCCGCATCGGGAAGCCCTGATAAATCGATCTCACGGCCGTCGTGCCAGTCTGCAGAAACTCCGGCCTGAGCCAGAATTGTTTTCGAAATGTCCAGAAGGCTGACGCATTCACGCCTTCTTCCCACAGGCACACCTGTTCCGGCCGCCACGAAGGGGACACGGACGGCGTCCTCATACAGGGTCTGCTTTCCGAAAATGCCTCTCTTTCCCAGCTGCTCCCCGTGATCTGACACGTAAAGGAAGAGTTTCCGGCCTTTTCTGCCCTGAAAGGCGTCATACAGACGCCCAATATACCGGTCTGTCTCTTCCACGGCTCCGCAGTAGGCAGCCTTACAGCACACGGCCTTCTCCTCGCTGCACTCCATGACGTAATCCTCATAGAACCGGAGAGGCGCTGCCGCAGGGCGCATCTCCCCTGCGAACTGCTTTTTGTACAACTGATACGTATCCGGTTCCGCAACAAATGGAAAATGCGGGGAGTAAAATCCCACCACCAAAAACAGCGGTTCTTCATGTTCCCGCTCCAGGTACCGGAGCGCACACTCATATACTTCTCTGTCATAGGCCATAACCGGTGAAATTCCGCCTCCAACAGCCTCCAGACAGTGTTTCCGGTTCGTCGTCCCGGTATAGGCGCCGAAATCCACCCGTTCTTTTCCGCCTGTTCCCCAGTACTGGGAGGTGATATCCCCCACCAGTCTTTCGTCAAAGCCATGTTTCTGTTCGTCCCCCTTAAAATGCATCCGCCCGATCAGTACCGTGTTATAACCGGCGGCTCCCAGAGCATGGGCGATTGTCGGCACATCCGCCGGCAGCACCGTATCGTTATTGAAAATGTTTAAGTCAGACGGAAGCTTTCCGCTTAAAAAGGACATGCGTGAGGGCACGCAGAGAGGGGCGCTGCAGTAGCAGCGTTCAAAATACAGCCCCTCCCCTGCAATCCGCATAAGCGCGGGCGTCCTCACTCTGTCGTCTTCCATGCCGGTATACGCCCCGCCATGCTGATCCGACATGATGAGCATGATATCTTTCATGGATTTCTCCTTCATGGATTTCCCTTTCACGAATTTACTTTCACGAATCACATGATCCCAAGAACCACCATGACAGCGGAAAAGATAACGATGCCGAGAATAATTTTATTTGCCGACCATTTTTTCTTATCCATCAGATACCAGACTGCAAGCGTCAGACAGAGCGGCACGATGGCCGGCATAATCTTGTCAAATACCTGCTCCTGGATGGAGATCGCCATATCCCCGCTGACAAACTTATAGATAAAGTTCGCCTTAACGGTTGTAGAAGCTACACCGCCGATTACGATCAGCCCCATCATCGTAAGGCCAGTTGTAATTTTATTTGTGATGTCCTTATTTTTGAAAAATGTGTTAGCCGCATCCAGTCCCATGGAATATCCCTTGTGGAACAGGAACCACTGCAGGCCCACGATCGTTACCAGCCATACCGCGCAGAAAAAGAGCGGGCCGACAGGGTTTCCATCGTCAATACACATGCTCATGGCAATACTGAGTAAGATCGGGCTGTATGTACCAATCAGAAGAGAGTCACCGATTCCGGCAAATGGGCCCATCAGGGCGTTTTTGGTATTTACGATCAGCTCCTCGCTGACGTCGTCTCCCTTGGCTCTGGCCTCCTCCATGGCGATGGTGATGCCAGGAATCAGGGAGCCTAACTGCGGTTCCGTGTTATAGAACTGCATATGGCGTTTTAATGCATTTTTGTATTCCTCATCGTTATTCTTATAGAGCTTGCGCAGAATTGGCTCCACCACGTGGCAGAATGCCAGACCCATCATACGTTCAAAGTTCTGCGTCGCCTGCGAAAAGAAAATATAACTCCACGCCGCACGGTCAATATCTTTTTTGGTTAACAGTCCGTCTGATGTATTCTTATTCTTCATAGCAGTCATCCTCCTCTATTCCTTTAGCCGGCTGAGCCGCTGCCTGTACTGCAGGCTGTCCCTGTGCCATGACAAAAATAAATGCCAGGGCGGTTGCGAATATCGCAAGAGCCGTAACAGACATGCTGGTAGATCCGATCAGCACCCATCCCATAAGGAACAATACGATCATCCACGACCTGGACAGCGACTGCTTTAACAGCATGGCAAATCCGATTGCCGGAAGCAGTTTGCCGGCCACCTCGAAGAAATGAAGCATCAGGTCAGGCATGTTGTTGAGCAGTACCTCGGTGAGCGGAGTTCCGAGATAACAGATCAGCATGGCCGAACCGGCTCGCAGAATGAAGCTCGGCACTGCCGCCAGATAGGTGGCGCGATGAATGCCGGCTCCGTCTCCTCTTTCCGCGGCCTTGTCTCCCATATGAGGGAAGTATGCATTGATGGTCATGATAAAGTTAAAGAGTCCCAGTCCCAGCATGCTGAGCGGAACTGCCAGTGCCACCGCCTGTTCTCCGGTACCGCCAGCCGCCAGTGCCAGCGGAATGCCGATATAGGCCGCCCAGTTCACATCGGCCGGCATCGCGCCGCCCGGAGTAATCTGACCGATAAACAGCGCCTGAACCATGGCGCCCGCAATTACGCCGCTTCTCACATCCCCCAGAATCAGCCCGATGATCAGACCTGCCACGAGGGGCCTTCCTATCATGTTCCATCCGCCCGTCACGCCAAAGAACCACGGGGTTCGCTTAGAGCCGAGATAAGCAAAAATACCGATTAGTATTGCCTGAAATAAACTCATACCTTTTCCTCCTGTCTTTTACTCTTCAAATTCGTCTTCCCCATCATCCACGGAAGGCACATAGACAACCAGCTGGCCTTTTCCTGCTTCGCAGGCCGCATTGGCCAGTCCCGTCACATTTCCCTTCCGCAATCCACCCGGTGATTCGTCCTTCTCTGCGGCGTGCTGTCCGGAGGGCGTCCCAGCCCCCTCATACATGGCGCGCGACAGATACGCTTCTAAAAGCACCGGCAGATTCGTTCCGCCGATTACTTCGATTGCTTCCGTCCTCGTAAGCTTCAGCTTCAGCGATACGTTAAACGGAGATCCTCCCGCGATGTCCGTGAGGATTAAAATTCCTTCCAGCCCGCTTAAGGCCTCCACCGCCCGCAGCAGCTTCTCTGTCAGGGCTTCCACCGAATCCTCCGGCAGGAAATCCACTGCTTCATAATACTCCGTCTCTCCTGCCAGCAGCTTTAACCCGCTGGTAATTCCGGTGGCAAAAGAACCATGACCCGTGACAATGATTCCTATCATACCATTCCCCTTTCTGCAAGCACTTCCGGAAATTCTGTATTCTCCGGTATGCTCATGACTTTTTTCTGTTGCTGTTTACCGCCGACACATAGTCCTCCGGATTCTTCGAGCTTGCCGTAAGGCATTCCTTCCGGTTGACCTTCCACTCCGGCAAAACAGAAATCCCCCCATTCCTTATGGGATCGTCCGTTTCCCGCAAATGGCGGTCCAGCCGGGCTGCAAGTGCTTTCTCCACTGTTCCGAACTCCGGAAGCCCCGCTAAGTTTCTGCGCTCCCCCACATCGAATACAAGATCGTAGAGCGCTTCCTCGTATTTATGCTGCTCCTTTAGCCCCCTTTCGTTAAAGTAATCTTTCGTAAGCGACTCGTCTATATTAGACTGATTGATTCGCAGATACGATGCGTCATAATACCGGATATACTTGTACCGTTCTGTACGGATACAGCGGATGGGCTCATAGGAGGTGTGGAAATTCACCTCTGCAAAGATCTCATCCCGGATCTTCGCTTCCGGGTCGTCCAGCATGGGAACCGCCGACACGCCCTCCAGGTAACCGGGTTTTTCAATTCCCAGCAGATCGCAGAGCGTCGGAAATACATCCAGATGGGATACCAGCCCATCGATCACATGGCCGTTAGCCCGCTTTCCCGGAGCCCTTATAAGAAGCGCTACCCCGATGCCGCTGTCAAATAGTGTACATTTGCAGAACGGTTCCGCTAGGCCATGGTCCGTCGTAACCAGTATAACAGTCTCCTCCATAAGCCCCTTTTCCTTCAGGGCGTCAAGCACCCTGCCCACGCAGAGATCTGCTGATTTCGCACTCGTCATGTATCTGGCAAAATCCTTTCTCGTCTCCCTGCTGTCCGGTATAGGGCCGGGCGGCAGGACAAAGTCCTCGTTAATATCGCGATCAATGACATCCGGAAATCTCCTGTGTGTGGCGTACATTCCATAGGACAGGAAGAACGGCTTTTTCCCGTCGTAGTTCCCGATCCATTCCGCTGCACGGTCCGCGTTCTTCTTATCCCATTCCGTCAAATCCTCCTGCCTGTATCCATCACTCAGACAGCTGATCTCCTCCTGGTATCCAATGGTTTCAGCCCCCTGCTTTGTATCTAAGTACCAGCCCGCCTCATGCTGGATTCCGTCTAAAACGGTCCGGTAGCCGTTCCGATTTAAAAAACGGACCAGATGTTTCTCATAATCCATGGAAAATCCTCTCTGTGCAAGTCCCAGCATCCCGTTCTGATGCGGATACGTCCCGCTCAGCATCGCCGCCCGGCTGGGAGAACAGGTCGGTCCCGCACAGTAGCAGTTTCGAAATACCGCCGCCTGTTTCGCAAATGCCTCCAGATTCGGTGTGGGGACCGCATAACCGTACGGGCCCAGCACTCTGCCCGAGTCATGGGTATGTATATACAAGATATTCAAAGACTGCGCCTCCTCTCTATTGTCTATTTTTACATATTTTCCAACACTCATAGGTAAAATATACAACCTTATGCCCCAAATGTCAATACATTTAATTTTATTTGTATTGCTATTATGTCGGTTATTTGTATTGAATTCACGTGTTATATATGTATACATTATATAAAAAAGCAAATTGCCTTTTCTCCGGTTATGTATTATAATGATTGCAGTACATTTTGGCAGGTGATAATATGGCAGAAAAAAGAATTGCCCAATACAGACAGATAGAAAATGATTTGCTGGAGCAGATTAATCTTGGATACTACAAAAAGGGAGACTTGATTCCCACGGAGCTGGAATTGTCGGCCACCTACCATGTTTCCAGAGTTACGGTACGCAAGGCCACGGACAATCTGGTGGCCAAAGGCATTCTCCAGAGAGTGGCTGGTGTCGGAACCTTCGTGAGCCGGTCCGCCGTCACGCAGAACCCGCCGCCGATCCAGGGCTTTACGGACTTAATGAGAGAACAGGGGCTGGAGCCGACGACGAAGGTCGATGTATTTACATTACAGAAGTCCCCCGCCAATATCGCCTCCATATTGGGAATCGAAAAGGAAGACCCGATTTACTACATTCACCGCCAGCGCTATGGCGACGGGGAGCTGCTTCAGCTGGAGACCACCTATATGTCCGCCAGGCTGTATCCTGACATCTCCATTCAGATTTTGGAATCCTCCAAATACCAGTATTTTGAAAAGGTCAAGGGGATCAAGATCGCCTACAGCCACCACGCCGTGACTCCGATTCACCCCTCGAAGGAGGTGGCGGAGCTTTTTGGAATCGCGCAGAACACCCCCATCATCAAGGCGGCTAATGTGACACATCTGGAGAATGGGCAGATTATGGATTACACGGAGCTGATCCTGAACTCACCCAAGTATCAGCTGACCTATATTAAACGTTAGGAGATAGAATGCAGAATTCCCTTACAGATATTTCATCTGATTGTATTCAGACCGTCATGGACGGTCTGCGGAAAAATAATATGGACGTGCAGTATGTTCCTCACAAGGAAGAGGCCGCCGCTGCGGTTGCCTCCCTGTTAAAAGAGGGGGATACCATTGCCGTCGGCGGATCGGTCACGCTGGAAGAGACCGGCGTGCTGGAGCTGGTACAGAACGGGCGCTACCATTTTATCGACCGCTATGAAGACGGACTATCGGACCGGGAAAGGAAGGACCGTCTGACAGAAGCATTTCGTTCCGACGTGTTTCTCTGCTCTGCTAATGCGATTACAAAGAACGGGGAGATCTACCAGGTTGACGGATTAAGCAACCGGATTGCGCCGCTCGTATTCGGTCCCGACAGCGTTATTATCGTAGCCGGTATCAACAAAATAGCGGCGGATATCGAGGCCGCCGTCTATCGTGTCAAAACCGTCACCGTACCTGCCATTGTAAAAAGAAGAGGCCTGGATGCGCCCTGCGCCCGTTTGGGAAGCTGCATCGCGGCCGACCAGAAGAACATGGCTTCCGGATGCATGTGTGATGCAAGGCGCTGCTGCAATTATCTGGTGCTCGGACGCCAGAGAGTCAAAGGCCGTATCAAAGTCATTCTCGTTGGAGAAACTTTAGGATTTTAAAAAGAAGCGCTTTTCCGGTGCAACCATGACCGGAAAAGCGCTTCTTCTATTTTTTGTTACTCATTATTATTCGTTATTTTTCTTTTTTACCAGCTTTTAATTACCGCTCTTTCCATCTCTACAGCAAATTCTTTGGTCCGAACCCGATCGGCAGCAATTCCTTCAGCGTAAAGATTTCATACTCCTCCCTGCTGGAAGGCAGAATAATCTGAAATGTCTCCGGGTCGCAGAATTCCATCATCACCTGGCGGCAGACGCCGCAGGGAGCCGTCAATCCTTCCGGGACACCATCCTTCCCGCCGACGATACAGATCGCAGTAAACTCTCTCACCCCTTCGCTGACCGCCTTGAAGAACGCCGTCCGCTCCGCACAGTTGCTGGGGGTATACGCCGCGTTTTCAATGTTGCAGCCCTGATAGATTATTCCGTCAGCCGTGAGCAGCGCTGCTCCGACTTTAAATCCGGAATAAGGGGCGTAGGCCTTCGCCATGGCCGAAAATGCCTGGGATATCATCTCCTCAGCGGGAAGCTTTGCCCTAAGCGCAGCCATTTTCTCCGTACAATCCATAACGGCCTCCTTTCCTTTACCAAACAGTCTAGACTGTATTGCATAAATACCGCAGTAACAGAGCTTAATATCCGCCGTCACTCTTCTCCTGCTTTACCAGCTTGATCATCCGGCTGGTTCCCAGGCGCTCCGCGCCCAGCTCCAGGAACTTTTCCGCATCTGAGAGCGACGAGATGCCGCCTGCGGCTTTGATCTTTACCTCTTTTCCCACATGCGCCTTGAAAAGAGCCACATCGTCAAAGGTTGCTCCCGCTTTGGAAAATCCGGTGGATGTCTTGATAAAGTCCGCGCCGGAACGGGTTACGACCTCGCACATACGGATCTTCTCCTCATCGGTGAGAAGGCAGGTCTCGATGATGACCTTTAATATCTTATCTTTGCAGCATTCCTTTAACGTGCGGATCTCCTCCTCCACTCGGTCGTATCTGCCGTCCTTCACCCAGCCGATGTTGATGACCATGTCAATCTCATCGGCTCCGTTCGCAATCGCGTCCTTTGTCTCATACGCTTTTACCGCGGTCGTGGAATAACCGTTCGGAAAACCGATCACCGTGCAGACCGCCATGTGGTCCTTCATATATTCCTTCGCCGCCTTCACATAGGAAGGGGGAATGCAGACCGACGCGGTCCCAAATTCCATGGCCTCGTCACAGATCTTCCTGATTTCTTCCCAGGTTGCTGTCTGGGTCAGCAGCGTATGATCCACATACTTCAACGTTTCTTTTCCGTCCATAATTTCCTCCTGTGCCTCCTTACAGTTCCAGAGCGATCTCCATCATCTTACCGAATCCCAGCTGGCGTTCCTCGGCGCTTAATTTCTCCTCGCCGTAGATCAGATCCGAGATTGTCAGCATACAAAGCGCTTTCTTTCCCGCAGCCGCGGCGTTCATATACAGCGCGGCCGCTTCCATCTCCACGGCCAGCACGCCCATACTGCGCCACTTGTCATTTACGGTAGTGTCCGCGTTATAGAAAATGTCGGAAGAAAGGATATTGCCTACCACCACATGGGTCCCCTGTGCTTTCGCCGTATCCACCGCTTTCGCCAGCAGACCGTAGTCAGCAATAGGGGCAAATGTCCCGGGAAGGCCGTACTGATAAGCATAGTTGGAATCCGTGCAGGCTCCCATGCCGATTACCACGTCCATAAGCTTTACCCCGTCCTGTAAGGCTCCTGCGGAACCGATGCGGATAATCTGCTCCACGCCATAGAAATGGAACAGCTCATACGTGTAAATGCCCACAGACGGCATTCCCATTCCGCCTCCCATGACGGAAATCTCTCTTCCCTTATACGTTCCGGTATAACCGAACATGTTGCGCACCGATGTCACCAGTACCGGATTTTCCAGATACGTCTCCGCGATATATTTTGCCCGCAGCGGGTCGCCCGGCATCAGTACTGTCTTCGCTATCTCTCCCTGTTTCGCCCCGTTGTGGGCTGTTGGTGTCATACTCATTTGCCTGTCTCCTTCTCAATTTTTGCTGTTTTCTTCCTGAATCATCATCCGGATGGCCTCGACAGCTGTCCGGATGGCCGCATCTGTGTCATGGACGATCGGGTTCTCAAGCCCTTCCTTCGCCCTCTCCTGGTTGGCCATAACGAGAAATACCGATCCCGCTCTCACCTTCAGCGCGCTGGCCACGATAAACAGCGCCGCCGACTCCATCTCAGAAGCCTTGCAGCCCAGACGCAGCCATGCGTTCCACTTATTCATCAGCTCATACGATACCGGCTTCGTCTCCGGTGAATGCTGGCCATAGAAAGAATCCTTGCACTGGACGACGCCGACGTGATACGGTTTTTCCAGCTTCTTCGCCGCCGCTGCCAGGGCGTTCGTCACATCAAAATCGGGAACCGCCGGAAATTCGATAGGCGCATATTCGCGGCTGGTGCCCTCCATACGGATAGCTCCGTTGGCAATCACCAGGTCCCCGCTCTTAACATTGATATCCATCCCGCCGCAGGTGCCGATACGGATAAAGGTATCCGCCCCCGACATCACCAGTTCTTCCATGGCGATCGAAGCCGACGGTCCGCCGATTCCAGTGGAGGTAACGCTGACAGGCGTTCCGTCAAGCGTTCCGGTATACGTCACATACTCCCGGTTGTCCGCGATCAGCTTCGGATCGTCAAAATATTTCGCAATAAGCGCGCACCGCTTCGGGTCGCCCGGCATAATAACGTACCGGCCCACATCACCTCTTCCCACCTGGATATGATACTGTTTCCCTTCATTTTCCGAATAATTTGTCATAAATAACCTCCCTTTCTCTCTGTGGAACTAGTTCCTCCCGGCGTAAATACGCCATGATGCACTAGATATCGTTCTCATCTATCTTATCCGCCATAGCCGATTTAATTCTCTGGTACTGTTCTTCACTGATTAAGATTCCCCTTCCCTCCCGGGAAATGTATCCCTCTTCCTCCATCTGGCTTACGCATCGGTTTACCGTCTTCACACACAGCCCCGTGCTGTTGGACAAATCCTTTCTCGTCAAATGAATCCGGCAGCCCCCCCGTCTGGCTGAATCCCGGTAGATCTGCATAAACAGAAGAAAAAGCCGGTCGATTCCCTGAAGGAAGAGAAAGAGACGCTCCTTCCTCACCTGCTCCACGAGATAAACGCTCATGGCCTTCACCTGTTCCAGCACCGCGTGGATATCCGTCAGCATCCACCGGCTGAACTGGTCCTTGGACACGCAGAGGAAGCGGCAGTCCGTCTCCGTCATTAAGGTCGTCTTATATAAATCGTATCCCATGAGAAATTCCATGGCCCCGAACACCTCGATGGGATAAAATCGCGTGTAATCGTACGCCACCTCCTGAATGCGGTAGTCCGTCGCCTTCACAATTCCCTCTACCAGAATGTATACAGTGTCCACATGCGCATTTTCATGGATGAACGTGGTTCCCTTCTTCAGACGCACGATCTGAAATGCTTCCAACAGCCACTTGGGCGCGTTTGCCAGATAATTATTCAGATACTCGCGTTCTTCGCTGCGCAGCTCGTTGATCAAAGATACAACATCATTCATGGTCTTCCTCCTTCATCCATCCTCGCCGTCCTCTCCCTCTAGTTTGCATCATTTCACAAAAAAAGTCTACTGTTCCCCACAAATTTTTCTAATATTTTTCCCTCTATGACTTACCAGCCCCAGCCTGCCGCCAGTCCAATCCGCCAGTCTGCTCTGCCCGGGACGGGAAGGGGACTTTTCCGTACCCTGGCCGGAAAAAGGCGGAAGACGGGGGGCAGAAGACGGCGATTTTTTCCGGAGTGTGGCGGGACTTAGGGCAGGCAGGGGGCAAACGGGGGGCAGATTTTCGTTTACAGGACGAAAATCTGAGGGCACTGAGAGCGAACTCATCAAGAGTTCGGTCGAATTGCCCGGTACCCCCGTTTGCCCCCTGTCGGCCCTTAGTCCCGCCCACTCTGGAAACATGAGCCGTCTTCTGCCCGCCGGCTTCCGGCTTTTTCCTCACACCGCCGCCAAAGTCCCCTTCCCGTCCCAGGCGGAGCAGACTGGCGGATTGGACTGGCGGCAGGCGTCCCCTTCAATTTTATCTGGCGCCCTTCTCGTACGGCTGGCCGCTGGCCTTCGGCGCAGAGGACTTTCCGACAAACAGAATCAGGATTGCAATGGTAATCATATAGGGCAGCATAGCCAGAATCTGTGACGGAACCGCGAAATCTCCGCCTCCCAGCGTAACCGTAAGCGCCTGGGCCGCACCGAACAGCAGGCACGCGCCGTATGCGCCGTGGGGCGTCCATTTTCCAAAGATTACGGCCGCCAGTGCGATAAATCCCTGACCACTGATGGCGGTGGGCGTAAACTGCGGGATGATGGCAAGCGTCATGGAAGCGCCGCCAAAACCGGCGAAAATTCCCGATACCAGCACGCAGAGGTAACGGATCACGTAGACATTAATACCCATGGTGTCCGCAGCCGCCGGATGCTCGCCCACAGCCCTGATGTGAAGGCCCCACTTCGTCTTATACAGGAAGAACCACAGGAACGCAGCCAGCAGGAGGGCGATAACCACCGTCACGTCCACATTTAAATTCTGGAGCGCGCCTTTTACATTCAGGCCGCCGAACAGCTTCGGAATCTTGTTCGGAACCGGCTGCGACATGGTCGCCCCGTCAAATAACAGGCGGCAGACGAACAGGGCGACGCCCGGTCCGATTAAATTGATGGCGATACCGGATATCGTCTGGTCCGCCTTGCATGTGATGGCCGCAAACGCATGAAGCAGCGCGATGAGACCGCCGGCCAGCCCCGCAGCGAAAAATCCCGCCCAGGCGCTTCCGGAGTAGTAGCCCACCGTAGCTCCTGTCACCGCTCCGATGGTCATCATTCCCTCGATTCCAATATTGGTAACACCGGACCGCTCTGACACCACTCCGCCCAGGGCGGCGAAAACCAGAGGGGTAGAATACATGAGTGTAATGCCGATAAACAGCGTCAGACTGCTAAGCATGTTATTTTCCTCCCTTCGAGACATTCCGCCCAGGTTTTCCCAGGGGGACTTTCCTTAAGCGTTCCACCAGCGGCGGAATGATATGGGTCAGCGCAACGAAGAACACGATGACTCCGATGACAATGTTGATGATCTCCGACGGTGCGCCTACCTCGTACTGCAGCGTCTGGCCGCCGTAGATCAGGCCGCCGAACAGAAGTCCTGCGAAAATACAGCCAATAGGAGAACTGGCCGCGATCAGACAGACCGCCAGCCCGTTAAAACCGGTATTTTCAAATGCCGCCAGCGTGGCAATTCCATGGGGCGAGTTGCCGGTTATGTAAAGCGCTGCCGCCAGCCCGCAGATGGCGCCGGAGATCAGCATGGAATGCAGGATATTCCGATTCACATAAATCCCCGAAAATTCAGCCGCAAACCGGTTGGAGCCAACGGCCCTCAGTTCGAAGCCCTTTGCAGTTTTATATAGAAGGAAGGAGATCAGGACTGCGAGGACGATGGCAATGATAAATCCCGCGTTTACATCCGTTTTCAGGATCGTGCTGCGCAGAAATTCATTCTGGGCCAGAGCGGCCTTGCCTTCCTCCGTCGCCTTATAATTTCCCAGAATCATCGTATAACCGGACCGGTTGATTGCGTACGTTCCGATGGTATCCGGCTTATGAAACCGGTTCAGACCGCAGACGTAATTGGAGAAATAGAGTGCGATCCAGTTAAGCATGATGCTGGTGAGAACCTCGTGGATACCGAATTTAGCCTTTAAGAATCCGGCGATGCCTCCGTATACCGCTCCCGCTGCCACACCGGCTGACAGAACCAGTGGAATCTGGATCACCGGCGGGAAATCAAAGAGAATACCGACCACGGTAGCCGCCACGGAACCCATGATAAACTGTCCCTCAGCGCCGATATTAAAGAGTCCGGTCTTAAATGCAAATGCCACGCCGAGTCCTGTCAGAATCAGCGGAGTACTCTTAATAATGACGTTGGATACGTGCTTGGGGCTGGAAAACACACCGTTAAACAGGACGCCCAGTGAGTGGACCGGAGGATATCCGGCCGCCGCAAGGATAATCCCGGCAACCACAAAGCCGAAGAAGATGGCGATCAGAGTCATCGTGAGCGGCTTCTTCAAAATATTTACAGTTCTATCCATGATTCTTTCCTCCTGCCATCAACAGGCCAATCGTATTTTCATCCACGGTTCCCTGCGGAAATGTATCCTGGATCTTTCCATCGTAGATCACCGCGATCGTATCGGATACATTCATCACTTCATCCAGTTCGAAGGAGATGAGGAGCACCGCTTTTCCCTTGTCCCTCTCACGGATCAGCGTCTTATGTACCGTCTCAATGGCGCCCACGTCCAATCCGCGGGTGGGCTGAACCGCAATCAGCACATCCGGATTCATGGCAATTTCCCGTCCGATGATGACTTTCTGCTGATTTCCTCCGGAAAGGCCGCCTGCCCGCTTGGAACCGCAGTCCTCCGGGCGGACATCAAACTCCTCGATCAGCTTCTTTGTAAACTGTTCCATCTCTTTTTTATTTAAGATCCCTTTTCTGGAAAATGGTTCCTGGCGGTACCGCTCCAGCACTGCATTTTCATTGACAGAGAAATCCAGAACGAGACCGCGTTTCTGCCTGTCCTCCGGAATCGTGCTGACGCCGCTGTCGATGACCGTGCGCGGGTCCGTGTTGGTAATGGGTTTTCCGCAGACTGTGATGGTCCCCTTTTCTGCCGGAATCAGGCATCCGATCGCCTCCACCAGTTCTTTCTGACCGTTGCCGTCGATCCCGGCAATTCCCAAGATCTCACCTTTCCGAACCTTTAAGTTCAGCCCCTTCACCGCGTCCAGCTTCCGCTCGTTTTTCACGACCAGATCCTTGATCTCCAGAGCGGTTTCTCCCGGTTTTGCCGGTGTCTTGTCCACCACCAGCTTTACCTCATGGCCCACCATGAGCGTGGCCAGTTCCTGCTCTGAAACCTCTTTTACCGAAATCGTATCGATGTACTCTCCGCGGCGGATGATGGTGCAGGTGTCGGAGGAGGCCTTGATTTCCTTCAGCTTATGGGTGATGATGATGATGGCTTTTCCGTCATTTACCAGATTGTGCATGATGGAGAGAAGATCCTCGATTTCCTGGGGAGTCAGAACTGCGGTGGGCTCATCGAGAATCAGCAGCTCTGCCCCGCGGTACAGGGCCTTTAATATCTCCACGCGCTGCTGCATTCCCACGGATATATCGTTTACTTTCGCATCCGGATCGACTTCCAGCCCGTATTTCTCCACGATTTCCAGAATCTGTTTTCTGGCCCTCTTCATGTCCACAACTCCCGCGTGGGAGGTCGTCTCATTGCCCAGAATGATATTCTGTGTTACCGTGAAATCCTCCACCAGCATGAAATGCTGATGAACCATGCCGATCCCGTTAGCAATTGCTACATTGGGATTCTTGATATCTGTCTTTTTACCGCCTACGTATATCTCGCCTTCATCGGCCTGATACAGACCGTACAACACATTCATCAGTGTACTTTTTCCTGCCTGTGTCAAGTAAGAACCAAAAAAAATCATAAACTATCTAAAAAAGCACAGCTAATAAGCAAGTTCTGTTGCTGATTAGTTCTACTTTTTTAATGGTACACCGCACCATAAATTAGTGCGGTTGTATATTATCTCCCCCCTTGTACCATGGGAGCATGTAGATTAGGTATAACCACAACCTTCCTGACACTTTACAGCGCCTTTACTTGCTGCTCATGCCTCCAGCGCTACCTGGACCGCGATTCAATTATTACGGAGGTATCATTATCATCTTGGGTTTTAGACCATTGGTTATATGATCCATGAGAAAGTGCCGCTCATACCTTTTACTTCTTCTATTACGATTCCTGGTGTTTACCTTATACTTGCATTTAAGGCAGGTAGCTCGTGGCGTAGCTAATTACTTTCTCTTCATGCTTAAAAGCATGTCCAAAACGTTTAGTATCTCAAAAGATGATTTTCAATATGCCATTTATGACACAAATAAGACAAAAAACATCTACCATGCTGATATTCTATTGTCAAAGTACGCAAACCTGAATCATTCAATTCAGTAACACATCAGTTAATCATTGCTAAATTGCCTGATGCTTATAAGCCTATTTTACGATGATTACCTATACTTATCCATTGACTATCAGTCCATAAATAATTAGTACACAATACAACAAGGGCCTTCCACTAACTCCTAAAGGATTGATGGGTCTGTTTTTATGATACAGTAATATAAATCTAAGAAATTATGTAATTTATTTTTAATTTTATATATTGTATAATAAGATAAAATTAAAAGATTTAGAGGATATATTAATGAAGATACTATTACGAATTAAATTTATCTGTTATGTTTTATATTATTATTTTTATACTAATCTACATCTTATGATTAATTTAACACTTACCATAATTATTATAACCGTAACACCTAATATTCTTTTAAAAATTGTGGCACCAATACCTATATTACTAATATTCAATTTTGTTATTTTTCCAATAAAAAAGTATGGAACTCATTTGCAGCTAATTAAGTCAGGAAAAACTTATGAATTAACTATGTGTGGAAAAATAAAAGATTTATCTAAAGAGGAAATACAACATCATTTCTTAAATAGTCTTGAAGAAGTTATTGATAACCCTTCTATCTTTCAATTAAAGAGCAAAATTCGTGTCCACACACATGGTTTGTTTGCAACTAAACTTTTTGAGGCTTTATACAAAGCGCATAACATTGATTACAACAGCAAATTATGGCGTGAAGGGATCGCCAATGGTTTTTTTGAATTAGAGCAATTTAAAATTGAGATTTATAAGAAGAAGGGCAAAAATATTATGATTGCTGGAAATTATGGATACAGTGTTATATTAAAAGATGAAAAACTAATTCAGGCTCTTAAGCACATAGAAAGATCCATTGATTATTATGACATAATTTTACCTCCTGATGTATTTAGAGTAACCAAAAATACATAGTATAAAATCAATCTGCTTAAATTAATCATTTTTAATTTGATTTTCAGTCAGGGGACTGCACTATACTCTTACTGATTAACACAAGAATGAAAGAAAACGGTATCATTTCGAAAAAGTATTTGGCTGCCATTTGAAAAGGCGCTGTACGGCATAAACCTGACAGCGCCTTTCTAATCGTTTCATAAATCACTTTGTAATTTCTTAAATATAGTAAACCAAAGTTATTATTTTTCTTTATCTATTGTAATTTTTCCTTATTTCGTTATTTCATGTAACTATTTCTCAGCACGCTATTCTCTCATAGATTTTATCAATTTCGTCCTGAAATTTAAAAATAATCTCTATATCGTGATTCCTATCCACTAATACCTTCTCAATGAAAGCATCGGCTATATCTGACGTAAGTATTTTTTCTTCCTTGTATTTTTCAACCAATCCAGCATATTCTGAACTAAATATAAAATTATCTTCATTATGCCTGTTAATATCATCTTCTATTTCAGCAATACGTTTATCCAATACGTCTATTTGCTTTGTCAGATCATCTTTTCTTTTCATATATTCCTTTTTTGTAAGCTGCTCTGATTTATATTTCTCATACAATTCCATCTTTTGACAACTTATTAAGTCAACAGATTTATGAAGACATGCCATTTCTTCATGCCGATCAGTTATATTACTCTTTAAAGACTTTTTAATGTTTCTTTCATTATCCAAAAATAAGTATATATTAAACTGTAATGCTTTAAAAACCGCTGCCTCCAAAACTGATGTCTGAATAGGTTTCGTAGTACAGACCGAAAAGGGATTTTCCCGTTTGTCCAAGCAAACGTAAACATCATAATTATATTCTAATCTTCTAGTCATGCCACAACCACATTCTGTACAATAAACCTTTTTATATAGTGCAGAAACTCTTTGCCGTTTGGTTTTTTTATGGCCAGCCTTTTCAGCTCTATCATCAAGCCAGTCATTCACACTATCAAACTGCTCTGTCCTGATAATGGCTAGCTGCCTATTCGGAACCAAAACTTGCTGATCCCGTTTAATAACACGAGTCTTCTTTGTACCCAAAGAACAGCTCTCCACTGTATGACGCACAGAATATCCTAAATAGGTTTTATTCCTTGCTATTTTAAGGATCGTTGCTCTATTCCATACAGATTTTTTACTAACCTTACTCAACTTCACTCCATACCTACTCGTTAAATAAATACTGGGGGGTTCTATCTTCTTTTCTGCCAGGAAGCAGATGATGTATTTATAACTTTTTCTCTGTTCCAAAAAATCCATTATCATCTGAACAACCGTAGCAGCTTCCCAATCTACTTCATATTCACGTTCCTTGGTATACCGATATCCATAAGTTGGTATCGGTCCATTATGCTTTCCCTGTTTGGCCTCTTCCATTTTGATTTTTTTATGCGCATATGAAAGCTGCATTGGATATATACCATTAATCAAATTTTTAAACTTATTTTCAAAGTCCAAACCATACGGATAGTCATTACTATCGTAATCGTCATTTACCGCAATATAGCGCACTTCCAAAAATGGGAATATTTTCTCTAAATAATTTACCGTATCAATAGTATCACGTCCCAAACGTGAAAAATCTTTAGTTACTACAACGATCTTATTGCCATATAAACTTCTAATTTTTTCCATCATTCTCTGGAAATCAGGACGTTCAAAATTCGCCCCTGTGTAGCCATCGTCAATAAACTCCTTTACTTCATAATCTGAAAATTCGTCCTTCTCTTTTTGGAAACGCTGCAATAATCTTCGTTGATTCCCAATGCTGCAGCTCTCATCGTCCCCATCCTCCTTTGAAAGACGTTCATAGAAAAACAAATATTTTTTTATCATTATCATACCACCTCGCATTCTACATCTATGTTAAATATGTCTTTAAATTTAAAGATAACCTCAATAGACGTTTTATCTACAACCCTAACTTCCGCAATCAATTCATCAATCACCTCTGCGGTGATACAAATATTTCCATGAATATCCAGTAAACTCGAAATCCATTTATTCTTCATAGAATACTTCCGGACTGCATCATTAAGTTCCATATCCAGCTTTCCTTTTTTCTCGATCAACTCTTCTCTTTGTTCTGAATACTGATTTTTAATTTGAAGATATTCTCTTTTATCCAAAAGTCCACCGACATAATCTTCATATATCTGCTGTTGTTTTACCGTTATTCTCTGCAACTCATCATCTGCTATTGCCATATTCTGTTGAAATTCCCTCTTTAGTTTAGTTAGAAATATGCCTTTTTTATATAACTTTCTTTCCTTCATTGCAGCTTTTACCCATCTATCCAAGAGAACTGTTACAGCTTTCAGAATATATTTTTCATTGACAAATTGAGCTTTACAGATACTTGGAGCTATATCATGTCCTGGGCAATGATACTCAAATCCCAACCCTTTTTTGGTCTTATACCTGTGTTGGCTCATATTTCTTCCACAAATACCACAGATTATTTTTCCGCCAAACAATCCAAGTTTCTTGTCGTTCTCTCGATTAAAATTATTTACCCACGCCTGTTTCGCAAGCTCCTGTGCTTCATCGTAAACTGATTGTCCAATGATACGCGGCAAAACGTTCTCATCTATGATCCACTCTTGCCGAGGGACCCTTCTGATTTTTTGGTTTTTGTAATAACTCTGCTCTGTTTTATGAGTTACCAGGCACCCTATGTAGGCCGGATTCTGAATTATTTTTGATATTGTATTACCAGTCCATAAATATTTCTCGGGATTCTTTTCTACCTTGTCTTGTTTTCCGTGTTTTATAAGATAATATGCTTGCGGACAGGGAATTCTCTCTTCATTAAGTTGCTTTGCCAGCCTAAAATATGTATATCCTTCTAAGACAAACATATTAAAAATGCGTATCAATACAACTGCGGCCTCATCATCACGGACAAGTATCTTACTGTTTTTTTGAGAACGTGCAAATCCATACGGTGGTCTTGCTCCCCAAAACTCTCCGCTTCCTCGATTCAGTTCATGAGCCTGTGACAACTTTTTCGATGCGACCCGAGCATAATACTCATTTGCCAGATGTTTAATAATATAAATCATCCTGTCTTTGCTACAGCGCGGATCTGCGCTGTCATATGCATCATCAATACTGATAAATCTTACGTCGAGGGAAGGAAACACAACTTCCAGAAGTTCAAGAGCCTCCAGGGAGTTTCTTCCAAACCGGCTGAAATCCTTGACGATGACTGCATTGATCTTCCCGCGTTTGATATCTTGAAGCAATTCATTAAATCCGGGACGGTCGAATGTTGTTCCTGAAATGCCATCATCATAATATTCTCCCGCCAGTAAGCCGTCCTGTATATTTTTCCTGATAAAATCCCGGTTCCTCTGAAGTTGATGTATAATAGAATCATCAATACCCACTTTGTTGCTTTTCACTGATAATCTTGCGTAGGATGCCCATCGGTTCTCTCTAAAAACAGGAGCTGATCTTTCTGCTTTAGAACTTTTTCTACTTGTTCTAGCCACACAAAACACCTCCTTCTCCTATTTGATTCAAGAAGCCTTGCATTTTGGCGTTGGGCAGTTCGTAATGAATCTGTTTGATCTTTTCTATTACTTGCCTGTATTCGTCTTCAAACCAGAATGTCACTTCCAGATTTCCCTGGGCCGTAACCTGTATGTCTTTAATAAAGCTGACCACCAGTTTTCGGTCGAGTTCCTTGATCTGACCAAATTTCAGAAAATGTTCAATCCAGTTATTCTGTCCACAGATATTTCGGAATATATTTCTGCTCTCCTCTTCCTGATTTTCCATCAACTGTTCCAATTCTCCACAGCGCTCTGAATACTTTTTTTTCATCTGCAGATACTCCTCTTTAGTAAGAATTCCCTCTTGGAAACTTTCGTAAAGAGACGTAGACAGTTTCAGATTCCATTGGTACTCCTTTTTTAACATTTCCATCCGGTTACTTTCTTTTTCAACTTTGCGGTCAGAAAACGGAATTGTCTCCACATATTGTAAAATTGACTTCAAGTTTACCATCATAGAAATTTGGTGTCGGATCAGCAGAAGCATACTTTTTTTAAGCTTTGCTTCAGATACACGGTGTGGTGAAGAACACTGCTCTTTATGATCCCTATTTGTTGAGCACACATAGTATCCGTATTCCTTCCCATTATACTTTGCAGGTTTTCTCACAAGTGACTGATGGCAGTCCGCACATTCAAGAATACCCGAAAAAAGGTAAACCGTATCCTGCCCTGGCGCAGTCCGCGTGTCTTTTTCCAAAAGATGATTAACAATCATAAAATCAATCCAGCTTACAATTGGCGGAATAGCCCCCTCCACAATGTCCCACTCTTCCTCAGTCTTATATATTGTTTTATGTACCTTAAAATTGGGAGTTGTGGTTTTTCCCTGAACCAATATTCCCACGTAGGCAATATTACATAGTATCCGCCCCACCGCCACTGCCGTCCAATGGCTGCGCTCATACAATTTGAAGGTTGTTTTATATGGGATACCTTGTGACACCTTGTAATCTGCAGGCGGCAAAAATCCAAGGCTATCCAATCTCCTGGCTATGGCATCCTGGCTAAGACCGCATATTTTCCATGCAAAAATGTCCCGAACCACCCCAGAAGCAATAGGGTCGAGGATCAGCCTGTGACGGTCTTCCGGGTCTTTTTGGTAGCCATAATATGCATATGCCCCAACAAAAAGCCCCTGCTCACGCATAGCTTTTAATGTGTTCCGGATACTGATGCTTGTATTTGCCGGGTAACTCTCATTTAGTAAACTTTTAATGGGTAAAGTCAGAAAATCCTGTTTACAGGATTCATCGTCACTGTCATAGTTATCATCGATTGCTACGAAACGGATCCCCCACTCAGGGAACCGGCGTTGGACATACCGCAGCACTTCCGTAAAGTCTCTTCCCAATCGGCTCAAGTCCTTCACTATAATACAGTCGATCATGCCCTTCTTGATCAATTCCAGCAAATTCTGAAAACCTGGGCGCTTGAAATTAGTACCGCTATATCCATCATCAATCTCCTCACCGACCAATTGGATTTCTGGATGATTTTCCTTATAACGGTTAACTATGACTCTTTGATTTTTGATACTGTCACTCTCGATTTGATCGCCATCTTCTACCGATAGGCGCAGATAAGAGTACGTTCGAAAGATATGATTATACTTTTTAAACATAAAAACAGCTCCTAACCACTTATTAGTCAGCTGTATGACCCTCCTGAAACGGACGGCTATACACCAAATAAGTAGCAGGAACCTGCTTAATCTTTAGTTCTATTCCGCCTTTATTCTACCATGATCCAAATCAGTTGTCCATACCATCTAACATAATCACCTACTTTTTATTTTTTCTCATTTGTGTTCTTATTCAAATCTCTGCTTTTTCCACTAAATTTTCGATAATATCAGATAGTGTTTTCCCTGTATTTGAATAAGCAACTTTTATTTTCATATTTCCCACCCGAAAAAAATATGGATTGATTCCACTTTCCAACAGCATTTTAATGCGCTTTTCTTTGGGCTGGGAAGTATCAACTCTTATACTGTTCAAATCCACCAATGTATTTGGATCCATCTGATCTATACTTATATTTTGTAATTCTTCTAATTCTTCAACGGTCAGCATTTTTAACTCCTATTAACTTATAATAAGCACAATTACAAAGACAATAATTGAATTAAACATAAATGCCAAGTCAATTAGAAAAAAATGGGCCACCAATATATGTATTCTTTCATCTTGTTCTCCTTTAATGCCAAAAATGTCATGATCATAACATATCATTATCCAGTTATTATTTTCCGCTTGCAGTAAGTCCAGTTTTTATCATATTTTCTTTCATACTTACAGCCATATTCAATAAAAAGGCCACTTCTCTTCCGGAACAGTCTTTAATGATCTCCATAAAATCCGAAATATATTTTTTCGTTTCTTTCCCATCATCTGCCCCTGCAACAAAAACCGGATATACATCTAATGCCTGTAATACATTTAAATATGACTCCATACTTAAATTTCTTAGGCCATTCTCTACTTTGCTCATATGATTTGCCGAAACGCCTGCTAATTCTGCAAGTTTTTCTATTGTAAGTCCTTTTGTCTCTCGCACTAACCGGATATTTTGGGCAATATCAAAACTGTTAAGTATCATATCCCTCTGTTCCTCCTTTTCATTTGGTAGTATTTTACAGTATTAAAGTATATTTTAAAATGGACTGGCTGGAATAATTCTACATGAATTTTCCCTAAAATTATCCATTTCAGTTTTTTTGCTATATAACGACACTTTTTTCGTGCAAAAATATCCGATCAGCCTTCCAATCCTTTGATTTACATTTATGGTAAATAATCCCATACACAAAAAAACGCCAGGCGTAATAACCATTTGGCTGCTACGCCTAACGTTTCTTTGTGTATAATTTATCTGTCTGCCTGAGATGCTTCAAAAGCGGCTGTCCACTGCCTGACAAAATCTTTAGCTAAACCGTTGGCTCCGAATATCCGTGTAAACGGTATAGCTCCTGCCTCCATTTTCCAATACTTGCACTTAGAGGCACCGACAGTGGTAAACTAGAAAAGTGTATGATCATTTCGCATTTTTGAAAGCAGGAAAAAGTGGAAGCAGAGGATATCGTGCTTAAAAAGGCAGACTTTAAGGACTGGGAGGCGATGTACCAAAACGTTTGGTCAAGACCGGAGACCACTCTGTTTATGCAATCGTGGGTTTTCTGATACTCTATCGTTTTTCGTATCCGTTCTATCGCCTTTGTCTCATCTGTTGTGATATTCCACGTCAATTGTTGATACAATCAGTGCAGAATAGCATATTTGCTAAAAAGGCTTTTAGAAGACGAAGGAAAAAGATGGTAGTGACATGGGAAAACAGTTGTACTGGCCCTCAACTATATGGTGGAGGCTATAGTAAAATGACTGCTTGACAGATTGATGCTGACAGCCCGAGATTTTCAAATAACAGAGTTACCTGCAGCGGCTCCGCTGACTGTGCGCTGACTCTTAATCCGCAGGAGTACAGAATCAGGAGGGCACTGAAACCGTTTGACATCGGATATCAGCCTACCGATATGATTATGAAAAAATAAGCAAGGAGCAGCTTTCTATGCTTGGAGGCTGCTCCTTGCTTTTCTATTTCAGAGTGGAAGCTCTATTCTTACACTTAATCCATGCGAGACAGCACTGAAAAAACATGCTTCAGCCTCCAACAAAAACACTTATCTTGTAGCCATCTGGATTGTGTACAATACTGTTGCATATCAGATTGCTTAACATTCGTTGCAATAATGAGCTATCGCCGTTCAGTATATCATCAAAAGCACATTCGTAATAAATGCAACAACACCGATCATTACTGGCTGTATATATCGTACAGTAATGGAGAAGTAATAATTGACAGCACTTCTCTGTGGTAATCCGATTACCAAAAGTCCATCGCTTCGTTTCCAGACATGGATTGGGTAATCTTCAAGATATCAGCGGCTGAACATGGCAATAGCGGGTTGTAGATATTTCGCGTGCTCAACTGAGTCTACCCGACGCATAATGAAAAGTGTCGCCATATTAATGACTCTCCTTTAGCGAAATGACATCATGAAGCCCATTCCCTAGACAACTTATCATTTGAACAGGTATTGCGTGGAAATCTGACCTTTTTCTTTTCTTCATCTGATTTTAATTTATTTATATTATCCTTCATGGATTCCAACATGTCCATGAAAAATCTTAATTCAACCTCGGAACACTCTTTTATTAAACATATAAAACGCTCCAACAACTCCACATGCCTCTCAATTCGTTCTACTTCTGATAACAAAACAGGAACAGCTCCTAATGCTTCCAGAATCCTTGTATATGTTTTCATTCCAATGTTTCTGGAGCCAGCTTCAAACTTACTCAGATGGCTTTGAGATATTCCTGCTAATTCTGCTAGTTCTTCTTGTGTCATTCCTTTTTGCTCACGTAATTTTCTAATGTTTTCTGCAATAGAACGAATATAATCCTTCATAAGTCATTCTCCTTTTAGTCATTCAATGAGTGTATTCCGTATTATGGCATCTATGCCTGTCATGATACCGTTTCCATATATATGTACTATCAAATTTTCCCTACATACATCTTTTGTAATAAGTACTTTCATCACATCTGGTCACCCCCATGCCACATATGTAGTTTTCTTCTCTGGCACTAATGTTTTCTACAAGAACCAGGACTGGTTTTAATTAATGATACCGATTATCCCATGCTGGCTGCCATAAGTATTTCTTCCATTAAACCCGCTCTTGTGGATCACGCGCCCCACTCAGGACATGCGCTGGAGATCGGTAAGTATCTCTCTTATTATCTGCTACTATGTGAATGCTGCTGCAAATTTTACGCCGTTTCTGACGAAACTGTGGTAGTTTTAATTCTCTGATATACAGCTACGAATACCGCAGACTTGATTCATCTGCGGTATTCGTAGTTTTTCTTTCCAAGTCTGCTTAAGTGTTATTCATCACTTAATCCATTTTCCTTCTGAATCCACCTGATATCCATCCGGTGTTATATCACTTACCAGCATGTCTCCATCTCTTCCAAGATAGTACCAGTCTTCCTTATAGAAATACCACTCATTGCACTTCATAGACCCATCTGCATTGAAATAATACCATTTCCCGTTCACCAGGACCCAGGTATCGGCACACATGGCACCATCCGGATTTAACAGATACCACTTGTTCTGGTCAGACAACCAGCCGGTCTGCATATTGCTATCCTGATCAAAATGATACCATTTCCCATTTATTTTAGCCCATTCATTTGTTGCATATGTTCCAGTGCTCTTTTTAAACTTCCACGGTTCATTCTGGCCGCCCTGCCACGTTCCGGTGATACTGTCATCCGGTATATAGACGCTTCCGCTGCTGTCGCTGTCGTTGTCATTGCTGCTGACCGTACGTCCCAGAACCTTAACTGTAAAGGTATCCTTAAAGGTTTTATCCTCTCCGTTTTTATCCACTCCCTCATACACCACTTTGATGGTCTTGCTTCCCTGTATTCCAAAGGACGGGATATCCAGATCGTACTCATCTTCCGTAAGCACTCTTTCCCTGCGCTCTGCATTGCTGGCGGTTGCCCGTCTTTCATAAGCGACTACTTTCATTCCCTCTGGGTCGAAGTCTTCTCCTGTCTTATAAACCGTCTTATCCGGCTTTTTCCGTACTTCTATTCCGGTTGTATAATACTCTTCCCAGACTTCTGTTACGGTTACGGTGAAGGAATCGGTAAATACTTCATTATCCCCTTCCTTATTTTCTGCCTCGTAATAAACTGTAACCTTCTTTGTCCCGTCTGTATCGAACGATTCATGCCTTATCTGGTACTCATCAGGATTTAGTGTTCGTTCGTTCCGTGATGCATTGCTGGCACTTGCCACTTCATAAGCGACTACCTTCATCCCTGCCGGGTCAAAGTCGTCTCCGGTCTCATACATTAACTTATTTGGTTTTCTCGTTACTTTAATTCCGGTTGTATAGACTTCGTTCTCCAGCGCTTCTATTACTTCCACTGTAAAGGAATCATAAAACGCCTCTTCTTGTCCATCACTTCCAACTCCATGATATACTGTGGTAACCGTTTTCGTTCCTGCAGTTTCAAAGCTCTCAGACTCTACTTCATACTCCTCCGGCGAAAGCACTCTCGAACGTGCAGCATTACTGCTGCTGGCAATTTCATAAATCGTAACTTCCATTCCCTCCGGATCAAAGCGGTCACCAATTTCATAGTTGGTACGTTCTGGTTTTTTCGTTACTTTAATACGTTCTGTGTAATATCCGGTTTCTGTTCCCTTCAGTTCATCCATTGCCTTTTTCAGCTGTTTGATCTGATCGTCCACTTCTTTCTGCGTTGCAAATACTTTTTCAGCTGTCTTTTTGGCCGCTTCGATTGCCTTTTTAACCGCTTCAATTGCCTCTGGAGAGTAGATATCCGTTTTCTCCGTTTCTTTTTCCGCCTCTTCTATCAGAGCTGTCAGGACCTCTTTATCTGATGAGGGCACCTCTGGTCTGCGCAATGCCCCGGTAACTGCAGGTACATAGAATTCTTCAATCGCCGCTAAATTTGGATGCGTTCCCGATCCATTTGTTCCCGGAAGGCCATTACTATCCAGGGAATTGAAGGTATATCGGTTCTTGTGGGGTTCCTTTCTAGTATCCAGTTCTGAATCGTCATAGAGATTGGCAACCGCTACTTCCCACTTTGCACAGGCGGCAAGCTCCAGTTCATGAAGTTTATCCTGCATTGACTCATCCCGTGAGCCAAGCTTATGTACCGCTACATAAACCAACTGAGCATCCGGCCATTTCTTCTTCATCTCATAAACCGTCTTCTCAAAAGCACCTGCAAAAGTATCTGTATCGAATCGTTCCGGATCACATTCCTCCACGATTGTGCCAAGGGACTCGCTGTCCTTGTTTAAGAGATACTCTGCGTCATTTGTTCCACCATCAAAGATAATATAATCCGGTGCTTCGTCCGGCGCACTATTTAACTGGGATAAAATCTGCCCTCCAGAATAACCGGCCTCCATAATGGTAGCCCCGTTTACCGCATATTTCTGAAGGATCATTCCCTCCTGATCTGCTATGAAATCAGCAAAGCTGTGTTTCGTATACTGATGGCCTGCAACAATACTGTCGCCAAACGCATAGAGCGTTTTTCCTTCCAGCGGCAGATCCAGTGCTGCTTCAGGAGCTGTCAGCCTGAAATTATCGATATACTGAGGCTGCCCGACCCACCAGTTGCAGGCAATCATCTTTGCAAGATTGGAAGCTTCTGTAGGAATTGCAATCTCCTGCGCTGCCACCTTGCCGTCTTTTTCCGTGATGGAATAGCTGACTGTTTTCTCCTCAAAATCAGCGTGCACACGGATCGTATACGTTGTATCCTTATTCATGTCGATATGATTCCAGGATGGTTCTTCGGCGGCTGCCGCTTTTGAATCATCTACTGCTCCTCCGGTTACGGATGGCCTTAAATCATTCTTATCTGCTGCCGCACATATCGCAAACAACAGTCTTCCGTATGAATCCCGGAATTCAAATCCCTGTTTATCTCCCTTTGTGCAGACATAATCGAATGTCATGTCAATTCCTCTTTGCCCTGTAATCTCAGGGCCAAAGGTCTTAACTGCTGTGGTTGCATTTCCCATACTGCCTGCCGTCAGTACCAGTTTTCCATTCTCAATCTTTGTTCCATGTGAAAATCCGAAATTATCAGGATCCGTCTGTTCTTCAAAGTTTTCTTCTATCAGAACATTTTCAAATGATCCCGGCATGTCTGCCATCGGAACTGTCACATCGTGCTGATTGACTTTTCCTCCCTCCAGTGTGATAGTGTCTGTTATATCTTCTTTCTCGCATTTAACCGTAATTGTAGCTACACCCGGAGCCAAGCCCTGCACAATCGAGTAAACGCCGCTCTTATTAGTCACAGCCTCAACCGTTTTATCTCCACTTGTCACTTCTACAACTGCACCCGTGACAGGATTCAATCCATCTGTAACAGTGCCGCGGAGAATTACCGCATCTGGAGCCAGGCTTAGTTCAAACATGCCGATCGTAGGTGCATTCTGATCCGCTACCGTCTGTGTCTTTGGCGAATCAAAGGTTGCCTCAGCATCCGTTTTTTCGAAAGTTGGATAATCCATTCTTCCAATATTAATACAGTCGCCCAGGTAATTCGTATCTGCCTTGTCCAGTGAAGTAAAATTAAACTTGCTTCCTTTGGATTTCAGACCATCATCTATGCTGTATCCATTCGGATCCCGGTCAACTCCCGCTGCAATCAATGGAGAGTCTACTCTGGGTCTCAATCCATTTGCCTCCAAAAGAACGCCGGTCTTGAAATTTCCCTTTCTGTTCAGAGAGGGCGCGTCTCCCTCAAACGGATCATCAGTCAGCAGAATCGGATTTTTATCCTTACTTGTAGGTGCTGTTCCGTAATATGCATTATTGTCATAGGCAAAGTTGCTGCCTCCGCTGAAATTAAATCCCTGTCCTTTTCCATCATAGAACACATTGTTAAAATAGGCGGCACTTCCACCTCCCCAGGGATCGAAATTATTGGTACCATTACCGTCTTTACTGCGGTAGAAGATATTATTATAAATCTGGAAATAGCCGCTTCCCATAGAGTAATGAACATAACTTCTTCCACAGTCCTGCACCAGGTTATAACGGATTACCCCGGAGTTAAAATGAACACCGCATAAAAGGAAGCCTTCCCCTGCATCATGAATGTAATTATACTGGATCAGAGAATTTGTTACCCGCCAGTCCGGATCTATGGCATTGTCATCGGCGCCGCCGCCCTTTTTAACCACATCAGAAATCTCATTATACTGAACTGCCACATTATCGGCAAAATACAGTTCGATTCCACAGGTTCCAATGTGTTCCAGGACATTTCTCTGAATAACGGAATCTTTACTGCTGGTCAAGTAAATACCATTGCAGGCATAGGCAGAAGCCCCCTGGTTGATGTAGTTATCCTGAATTATAATATTGCTGTGGGGATACCAGTTGGCATCGTAGTAATCCGGCGCTCCGCCTGCCCTGTTCCGATTCGCCCAACCTGGATTATTACTATACTGGCTGCCTTCACCATTCCATTGCTTAACTGTTATGCCACAGAAAGAATTATTGATAAATTCACTGTCCTCGATTACAATATCGCTGAACTGGGTTGGCTGGTTACCGCTCGGTTTCAGGCATTCGATAAGGATTCCTCCGGTACGCTTGGAGCCGTCAAGACCTGCATTGTTCACAATTCCGGCATCCTTAAGTCCGGTATCACCAATCCAACTCACTACACCGGTCACATCATGTATCAGCAAATCATGAAGATGGTAACCTTTTAAAGAAGCTACATCACGGCCCGCGATATGGATTCCCCGGTACTCACCCAACAATTTTCCATCTGCAGCGTTTCGGTCTGCATTATTAGTTTCAGGCGGTGTCCCGTCTCCGTTTCCATCTCCCGACAGTTGGGAAAAACCTTCCACGGTATTGGAGATATCCAGACCGCAGATTTCCCAGTATTCCTGATTGTACAGGCAGACCGCATCCGCAGCCTTTCCGTTTGTGGAGATTTTAGGCATAGCCCCCTCTCCGTAGCTGCCAAGAACTATTTTTTCATCCGCACTACCGCTTCCCTGTGGAAAAAGCGTCTCATTTTCCCATTCATCTCCGCAACGGAACAAGATCCTGTCTCCAGGGATAAAATGCTCGCGGTTTACCCGCCCAAGCGTCTTCCATGCAGTATTCTCCGATGTCCCCGCCGCTTCATCATTGCCCTCGCTACTCACATAGTAAGTCGTTCCTGCCTTATGCTCCTGCTGCCCCATCACTTTTACTGACTGAATGTAAACAGTTCCGCGATTCCAGCTGTCCGCATAAAACTGGATTGTATCAAGGCTGTCTGCTGCACTTCTCGCATTCTCATCGTACAACACATAAGAGCCGTCCACAGAGACACGGAACGTATTCTTTTCCAGGTTAATATCCATGCGGACGGTCTGCCACGTTCCGGGAACCGCTGTGCCTGCTGCCTGGTTGTTCGTACCATTAACATGGGTTTTATACTGGCTCCACTGGTTCGCATCATCACTTACGAAGACTGTATACGCTACCTTTCCATTTTTATCCTTAATATACGGGATACTCCACTGCTTGTTGCCTTTTTCTGTACCAAGCTTCAGTCTGGTTTCTATCGATACATAGGAGCAGTTACTTTTGTCGATTCCCAATGCACTTCTTACTAATTGCGTGACAGCTCCATCTGATGACCGTGTAAGCTTCAGGGCCTTTCCCTCTGCACTCTCACCTGCCTCAACCAGTTCTGCTGTTCCTGAACCTCCGCTGACCACCCAGCCGTCCTTTAAGTTATCCAAACTTTCCAGCCCGCTGAAATCTACGGCAGCAATTTCTTTCCAATCACTGGCGCCGGCCGTTTTTCCACCATTCCCCGGTGCAGCCAGTGTAAACATACCCGTTGCAACCGTCATGCCGGCCACAAGTACTGCCGCTATCGTACGGCGAAACCATGTTCTCTGTTTCAATCTCATACTATTCTCCCTTCCTTTTTTCTCCCTTCGCTGCGGGTACTCCCAACGAGCTTTCAGGATGTGCCTATATTCTATCCAAAACTTTCTGTTTTTCCTATGTAATTTTCCGGTAACCTTGCTGGAAAATTCCGACTTTATTATATTTTTTATAATTTTTATATTCAGCAGCCTCAAAAAAACGCCATTATAACCAAACAAAAAACACATAAATTATCAACAAAAGTTGCCGCCTCCCGTCTAAATTCTGCGCTTCGCGCACTCAACTGAGTCCTGCCGCCCCATACTAAAAGAACAGTATGGAATACTCTTGACATATTCCATACTGTTCCATATCATACCATTAACTGTTGCTGCAATCTGTCTGTTTCTATCCCTTGATGCCATCCATGGCAATTCCATCCACCAGATATCTTTGGAAGATAATAAAGAAAATAATTACCGGCAGCAGCGAAATTACTGACATTGCAAACAGTCCACCATAGTTGTTATAAGAGTTTGGATCCAAATACATATTCAGTGCCAGCGGAATTGTAAAGCGTTCCACACTGTTCATAAAAATCAGCGGCTGGAAGAAATCCTGCCAGATCCAGTAAAACGCAAAGATAGAGGACGTAATAATCGCCGGTTTTACCACTGGCACAAGAATTCTAAATAAGGTCGTTATCTTTCCGCATCCGTCAATTTCTGCCGCTTCATCCAGTTCTCTCGGAATTCCACGGAAAAACTGAACCATCAGAAAGATAAAAAACGCACCGCCAAAAATCCACGGAAGAACAAGTGCCGTTTTCGTATTAATCAAATGCAGCTGCTTTAAGATAATGTATTGAGGTACGACCATAACCTGCGGGGGAATCATCATGGTCATCATGACACAGCCAAACCAAAAGCCGGAAAATTTAAATTTAAGTCTGGACAATGCATAGGCCGCCAACAGGGAGGTCAATACACAGCCTACCGTTCCGATAACAGTTACGATCAGCGAATTGGTAAAAAATGTTGTAAACTTCACACCGCCGATCCCTGAAAAACCGCTGTTATAGTTAGTACCTGCATCCCATACCTTTGGGATCAGAGAATACGTATCCAGAAACATGGTATCATTGCTCTTAAAGGAACTGGCCAGAAGCCAGAGCAGGGGATAAATCATCAAAAATCCAAGCGCGCACGCTCCTATGTGAAATATTACCGAATTTATCTTTTTCTTTGTGTGCATTCCCATTTTCTCACCCCTCCTCAGATTCATAATAGACCCAGTTCTTCTGTGTTTTGAAAATAATCACGGTGAAGACAGCGATAATTGCAACCAGGATCCAGGCAAGTGCACAGCTATAGCCCATATCAAAATACGTAAAGGCTCTGCGGTATAAGTAAAGCACATAGGACAGTGTACTGTCTAACGGGCCGCCGTCGGTGATTACATAGCTCTCTGTAAATACCCGGAAGCCGTTGATAATCTGTAAAATCAGATTAAAGAAAATCGTCGGGGTCAGCATCGGAAGCGTAATTCTGAAAAATGTATAGGACGGCTTCGCTCCATCCACCATAGCCGATTCATAAAGGGTATACGGGATCTGCTTTAATGCGGATAAGAAGATCAGCATAGAGGAACCAAACTGCCATACTCCCATGAGAATGATGACACTGAGCGCCGTCTTGGGATTTCCCAGAAAGGAGGTGGTCTGCTGGATTCCAAATACGGACAGCAGTGTCATAACCACACCCTTATTTCCGAATATCTGCTTCCACACAACGGAAACCGCAATGCTTCCGCCTATGATGGAGGGAACGTAATAGAGGGTTCTGTAAAGCCCAAGTCCCTTGTGTTTCTTATTTAAAAGCATGGCTACAAAAAGGGCAAATGCAAGTCTTAGCGGAACGAGTACCAATACATATAAAAATGTCACTTTGAGCGCCTGTACAAACGTCTCATCCTGTGTGAAAGCACGTGCATAGTTGGCAAATCCAATGATCTTGGGATCGTTTAACAGGTTAAAATCCGTGAAGGAATAATAGATGGAAATAATCGCCGGAATCAGCCACATCCCGATAAATCCCACAAGCCAGGGTGCCATGAGCAGGTACGCAACTGCATTATCGGCCTGTCTGGAAACGGCTTTTTTCTTTTTACTTTTCATAATGGTTATCCAATCTCCTCTTTACTGTCAGAGGGGACCATGGTATATGGTCCCCTCCTTCTGCCAATCAGTTATTCCGTGAAAGAATTGCATCTGCGTCTTTTCTGAATTTAGCTGCTGCTTCTTCTGGAGTCATCTGCCCGTAGAATGCGCTGTAAGCAGCATTCTTAAAGGACTCATTAACCTCTGACATTCCAACCGGATCTGGATCAGGTGTTTCACCGCAGAGTGCCAGGGCATCTTCTACACCCTTGAACATCGTTGCCTGCTGATCCGATAACTTGCCAGATGCCACCATATAATCACGGATCTCTGAAGATACCGGAGTCCCTCTCTCCGCCATCATGATGTCGTTGGCTTCCTCTGAATTAACAAACCAGTCGATAAATTCTGCAGCTTCTTTTTTAACCTTGGACGTTTCCGCGATGGAGAAGAACATGCCTGGTTTCATCCAGAGACCTTTGGCGTCAGAACCGGCAACCATCGGAGGGGTTACCATTTTCAGCTTGTCGTTGGTTCCGCTTACTTTTGTCGCATAGTTGTTCCACTCTGTCAGCATGGCGCCTTCTCCGGTTACAACCGGTCTTCCTTCCTCTCCCAGAGTCTGGATCGCCGCATACTCATCCGGATTCGGTGCAGCCCCCTTTGCCATCAGATCAGCCCACATTTGGATAAAATCTGAGCAAAGCTTGTCATCCGCATAGCCGATCGCCTTCTTGTCTTCACTGAACAAGCTTTCTCCATGCTGTCTTACCCAGTAGTTAAATAAGTTGGTATCATCGACCGGTCCGCCTGCCATACCATACTTACCGGTCTTTTCCTTGACCGTTTCAGCCGTCTGAATAAAATCATCCCAGGTCCAGCTGCTGTCCGGCTCTGTCACGCCAGCATCCGCTAATACCTCCGGATTATATCCGACCGATAAATAAGAACTGCTGAGCACCATTCCATTTAGTTTACCATTGATGTTTCCTGTGTTAAGCAGATTTTGATCTATCTTGGAGGTGTCAATCGTTCCATCGTCCACAAACTGCTGTAAATCAGCCAGAGAATTATTTTTAGCATATGTAGTGATATAGAGATAATCCATCTGGACAATGTCAGGCATGGAACCGGAAGCAGCCTGGGTAGCCAGTTTGTCAAAATATCCATCCCAGCCTGACGGCATTGCCTCAAATGTTACATTTGGATGGGAGGCAGTATAGGCATCCAGCATTTTCTGTGTGTAGTCGTGACGCCCCTGGCCTCCCCACCAGGTAATTTTAAGGGTAACCGGTTCACCCGTACTCTCTGTCCCGGCCGCCTGTGTATCTGTCTTAGCGGCTTCTGCTGCCGTTGTCTCTCCTCCGTTCCCTGAACTGCATCCTGCCAGTGAAAACGCCATGGCCGCCGCCATACTTAAAGCTGTTAATTTTTTTAAAGACCTTTTCATAAATACGACTCTCCTTTTCTAATCTGGTTTTGTTTATTTCTGATAGCCTTATTATACTGTTTTCCACTGGAAATCTGAATGGAATTTACAGATTACTCATCTGTAAAATTCCGACTAAAACGTAAAAAAAGAAGCATCCAGGAAAAAAATATACTTTCTTAGATACCCCTCTTTTTTCATTTATTTGTAATTTTCCGACTTTAATCAACGAACGGTTAGCATTTTTCGATATTCAGACGGTACCAGCCCTGTAGTCTTCTTAAATACCTTGGCAAAATACTGTCCATCTGCGGGATACCCAATCTGCTCGGCTAATTCAGATATCCGGATATCCGGATCAAAAGCCATCAGTCGTTTTGCCAAATCTACCCGAATCCTGACTAAAAACGAAGAGTATTTCTCATTGGTGTAACGGTAGAAGAAACGTCCAAAATAATCTTCATTCATAAATAGTACTTCTTTCGCCAGATACTGCAGACTTAAATCCGGATTTTTGATATTCTGATAAATACTATATAATATATGTTTCATGCGGCTCCCATCTTTTGTATCAGGCAGTGACAGTTTCAGATAAGCAGTGCATTCTTCAATCACCATTTCCAGAATTCCCCAGATATCTCCATCGTTCAATTCGCATTCCGCTTTCCCACAGAATATCTTCAAAAAGAAACGAAAGGAATCTGCGATCCTTTTCCTTGAAAACCCACGAATTTCCATCTTTACAAAAGAAGTATAAATCTCAAACATCACCTCCGCGTAATCCTTTGCCTCCCTGATTCGGTCATAATCCAATACCATAACGGAATTGTCATCGGCCTCACCCAAAAAATCAAAGCTGATAAACTCCATCTTCCCTTCCGAATCACCTAAAAAGAACAACTCCTGAAGCTGAGAGTACAGATGGCTGACGTCCTCAATCCCCCCTGTTCTGCTGATCGCCGAACGAAGCTTTGTCTGTTTATACTTCCGATACTCCTTATGAACCTTTATAATCAGAGGCCGCAGATTTTCTGCCATCTCCGCTGGAATCAGATAAACCATCTCATTTTTTGTGGCTGTACTCATATAGACGTTCTCCACACCTAAAAGCTCTGTTAATATATTTGTCAGAGCAAACTGATCCAGCTGATCCAACTCCAGGGAGGACTGAATTCCCAGCAATACAAAGGAGTTTGTAATATCCTCCATAAATTTCTCCAGAAGGATTTCATCAGCCCTGGACACCTCCTCTTTGGTTATCAAGATTCCGAGTATCTGTTCTTTTACACGTGGAAGCATACGGTCAAAGGTGCTCCGGTACTCCTGTTCCGACTTTCTTCTGTTCTCCAGTTCTTCCAGTTCCTTCTTCACTCCCAGCAGCACTTCTACAATCTTTTCCTCATCACAGGGCTTTAAAATATAATGCCGGATTCCAAGTTCCATTGCTCTGCTGGTGTATTCATATTCCCCATATCCGGACAGCACCACAAAAAGTATGTCCGGATAAAGCTCTTTCGTATTGCGGATCAGCTGAATCCCATCCATAACCGGCATTTTGATATCTGTAATTACAATGTCAGGAATATGCATCCGTATTTTTTCAAGCCCTTCAATTCCATTCCACGCCATATCCACCAGTTCCATGTCCAGCTTCTTCCATGGAATAATCTCCGCCATTGCCTCGCGTTCAATATCCTCATCATCTACCAACAACACCTTATTCATCGCTTATCATCACCTCTGCCTTTGGAATCTTAATTGTCACCGTCGTTCCGCCTCCCGGTACACTGCTGATATCAAAATACGCCTCCTGATCAAATGCCATTTTCAGCCGTTCGTAAATATTCTTTAATCCAATACCATGGCCTTTCGGCTCTGCGGTAAAAGTACGGACCGCTTCCAGTTCTTCCTCCGTCATTCCGGGGCCGTTGTCCGATACAGTTATGGTAATTCTCCCTCCTTCTTCTCTGATCGTAACGGATATCTTACACGGCGTCAGCATCTTTTCCACCCCGTGGTAGATAGAATTCTCTACCAGCGGCTGCAGTGTCATATGGGGGATTAGATACTGCCCCGAGACTTCACATTCCACAGAAAAGGCCACACGCTTCCTGTACCGGTACTCCTGAATCGTCATATATTTCCTCAGACTGTCCAGTTCCTCATCAACGGCGACATATTGCTGTTTATTCAGGGCAGACCGTAAGATCGTTCCCAGAGCCACTGTCATTTCCGCCGCCTCGTCATTTTTTCGGGCACGGATCATCCAGTTTATGCTGTTTAAAGTATTATAAAGGAAGTGCGGATTGATCTGCGCCTGGAGCATCTTATACTTAGTATCCTTCAAAAGAAACTGTTTTTCATAATTTTCATGAATCAGATAATCGATTTTATCCAATGTCACTTTAAATTCCTGGGTCATCAGGCCGATCTCATCTTTCTGCGTACTGGTTCCTAAAAACTCTCTTGCCTGATCAAAATCTCCGGTTTCCACAATCTGCATACTTTCTGTTAAATGTTCCAGCGGCTTCACAATCATATGCGCAAGTTTTTTCAAAATCAGTGCGGTAATAAGAAACAGCAGAAGAAATCCACCAATCATCATATACCGCAGATTCTGATTCTGTCCGTAAATTTCCGAATAAGGAAATATATTGACATAGGTCCAGCCTGTCTTTGATGATTGTAAATAACAAGCAAAATATCGCTGTCCGTGTTCTTTAATAATCTGATACCCTTTATCTCCCTCCAGCTTAGGCAGACGCTCCATCATGCCCTTCTGCTTTTCATAGATAACGCCCTCATTTGAGTACACACAGAGCGTGGAACTGTCAGCTTCCAGATCGTCAATATTCTTTTCGATCATTCCTGCAACATCGCAGGTGATCAGAAGGCTCCCGAGATACTCCAGGCTCGCATCAATATGTTTTCTTACATCACGGCCCGTCAGCAAATAGGGATACTCTGTCGTTGGCGGCTGTACCACATAGGCCCCTTTTGCTTCATGAATCCGGTTCATCACTGAATCGTACAGTTCCTTACTGATCGTTCCCGTTGCAAGCCCCACAACAAACTGAGTTTTATCCCCGTCCGTATATACCATGTTGGATATCATATTTGAATTTGCCAGTTCTTTATTAAACAGCATACGGAGCTGATAAACTTCATAAGAATAATCCGCAGTAAAATGTTTCAAATTTTTCATTTTTGTGAGCTGTTCCTGAATCTGCGTATCGATTGCTATGTTATAGGAGATTCCTTCCACCTCGTCTAAACTCCGGTTTACCTCCTGAGTAAAAAAATCCAGTTCCTGCAGGGACTTTTCATACAATTTCCCATCATAAATATTGAAGCTGACCTGTAGTGCAGCAACGCTTATAAGAAAACAGATTCCCAACATCAGGACGTAAACAATAATCATCTTTTCCGCCAGTTTTAAATCTCTGTATTTCTGGTACCAATATTCCAGATATCTTTTCATCGACTGTCCTTTCAACGCTGCTCCTCTATTCTTCATTTTCCTGTTTTCGATTTGAAAAAAGCGACTTTTCCAGATAATTATAACCGAATACAGAGAAAACTGCAAAGACATAATAGAAATCAACTGCAAAACCGGCCATTGGATTTTCTGTAAAGGAAATAATGACCGGCTATATTTATTTCTGCAAAAGCAGGAGCTCTTCGCTTAAAAGCTAAAGGCTGATTTTGTCAAATTTATTATTTTCTTTTTCCTTCATCGCCTGATACAGTTCTCCATCCGTCAGGTGATTTTCATAATTTAGAAGAAGCATGATCTTTCTGTCTCGTTCCGGATATATAATTAATCTCTGCCATTGATAAAAGTATGGACCATCTCCAATATTTCTGATATACCCCATTAACAGCCTGAGTAAGTATGCCGTTTCTTTTATGTCTGTCTGACAGTCGTTATCGTAAAAGCCCTTCCATTTATCGTGTCCGCACTCTTTCATAGCCTCCTCCGCCAGATAAAAGTGGTCTGCTGCCTGGCCAATTTCGTAAAAGGCATTCAGATAATCGCTGCTTTCATATGCCGAATATCCCTTTCCGAAATGGATCACGCCCTCCAGGCAGAACGTGTGAATTTTTACCTGGAGCAGGAGGGAATCCTTCCATAATCTACGGCAGTCTTCCGGCAGTTCATCTGCCAGACTTACGCATCTGTCGAGCAGTCCTTGAAAGCGTGGACAGGCATTTTTACATTTTGACACATACCACTGAAGCTGTGCGGCGAAACTTTCTGCCGGTCCACACCAGCGAAGTTCCTCACAGGCAGCGTTTCCGCCATCCTTCATCCACTGATGAATCAAAACCCGGGTGACATAATTATAAAACTGTTCGCCCGCATGTTCGTCTTCCTCCTCTCCATACGGAAGCGCGGCTTCAAAATATTCCATAAAGCATTCTCTCATTTCCTTTAAGGATCTGTCCCCATAATACCTGCTTATGTACTGTTCCAGATGCTTTTCCGGCTCCGTTTCCAGAGAGTTCCATAAAGTGGCAGCAAAATCCAGAGGATAGACATGGGGCTTAATATTGGAGCAGTTCACGAGCCACAGCGTTGAAATCCCACAATCATAAGCATGCTTCAGTTCCTTTTTAACAAATTCCATGGGATTCGGCAGCATCGTGAGCACATTGGCAGCCTGAAGATCATAAAAAGAAACGTGATAGTAAACGCCATGTCTTCTGTCGCCCAGCCCTTCACCCGGAAGTGCAGGAACTCGCGGATTATGATTGCCCTGCCTTCTGGATACCATCTTTCCGTAACCGTTATCAGCCCAGATCATAATTACATTATCCGGAAGTTCGATCAGCCCCTGCTGATAAAGCTCCATGGTTTCTCCATACAGATTTGTGCCAAAAACAGGATTCGCAACGTATTTTTTTACCAGGTCATACTGTTCCTGCATAATACTGCTGATCAACTGTCCTCTCTTCTCCGGAGTATCATACTGGGGATCATTCTCCCAGAATGGGGTATCACCCTGGCCTCGGAAGCCAAGATTCCAGATGATTTTATGATTCATCTGTCTCTTTATTCCTTCCTCCCAAAGACCTCGGAACAAGTCTGGATACTCTTTGAATGAAGGGGTTTTATCCGGATAAGCCCGCAGGAACATCTCTGCCCCCAGGGGTTCCGCATGGTGTTGGGTAAGCCACAATCCCATGTCTCCCGCAAGACCGGCATATTTTTTTGAATTGCTGTCCGTTCCCGGAATCACCGTATTGCCGCCGCAGCGCAGCAGCGCTTCAAACGCCATTTCCCACGGATAGGCTGCATCTTTCTCCGCGTCCCAGTGGCTGATCAAAACCTCGTCGTTAATAAACCAGCCCCGGTAAGCGACCGGCTTTTTTTCTGAATGGTATTTTTTAAATAAAATGGGTATTTCTTTTTGTTTTACGAATCTCTGATCATTCCAGAACCAAAACGGAAGTATTTGCAGGCAGTGCTCACTAATGTAGATCAGTGCATAAATGAAGCCCAGTTCCTCCGAGGCCGTAATTGTCACCTTTCTGTTATTTTCTACATAAATATCATATTCTTCTGCCGCCAAATCCCCCTTTTTCAAGCATATCTTTCCTGATTCTGCTCTCTCCGTTCCTTCATCTGCTGGTTCCAGCACCATCGAAAGATCCCGGTAAAAACGTGATACTGCACGCCGGACAGGTTCACTCTTTAATTCCGCATCGATTGTGACGTCCCTGTTCAATATAAAAAAATCATTCTGCATATCCATAATCTCCTCTTCCCTTGCTTTTTATTTCTTAATTTTAATCCTTCTTATTAACAAAGAAAATGATCTTTTCCTATATTCTTACTGAAAAAAAGCGACTTTTTATCAGAGAATCCGCTCCAAGGAAATACTACTGACTCTTTACATTTAAAAATTTAATTACAGTTTCATATATAAAGTCTGTTTTTTCCAAATAACCTATCGGTATTCTCCATTCATATTTTAACGAAAAGTGTTAAACTTAGTTTATCACCAAACGAAAACCCGAATATGAGGAGGAATTTATTATGGAACATAAATTTATAACATTTCAGAACACCAAGCAGATCCTGCAGTTTGTTAATCTGGTAAGCAAACTGGATTTCGATGTGGACGTAAAATACGGAAGCCGCATAGTTGACGGAAAATCCATCTTGGGAGTGCTGTCTCTGGCTTCCTTTAAAACAGTCGAAGTAATCTTTCATTCTGTTACTGACTGTATTGCACAGTTAGATGAACTATTTGAACTGGCATCGTAATACTGCTTTACAAAATACTATGACAACGGGTGAACATTATATGGAAATGCAGACTTTAAAGGGGCATTGTAAAACAGATGGGCTATTCATCTATTTTATAATGCCCCTTTAACATATTTGGCAGTTACAAAAAATCCTTAAAATTATAGCATTGACTGGTCTACATAAAAAGACTATCCTGAATGAATATCAAAGATCAATAATCTTTGGGTACCCGGATCTTATATGAGAAGTGAGCGATAACTTTTCGTCCCTTTTACTCTGCCTGTAGCAAAATACTCTATCCTGTCTTGTTTCGCCCAGTCTTTCAGTGTACTGCATACCGCTTCCACTTCCCACGCCTGATTAGAAAAGATTCGCACGGCTACGTCTCCCGAAGCGGTTCTCGTCACACCTCCGCACACATATGGAAGCCCCTCCACGTATTCCCGAAAACGTGTCAGCAGCTCGTCACTTATTCCCATGTGAAACAAAAGAAGACTGGCCATGTGGGAATATCCTTCAAACAAGCCGATTCCCTCCATCATTGTCTCCGGCGGATTAAAACGACATTTTTCCCGGTAAAGCAGTTTTTCCTGTTGCCAGATACGGATGCCAGAGTGATAGAAACGGTAAGAAAACCGTTCCCCTCTGGCTGCGCGCCCACAGGCCATGATCTCCTGCCAGATCAGACTGCTGCTGTCATCCTCCAGCACAATATCCGTTGACGCCTTGAACGCGGAATCAGCAAAAGGAATCACAGGCATTGGACTGTAATCCAGAAAACTGCCGGCTCCTACTGTCAGGCGGATATTCCGGACTGCATATCCATCTCCCATTTTGTGGATCTTTTCGAATGACTGTGACGTACATTCCAGACTGGCTCCCCTTTCTGTACAGATGGAAATTTCCTGTACATCGCCCTCCATGATACCGGCCGACGCCATGAGCATCATAATCTTCATACCACCGTTTTCCTGCTCAAACGGCGTCATAACCTTGAAGGGCGCAGTAAATCCAAGTTCCTTTAAGTAGGTTTTCCCCTCCTTTGCAGAAGCGCTTATATTTAACACAGAAGTTCTGCCAAATGCATTTTTCCCGCTGTCTCCAGTGTTCTCCTTACTGAAATCCGTCTTCAAACAGAACACTTCGCTTGATCCATTTAACAATCTGATCCACCCCTTCATCTCCCCGGATATTGGTAAATACAAACGGCCTCGTTCCACGCATCTTTTTTGAATCCCGCTCCATCACCTGGAGACTGGCTCCTACCAGCGAAGCCAGATCTATCTTATTGATAACCAGTAAGTCAGAACGCGTGATCCCAGGCCCTCCTTTTCGTGGTATTTTATCGCCTTCTGCCACATCAATAACGAATATTGTCGCATCCGCTAACTCCGGGCTGAAGGTGGCAGACAGATTATCTCCTCCACTCTCTATGAAAATGATCTGTATGTCCGGAAATTTACCCATCATCTCGTCCACAGCCTCCAGATTCATGGAGGCATCCTCCCGGATAGCCGTATGAGGGCATCCTCCTGTCTCCACACCGATAATGCGCTCCTGAGGCAGGATGCTGTTCTTACAAAGGAACTGTGCATCCTCCTTCGTGTAGATATCATTGGTGATAACTCCGATACTGTAATCGGAGGCCATTTTTCTCGTCAGAATCTCAATCAGAGCAGTCTTTCCCGAGCCCACGGGGCCTGCCACTCCTATTTTTACATACTTCATCTTTTTCCTCCCTGTCTCTCCCGGCGTTTTCTTCCCTGAGTCCTCTCCTGATAGTTTCTCTCGCAGCGTCCCTTTCCTGGTATATTATGACATATAGAGCCTTGAGTATAATCCCTCATGCTGCATGCACCTGATTTCAAATCCAGGAGCCGACGCACCGAAATCTTCTTCTGTCAGCGTGTCCAAGCGTTCCATAACCTTCCGGAATATATCCTGGCATCCATATAAAAGCTTTTGGCCAGAAGTCTGGCTTAATGGTATGGCTTTCACACAATTGGTCACCATAGCGGAAGTCTGTCCGTACAAATAATGTTCCAGTGTCTCTTCCTGTCCGATTCCATGAGCGGCGCAGTAAGTTCCATATGCAATCACATGATTTTTCAGCCCGCCTTCCCGGACATACCGTGCGAATATACTCTTCTCGCACGGTGCAGCCAGGGCCTGCACCGTTTTCACGAATCGGGATCCCATCTTCTCACCTGCCTGCCGCACCTCCATAGGCGTTCTCTGTGCCGTAATACACTGATCCAAAAGAAGGAGTGCCTCCAGGTTCTCCATGTCCCCTGCAGCCCAAGCGAACCGTACCGCCAAAAGTTCATTTTGGCAAAAGCTGTACAACAGCATATTTTCAATATACTGCGCGGCAGTCTCTTCGCTGTTCACCATATTTTTCTGAATATACGTTTCCAGGCCATAGGAATGCGAATAACCGCCGATAGGAAACAACGCATCATTAAGCTGAAGCAACAGATACCGTTTCTCCTGTTTCATCATCCGCATCCACCCTCCTTACCAAATTTGCATTTCAAAATTTTCCTGTTAATGTGTGTGACTGCTCACCTTGCTTGAAATACTCCGGTCAAAATCCAGCTTTCTGACATCACTCCAGACAGTGACTCCATGAAGCTTCGAAAGCAGTACCAGAGTCGGTTCATTGTACGGGGTAATAAACTGGAGTTTTGTATCTCCCCACATCAGCGCCGCATGCTTATTTCCAATCTCATAACAGACCTTGCATGCCATACGGGCATGATCCTCCCTCACATCGATAACGATGACCTCGCAGGGGGGAACACATACCGTAATCACCGTATCCCCCTCCCGGTACAGTACATCGCCATCCCTCAGTCCTCTCGTCAGGATCTCCGTGCCAAGACGGATTCCAATCTCCCTGTCACCTTTTGTCGTTTTCTGGTTAATCCGCTTATATGCCTCATGCCATTCGATCTCCACCTCGTCTCTGAAACAACCGGAAAATTCCTTATCTTTTACATTACCCAAAATCTCCTCACATACAATCATATACTCTGTTCTTCCTTTCTCTCCTGCTGTTTAAAACAGGGAATACATCTGGGTGAGCGGCAGCCTCTCCGCCGGTTCGGATGTCAGTTTCACTCCATCCGCCCTCACTTCGTACGTCTCAGGATCTACAAAGATCTCTGGCGTCAGATCGTTGAGCTTCATGTCTTTCTTTGTAATCGTCCTGGTACAGTGAACCGGGAGTACCTGTTTTTCAAGTCCCAGCTTTTCCTTAATTCCGCTGTCATAAGCCGCCTGTGACACAAAGGTGGCGCAGGTTCGGTATTTTGCCTTTCCGTGGGCACCGAACATGTGCTGGTACATCACTGGTTCCGTCGTCGGAATGGACGCATTGGCATCCCCCATTTTTGAGGCGATGATCATGCCTCCCTTAATGATAATATCGGGCCTCACTCCAAAAAATGCCGGATTCCACAGGACTAAATCAGCCATCTTGCCCGTTTCAACAGAACCTGTGTAATCGGAAATTCCATGGGTAATGGCCGGATTAATCGTATATTTTGCGATATAACGGCGGATTCTTAAGTTGTCGCTTCCCTCTTTATCTCCAGGAAGCGGCCCTCGTTCCCCCTTCATCTTATGTGCCGTCTGCCACGTTCTGGTGATGACCTCTCCGATGCGCCCCATTGCCTGAGAATCAGAGCTCATCATACTGAATACCCCCATATCGTGAAGCACATCCTCTGCAGCAATCGTCTCTGGTCTGATCCTGGAATCGGCAAACGCCACATCCTCAGGGATGTTCTTATCAAGATGGTGGCAGACCATCAGCATGTCGAGATGCTCATCCAGCGTATTGACCGTAAACGGCATGGTCGGGTTGGTGGATGACGGAAGCACATTTAACGCTCCAGCCGCACGGATGATATCGGGCGCGTGGCCTCCTCCCGCCCCTTCCGTATGGTATGTATGAATCGTACGGCCGCCGATGGCCGCCAGCGTGTCTTCCACACAACCGCCTTCATTCAGCGTATCCGTGTGGATGGCTACCTGCACATCGTATTCGTCGGCCACGCTTAGGCAGTGGTTGATCACAGCCGGAGTGGCCCCCCAGTCCTCATGAATCTTTAACCCCATAGCTCCCGCCTCTACCTGTTCTCTCAGCGGTGCCTCGTCGGAGCAGTTTCCCTTTCCCAGGAATCCCAGATTCATGGGGTATTCCTCCGCCGCCTCCAGCATCCTGTGAATATTCCAGGGTCCCGGCGTACACGTTGTGGCATTGGTTCCATCCGCAGGTCCGGTACCGCCTCCGATCATGGTGGTCACTCCGGAGAACAAAGCGCAGTCGATCTGCTGAGGGCATATAAAATGAATATGGGAGTCAATTCCTCCCGCCGTTACGATCAGTCCTTCCGCCGCCAGCGCCTCTGTCGAAGCCCCCACCGTCATTTCAGGTGTTACTCCGTCCATGATATCGGGATTGCCAGCTTTGCCAATTCCTGCTATTTTTCCATCTTTTATTCCGATATCAGCCTTATAAATTCCCGTATAATCAATAATAAGCGCGTTGGTCAATACCAGATCCAGATCTCCCCCGGCGCTGGTTGTTAGTACGGACTGTCCCATCCCGTCCCTTATGGTTTTACCTCCGCCAAATTTTATTTCATCCCCATATCTCGTATAATCCTTTTCCACCTCTGCATACAGATCCGTATCTGCCAGCCGTATCCGGTCGCCTGCCGTAGGACCGTACATCATCGCATACTGTTTTCCGCTTATCCGATAACTCACCTATTTTCTCCTTTCCGCTTTTCCTCTCGTCAAATCATTACAGCCGTAAACCAGTTTCTTTCCACCCAGTTCCACCAACTGTACCTTCTTTTCCTCCCCCGGTTCAAACCGTACAGAGGTTCCGGAAGGGATATCAAGTCGAAAGCCAAATGCTTCGTCCCGGTCAAATTTCAGCAGTTTGTTCACCTCAAAGAAATGGAAATGAGAGCCAACCTGAATCGGCCGGTCCCCGATGTTTGCAACCGTCACGCTCTTTGACTCCCTGCCCTCATTTAATATAATATCTCTGTCCTGTGTTATTACTTCACCAGATTTTCTGTCCGTCCGTTTCGATATTCCCGGCCCAATCGGATTATGAACAGTTACCAGCTTCGTCCCGTCGGGAAACGTAGCCTCTACCTGCACCGCCTCCACCATATCCGCAACTCCGTCCATCACATCATCCGCATTTAAAATACCGCGGCCTTTCTCCATCAGTTCCGTCACGCTTCTGCCGTCCCTGGCCAGTTCCAGAAGTTCAGAGCTTAGGTAAGCCACAGCCTCCGCGTAATTAAGTTTCAATCCTCTGCTGCGCCGCTCCTTCGCCAGATTACCAGCCAGATGAAGCATCAGCTTTTCTTCTTCCTTCGGCGTAAGCCTCATAATCATTCCTCCTGTCTTTCCTCTTTTTAAGTCAGCCCTGTCGGCTGCCGGCGTCGCTTTTCTTACAGTGACATGGTCGCCTGCAGCCGCTCCTGATCAAGCGAATCCGGCTCACCGTCCATTATAATTCTTCCATTTTCCATGACATAGCAGTAATCCGCTATCTCCATGACAAACTCTAAATACTGTTCCACAATCAGGACAGCCATACGGGTTTTAAGCCCGGTAATCACGCGTCCGATCTCCTGAATAATGGAAGGCTGGATTCCTTCCGTAGGCTCGTCGAGTATCAAAATCTTTGGTTCTGCAACCACGGCCCGGGCGATTGCCAGCTGTTGCTGCTGGCCGCCAGATAAATCCCCGCCTTTTCGGTTCAAAAACTCCTTTAATATTGGAAATGTTTCGAAAATAAAATCGGGAATCACCCCTTTCCCATTCTTTGCTTCCAGGCCCAGAAGAATATTTTCCTCTACAGTAAGCTGTGGAAAAATCTCCCTGCCCTGGGGAACGTAACCGATTCCTCTCTTGGCCCGCTCATAGGAAGGCAGGTGGATCACCGGCTTTCCATCGAGAAGGATTTCTCCCTCTGGCGTCTTCACCAGACCCATAACAGCTTTTAAAGTGGTGGTTTTTCCTGCCCCGTTTCTGCCCACCAGACAGGTGACCCGGCCAACCGGCGCTTCCAGGCTTACATGGCGCAGCACCATACCATCGCCGTAGGCTGCATAGAGGCCTGCCAGTTCAAACGCCGCTTTATTCTCCAGTTCTGTTCTATCCATAATTTCACCTTTCCTCTCAGCTCCTGCCCAGATAAACATCGATCACCTTCTGATTCTGCTGTACCGATTCCATTGTACCCTCATCCAGAATAGATCCTTCATGAAAGACAGTGACCGTATCCGATACATCCCTGGCAAACTGCATGTCGTGCTCCACTACGATAATGGAACACTCCTTTTTGATATCCAGAAGCATTTCGGCTGTTTTTTCCGTTTCCTTGCGCCCCATGCCTGCCACTGGCTCATCGAGAAGCATAAGCTTCGGTCTGGCCGCCAGAAGCATACCGATCTCCAGCCACTGTTTCTCGCCGTGGGATAAGCTTCCCGGATATTTAAACCGCTTATCCGCCAGTCCGATGAATTCCAGAACATGGTTCATGTAATCCTGCTTTTCTTTTGACAGTTTTCGGAAGGTAGTGGAGTAAAGGGAATGGCGTCTTGCCACCGCCAGTTCCATATTTTCCTCAATGGTAATACCCTGGAACACACTGGGGGCCTGGAATTTCCTGCCGATTCCCAAATCTGAGATAGCGTATTCCTTCATTTTTGATACATCTTTCGTGCCATTTTCACCATGGAAGATAATATGGCCTCCACTTACACGGTTTTTTCCGCAGATAGCATCAAGAATCGTCGTTTTTCCGGCACCGTTGGGTCCGATAAAGAACCGGACCTCATTCTTTCCGACCTCCGTGGAAACATGTTTAACCGCCTTAAAATCACCGAACTGAATGCTCACATCTTCGATAGTCAGCACCGGAGCTTCCTCCGGTGTCATGAGGACTTCCGCCTGTGTCATATGCTTTCCCTCCCTTTCTTCATGATGCCGTCCGCCCGTTCTTCTTTGCAGAAGCAGGATAAGCCTCCCGATCTTCCATCAATTCCGGCCGTTCTTCCCGGCGCCTCTTCACCGCATTCCGGATCCGACCCGGTACTTCTTTTAAGGATACAAACCCACCCGGAAGCCACAGAATCACAACGACAAACAGAATTCCTATAAAATACGACCACAGCTCCGGGAAATTCTCACTCGCCAGGGTCTTAAACCCATTTACGGCCAGTGCTCCAAGTATGGGGCCTGCCAGCGTTCCTTTGCCTCCGATGGCCACCCATATAATCATTTCCACAGATGGGACAATCCCTACCTCTGCTGGAGAAATGATTCCCACCTGCCCCACATACAGCATACCAGCCAGCCCTGCGATCATGGCTGAGAGTGCATAGACAAACACCTTATATTTTGCCGTATTGTATCCGGCAAATCCGGCTCTGTTCTCGCCGTCACGGATAGCGATAAACACTTTACCAATCCGGCGGCCCGTCAGGAATCTGCATAAGCCATATACAGCAATCAGGCAGGCCAGTGTGACATAAAACATGGTAATCTTTGTCAGCGGTTCATTGATATTGCGTCCGAAAATCGTTTTAAAATCCGTCAGGCCGTTAGAGCCGCCTGTAAATGCCTGGCTGCCGACCAGCAGTGTACTCATGATCAGTGCCATAGCCTGTGACAGGATGGAAAAGTAAACTCCCTTAATCTTGTTATTGAAGGTCAGATATCCCACAAGGACTGCCAGTGCCACGGGCACCAGAAGCGCCATGGTGATAGCAAATGCCGGATTTCCAAACAGCTGCCAGACAAATGGAAGCTGCGTCACCCCGCTCCACGTCATAAAATCAGGCAGACCGCCGCTGGCCTCCATCTTTAAATACATGGCCATACAGTATGCTCCCAAGCCAAAATAGACACCATGGCCCAGACTCAGGATACCGGTATAGCCCCAGATCATATCGAGCCCGATGGCTATAATGGCAAAACACATATATTTTCCAAACAGTCCCACACGGAACATGGACATGCAAAAGGGCATGACGGCGAGAACCAGAAATATAAGCAGCGCCAGAACTGTCGTACCCTTGATTTTTTTCCTTTGATTCATACCTGTGCCTCCTGTTTTGATTCAAACACCCTCTAGTCTTCCAGTGCCCGGTTCTGTACCGCAAAGATTCCTTTGGGCCTGAACTGAAGCAGGACGATGACACACGCGAAGATGAGCACCTTGCCGATGGAAGCGCTGGTCAAAAATTCGAACGCTGTCTGTCCGATTCCAATAAATCCGGCTCCCAGCACAGAACCTAAGATACTTCCCGCGCCGCCTACAACAACAGTCATAAAAGTATCCACAATATAATTCGTTCCCAGTGTCGGCCCGATAGCGCCGATCCATGTCAGTGCACAGCCGGCCAGTCCGGCCAGCCCTGATCCGATAGCGAATGTCATGGAGTCAATCCGTTTCGTATTCACCCCAAGGCTGGCGGCCATCTCGCGATTCTGCATGACCGCTCTGATATTCCGCCCCTGCCTCGTCTTATACATCAGCACATAAACTCCGGTAAGGCAGCACACGGCAATCAGCAAGATGAAAATTCTCTTCATGGGAAGCGCCACCATCCCGGATATCCGGATGGTTCTCTCCAAAAATGCAGGAGCCTTTACCCCTACATTGGGGGAGCCGAAGATACTCCTGGCCGCCTGCTGTAAGATCAGACTGATTCCCCAGGTGACCAGAAGGCTGTCTGCCGCCCTCCCGTACAACCTGCAGATCACCAGCCGCTCCAGCACATAGCCCAAAGACGCAGCCGCCAGAAACGAAAGGATAATTGCCACGATACAGTAGACATCAAACACTTGCGACGGGAAATACGCCTGAAATATATTCTGCACCACATACGCCGTATAGGCGCCGATCATGATGAATTCGCCGTGAGCCATGTTAATGACCCCCATAAGCCCAAAGGTAATGGCGAGTCCCAGCGCGGCCAGCAGGAGAATTGAGCTTACGCTGATTCCGTTAAACAGCTGCATTAAAAACAGTTCCATACATTTCCTCCCATCTCATGTTACCGGACACACTTCCGGCATTTTAGCATCTACTGTGCTCCGGCAAGACCTGACGCCCAGTCATACCCCTTTAAATATGGATCTGGCTTCACCGGCTCCGGTGTACTCCACACTTCATCAATTAAGCCTTCTTCGTTGATCTTTCCGATGCGTACCGGCTTATAGATATGCTGATTTTCTCCGTCAATTGTAATTGTTCCCTCCGGCGCTTCTATGGATATGCCTGCCGCTGCTGCTTTTACGGAATCTACATCAGTGGAACCAGCCGCTTCCACTGCCGCCGCCCATAAATATACCGCATCATAACCGGCTTCAATGGGATCATCTGTCACACGGTCCGTGCCGTATTCCGCTTTGTATGCTTCCACAAATTTCTTGTTCTCCGGTGTATCGGTGGTCTGATAATAATTCCATGCCGTGAGATGGCCCTCCAGATAGGAGGCTCCGATACCCGCTGCCTCTTCCTCTGCGATAGATACGGACAGAGTCTGAATCTGTTCCGGAGTTAATCCTGCATCCTTAAATTGTTTGAAAAACGCAACATTGGAATCTCCGTTTAGTGTATTAAAGATAAAATCAGGCTCTGCCTGTTTAATTTTGCTTAAGATCGTCGTGTAATCCGTATGGCCCATGGGCGTGTACTCCTCTCCCACAACCTCCATCCCCAGCGACTCTGCCTGTTTTTTTACAATGGAATTGGCAGTACGCGGGAATACGTAGTCTGATCCCAGTAAAAATACTTTCTTTCCATAATTTTCATTCATATACTCAATAGCCGGCACGATCTGTTGATTTGGCGCCGCACCGATATAAAAGATATTCGGAGAAGACTCCATGCCTTCGTACTGAACCGGGTACCACAAAAGTCCGTTATTGCTTTCAAATGTCGGTAGAACCGCCTTTCTGCTGGCTGATGTCCAGCAGCCAAATACTGTAGCCACCTTGTCATTTAACAGAAGTTTCTCCGCCTTTTCCTTGAATGTGGCGTTATCCGAAGCCCCATCCTCAACCACAGGAACAATCTGTTTTCCAAGAACGCCTCCGGCGCTATTGATCTCTTTAATAGCCAGCAGTTCCGCATCCCTTACAGAGGTTTCACTGATTGCCATGGTACCGCTTAGAGAATGGAGGATTCCCACCTTGATGGTTTCTCCTGCGGAAGTCGTAACCGCTGCCGTTGTGGAATCACTCTCCGCTTCCGCCGCCTGTGGTTCTGCCTGACTGCTTTCCGCAGCGGAATCTGCCGCTGTTGTCTGACTTCCTATCTCCGACATCGCACCGCCGCTGCACCCCGCCAGTGAAACTGCAGTCACCGCCGTTACTGCCAAAGCTCCTAATTTCTTCCATAAAGTCTTTCTCATTCTTTGTCCTCCTTATTGATTCTGCCTGTACAACAGGAAAAAGCTGTCGGTCTCCCGTACCGGGAGTTTACCGACAGCTTCGTCTGCTCTTACTTATCCATATTTTCTTGTGTGATCTAAAACATGGATATATCATAGCGGATTTTTTTAAAGAAAAAAACCTTACAAATCCGGTATTACACATGACAAATCCGGAAATCACTGAGCAAGCGTGAAATCAGTCAGGTCGAAATTCCAGAAAAATGCCGGGCCTTCTCACACCACATCTCCGTATTTCCTATAATATGCCGGAGTACATCCTGTATAGTTCTTGAACAGCCGGGTAAAATAGTCCACAGTCGTATACCCCAGTTCTTCACCAATTTCGTACACTTTCTTATTCGTGTCTTTTAAAAGTCGTTTGGCATACTCCATTTTTACCCGCATACAGTATTCCGACATGGTAATTCCGATTTTGCCCCGAAATTGCTTTGCCAGATAATCCTTGCTGAATCCCATCTCCTCAGCGACAATATCCTGAATATGTTCCTGCAAAACACTCTCACTGATTATGGTGGTAATCCGTACCATCATACTGTCTGGTTTCTCCAGATGGTAACGGTCGATCAGATACCGAAGTTCCTGAAGTACCCGCTCCACATCCGTCAATACACGTTCTCCAATACAGACATCCATCTTATCGAGTACCGGTATCCACGGTGCCTGTTTTCCCATATACTCCAGCACCAGTTCCAGTTGTTTCTCCAGGGTCGCCCGAACTTTTAATGTCTGTCCCTGGAAACGCAACTCTTCGCCTTTTATTATCTCAGCTGCAATGCCCCCTGTCGTCTCCGTCACTTCCAGAAGCTTGTGATACAGCATTTCAGTCTGCCTGTCCCCATTCTGTTCCAGATAGTTTCTGGCAATCTCCAAAGCCTCCTCCATCTTTTCACAACTGTAGGGCTTTTCTATGTACTCCAGAGCCCCCAGCCGCATCCCCTCTTTCGCATAAGCAAAATCGCTGTAGGTACTGGCAAGAATTACAGGCATCTCATATCCCCGCCGCTTCATCTGGCGACAGAGTTCCAGCCCATCCATAACTGGCATACGGATGTCTGTGATCACCACATCGTATGTTTTCTGTGCCATCAGCGCCAAAGCCTCCTTCCCGTTGCCGGCCTCACCGGCCACCGAGAAATCTGACTGTTTCCAGAAATGGTATTTCGACACTAAAAATCTGATTGCCTCATCGTCTTCAACAAACAGTATCCGGTACATATACTGCTCTCCTTTCTGCAAATCATACTTTTATCCGCTGCAGAATCATTTCATAGTCAAACCGCAGCAGCGCTCTCTCCAGCTGCTCCGCACAGCCGCGTCCAAAGGCAGAGATAAAGACCTCCCGGTTGTCGCTCCACAACTCCTCCGCCGCAAAATCAGCCCGCTCCACCATGCCATACCATTCTTTGATTAAGTCTTTCTGCAGCTCACCGGAGAATCTTATGACTTCATTAAGGCTGATTTCTTCCATATTCTTCTGATTTTCCTCAAACTTCATGCAGGCACTTTCCGAGACTTCAACTGGCATTTTCCCAATCGGTTCCTCATTCAGTTTCTTATTCATATCTCCAATCAAATCCTTAACCAGCTTCTCAATCCGGCATACCCTCTCCTTTAATTCTCCTTTGACAAGCTCTTCTCCTTTCAGTTCATCTTCCAATCTTTCACAGGCCTTTGACAGCGGCTCCGCCCCGATAGCGCCGGACGCCCCCTTTAATGCATGCAGTAGTGCATAAATTTCTTCACTATCACCTTTTTCTGCCAAATCCATCAGCTTTTTTCCATCCCGGCCGTGTTCCTCCGCAAACATTTCAGTCACCTGCCGGTAAAGCAATTCATTTCCACCCAGCCTCCCAATTCCAAGTTCCACGTCAAGGCAGGATGGTGATATGTATGTTTTCAATACCTTTTCCAGTTCGGCCAGACTGATTGGCTTCATCACCACCTCCTCCATACCGTATGCAAGTGCTCTTTCTCTTATCTGTGCCTTCCCATCGGCTGTTAACGCAATAATAGGACATTGAAAAGTTTTTAAACTACGAATCCTCCCAGCCGCCTCATATCCACTCATTCCCGGCATGCGCAGATCCATAAAAATCAGGTCGAAATGCCTTTCAGATGCCATGCGGACCGCTTCCTCCCCGCTTTCCGCCTCCATAACTGCAACTCCCAGTACAGCAAACAGCTCCTTCTGAATCCTGCGGTTGATCCGGTTATCATCTACAAGCAATACCAAAGCCCGGCAAAAATCCCCTTTTTTTGGTCCGCCTATCTTCATCGGAATCCTCGCCGTAAAAGCGCTGCCTTTTCTCCAGCAGCTCTCCACTGTCAAGCTACCCCTCAAAAGTCCGGCAGTCCGTTGGCAGATCGCAAGCCCCAGCCCCGTTCCTGCTACTGGAGCGCTCTCCTCCTTACTCCCACGCTCAAACGCCTCGAAAATCCGTTCTTCATCTTCCTTTTTTATTCCTCTACCTGTATCTTCCACACGCAGAACCAAAACGCCTTCATCCTCCGTACCTTTCTCCCATAAAAGTTCCGCATGCACCAGGCCTTCATCCGTAAACTTTATTGCATTCGAAATCAAATTTCCTGCAATCAGCCGAAATTTTCCTTCATCTGCTAATACCTGCTCCGGAACTTTGTCATCTGCCTCAACTGAAAATTCAAGCCCCTTTTCCACCGCCAAACAGCAGAAACTGTTTTCAAGATCCTTCGCCGCCTCTCTTAGGCTCCACTCTGTCTCCTGTATTTCCATTTTCTTCTCCAGACTTGCATAATCAAGAAGTTCATTAACCATATCCAGAAGCTGTTTCGAAGCTGTCTCCATACAGGCCAGATATTCTCGCTGTTTTTCATTTAATCTCGTTTGTTTAAGCAGCGTTTCACATCCGATTACCGAATTCAGAGGAGTCCTGATCTCATGGCTGACAGATGCCAGAAATTCGTCTTTAGCCTTCATAGCCTCCGCCATCCGACAATACATATTCAAAACAGACTGCCCCAGCCTGTAAATTTCTGAAATTCCATCAGGTTTTAACTCCGCTGCTCTTCCTTCCTCAAGACACATCTGATAGGCAAGCGCCGGATATATAGTTCCGCGATAGCAGAAAAAAGCATATAAAAGGAACAAAAGCATAGAGGCTCCCTGTAACCCCCACAACATGACAAGAGCGCGGTCCGTTCTTCTCCTCGTTGCCGCCAGCTCCTCGTTCATCCGTTTAACAGCAGATTCCATAAACTCCGAAGCGTACTGGTCGATAACCTTCTTCTCCCCCGCATACCGATCTCCGCATAGCAGAGATATGGCTTCCATACGTTTTTCTTCCGGAGTCATAGCCGCCTCCACGACATTCAGAACATAAGTCTGGACCTCCAAAGGCAGCACTTCCTCATTCTCCCCCTTCCCATCCGCGGCCAGGCGCATAGCCCGCGTCTCCAGATAAATAAGTAGATCCGAATTTTTCTTTGCTGATTCGACCAGTCTCATGTCTCTGTCATCCAGTCCCAACTCACCTAAACGCTTTACAACCCCGTCCCGTCGTTTTCCCGAATGCACCTCTTCCCAATATCTTTCCAGACATGAGTTATCCCCAGTAACCGCATACAACCTTGCCTGTTCTGACAAGTAATCCGCAGCTTCTTTTAATTCCTCACACAGTTTTCCGCATCGATCTCGTTTAGCAGCCACCCGTACCTCGGCAGCCACCGACCGCTTAACATTCCACGTGCTGATAATCATGGCCAGCACCACAAAAATCAGTGCAGCCGCTCCTATACAATTCATAATCTTCTGATTAAAACGAAATTTTCTTTTCATTTATATCCTCTGTTTCTACTGTTTTCCAAAAAATATTCAGGAATGGCTTTTACGAATTTTGTGAACATGGTATACTATGAGCACTGGGTACACCCCCTCACGAACCTGATTCGAACTATCCCAACCACTTGGTCAGGTCTTTTATGAACTTAGTGCAAACGGTATAATATAAGCAAAAAAGTACGGAGGCAATAAATATGGAAGAATCTGCTGTCATTCTCATTGTTGACGATATGCCGGAACAACTGCGGATCACGGCATCACTCCTGAAAGAACACGGCTATTCAGTCCGGGCGGCAATAAGCGGATCTGCTGCGTTACACCTGGTAGAGCGTGAAATCCCCGATCTTATTCTGCTGGATATCCACATGGATGATATCGATGGCTTTACCGTCTGCCAAAAGCTGCGGTCCAGTTCCCGGTACGAAGATACGGCCATCTTATTCATGACAGCCTCCGGGGACCATGACAGCCTCCAAAAAGGGTTTGAAGCCGGTGCCCAGGACTATATTATAAAACCATGCCATGCTTCCGAACTACTGGCCAGAGTCAGCACTCACGTCCAGATCGTCACACAGGCCCGCCGCTTAAAAGCCGCCTACCAGGAGATGGATCAGTTCTGTCACAGTGTCTCCCACGATTTGAAGTCTCCGGTTCAGGTAATGAAACAGCTGACAGGCTGTCTGCGTGAAGAGCTTTTCTCTTCCCCCACAGGTATCGCCGAAGGCACAGAAGCAATCCTGTCCCGCCTCGATGAAAAATGCATTCAGATGGAAAGCATGATCGGGCGTCTTCTTGATTTTTCACAGATGACAACAGTCAAATACCATCCGGAACTTCTGGACGCAGCAGCCATGATCCGTGAAATCTTTGAGGAGCTGTCCAGCCTTGAGCCAGACCGCGTCATCCTCCTGTCCGATTCCCAGTTTGCCTGTCCGCCCATTCCGGGAGATCCCACTCTCCTCAGACTGCTGTTTCAGAATATTATAGGAAACGCTGTTAAATTCACAAAAGGCCGTGATCCAGCGGTTATCACCATCTCTGCCCGCCAGACCTCCTCCCACACTCTTCTGGAAGTGAAAGATAATGGTACCGGATTTGATATGACTGACTCCGGCCGCCTTTTTCGTGTATTCGAACGTCTTCATACCCAGGCAGAATACGAGGGAACCGGCGTCGGTCTTGCCATTTCAAAGCGAATCATGGAAAAGCACGGCGGTACCATTTCCATCATTGGAAAAAAGGGGAAAGGAGCAACCGTAACCTTGAAATTTCCAGTAAAACTTACACCTTTATTCTCTTCCAGTCGGACCCCTTAAAAGAAAAAGCAGGGCATTCAACGTTATCATTCGCCGTTGAATGCCCTGTTTCCTTCTGTATTATTGATGAGTATACCTGAATACTAATGAACGGAATACCTTATTAAATGCTCATAGTATACACGATGGGTTAAAAAACTTCAATGCTTTTATATGAAACCCCCTTATTAACTACTAAAATTTCATTTATGTGATATGTTTTATTACATTGTATTTTCTTTTATGTATGTTATAATATACAAAAGAATTATTAATTAGGCACTTGAAAGAAGGAAGCATGACAACACCAACTGAAATGATTGGAATGATGTTAGGACAAATTGAGCGGGGACAATCTTCCCCAACAATCAACACTCTCTGGAAAATAGCCACCGGTCTGAAAATTCCGCTCTCACTTCTATTGGAGGAGCAATCATCAGAATATACCATTGCTGCCGCAGAGGAGCAAAACGTCATACTTGAGGATAACGGGCGAATGAAGGCCTACCCCATATTTGCTTATGATCCAATCCGTAGTGTTGAATCCTTTTACATTACCTTTGAGCCAGACTGTAAGCATACGTCAGATAAACATAATGACGGTGTAGAGGAACAGGTTTTTGTCCTGCATGGCAGTTTGCAGCTTGTTTTGAACGGAAAAACAATTATCGTAACAGAAAATCAGGCAATCCGTTTTCACGCAGACATCCCCCACGAATACAACAATCCCTTTGCTGATAGCTGCACCGTTTATGATATGATCTTCTATTCCAAAAATGAAAAGTGAGGCATTCCAAAATGTATGAATTAATTCAGGTGGGAACAAATAGTTATTATATCCAGAGCCCGGCCAAAATAGGACTTTATGTAGAGAATGAGAAGGATGTTTGTTTGATTGACAGCGGAAATGACAAGGATTCCGGGCGAAAGGTACGCCAAATTCTGGAAGCACATAATTGGCGGTTAAAAGCAATTTACAACACTCATTCTAACGCTGACCATATAGGAGGCAACAAATATCTGCAGGGACAGACCATGTGCAAAATCTATGCTCCGGGTATTGACTGCGATTTTACACGCCATCCGCTTTTAGAACCATCTTTCCTCTATGGAGCGTTTCCCCCAAAGGCTTTACGGCATAAGTTCCTTATGGCACAAGAAAGCGATGTAGAATATTTAACAAAAGATAATCTGCCAAAAGGCTTTGAGGTAATCCGATTGCCGGGACATTTCTTTGACATGGTTGGTTACCGTACACCAGATAATGTTATTTTTCTTGCGGATTGCCTGTCGAGCATGGAAACATTGGACAAGTATCAAATTGGGTTCGTTTACGACATTGCTGCATACATCAAGACTCTTGAAATGGTGCAAACATTAAATGCTGAAATGTTTGTACCATCACACGCGGAAGCAACAAACGATATTGCACCTTTAGCACAATATAACATTGACAAGGTTTTAGAAATTGCAAAAAAGATTACAGATCTTTGCAAAGATCCGCTCTGCTTTGAAATGATTTTACAAAAGCTATTTACTGACTACTCGTTAACCATGAATTTTGAGCAGTATGTTCTTGTTGGCAGTACGGTACGCTCCTATCTTGCATGGCTCAACGATACGAATAGAATAAATGCCTGCTTTGAAAACAACATGCTGTTATGGAAAAAGAATAACTGATGAAATACGTTGTTATTAAAGGCCTATAAACAAAAGATAAACAACCTCTTAAGAAGAACAGCCATAACTGTAGCCGCAGCTTACAGTTATGGCTGTTCTTCCTCTTGGAAAGAGCCAATACACCGACATTCTGAATATATTCTTATCCTGCCAATGTCAGCTTCCTAAAGAGTCCCCTACTATAAAGTTTATAACAAATCCGCCAGTGTTTTTTCATAAAAATAGTCATGGACCATTTTATCAAACTCTGACCATAAAGGAAGGGTTTTACATATGGCGGCCCTGCTGCAGGGTTTGGCATCCTTGGAAAGACATGCAACGGTAGCAAGCGAGCCTTCCATTAATTCCAATATCTCACCTACTTTATATTCTTCCGGCTTACGGCAAAGTTTGTACCCGCCCCCACGTCCTCCCAGCCCAATCAGCATCTTTCCTTTGATAAGCTCTTTTACAATGATCTCCAGGTATTTTTTAGAGATTTCCTGCCGCTCTGCCACTTCTTTCAAAGGAATATATCCTTCACCACCATGTTCCGCCAGATCTATCATGACACGAAGAGCATAGCGTCCTTTTGTTGAAATCATACCATACACCGTCCTTTCTGTGATTTATGCCTATTATACCGCAGGGTGAATAGGTAAATCAATAATATTCAAAATTTTTCCAAATCACCTATTGACATAGTAGGCGATTGGTGATACTATAAGCGCATCAGTTTTGAGCTGATCATCAGGAAAGGAGGCGAAAGCAATGACCGGATTCTATACCCTCAAAGTTAATACTGTCATGTGTTGTCGAATGCGAAACTCCCGGGCATATTATATGGCTGGGGTGCGGTTATGCGCAGATTGCAGCATAGCTGACTGCCTCGATACAATGCTTAATTGATCTGTCAGCATATCGTATGCCATTTGCCCGGGAGCTTGTGATGAGCTTCCGGTTTTTTATTTGCTGAAACCGGAACAGCAGCCGATTGAACCGACAAATATAAATCCAAAGGAGATTACAAATATGAGTAAATATAAAAACGAATACAAATTTGAAACCCTGCAGCTCCACGTTGGACAGGAGCAGGCCGATCCTGCCACCGGTTCCAGAGCAGTTCCCATTTATCAGACCACCTCTTACGTGTTCCATGATTCAGCACATGCCGCAGCGCGCTTTGGGCTTGCAGATGCAGGCAATATCTATGGACGCCTTACAAACTCGACGCAGGACGTACTGGAAAAGCGGCTTGCCGCGCTTGAAGGCGGCGCTGCTGCACTGGCAACTGCATCTGGTGCTGCCGCAATCACCTATACCATTCAGGCTCTGGCACAAGCCGGGGATCATATTGTAGCACAGAAAACAATCTATGGCGGCAGCTATAATCTGCTGGCACACACGCTCCCCCAGTTCGGAGTTACCACAACCTTTGTGGATGCCCATAACCTTGAAGAACTAACCGCCGCCATACGGCCAAATACCAAAGCTGTCTACCTGGAAACGCTGGGAAACCCAAACAGCGATATCCCGGACATTGATACAATTGCAGAGATTGCCCATGCACACGGTCTGCCGCTTGTGATTGATAACACCTTTGGCACCCCATACCTCATCCGCCCGATTGAACACGGCGCGGATATCGTAGTCCATTCTGCCACCAAGTTCATCGGCGGCCATGGCACTACCCTGGGCGGTATCATCGTGGATTCCGGCAAATTTGACTGGAAAGCCAGCGGTAAATACGATCCTATCGCAAAACCCAATCCCAGCTATCACGGTGTCTCTTTTGTGGACGCGGCAGGCCCGGCAGCCTTCGTCACCTATATCCGTGCCATCCTTCTCCGTGATACGGGTGCAACTCTCTCCCCCTTCAACGCATTCCTGCTTCTGCAGGGCGTGGAAACCCTTTCCCTGCGCCTGGAACGTCATGCAGAAAACACGAAGAAAGTGGTGGAATATCTGTCTAATCATTCACAGGTGGAAAAGGTGAATCATCCCAGCCTGCCGGATCATCCCGACCACGCATTGTATGAGAAGTATTTTCCCGACGGAGGGGCCAGTATCTTCACCTTTGAGATTAAGGGCGGCCAGGAAGAAGCCTGGAGGTTTATTGACAATCTGAAAATCTTCTCCCTGCTTGCCAATGTAGCCGACGTAAAGAGCCTCGTAATTCACCCGGCCAGTACCACCCATTCCCAACTCTCCAGGGAAGAGTTGCTGGATCAGGGCATTAAGCCGAATACTATCCGCCTGTCCATCGGCACAGAGCATATTGATGATATTCTCGCTGACTTAGAGAATGGGTTTGCTTCATTATAACAAGTAATAGGAATGAAATTGAGATAGAAGGAGGCGGCTGGCTTGAACTGGGAAATTATCGGGAAATATTTGCCGTTATACCAAAAAGCAGCGGTACTGACAGTAAAAATCGGGTTTATGGGGATAGCGGCCGCCATCATGATTGGGTTACTATGTACCATCATTCAGTATTATAAGATTCCGGTCATCCGCAGGATCGTATCTGTGTACATTGAAATCAGCCGGAACACCCCTCTTATGGTGCAGCTGTTCTTCATCTATTATGGCCTGCCCAAAATAGGTATTCAGACAGATGCCGCTGCGTGCGGTGTTGCAGGACTGGCTTTCCTCGGCGGGAGTTATATGTCAGAAGCATTTCGCAGTGGGATTGAGGCGGTTGCGCCAATCCAGGAGGAAAGCGCATATAGTCTCGGGCTCAGTAAACTGCAGACTTTCTCTTATGTAATCTTGCCGCAGGCATTTTCCATCAGCGTTCCGGCATTTATGGCGAATGTGATTTTTCTGCTGAAAGAAACCAGCGTATTCTCTGCCATAAGCCTTATGGATTTAATGTTTACAGCAAAGGATCTGATTGGACTGTATTACAAAACTGCGGAGAGCCTTTTCCTGCTGGTAGTGTTCTATCTTATTATTTTGCTTCCGGTTTCCGTTTTGGGAAGCCTCCTGGAAAGGAGGTCACGCTATGCCGGATTTGGGTCTTGAGGTGCTGCTGAAAGGGAAAAATCTTGCCCGTATCCTTGGCGGATTAGACGCAGCACTCAAAATCAGCATGATTTCCGTCGCCATCAGTATCCCATTGGGAATCATTTTGGGCATTCTCATGACATGGAAAAATCCAATCTGCCGGGCGATCCTGCGATGTTACCTGGAATTTGTCCGGATTATGCCTCAGATGGTGTTACTGTTCCTCGTCTATTTCGGCACCACGAGAGCCTTTGGCTGGGACCTATCCGGGGAGCTGGCATCTGTGATTGTATTCACAGTCTGGGGAGCGGCGGAAATGAGTGATCTGGTCCGGGGTTCTCTGATCAGCATTCCCATACACCAGTACGAAAGTGCTGAGGCGCTGGGACTGTCGAGAATACAGAGCTATCAGTACATTGTTCTGCCGCAGGCCGTGCGGAGGTTAATTCCACTGTCAATCAACCTCATCACAAGAATGATTAAAACCACAAGCCTGATCCTGATGATTGGCGTCGTGGAGGTACTGAAGGTTGCCCAGCAGATTATAGAGGCAAACCGGATGGGCAGTCCCAATGCTGCATTCGGAATTTACTTAACGGTATTCTTCCTGTATTTTATTGCCTGCTGGCCAATCAGCCTTTTGGCGAAATACCTTGAGAAACGATGGAGGTGAGGAGATGTCAGAATCGGTATTAACCATAGAACATCTGACAAAACAGTTTGACAATTCTACTGTTCTGAATGATTTAAGCCTGCAGATTCACGAGGGCGAAGTCGTCGTGATTGTCGGTCCCAGCGGATGTGGAAAAAGTACACTGCTGCGGTGTATCAATGCCCTGGAGGACACCCAAAATGGTGAGATCCGGCTCCATGGGGAACTTGTCACGAAGCGAAGCAGAAACTTAGCCGGAATTCGCCAGAAGATCGGTATGGTGTTCCAGAGCTATGAGCTGTTCCCGCACCTGAACGTGTTGGACAATATCCTGCTGGCACCGACCAAAGTGCAGAAAAGGACAAAGGACGAGGTAAAAAAAGAAGCTCTTGCACTTCTGTCCCGTGTTGGGCTTTCGGAAAAAGCGAAAAGTTTTCCACGGCAGTTATCTGGCGGACAGAAACAACGGGTTGCAATTGTCCGTGCATTATGTATGCACCCTGAAATTCTGCTGTTTGATGAGGTGACGGCGGCGCTTGACCCGGAGATGGTCAGGGAAGTATTGGAGGTTATCTTAAACCTTGCAGACCAGGGACGAACGATGATAATCGTCACTCATGAAATGCAGTTTGCAAAGGCCGTGGCTGACAGAATTATTTTTCTGGATGATGGAAATATCAAAGAGGAAGGAACACCGGAGCAGTTTTTCGATGCACCGAAAACTGACCGGGCGAAAAAGTTTTTACAGACATTTACCTTTGAGCGGAAAGGTTCAAAATAAAATTGATATAGGGCGATGCCCGGAATGGAGATTATTATGAAAAAAATTCGTAAGCTTGTAACTGTTACACTTACTCTGTCGCTAGCGTTTTCTCTGGCTGCCTGCGGATCAGAGAATTCTTCAAATAATAATGTGACAGCCAACAGTAGGAAAACCCAGAATGTTGTTTACCGTACTTTGGATGAAATTAAGGAGAGCGGCACCATTAACATCGGCGTTTTCTCTGACAAGAACCCGTTCGGCTATGTAGATGAAAATGGAGAGTATCAGGGTTATGATGTGTACTTCGCCAACCGCATCGGTGAAGATCTTGGTGTGAAAATCAACTATATCTCCACCGAGGCGGCAAACCGCATCGAATATCTGCAGACTGGTAAGGCAGATATCATTCTGGCAAACTTCACAGTAACACCTCAGCGTGCAGAAGAAGTTGATTTCGCGCTTCCATATATGAATGTTGCACTGGGAGTCGTTTCTCCAGACAGCCGTGTAATTGAAAGCCTGGATAACTGGAATGCGGAGGATCCGATCATTGTCATTTCCGGCACAACTGCAGAAACCTATCTGATTGAGAACTACCCTGACATCCCACTTCAGAAGTATGATTCTTACGCAACCGCAAAGAATGCCCTGGAAAATGGGAACGGGGCCGCATGGGCCAATGACAATACCGAGGTTATTGCCTTTGCTTTGCAGAATGCCGGCTACACTGTGGGAATTCCGTCCTTGGGCAGTCAGGACAGTATTGCACCTGCAGTTTCCAAAGGGAACAGCACGCTTCTGGACTGGTTGAATGAGGAAATCAAAGCCCTTGGCGAGGAACAGTTCTTCCACAAAGATTACGAAGCAACACTGGTTGATACCTATGGCCTGGACTACGAAGACAGCCTGGTTGTTGAAGGCGGAAAGACAAAATAAATGATGAAGAATATACTGGTCTTTGGCGATTCCAATACCTGGGGACTGATTCCCGGCACTCATGAACGGTATCCATGGGGAGTGCGCTGGACAAGTATCCTACAGGAAAAAGAACGATGTAATAACACCCGCATAATAGAAGAAGGTCTATGCGGAAGAACCACCATTTTTGAGGATGAACTGCGCCCCGGAAGAAAAGGGCTCGATATGCTTCCTGTCCTGCTGGAAACCCATAATCCCCTGGATGCGGCAATCATCATGCTTGGAACCAATGACTGCAAAATATTGTATCGCGCTCCTGCCCATGTGATTGGGAAAGGGATTGTGCTTTGCCTGGACGAATTGCTAAAAGTAATTCCAGCAGACAGGATTTTATTGGTGTCCCCTCTTCTCCTTGGAGAGAATGTCTGGAAGCCGGAAAAAGATCCGGAGTTTGATCAGGCTTCCGTGTTAATTTGCAAACAACTGAAAGAAGAATACAGAAAAATCGCCTCTGCAAAAGGAACGGCCTTCATTGCGGCATCAGACTATGCAGCCGCAAGCAGCATTGATGATGAACATCTGACGGAGGACGGACACTCGGCACTTGCGGATATTTTGTACAACAAGCTGATAGAAATGAAAGTGATTTAGGAGGCTCAATCCAAACCTTCCATACCGGCATGGACTATGCTGAGGAGACCGCGTAGTCTATCGGAATGTGAGCTATATGACCGTCTATCGAATGTTTCACGAACTATTCAAAAAAAACAACGTGGATACGGTTATGGCAGATATGACTGATCTTGAAGCAGTAAAAAAGGCAATCATTCCCGGAACAAGGCTTGTCCATATTGAAACACCAGACAATCCCACTGTTGGCATAACAGATATAGAAGCAATTGCAAAAATCGCATGCAGTCAGCTGATAACACCTTTACTTCCCCGCTGAATCCCCCCCGGAGCTGGGAGCCGTTTTTGTGGTGGACGCCCTCACAAAATTTATCAATGGTCATGGTGATGCCCAAGAGGGAGCAATCCTTACCAACAATCTGGAGACGATGGACCGCATCCGCTATGAGGCACACAGGTTAACGTTGGCTCCGTCATCAGCCCATTTAATACATGAAGATTTTCCGTAGCTCAGTCACTTTCACGATACGTATGCAGAGAAGCCTGCTTCGCCGGTTTCTTTCAGCAAGGCTAAAATTTATCTGTTCCAGTTTTTGGGCAACCACATCAACATTCTCCGAGGGGTCTATTGGGCTGCCTAACAGCTCGCCTACAGAAACTTCCAAAATTTCTGCGTCCCGTATCAGTATGTCTGCGTCCGGAACAGACAGGCCTTTCTCCCATTTTGAAATCATTTGTCACACGACATGCAGCTACTCAGCCATGACCTCTTGAGAAATGCTCTTTGCTTTACAAAGATTTCCTAAATTCTCGCTAAACATCAAAATTGCTCCCTTCTAATGCTTACAGAATAACGGATATCTGCTGTTGCATTAAGCAATGCAAAGTAACATGAAGGATTATAGAATGTAATTTTCAGAATACGGTCCCTGCCTTTACAGTTTTTTGCTATAGATTTCCAACTCATACTTATTCCCGTTTCGCAAGTCAATTTTCTGTTCTGAATATTGGTAAGAAAATCTGCAGGGGATCGCAAGGGCTTTTGATGTACTATTCTCAGCCCGTGTCGAGTAAAAAAATTCTTTCCCGCCTAAATTGCTGCAATATTATAACAATAATTGCAAAATCTGTTTTCCATACCCTTTGCCTGTATAATCTGGGCCAAGGGTATTTTTCTGATATTCAATGGTTTTGCGAATACATTCCCTGGCCGCCGCTTCACTCTCTGTCACTCGCCATTGCATATACAGTGCTGCTTCCGACCGCGACCATACATTTTTGTACATCGTTTCCCAGTCTTCAAATTTAGCTTTCTCAAGTATGAGATCTTTTGTTTCTTCTGAAAATTCACTTGGCTTTATAATCATCGTTTCGTTGTGTGTCGCTTCTTTCTGCTTGCTACTGCAAACAGTCAGAAGCACTGCGAATAACACAAAGATGAGAAAAGTACCTTTTTTCTCGTCTTTCCGTTTTAATGTCAGTCCTCCCATCAGGACTTTTATAACCTGATTTCATAACTATACCTCTATCAAAAGCCAGTTTAAAAATATGGTATTCATTCATCACATTTCAGGCCAGAAATCCCCAGCCCTATTCCGCTAATAAAGCATACTAACTCTCCCCAACCGCCTAAACTGCTGTCCGGCGATATTAGAAAAAAGCCGCCAATCAGAATTATCGCAATACCAAATAAAATCCGTTTAAGTCCCTGCATTATGTATACTCACATATGTCAATTCAAGTATTTCTGATTCTCAAAATCTATTATCACAATAAAAATTAATCCGGCACTGAATTTCACAGCCCTAATCTGGTAAAATAAACAGACCATAAAACTACTAGACCAATGAATGCGAAGATGCGGTTTAATAAAATATATGTACCACTCGGTTCCGGCTTGTCTCCATTATGTTTCCAGAAATCAATATACCATAGAATTCTGGGATTTATTATATCTAATAGCAGTACAATGCTTACAATTATATAAATAGCCATATGAATCAATCCCCTCTGCCAAGAATACCTGATCCACCAAATGTCTACTGAAAAAACATCCTGTTTGCCAAATCTAAAACAACATCACAACCATTTCGCCCAATCGCCATAGTCAAAAATTCTACGTCCACCTTCTCATTCACTACAATGGTTTTCCCTTTCGTCCTCATGTGACAGCCTTTATGTTTTATGAATTATGGGTGTTCCATGTAATACGCCAATATTTTAAATTAAGTAATCCTATCATTGAAGAAGCTGCTATATGACCGATTAAGACATTGATACCATGCTGCAACGGAAGTATTACTGGCAGAACGAATATTGAGCCAATCAGGAGTAGCCCCAATACAATCTGTAAAGGCTTCATCCGCGCTTTCTTGAAATAGCTGATAGATGTTATAACCAGCAATATGATTCCCAACGCAAAAAACGCCATCCAATAATAGCTAGATAACCCACTATTATAATATCCTGCATAACCGGAATATCCCGTGATCAGAAAAATATATCCTAACCAACGGCAGCAAAGCATTTTAGAATTGTTTCTATTTTCTCGCCACTCGTTTTCCTGTGCGGCCTGTTCCGCTTGATATTTCTGCGGCTCAACCAGCCCGGACAGGCCAACATGGAATACAGTTGCCAATTCGGTAAGATTTTTTGCCTTAGGTTGGCTTTGGTCAGTTTCCCACTTTGAAACAGCCTGCCTACTGACGCCTAACTGCTCGGCAACATACTCTTGTGATAATTTCAGTTCGTTTCTTTTGGTTTTAATATTTTCACCTAGTGACATATCTATCGCCTCCTTTGCCCTAATTTTATAAGGAATCGTAGTTGCATACCACCAACTATACGTCAACTCATGGTTGCAATATGATTTTGTGAGCTTTTGTATGAGGAGATAAGGGCTATATACCCAAAATAAATTTTAAATAATCTGCGGTACTCACTTCAGCTATCATTAAACGTACATCAATCTGTTCGTTGCGTTAGCCTTTTATTATACATTTTCTTGGTACTTGCCTTATCATTTTTCAATCCTCGATTTGTCACTCTGTGTAACTCTTCATAAATTAGATTAAGTCTTGTAAATTATGTATTTATTTTAACAAATATTTCTCAAATGCTTTATGGGCATTAAAATGTACATCCCTAAAAAATAGAATCAACCATATAATGTATGCTCCGATGGCTGCATATGGTGTTAAAACATAAGATGAAACAGCGCCAATCAACATAATTGCTGCCCATACAAAACATGAATTTCTTATATCTCTTGCAATCCATGCCTTATCATACATTTCCTGCTCCTCTTTTGATAATGTATTAAATCCAGAAACAAATTTTGCTGACTTTTCCTTAAATATAGCAAATAGTACACCTATAATGCCAAAAGGAAGAACCAAAACAATACATGCCCAAAAACCAACGAAATTCATAATTATCACCCCTTTGAAAATTTAATTTTTCGGTTCTGCAAACCTGGATTCATTTTTTTGATTTCGATACCCTTCCTTAGTAAAAACATTATTCAGTTTTATTTCTGTAGGAATAATTGTAAGGGCCATGATTGCTATTTGTGTAAAAACTAAATAAACAATCAGCGTTTCAAAGTCTGGGCGGCCTTGAATATATAGGACAAATGCACTTGAAATCACTGCCAATATAACACCTATGCAAAAATTTATTTTCCCCCAATATTTATGCGCGTAAGACCACGTATCCTTATTTAATCTTGACATAGTGGTTCGGTAGCCTGAAAGCCCATTTATATCTTCAGGCGGATTGTTTTCCCACCGTTTGCCTAATATAATCATAGAAAGCGGAACCAGCAATGAACAAACCAATAAAAATATAAACACTTCAACTCCTCCTTCTGTCGCTCTTTGATATGTCTTTATGTGGATTGATTCAAGCCCTCTTAGTTAAAACAGTACTGGCAATATTTAATATTCGCTTGAAATCCTGCCTTTTGAGTACATGCTTGTTGAGGAAACACCTCCGTCTACTGGAAATGCCCCTCCTGTTATGTAGCCGGCTTCATCACTCACCAGAAATGCTACCATATGGGCAATGTCTTCTGGCCGGCCGATGCACTTCATCGACATCCGCATACTGCTGTGCAAGACATTTCTTCAGCATAATCAGCCCAGCTTTCGTGGCACAGTATAAAGGGGAAGTCAGTTCCGGCACCAGGCCTAGGCAAGATGCAATTATGACAATATTTCCTTTTGCTTCCATGATTTTGGGAAGCGCATTCCCAGTCATCCGATAAGTTCCTTTGATATTAACATCTACCATCTGATCCAGCTCCTCATTTGAGGTATCCTCCAGATATTTTTCAAAATATATACCCGCATTATTTATCAGAATGTCTACCCGCGGAATCTGGGATAACGCAGTTAAAATCTGATCATCTTTCCGGATATCCACTTGATAATATTGAAAGCCCTCCGGTGGCGCCTGGATGTCAAAAATAATAACATCCATGTCCATCTGAGATAATCGTTTTGCAATGGCAAGCCCCATGCCTGAGCTGCCTCCCGTCACAATCGCAACCTTTATCCTATCGCTCCTTCTATAAAGTATAACAGTATTTGCTTGTCATCTTGCTAAAAAGCTTCACGCTTTCACTCTACCAATTTGTTCTTTGCACAGCTGCCCTTTTCCAGGTATATAGAAACAAAAGTAAGATTCCACCCGATAGTGCATAGGCAACAGACCACATTCTTTCCGCCGCAAAAAGGCTGTATCCAAACAACATAAGAAAACAGGTTATTATAATAAAGCCGGCTCTGGATATCTTTGCCCTTTTAGAAAGTCCAGATAGATGAAATACATCCAAAAGGTGAATTATTTGTTCCTTTTTTATATTCATTCCTCGAATAAGCGTACATATGTTGAGGACGACGAGGACAAATACCGCTATAATCCAAAGAAAGGGAATAAATAATAATGCTGCTTGATTGTCAACCCCGTTTAAACCGCGATTCAATGCACTTATAGAAGCTCCAAAAAAGGCGGCTCCATTTAAAATTGAAACAAGACACATTGTAATCCAAAAAAACCATTTTTTCATTTCTCTTCTCCTTCCAAATGTGGAATCAACTCAATCAAAACCACTATTTTACTCATAAAAGAGCCTCCAAATAACCATATAAACATAAGAGAATATCTCCAGAGTAGGATGATCCTCTCCATATTCCGGCAGACAGGGATGTTCCCAGCAATGTGTGTATTCGGTATTCCTGTCATTTTATCAAGCCAGACTCTGCGCAGATCTCTGACTTCCCCTATAATATTACAATGGAACACTTTTTTGTAGAAGTCTATTAGCTTTATTTCGCAATAATATTGGTATGGGCATATCGAAACATCTATTAATTCCTCATTTCCATAATGAGAGGTCTACATTCCCTAAAACGGTATTCTTAATGACGAGCCACCTGCATTTATTTATCATTATAATGATATTATCTGAAAATGGCACAAAAATCCTTTAAATATTATCTTACAATTTCATGAAGAAACAGCGATACATACCATTTCTCTATTTCCTCAATAAATTTTTATTTTAATACCCGGTTAAATACAAATCCACATAAAAGCGAAAACAGACTCTGATATAACGTCTGCTTTCGCCTTCTATGTTCATATTGCTGTTTCACATATTTTTTAGAATTTATGTCTGGCACTAGTTTGATGCAGCTCTGCACCGTAGCGTATTCAACAACATTCCATGCATACTCTCTATTGATTCAATGGGCTATCTGTATTTGTCACTTACAATTATTTTTGATTGATTGCATCCAGAGCTGCCTGCGCGGTTTCTGCGGCCTCCTTGAGGGCATCGGCTGCCGGAACATTTTCAATTTCCACTTTATCTGCTGCAATGGCCAAAGCATCAAAAATTTTTCCGCCGGTAGGATCAATAGGATCCGGGGAGGCATGCATGGCCTGAGATAAAGGAACAAGGGCATGGGGATTTTCAGCGGTATAGGACTGATATTCCGGGATATCCAAGGTAGTTTCGCGGACTGGTATATAACCGGTTGCCATGGACCATCTTGCCTGCTGGGATGCATCCGCAAAATATTTCATAAACTGGTAAGCGCCGTCCTTGGTTTTATCTTTTCCTGTTTCCACCATCACTATCTGTAACACTCTGGCAACCGGCGCTGAGGGATTATCCCCGAACCCAGGCTGTTCCATGGCGCCCACCTTAGAAAAATCCAAATCGGCCTGATCGCCGGAGGAACCGGTATACCCGCCCGCTTTGTCTTGAAGTACGTCATCCATGGTATCATACCAATATTCCCAGCCCTGGCCCCCATAGTGTATTACCATGGTCTTATCCTCATGAATCCATCTGCGGGCTGCTTCCCATGTTTCAACCCATGGTTCCGTATTGATGAGCACGGTGCGGCCGTCATCACTGATCATGGCACCGCCGTTGCTGAGGGCCATATCAATCAGGTTGTCTTCTCCCCACATCGGTTCCCATCCATTAGCGCCCGTATTTTGTTGGATAAGGGCGGAGGCTTTCGCTAAATCTTCCCAGGTCTTAATCGTATCAGGCTGAATACCTGCCTTTTCAAACAAATCTCTGTTATAGTACATAACCTGTGTGGTTCCATAAGCCGGCATGGCATACAGGATGCCATCGTCACCAAGGCATTGGCGATAGAATACAGGAATCAAATCTTCTTTATTAAAGGATGAGTCCTGTTCTATATATTGGTCCAGAGGCGCTAACAGTTCCTTCTTTGCAAGGTTTCTGGTTTTATCAGAATCCAGAAGTGCAATGTCAGCAGCATTTTTCCCTGCGATTCCAGCCTGCAGCTTAGTGTATGTCTCATCATAATCAGCCTGCTGAACCCCGATTACCGTATACTCGGATTGGGACAGATTGAAATCCTCTATGATGTCCTCCATGACTCCCGCTGCGGTCTTACCGCCGGAATACCAGAATCTAACCTGAACTTTGCCATCGGCTGTAACGGTATCATCAGGCGCTTTCCCTCCGCAGCCTGTCAAAAGAGAAAGGCTGACTGCCAGTAAAACGGCAGCGCTTGTTCCTGTTCGGAAAGCTTTTTTGAATATTGATGTCCGGCAATGATTGATTAAGGGGCATTTTAGCTTCATTTTATGTTCCTCCTGTTTTGTGATTTATGATTGAATTGTTTTCATTAACCTTTACAGCCAAAGTCAGTAATGCCCTGAACAATCAGGCGCCAAGTACCAGCAAATAAAATCAGTAACGGCACGACAGTTACCGTGCCTGCTGCCATTACCAGGGACCACTGGGTCCCATAGGCGCCTCCCTCATAGAGAAAACGCCGCAGTCCCTGTGATACCAGGCTCAGATCCGGAGAATCGGTTATCAGAGACGGCCACATATAACTATTATAGGTATTAATAAAAGAAAGAAGGATAAATGTAACAAAGGAGGGCCGGGTCATAGGAACAATGATTCTTGTAAGAATCATGAGATGACCGGCGCCGTCCATCCGGGCCGCCTCCATGGTCTCCGAAGGAACTCCTGCGAATGCCTGGTGAAGCAGGAAGATACCGAACACACTGACACCATTGGAAAGAATAAGCCCCCCATAGCTGTCTAAAAGTCCTAACCTGGACAATATCATATAGCATGGAATGTAGGTTACTGCGGTAGGCACCATATAGGTGAACAGAACCAGCCGAAATAGAATATTCTTTCCTTTCGCCTTCATAAAAGTCACGGCATATGTAAAAAGAGCGCAGCATATGACCTGGATTATCACAACACTGACTGCTACCAGCAGGCTGTTAGCCAGATAGCGCGGAATTGGAGAGTGAAATAAAATCTCGCTGTAATTTTGGTATTGTGGATCTGATGGAAAGAAGATATCCACTGCCATGACCTCTTCTTTTGTTTTAAGGGAGCTGACAGCCATCCATAAAAATGGAAAGGCAGTAAAGCAGCATGCACCTCCTAATATAAAATGGACAACACAGGACCGGATGATATGGAGGGTGCGAGGGATATACTTCATGATTAAGCCTCCTTGCTTTTTAGTCTGATCTGGAGCAGCGCCAGGCTCAGACCAATAATCATAAGGATGACTACCGCCGCGGCTGCCCGCCCCATATCAAATTGTTCAAATCCCATCTGATAATATAGATATAGCAATGTCCGGGTGCTTCCTGCGGGACCGCCCTGAGTCAGGATTTGTATCTGGTCATAGGCGCGCAGGGAATCTGCTGTCATAATAATTCCTGTCACTAAAATAGCCGGCCGTAAAAGAGGCAAAGTAATATGTAGGAAGCGCTGCATACTTCCTGCACCATCAGCAGAAGCAGCTTCGTGAAGTTCTGATGGTATCCGGGACAAAGCTCCTGTAAAAAGGAGCATGACATATCCCAGATTCTTCCAGACAGTTACCAAAGCTACGCTGGCTAACGCTGTATTAGAACTGTGGAGCCAAGCAGATCCCGGAAGTCCAAGCAGGTGCAGAAGCTGATTTGCCAATCCAGAGTCCGGTTCAAATATCCAGGTCCATACAATCGATACAGCCACGGCTGGTGTTATCCATGGAGAAAAAATAATAAGTGAGTAAATCGTGTGCTTTCCTGCAGACCATATAAGAACTGCCAGAAGAAGCCCCAGAACCAGGACAGGAATCACAGTCTCCAGTGCAAACAAAAGAGTGTGTGTGAGTGCATCCCAAAAAGCCTTATCTTTAATAAGGGAAGTATAATTAGCCAATCCTGTTACATGAAATCCTGCGGTCATGTAATCCCAGTCCGTAAAGCTGATTCCAATAGATGCCACAATAGGAAGCAGCCAGAACAGGATTAGAAACATAAAAGCAGGTGTTACAAATGCTATGAATGTGAATTCAGACTTCCACTTCTTACTGCAATGAGAATCATTCATAATCTACCACTCCCATAACTGTATTTTTTGTTCAATAGCATACTTTTTATCATATATTTGAACGCAAAAAATAGTAGCACAGATACCAGAATATGTCAACAGAATTGTTCAAAATAATTATTTATCATTAATAATTGAACAAAAAAAATACTTAATACCGGAAAATTTAATATGATTCCTGGCGACAAAATCATTACCAGGAATCACATTTTTATAAATGCCGCAGATTCGTCCGATAATGGCGTAATGCCATTTCATTTTCTGGACTACATACTTTTTCCAATTCGGAAACCATCGACTGCCTGTCTTCGGGGAGTCTCCCTTCCACCCACACAGCATTAGAGGCTCCCAATGTTGCAAAGTATACCGGTATCTCCAGATGCTCGATGAGCGCTTTGACTTCTTCCAGCTTTTCCAGTTCGCTTTCCTCCTGCCATCTGCCTTTTTGAACTTCTCCATACAGCTCGGACTCCGGATAAATAGTTAGCATAGAAGAACCTATAATCTTTGGCCGGGTCATATTAAAAATCTTCGCACTCTCCAACGCCCCCTCAACGCCGCGCCCAGAACCGGAACCCCCGGTAAGATAGAAAAAATTATAGGTGATATGGGCATTATCAAGACGTTCCGCCTGAATGGCAATATCCTGTACTTTATATCCTTTGTCCATAAAATCAAGCGCCGCTTCGTCCCCCGTCTCGGCTCCAATCGTAATGCCGTCATATCCTAAACCATGTAGTTCCTGCAATTCCTCATCCGTTTTCAGTGCAACATCTGTTACACGGGCAAAGCAGCCAATTGTCTCACATTCCGTGAAATACTGATGGATAAGTTCAGAAATTTCCTTCAGCCGCTTAAACTGCAAAACAAACGGATTCGCCCCAACGAGATAAACGCGCTTTACCCTGCTACTCCTTTCGTGAAGTTGATACTGCGCCTCCTGAAGATCCGCCTCTATATCCGTTAGCGGCGACATACGAAATTGAAACGGAAGATCATCATACAAAGTGCAGAATTTGCATTTGTGGTGCGTACAGCCAGCAGTAACTTCAATAAGCAGTGAACCAGCCTCATAAGGCGGGCGCCAGATTGTACCTGTATAGTGCATAAAACAGCTCCTTTCCTGAACAAGCAGAATTAATATTTTTTTCTGGCTCTATCATAAAGCCATGCTCCTCCCATGACAAGTACGGTCTTTTTTTGAATATAGTATTATTTTTCCTACTATGTATTTCTTTTTACCGTACATTGATTTTCTTCTTTTTTCAGGGTATAATCCGGATGAGATAAGGAGGGTCGGTAGAATGGCAGACAATAAATTCCAGACAAAAGACGCGATGGCCCGCTGTGTTCCTATGAGCAGCCTTCAGGCCGTATTAAGTGGTAAATGGAAAATTCTGATTCTTTGGTATGTCGCGTTTTACAAAGTACAGAGATTTGGGGAACTGATGCGCCGGCTGGACGGCATCACGCAATCCACGCTGACCAAACAGCTCCGGGAACTGGAACAAGACGGTTTTCTGCACCGTGAGATCTATAAAGAAATCCCGCCAAAAGTAGAATATACATTGACAGAATTAGGAAAAAGTTTTATACCTGTTTTAAATCAGATGATGACATGGAGTGAAATACATCTTTGCCCTCCAGATTATACCAGCCCTTATTCCGGCAAAAAACTGCCGGATTGATTATTTCAGTTGAATCTAATCTGATATATAAGTTTCAGGAGGTGATACCATGAAAATAGGAATCTGTGATGACGAACCGCATGTCTGTAAGCAGATGCAGGCGGAAGTAAACCATTACTATCATAGCCTAGACATTCTCCCAGTAACTTTTTCCCATGCTGAACAGCTGATTGAGGCTCTGCGAAAGGATCCTGACAACTTTCTGTGTATTTTTATGGATATTGAGCTGGAGGGACTGGATGGAATCACCGCCTCCCGCCTGATACAGGGCATGAACCTGAATATCCCCATCATCCTTCTTACCAGCCACAGCGAATTTGCCCCGGAAGGCTACGAAATATCCGCTTTCCGCTTCTTGACAAAGCCGCTGGACCGTAAAAAAATGGTGGAGGCTTTGAAAGCCGTGGAAACCATGCAGATACGGAACCGGAAAATAGCAATCTGCCAGGATGGGCAGGAGATTTACGTCTCCTATCAGGACATCTGCTATATAAAAAGCGAAAATGTTTACCTGCGAATACGTTCAACCCGGCAATCCTATCTGGTACGAGGCACACTGCAGAAATACCTTGAGCAGATGCCTTCCCTCCTGTTTTGCCGGGTACACAGAAGCTATGCCGTTAATCTTTCGCATGTTCAGTCATTTGACGGGACGGATGTGATTATGGAAAATGCCTTGCTTTTTTTGGTTTCCCTGTACTCTTGCGGGGAGATTCCATACTCTTTCTTAAATGCCCGGTAAAAGCCGGAGTAATCCTGAAACCCGAACATCGGATACACCTCGCTTATCTTCACATGATTCAGGAGCGCTTCCCTGCACGCCGCCACCCGCTTCTTTGTGATGTACTGGTGGACGGACAGACCCATATTGTCTTTAAACGCATGGGAAATATGATATTTGTTCACATAGAACTCTCTCGCCAGACGCTCCAGTGTCAGCTCCTCATCCAGATGCTCTTCTATATAATCGATAAGCTTCTCATACAGATCACGCTCTTCCTTAGGACTCTTCGGGTGATTCTGCTCATAAACGACCCGGTTCAAATGCAGGATCAAATCATTGACACACAGCGGTATCTTTGCCGTTTTCCCGAAACGCTGTGAGTGGATTTCCTCAATCAGATGAAAGACCTTCGACTGAATCGTATTGAATGCAATCACGTCATTGTGAAAGATATACTCCTTTCTGACTGTCACATACTGCATCAGATATCCATAGTCCCGGCACAGCTCCACAAGCTGGTTACAGTATTCCCGGCTGATCCAGAACACAAAGCGCCGGTATGGCGTTTCTTCATCATGGACGACGGCGCGGTGCCTGATCTCCGGCGGAATTAATACCAGATCCCCATACTGCAATGGATATTGCTTCTCTTCGATTTTCATCGAAATATTTCCCTCTAAGAAAAAATAAAACTCATAATAGTCGTGAGTGTGCAGTTCTACCTTCGACAGATAATGTTCTTTATAATAATAGATTTCAAAGTCCTCCGACAGCATATACTGCCGGGTACTGAATTTTGTCTGCAAATTTTTCTTCATCTTATTCCTCCTCTTTTATCTTAACACCAGACCGCAACCCTTGCAATACACACAGCACTCCTGACAATTGGATTTTTTCCCTGAATGTCTATAATGTATTTCATAGTTAAATATTAATTTACAAAAAGAAAGGAAAAGAACACTATGGAAATGACACTCAGATGGTATGGTTCAAAATTTGATACTGTTACCTTAAAACAAATCCGCCAGATTCCCGGAGTCACAGGAGTTATCACTACATTGTATGACACCGCCCCGGGGGAGGTATGGAGCCGGGAACGCATCCGTGCCATGAAAGATGAGGTGGCTGCCTCCGGCCTTCACGTATCCGGCATTGAGAGCGTCAACATACACGATGCCATCAAGACAGGATCCGCCGACCGTGATACTTATATTGACAATTACATTGAGACACTTGAGAATCTTGGAAAAGAGGACATCCATCTTGTATGCTACAACTTCATGCCGGTATTTGATTGGACCAGAACCGAACTGGCGCGTGTACGCCCAGATGGCTCCACCGTACTTGCATACACTCAGGAGGCGGTTGACGCACTTGACCCTGAAAATATGTTTGAGTCTATCGCAGGCGATACAAACGGCACCATCATGCCGGGCTGGGAGCCGGAGCGTATGGCTAAAATCAAGGATCTTTTCGCCATGTACGAGGACATTAACGATGAAAAATTATTTGCCAATCTGAAATACTTTCTGAAGCGTATCATGCCGGTCTGCAACAAATACGATATCAATATGGCAATTCACCCGGATGACCCGGCCTGGAGTGTATTCGGACTTCCGCGTATCATCATCAACAAGGAGAACATCCTGCGCATGATGGAGATGGTGGACAATCCGCACAACGGCGTGACCTTCTGCTCCGGCTCCTACGGTACAAATCTGGAAAATGATCTGCCGGATATGATTCGCTCCTTAAAGGGCAGGATCCATTTTGCCCATGTCCGCAACTTAAAGTTCAATTCTCCGACAGATTTTGAGGAATCCGCACATCTTTCTTCTGACGGAACCTTTGATATGTACGAAATCATGAAAGCGCTCTATGACATTGGATTTGAGGGACCGATACGCCCTGACCACGGGCGTATGATCTGGGATGAGGTGGCGATGCCCGGATATGGTCTTTACGACAGAGCGCTCGGCGCAACTTATTTAAACGGTTTATGGGAAGCAATTGTGAAAGGGGCAGATAAGTCATGCAGGTAAATGAACAGGGTTTAGCAAACAAAAAGCAGTGGGAAGACAAGGGTTATTCTCTTCCGGGATTCGATAGGGCAGCCGTATCTGAGAAGACCAGACAGAACCCCTTCTGGGTTCACTTCGGTGCGGGCAACATCTTCCGTGCCTTCCAGGCAAAGGTCGTGCAGGATCTTTTGAACGAAGGTGTTTTAGACCGCGGACTGGTAGTCGCCGAAGGCTTTGACTATGAGATTATCGAAAAAATGAACCACCCTCATGATGACTACAATATCCTGGTAACCTTAAAGGCAGACGGCTCTGTGGAGAAAACCATTGTGGGCAGCGTGGTAGAGTCACTCACTGTTGACTCTGAAAATGATGCTGATTTCACCCGCCTTCGTGAGATTTTCCAGAAGGACTCTTTACAGATAGCCAGCTTCACCATCACTGAAAAAGGCTATAGCCTTGTAAATGGCAAAGGCGAACTTCTCCCCTCTGTTGCAGATGATATGAAGAATGGCCCGGAGAAGCCGCAGAGCTACATCGGTAAGGTAGTAAGTCTTCTCTACACAAGATTCCAGTCCGGTGAGAAACCGATTGCCATGGTAAGCATGGATAACTGTTCCCACAACGGCAGCAAATTGTTTGACGCAGTCCACACATTCGCCGCAAAATGGTCCGAAACAGGTCTGACAGCCGCTTCCTTCGTGGAATATATCGAAAATCCCGCAAAAGTATCCTTCCCATGGTCCATGATTGACAAGATTACTCCAAGACCGGACCCGTCTGTAGAGGAACTTCTGAAAAAAGACGGCGTAGAGGAATTAGACCCGGTAGTCACCTCCAAAAATACATATGTTGCACCCTTTGTAAATGCAGAAGAATGCCAGTATCTTGTTATTGAGGATGTATTTCCAAACGGGAGGCCCCAGCTTGAAAGAGGCGGCCTGATTTTTACCACACGCGAGACTGTGGATAAAGTAGAAAAGATGAAAGTCTGCACCTGCTTAAATCCGCTTCATACCGCTCTCGCTATATTTGGCTGCCTCCTTGGTTATGACCTGATATCGAAAGAAATGCAGGATGTTACATTGAAAAAGCTAGTAAAAGAAATCGGCTATACTGAAGGACTCCCGGTGGTCATCAATCCCGGTATCCTGGACCCGAAAGAATTTATAGATACGGTACTCAATGTCCGCATACCGAATTCGTTCATGCCGGACACCCCGCAACGTATCGCCACCGATACCTCTCAGAAGCTGGCAATCCGGTTTGGCGAGACAATCAAAGCATACGAAGCGTCCGATACACTTTCTACTTCTGACTTGAAATTTATCCCGCTTGTATTTGCCGGATGGCTCCGGTATCTGATGGGTGTAGATGATCAAGGCAATCCGTTTACTCTAAGTCCGGATCCTATGCTTGACACTCTGCGGCCCTATATATCCGGTATAAAGCTAGGCGATGCCGTAGACGATGCACTGCCAAAGCCGATTCTTGAAAACAGCACTATCTTCGGCGTCAATCTTTATAAAGTGGGACTGGCTCCCCTTGTATGCCGCTATTTCCGGGAAATGACAGCCGGATGCGGTGCGGTGAGGGCAACACTTGAAAAATATATATAACATTTTATATAGTCCGGAAGGGAACCTTTACGATGAAACCATTTATTAACGACGACTTTTTATTACAGACCAATACGGCCAGGGAATTGTTTTCCGGCCATGCGCGCAAGATGCCCATCATTGATTTTCACAACCATCTGAATCCGCAGGAAATTTACGAAGACAGATGCTATGACAACATCGCCCAGGTATGGCTCGGAGGCGATCATTATAAGTGGCGCGCCATGCGTGCCAACGGTATACCGGAACAGTTGATTACTGGCGGCGGACAGCCTTATGAGAAGTTTCTTGCTTGGGCGGATACCGTACAGAATTGTATCGGTAATCCTTTATACCACTGGACCCATCTGGAGTTAAAGCGGTATTTTGACATTGATGAAACACTGTCTCCCGATACGGCAAAAGACATCTGGGATATCTGTAACCGGAAGCTAAGGTCACCACAATACTCTGTCCGCAATCTTCTGAACATGCAGAATGTGAAAGTCCTCTGTACCACGGATGACCCTGTTGATGACTTAATCTGGCACAAGAAGCTTGCCCAGGAGCAGTCAGATTTCCAGGTGCTGCCCACCTTCCGCCCTGGAAATGCCCTGGATATTGAAAAGGATAATTTTCCGTCCTATGTGGCCTGCCTTGGTTCCGTATCACAGTCAGACGTGTCTTCACTGGACGGGCTGACCGAAGCGTTAAAGAAGAGGCTGGACTTCTTCATCAGCGCAGGCTGCCGGGTGACCGATCACAGTCTGGAGAATAGCTTCTATCTTCCGGCTTCCTACGAGACAGCCAATGGGCTATATCAGAAGAGACTCACTGGCGTTTCCCTTTCTTCCGAGGAAGCAGCCATGTACCGGGGATTTTTACTGACAGAGCTTGGACGGGAATATGCCCGGAGAGGACTTGTCATGCAGCTTCATATCGGCGCGCTCCGCAACAATTCTTCCAGAATGTTTGAAAAACTGGTTGCGGATACAGGCTTTGATAGTCTGAATGATTTTAATTATGCTCCACAGCTCTCCGCGCTATTGAACGCCATGGATTCTACTGACGAGCTGCCCAAAACAATCCTCTATTATCTGAATTCGAAGGATGTGGACATGCTTGCCGCCATGGCCGGGAATTATCAGGGGAACAGCACCGGTATCAGGGGAAAGATTCAACTTGGTAGCGCCTGGTGGTTCTGTGACCATAAGCGTGGGATGGAACGCCAGATGGACGCTCTGTCCGACGTTGGGCTTATCTCCCGCTTTGTAGGAATGCTTACCGACTCAAGAAGCTTCCTCTCCTTCCCGCGGCATGAATACTTCCGACGTATCCTGTGCAGCAAGCTGGGTACCTGGGTGGAGAATGGAGAATACCCGAAGGACATGGCCTATCTTGGCAAGCTGACAGAAGACATCTGTTATTACAATGCCAAAAACTATTTTAACTTATAGGATACATCATGTCCGATGCATATCCCGACATTCTGGTTAGCACAGGAACAGTCCTTACCATAGAATACTAACATCGGAAGGAAAAGGATATATAAAAATGTATGGGAAATCGGATACCGATTTTCCCGGAACGCGCCTATTGAATGTAATAGCCTGTATTAATGCTGGTTTTGATATAAGCGGTATGATATTAATTCTGGCTCTTATGTTCATCGGGGGTGAATTGACTATACGCAGCGTTTCACGTAATCTGTCAAAAGAAGATAAATTAGAAGAAATGGATGAGCGCAACCAGCTGATTGAACTGAAGACAAAAAGTCAATCCTTTCGGTTAACACAGTAGATTTGTTTCGGACTAATGCTTACATTTCTTATTATGGGAAAAATATCAGGAGAAAAAGCATTTATCGGTATGGGAGTCGGACTTGCATTTGCATATACCATTTCCATGTTTGCAGAGATTTTCACTTACTGCTATTATGAAAAACATACTTAAAGGAGGCAGCGGCAAATATTTAAAAAAACTTATAGCATTCATTGAAAGATAAGCGTGACGGGCAAATTGATATCCGTTCAAAGTACCACGCATAGGATAAAATAGATGATTGACAAATGGGTACAATATGCTGGGAAGTGAAAAAATCAGTAGACCGTTCTGCGTCAAACAGCAGGTTTCCAAGTTACTGAATACCTGCTGTTTATTGTTATTTGACTTAAATCGCCATATCTTCCGGTACCATGTCAATCCCTCTCTTTCATAACCGGTTGGAACCTGACCTCAATTTCCTGTCCACCCTCCTTGATAGAAATCGTTCCCTCATGGGCCATGATAATCTGCCGCACAATCCGCAGTCCCATCAGGTGTACATCCCCGTCAGGCATCTGTCCCTCATTTAAAAAACGGCAGATAGACGGCGGAATGCCTCTGCCGCTGTCATAAAATACCACATGAGGGCAGCCGTCTTCCAGCCAGGCACGCACCCCAAGGCTGCATCCGTCTTCATTATGGCGGATTGAATTACCAAGTATGTTTTGGAATGCCCGGAACAGGAGCTGTTCATCCGCTTCAAACGAGAATGCCTCAAATTCAGGCTCAATACAGATGGACAGCGGATAATACTCTGCATCTTCCAGGGAATTCAGTACATCTGCAGCGACCCTGCGCAGGATTGCTGCCAGAAAGACCCTTTTCTTTCGCAGCGGCTGCACATTATACTCCAGCTTGGATGCAAGGTTCAAATCCTCGATCAGATTCCGGATTCGGACGCTCTGTGCACGGATTAAGCCGGCCTTTTCCCGGATTTTGGGATCTGTATCCAATTGACGCTCTATCATATCTGCATATCCCATAACCAGGGACAGTGGGGTCCGTATATCATGGGATACCCCGCTAATCCACTCCGTGCGCGCCTCATCCCGTTTCTCCAGCTGTTCCCGCTGTGTTGTCAGACGGTCGGAGGTCCGGTTGATGGTATAGGCAATCTCCTTCACATTCCCTGTTTCCGCCAGATGGACGCTCCCTCCTGACGCCAGCTTTCCAATCGAATCCGCGATCATCCGCATCCTTCTGTAATAGCGGAATCCGGATACCAATAGAATCAGGACTGCCGCTGCCAACGTACTGGTAAAGCTCAACGACAGGAATGTAAAAACCGCCTTTAGCTTATCCATATCCTGATGGACCGCATAATTCCATATGCTTCCTTTCGGATAGCCAACCACCAGAAGTCCCTTTTCACCGCCCCATACATAAACCGGATAATCCTCCAGATACCAGCGTGTAAAAGAGGCCACCTGGGAGGTTGTGTATGTGTGGTTTAACTGCTCCGGCAGCTGATAGCTCCAGACCGGAGTTCCTGCATCATCCAAAAGCATGGCAAAGGAAGCCCCCATCTCCTGGAGACAGGCGGCCGCCTCCTGCCCATCTTCATCTACCGCCTCATATATCCGGGCGATGGAATCCCTCTTTCCGCCGCTGTCATTATCATAAAGCTTTGAGGTAATGACAGCCAGCAATACAAACTGCATTAAAACAAACATAAAAATGATCGCCAGTGCCGTAGCAATATAATTAAAATAAATCCTCATCAGGCTTTTCATCTGTTCATCCGATACCCTAATCCTTTCACCGTAATTAAAAACGCCGGTTCCGATGGCTTCTCCTCTATCTTTTCCCGCAGTTTGCGGATATGTACCATCAATGTATTCTCATAATCAATATAATTCTCTCCCCAGACCGACTCCGACAGGACATCAAATGTCAGTATCCTTCCCCGGTTTTCCATGAACAGTTTCAGAAGCTGGTACTCTTTATTCGTCAGAGAGATGGTCCTCCCCGATCCGTCCAGAACCCTCACCACCCCTGCAGACAGGTCCACCTCCCGATTACCTAGCCGGTAACACTCTGGCTGCTCCTCCAGCCGGTAGGTCCGTTTTAAGATCGCTGAGATACGCAGTACAAGCTCCCTTGGAAGGAATGGTTTCGTCATGTAGTCATCCGCCCCCAAATCGAGTCCCTGGAGCCGGTCCTCATCCTGATCCCGCGCGGACAGGAACAGAACCGGGATCCGCTGATTTTCCAGCACGGTCTTGATCCGCTGTAAGAAAGAAAACCCGTCCTCAAACGGCAGATTGACATCCAGAATCAGGAAGTCCACATCGCCGCTTTTTATCCTACTCTCTGCCTCCCTGCAGGAAAAAGCTGTCTCCACATGGGAAAAACCCTCCTGCCTGCAAATATTTTCCACCAGACTGCATAGCTCCTGGTTGTCATCCACCACTAAAATACGTGCTTCCGTAAGCTTCATTCCAATCACCTGCCTTTTGGTTTTATTATAGCCGATTTACCGTGACAGGGAATCACTTTTTAAATCATTTAAGGTAAATTTAAGGTTGGAGAAAGGAAGGCATAAGGATATTACGCTATTCTGAATTCGATAGAAAGCGGCGGCGGAGAAAACAGAAGATGTTCTGCACATTATGCCGCTCGACTGACAAGGAGGATAACAAAATGGCACAATATAGCATCGAAACCAGCCAGCTTACAAAAACCTACCGGGGTACTCCCGCCGTGGACCATCTGGACCTTCGCATTCCGGAGGGCGCCATCTATGGTTTTCTAGGCCCCAACGGCGCAGGCAAAAGCACCACCATGAAAATGCTTCTGGGATTAATCAGCCGGGACGGCGGGAGTATCCGCATTGGCGGAACAGAGCTGAATGACCGCAGCCGCATCTCCATCCTGAAGCAGGTGGGTTCCCTGATTGAGAACCCCTCTTATTATGGCAATCTCACCGCATATGAAAACCTTCAGATCAGCTGCATGCTGAGGGGGCTTCCTTACACGGAAATTGACCGGGTCCTGTCCATCGTGCGCCTGGATGGGCAGAAAAAGAAACGGACCGCGCATTACTCTCTGGGTATGAAGCAGCGCCTTGGCCTGGCAAATGCCCTCTTAGGCGCTCCCAAACTGGTGCTTTTAGATGAGCCTACCAATGGACTGGACCCAGCCGGTATCCATGAGATGCGGGAACTGATTAAGAGCCTCCCGAAACAGTTCGGAATGACGGTGATGGTGTCCAGCCACCTTTTGTCGGAAATGGAACAGACCGCCGATCACATCGGTATCATATCAGGAGGGCAGCTGATATTCCAGGATACTATTGCCATGCTCCAGGCACGCAGCACAAGCCAGATTTACCTGCGCACCTCGGATGACACAGGCGCCGCCTCCCTGCTGCGGGAAAATGAAGATCTCTCCAACCTGTTTTGTGAAAGAAAGGATACCATTTCTCCGGACAGCTTCTGTTATTTCACCGACAACGGCATCCGTCTTCCCTTCCTTCCGGACCGGATACTGGCACAGGTGATCCGCACCCTTATAAACCACGGAATTGAACTGTACCGGGCGGAGGAAAAGCGGCAGAACCTTGAGGATATCTATCTTGGCATGGTAAAGGAGGCGGGACTATGAGTAAAAAGACAGAATTTGCCCTGGAAATGCGCAAACTGCGCCGCCGCCACATCCCAATTCTGTTCCTGATGGTATTTGTCCTCATCACGGCCTGGACATACTGGTGCATTGATGACCTGGACGTCTCCCGTCTGAATGATGTGAGCGCCATGGTATTCACCAACCTACTTCTGATGAACACGATCCTGTGTCCCATTGTCATGGCGGCCCTGGCCAGCCGGATGTGCGATATGGAACAGATGGGGAATACCTACAAATGGCTCTGTACCATGCAGAAACCGGAACATATCTACCGTGGAAAAGTGATGGCAGGCAGTTTTTATATTCTCCTGTTCACCCTGATGCAGACGGTTCTGTTCTGGATCATTTCACAGCCATATGGCGCGGGCGTCGTGTCCCGTCTGCCGGGATACTTTACAACGATATTCCTGACCTCTCTCTGCATCTTTATCCTTCAGCTGAACCTTTCCCTCAAATTTACCAATCAGCTGACGCCTATCTTTATAAGCATAGGAGGCACGTTTACCGGACTGTTTTCCTGGTTCTTGAACCGGTGGCCGCTGCGATATCTGATTCCATGGGGCTACTATGCATCACTGTGTAATGCAGGGTATAACTATGATGAAACAACACGGTACACCACCTATTACTGGGATATGTATCCGTTTCTTTGGATGGCCGTCCTGACTGCCGCAATTATCATCCTGTACCGCCATGGACAGAAACATTTTTTAGAAACGGTCCGCGAAACCATATAAGGAGGAAAATCTGATGATCGTAAAAGCAATAATCTGCGAACGCATGAAATGCAAGGGGACCCTGATATGGCCGGCCTTTCTATTGATTCCCGTCATACCAATTTTACTCGGAGCGGGGAATTACCTGTCCAACCTGGAGATTTTGAAATCCGGCTGGTACTCCTACTGGACCCAGGTGACCTTATTCTATGCCACCTTCTTCTTCGCTCCTTTAATCGGAGCATACTGCGCATTTTTGTGGAGATACGAGAATTTCAACAGCTGCCGGAATACCCTGTTCGCCCGCCCGATCCCGTATCACACCATCTACTTATCCAAGTTCATCCTGGTATGCGCCATCTCTGCTATGACCCAGATATGGTTTGCCCTGCTCTTTATTGCCTCCGGGAAGCTTATCGGCCTGCCGGGCCTGCCGCCAGCCGACCTCTGTTTCTGGATGATCCGCGGACTTGCCGGCGCCTTTGTAATCGCAGCCCTGCAGTTTCTGGCTGCCACTGAAATACGGAATTTTGCCACTCCCATTGCTATCGGATTGGTGGGTGGCGTTACGGGCATGATTGCCGCCAATACCAGGGCCGGTCTCCTCTGGCCCTATTCCCAGATGCTTTTAGGTATGAACTCCAACAAATCGGAGGACGTACTTGGACAGAATGCCGCAATCTTCTTTGTGATATGCGTGGTTTATCTGCTGGGGGTATCTTTGATAGGGATTAAAAGAATAAAGCGGAATAATTGAATATAATAAAGCAAAGATATCTTTAAAAAGGCAGGCTGAAAGAAAATATCAGCCTGCTTTTTAAATTAACAACTATTATCTTCTTTAATCCATCTTATGGGGCCTGCGTATTTTTTTCACTGACAATGTTTTATTCTCTGATTCATATGCCTAACGGACGGAGTTGCCCATTCTTCATGATATACCAGTGTCCACACAGAACGCATTACCGGTGCTGTCTCCTCCACAGTAAAGTCCACCACAGTATGTATATCATAATCCACATGGTATACCCTCTATTCCACATATAAGTACCGATATCCTCAGGACACCTACTCTCTTCAGCATTCCTACATTATAGGCCCAATGTCCTGTTCATAATTACTTTCCTCACCTTTTCAAAAATCCTGCCGCTGAAACATTAGAAAAACTGATTCCCTCGCACATCTGCAGAGTAATTATATGCTTACGATTCTCTCCCGGCCTCCCCAGTCTGATATCCTTAAATTCGATTTCTCTAAGCTCATAGCCTTCTTCATCAAATCCACACAGTTCAATGGCATCGCAGGGAATCCATTCTCTCTGTTTGCTCAGACTCATTCCCGTCACATCTATATTCTCAAAGATGCATTTCTCGAAAACCGGCGGTTTCGGAGCACCGGCCCCGTCATCATTATATCCAACCGAATGGAACAGGATTCTGGCTGTCCGGCTGTCTCTAACTTTTACATTTTTCACATATCCGCCACGTTTCTTTGTTCCTTTGATTTCAATCCCATGCCGGGAACTGCTGATATCGCAGTCCCAAATCTGCACGTCGTTAATTCCTCCCGACATCTCGCTGCCAATGGTAATCCCGTGTCCCATGGCACATTTACAGTCAAAAATCCGGATATGCTCACTGGGCCTGCTAATTTCGTTTCCCTCCGGATTCTTGCCCGATTTAATGGCTATGGAATCATCCCCGGTATTAAATGTACATCCAAAGATCGTACAGTTGGTGGAAGAATCTGGATCCCAGCCGTCCCCGTTCCAGATTCCCTCCGAATAAAATGTGCAGTTATTGGTCACAATGCCGTCAGAGTAGATCATATGGACATTCCAGCTTGCGCCATCTTTTAACTTCAATCCTGACATGGTAATATTCTGGCAGTTGCTCATATTGATCAGTCTCGGCCTCACCCTTCCTGGAATCGTCTCCGGCTTCTCGCATTCCCTAATCTGCTCCCCAAGGGAAAGTAAATAATCCTTTAAATGCTCCGTTTCAGACGCAATCACCTTCTCTGCCAGGCTTCTCCCTCCGCTTGCGATAGTTCCTTTTCCGCGTATTACCACATTTCGACAGTTATAATCCCCTTGATGTTCCAGACTCCCCAGATTTAAAACGCTGCTATAGCATTCCTGCTCAATCCCTTCAAAACGGCTCCAGATTCTGGGAAGATAATCTTCCACCTGGTCCGTTCCCTGAAGAACCGCGCCTTCCTCCAAATACAGTTCCATATCGCTATGCAGCCGCAGCGCCCCAGTTAAGAATACTCCCTTTGGAAGATAGACCGCCTCTTCGTCCATGCAATCGTCAATCGCACGTTGGATCACCGCTGTATTTAAAGTTTTTCCATCCCCCACAGCGTGATATGGTCCTCTCGTAATATCCAGTAGAACCTTCTTTTTCCCTGTTTTTACCATAATTTCATCCGACACTGCCCGACCTTTCTCACTGTCCGTTTTTACTTTAAGCCTGTATTCCGTATCTGGCTCCAGATCTTCTAGTTCACAGTGTGTCCGGTCCACCGTATCTGCCTGCTTCCGGTTCAAAAACACCTGATATTGTACGCCTCCTTCCAGCCCCTCCGGTTTGTCCCAATAAAGAGTAATTGAATTCTCTGTCGTGAAACTGTGAAGTTCCTTTATCTGATTCATACTGTCTTTCCTCCTCTTTCTTCTAAAGATATTCCTGGAGTCTTCCGTCTCTTTTTCTCCATTTCCCCGTATTCTCCCGGCGTGACTCCAGTATACTTTTTAAATACTCTTGAAAAATAGCCAGAATTGGAATACCCCACATGAAAAGCCACCTCTGTTACTTTCCAATTCGTTTCCCTTAACAGATTCATTGCCTTTTCCATGCGGATTCCTTCAATATAAGAGGTGATATTGATTCCGGTCCGTTCCTTAAACAGTGTCGATAAATAGCTTACATTCAAACCGTATTTACGGGCCAAATCCGCTACATTTAAAGAGTCGTCATAATTTTTTTCGATATATTCTCTGATGCTGATAATTACATCCGCTGACTCCTTATTGCGGACTCCGTCCAGCAGACGGCTGACGATCTTTTTCAAACTATCTTTTAACTCATCAGAGGTCTGGTAAACGAGCAGATAATCCCGGCTTTTTAAATCATGGAACAGTATCTCAAAATCCATGTCTCCGCCCGCCTCCCTGGGCAAATGCCCCAATAGAACCAGGAGTTCTCCTACTCCGTCTTCAATTAAAGTAATGGAGTTCGTCTCCGAGATCAGCTCATTAATAATTCCCAAAAGTTCTCCCTCCAGGCGGTCAAATTCCTCCTTTCGTATCAGACTGTAAAGCTGCCCCAGTTTTCCTCTCATTTTCCGTTTCTTTTCTGCTTTTTCCGATGAATCCCTGTTCTCACAGGAAGAATAGGAAATAATTTTTTTCTGGGGACAGAACATTTTCCGCTTTAGAAAACAGAGGCTCTGGGCAACCGCGACCTTGAACTCTCCACGCTCGAACACGGTTGAAACCGCCGCCCGCATCTTTTGATCCCCCATGAGTTCCAGAAGATCGCTGCCGCACTTTTTCGCAATATCCTGACTCTGCGTCTCAGTGTTAATCAGAAACATAAAACAACTGCTCCTGGAACAGTCCCGCAGATAATAGGCAGAGCAGTCACTGTACTGTGACAAATGATCCTCTACCTTCATCCTGATCTCCACCCCATTCTCCTCGTCTGATGGCGCATAGATAGCCAGTGCCGTCACATACCGGTACTGAAAGATCACATTCTTCTCCGGTTCCTTTACAGAGATACTCCGTAACATTCTGTCCAGCTTCTCCTCATTGGCCTTATGAAGCAGCTGGCCCAGCATTTTTTCCAGTTCCTCTTTATTCACGGGTTTCAGCAGATATGCTTCCACTCCCAGCTGAATGGCCGTCTTCGCATAAGAAAAATCGCTGTATGCACTCATGATGATATAATTGATGCCCGGATATCGTTTTTTCGACTCCGTAATAAATGCCAGCCCATCCATCTTCGGCATCCGGATGTCCACCAGTACGATAGTCGGGCGGAAAGATTCCTGGAGCGCCAGCGCCTCCTGGCCGTTTGCTGCCTCCTCAATCTCTGTGATACCGAATCTCTCCCAGTCAATCCTGTTCCGGATGCTTTTTCTGATAAATTTTTCATCGTCAACAATCATCACCTTGTACATAACTCTCTCCTCCCTCAAGTATTATGCTGTTTTCCTTCTGTCTTGTATTTATGCAGACAAAAGGAATCTTCATAACAATACAGGTACCCTTTTCTTCCCTGCTGAATATCTCTATAGAATAAGTATCTCCGTAGAAAAGTTTCGACCGCAGATGAACGTTTAAAATTCCAAGGCTCTTGTACTGCTCGATAAATTCGAGTGGGCGTTCTCCTGTCACTTTCAACCTTTCGTTCAGCTCCTTCAGTTTCTCCTCCGGGATTCCTATTCCGTTGTCGAATATCATGATTGAAACCATATTCTCTTCCTTTTTAATCCGTATCCGAAGCATCCCGCCTGAATCCGTCTCAGCAAGACCGTGGGAAATGGCATTCTCTAACAGCGGCTGCAGGGTGAATTTTAGAATCCTGCAGTTTAAGCATTCTTCATCCACATCGTAATACACTTCGAACCGGTCCTCGAACCTTATTTTGATCACTGTCACATAGTTTTTAATCTGTTCCAGTTCTTTTTCAACTACAGTCACATTTTCAAATCTTGTATTGTAACGCAGCATCTCACTTAAGCAGGTACTGACCTCAATAACCGCATCATCCATTCCCTCGCTTGCAAGTCCCATAATGGTTTCCAAAATATTATAGATAAAATGAGGGTTGATCTGCTGCTGGAGCGCCTTGATTTCTGCCTCCTTTACCAGAAGCTGCTCGGACTCCACACGCCTCATCAGCTCGTTGATCCGTCTCATCATATCGTTGAATTCCCGGATCAAAATGTTGATTTCGTCTTCTGTATCAGGCTTAACCCTGGTGGTTAAGTCTCCGCGTTTTACCTGTTCCATGCCTTCCGCCAGACGCTTGAAATTCACCGTAATGATTGAGAAACACCGTTTGGAAATCAGGAGCGTGAATCCAACAATTACCAGCAGTATCAGGATCAGCACCGGGATAATCTGGTTCTGCCCTTTTAGAATCTCCTCTTTGGAACTGGCCAGGCAGAGATGCCAGCCGGTACTCTCCGAGGTGCCGTATGTAATAATATAGTCCTCTGTCTCATAGGTTCCGCTCCCATTTTCCGTCATTAATTCTGCAGGGATTTTAATCTCAATTTTATCATAGAAAAGAACATTCCCGTCCCCGTCCAGAATCGTCGCCCCGGCAATCTTGCTGAAGCTGTGGAGAAACCGTTTCTTCAGATAATTCATATCTATATCGATTTTTAAATATCCCACCACACCCGGTGTATATAAATCCTCAATTTTATAGACACAGGACTGGACAGAGGCACCATTCTCCGCATTCACGGTCATCAGCACCTTCTTATCCCTCGTCCATATGATTTCCTGATACCAGTCCGTATACCGGTAATCCGGAACGTAGACGGCTCGCTCTTCATTTTCGATGGAATATACACCATTCCAGTGGCCAGCCTTATAAAAACTCAGGGCTAGATCCGGATTGGAATAATAGTACTGGCTTTCAATTCCCCGAAGTAACGCTAAATCAGATACCGTGTCTTTATCATTTCTCATAAAACGGATCATGTCGCGGTTGTAGATGATTGCGTCCGCGATTCGGTCCACATCTTCAAAATACTGCTGCATCATGGTCAGATTTGATTCCATCAGATTCTGCCTCATATCCCTCGCCTGTCTCATGGCATTCTCTCTCATAATTCCGTACAGAAAGATAGCCACCAGAAGATTGGAGCTGATAATGATCAGAATCAAATACCTTAAAAACCGATGTGTAATTGTCTGCTTCATGCTCTCTCCCTCATCCTCGCACTATCTTACTCTTAACTTGGCCAGCTCTTCTTCAATCGTCTTAAATGTATACTCCAGCTCCTGTTCCCCCAGTAAATACATGGACACTTCCCTGCGCATCACTTCAATTCCCCCATTGTGAAGTGTGCCAACAGCCAGCCCGCGGGGCGCCTGGTCCATCAGGAAATATTCCGCATGTTCCGGAATCTGCGTGCCGGAGAGATAGATTTTTAAAACCTCTGGAGACTGCAAAAATGGAACAGTCCGGTTTTTTGCCAGAATCTTACCGCCTTCTTCTCCTGTACAAAATTTCATAAAACGATAGGTTTCTTCCGGATATTTGGTTGCCTCGGCCATGGCTACCACCGCGGTATTGTATACGTCCGCTTTCTCCGTTCCCTCCCAGGATGGAAGTTCCATCACATCGTATTCGATATTCATGCCTGTTTTCCTCAGTTCCTGGTTGATGGTATTTACTTCGCCATCTTCCCCAAAATACATTCCAAGCCTGCCTTCCGCAAATAAGATGTGATAGCCGCTCCAGTCATCATCTGTCCGGGACATATAGGGAGTTTTCTCCGCTGACTCACTGATAAACGCATGGCACCACTCCGCCGACTCGCGGAACATCTTTAAATCTTCTTCCTTAAAAGGGTCGAAAGCTCCTCTCGTTCGTGCAGGAAGCATCCACCACGAGCTGGAATTTTCAAATCCCAGTGCTCCGTAGACCTTCTTGTTATTTCCCCAGCCTGTCAATATTCCTGCCTTTTCTCTGTAATCCTCCCAGGTCCAGTTCTCCTGCGGGTACTCCACGCCCCGGCTGTCAAAAAGAGTTTTATTATAATACACACAAATTTTCCCAACCCGGTAGGGGATCATATACAAAGCGCCGTCCTTCTCCACATCACCATACAGAGAAGCATTTACCTGATTCTTCGTCTCATACCAGGGGCTTAAATTTTTCAAAATCTTCTTATTTTTCCAGATCGCTGCCTCCCCGGCCTCCGGAAAAAAGATACAGTCCGCCTCACTTTCACCATTTTTAATACGCATCATCTGCTGGCTGTACTCTGAGTCCGGAATCCAGTGAAGTTCTATGGATACATCCTGATTCTCTTTCTCATACGCCTGTACCAGAAGTTTTAAATTTTTTTCCTCATTTTTTCCCGCATATACGTCCAGAACCGGCACCATCTCTGCTTCCACTTCCACGGTTTGCTCTGTTTTCTGCCAGCATCCGTTTACTGATAAGGCCACCGTGGCAGCAAGTACAAAACTTCCCAATTTCAGATTCATGATGATCCCCCTTTTTCTGTAAAATCCTGTTTTCTCCAAAATGCAGATGAAAGCTGTCGTCCAGACGGAGGGACTCCCTCCGGGACAGCAGCTTTATCGTTTTTATTATCCTTTTAATCCGCTGGTACTGATTCCTTCCACAATATATTTCTGGAAGCAGAAGAATAAGATAACCGGCGGAAGCAGTGACAGAATACCCATTGCGAACATGGCCCCCCAGTCTGTCATGGAGGTGGGGTCAGAGAACAGCCGCAGTGCCACAGATACAGTATACTTCTTCGGGGAAGTCAAGTAAATAAGTGGGCCGAAGAAATCCTCCCATTTCCAGTAAAACTGGAAGATGATTGAGGTCACAAGGGAGGGTTTGATCAATGGCAGAATTACATTTGTGTATACCTTGAATTTACTAGCCCCGTCTAAAAATGCGGCTTCATCAAGTTCATTGGGGATGGAGCGGATAAACTGCATATGCTGGAAGATAAAAAACGCGCTTCCAAACCACAGCGGCAGGATCAGCGGCAGATAGGTATTCAGCCAGCCCAGTTTGTTAAACATGATGTACTGAGGGATCATAACCACCTGCCCAGGCAGCATCAGTGAGATTAAGATGGTCATAAAGCATACATTCTTAAATGGAAAATCCAGCCTTGCAAACCCATAAGCGACAAAGGGACATGTAACAACAACCCCAAGAACGCTCAAAATCACGACAATAAACGTATTCTTAAAAAAATAGGCAAAGGATATCCCTCCGAACCCTCTCCAACCATTTATATAGTTTTCTATTTTAAACTCATGCGGGATTAAATTGGCCGCGTCCACAAACACCTGGGAGCTTTCTTTTAAGGAACTGGAGATCATCCACAAAATCGGATATAAGGAGGTCAGGGCAAATAAGATGCAGATCACATGAAACGCAATGTTTCCGATTTGTTTTTTTCTTCTCATTATTTTTTCCCTCCGCTCTCATAGTAAACCCACGCGTCCGAACTTCTGAATACCAGTGCGGTAAAAAACAACACAATCACCAGCATGATGCACGACAGGGCTGACGCATATCCCATATTAAAGTCTTCAAAGCCTTTTTGGTACACATAAAGTTGATAGAATAAGGTCCGGTTCATAGGACCACCGTTGGTGACAACCAATCCCTGTGTAAATGTCATGAAGCTGTTGATCATCTGCATGATCAGGTTAAAGAAGATGATAGGGGACAGCATCGGCAATGTGATGGAGAAAAAGCACTGTACCTTATTGGCTCCATCCACCGTTGCCGCTTCATAATAGGTGGAGGATATATTCTTTAAGCCTGCCAGGAAGATCAACATCGGAGATCCGAACTGCCAGATGGCCATTAAGATTAAGGAGCCCAAGGCTGTCCTCGGGTCCGCCACCCAGGATATGTCCATATTGATTCCAGTAACCGCCGTAATCAGAGCATTGAAAGCACCGCTTCTGGAAAATAAGTTTCGCCACATAACGGCCACTGCCACACTTCCGCCGATGATAGAGGGAATGTAGAATAAGGTTCTGTAGATTCCAATCCCCCTTCTCTTCTGATTCAAAAGCATCGCAACCAGAAGAGCTGCCAGAAGCTTTAATGGCACAGACACCAGTACATAGAGAAAGGTTACTTTCAGGGATGCAATGAATTTTTTATCTTTCGTGAATATTTCAATATAATTCTGAATTCCGTTCCACTTCGGCACGCTTAACATATTATATTCTGTAAGGGAGAAATAGATCAGGCAGAGAAATGGGATCAGAGTCAGCACGATAAATCCGAATAACCAAGGCGCCACATAGAGATAACCTTCACAGCGCTTTCTTAATTTTTTGTTTTTCATATTTACCTCCGGTTTTTACATGCAAACGGGGGCAGGCCGTTGCCGCTCTGCCCCCGCATATCTCCTATGGAATCAATTAAGCTTAGCAGCTTCCACTAATTCGTCATATGCCTCGTCTGGCGTGATATCCTGATACATCATTCTCTCTTCGTACTCTGCCAACAGCTTCTGAATCTTGCTGCTGCCTGCCATAGACGGCCGATCATTGGCTGAGCTGTACTCTACAGCCTGGTCTACAATTGCAGACACTTTCTTCTGATTTTCATCAAAAGTGCTCTCCATGCTCTCACGCACTTTATCGGAAGCCGGCATACCGCGCTCAGCTTTCATGATCTTATTTGCCTCCACATCATTGATCAGGAAATCAATCAGTTTCGCTGCTGCCTCCTTATTCTCAGACTTGCTGGACATACATAAATGAAGGGAAGCCGGAACCATGGTTGCCTTTCCGCTTGTAGATCCCGGAAGCAGGATCATCCTAAGCTCCTTGTTCGCCGCATTAGCAAAATTTGCATACTGAGAGGCAGGAATAATATTAACCGCTGTTTCTCCCTTTACAATTGAAGAATCTTCCGGTCCGTTCTCTGCCTGTGATACATCATATGGCGGAATGAGACCCTCACCAGCCCACTTTAATTTCATGCCATAAAAGTTGTTAAATGTATCCTTTGAGAAGTTAATCAGGCTGTCGCCTTCCGGTGCATATACACTCTCCCCCTGCTGTCTGCAGTAATATTTAAACACATCGCCTTCCATCATCAAAAAATCGGCAGCAGCGTATTTGCCTGTCGCTTCTTTTAACTTTGGCAAATCTGCCTCTAATGCTTCCCAGGACTCATAACCATTTTCCGGAATTGTTAGGCCGGCCTTCTCATAGATGTCCGGTGCCACTAACATTGCTCTGGTGTTTACTCCGAATGGCAGCCCGTAAAGTTTTCCGTCCACCTGGCCTTCAGCAATTAAATTCTCCGAGATGGAAGATAAATCAATCAGGCCGGACTCTGCATAGCTATCTAAAGGTTCCACGATTCCGCCATCCATGAACTGCTGGAAGTCTCCCGAACCGATGTAGCCCTGATAAACATCAGGAATGTTGTTAGCCGTTGAAGCTACCGATAAATTTTCCCAGTAGGAATCCCACGGATAAAAGCTTGTCTCCACTTCAATATCCGGGTTCTTCTCCATGAACAATTTCACTGCTTCATTAGTCAAATCGGCCCGTTCCTGGCCGCCCCACCAGGCAAATCGGATCGTCGTCCTGCCGTCCTTCCCGTTTTTCACTGCCGATGTGGTCTCCACACTGCTGGTTCCGTCAGCACTTGTATTGTCGGTCGTCTGGGAGTTCCCGCCGCCGCATCCGGACAGCACCCCCGCCGCCATCGCTGCTGTCAAAAAAAGTGCCATAATTTTTTTCATTCTCATTACTTTTTCCTCTCTTTCTTTTTCTGTTTTTATTGTACTATCTTATTTTTATGTAAAATACAAAAATTCTTGGATGTTATGTGCACTTTTTTTGTTTTTCTTATTCCCAGGAACAGTCAACCGGCGGTCGGTCTCCTTTTCTGGTCAGATACAGCCGATCAATTCTGACACCAGAGGCCAGCACCGCAAGAGTGAGTACATGCTTTCCGCCGGAAAGTGCCAGACCCGCAAGAGGAATCCATCTCCAGACCTGTTCCGCCTCATATCTCCAAGTTTTTCCGCTGTTATATAAAAGTGTACGGTCCACAAAGTTTCCGTCAGCCGCTACTCCCAGATAGGAAGGGGAAGCCGGATCAATCCGGAGCAGAACCCAGAAATCATAGGTTCCTCCGTCACACCGGATCTGATAATTCAGATTCGGAGCCTCTTCCTCCTGTTTCCACTGCTGCCCACGCTTTCTCATATAAATGGCCAGGCCGCTCCTGCCATAGGATTCGCTGCTGCAGTACTGCCACTGGCCATTCTCCGTATAAGCGAATTCCGTCTGCTCATATGCAGTCACTGCATCAATCTTTACCACGCCGTCTTTTTCGCAGAATAAACTGTGAGCAGCGGTAAGTACTTCCTTCGGGCTTTTCGTCTTCCCATATTCCACCGGTTCTTCAAAATGATCCGTCGCTACAAGACTGTCTCTTGTCACCTCCCGGTTCGCATAAATTTCTTTCCTGGGCTTTAATTCAGGGGCTCCGTAAAACCGATCCGACCAGTCAAGGATCCGACCATTATTCAAAAGCGCCTGTTCTCTAGGAAACTCCCGATTTACCTGACCCGCACAAATAATTCCCAGATTGTTCTCCGCTCTTTCTTTCGTATAAATCACAAACCGCGAAATCGCGAAATAGGGATCAATCACCTTAAACGTCACCTGATGCGCGCCTTTTTTTAAATACGGAAGTTTTAAGTACAATTTATCGACGTTATTGGTGGAGTTATACGTCCAGGTATCACGCCATTCGTCATTTGCTAGGCTTTCAACCGTTAACACTGTCCCACGGTCGATCTTTACTCCCATGCGGATTCTTCCCGTAGAATTCAAAGATGGAAAACGGTGGATTTCTAATAGGAATTCTCCCTCGCTGCTAAAATATACCGGGAATGAGGCTTCTGCCCCTTCCTTATATCCTTCCAGTAAATCTCCCTCTTCCCGTCCCAGGTAGGAAATCAACCGGAATCCGTCCACGCGGAGTCCTGTCACGGAGACTGACACTACCCCAGCCTCTTCCGGATTCTCACAACCGGCAGGAACCGGGCTTACAAGAACTGGTACTTCACACTGCACATTGTCCGTCTCGTTCCGGATCAGAATAATCCCTGTTTTCTCTTCCTGAGTTTCCTTTACCGTTACCAGGATTCTTGTCTCACAGGATATCTCCCCGGATGTTTCGGAAAGCTGTATCCAGTCTGGAGTCTCCGCCCGCCAGGCGAAGCTTCCTTCCCCACCGTTGGAAATCTCGAACCATTTTGTTCCTGGCCTCACAAAACAGAGTTCCTCCCCGTTATTCCATATATGAACCAGCATATTCCTGCCACCCATATGAACAGACGGCGTACAGGCCGGATACATGGCAGTTCTGGGCGGCGGAAAATCTTCCGGCGTAACGATTCCCTTCCATTTTCCGCCCGAGATCCGTTCATTGTAGTAAAGAAGCAGTTTCCTCCTGGCGTCCTCATAAGCCCTGGTCTCCTTCACATAAAGATCGGCTGCCTGCTGCTTTCCCTGTTTGTGGCACAGAGTACTTCTGTCAGAGAAATAATATTGGCCCATTGTCAGGTAAAGGGCATGAATCCGCAGAAGGACTAACTGGAAGAACGCGTCTTTTTCCTCCTCCAAAAGTCCCTCATAGACCACATCTGCCTGATCCAGAATTTCCTGCAGTTTATGAAGCCGCATAACTCCCTCATCACCATAAGCAGTCTGGGAAAATACATCGTCCTCCATCATTTCCAGCTTGCGCACGTTGGCAATCTGGGAAAACCGGTTGAGCAGCGGTCCCATTTTCTCTCCAATTTTCCCGGTAAAGTTCCGGTCAATCCAATCGCTTACATAGCTGTCCACGTCCTGAGTCCGGCCCTTCGCGCTTCCCGCTTCCCAGGCAAGACGCAGGAAGAATTCCACCTCCATTTCAAGAGGCTTTAACGCTCCCACATTCAAGATCCACAACTTCTGAATCCCTTCGTCATATGCTTTCATCAGTTCGTACTTCGTATGGGTAAGAGGGATGGAACAGAAGAATAAGTAGGACCTTCCAGGCGGGGACCAGTAGGAATTATGATAATAGATTCCATGTCCGCCCACTCTCTTTCGGTCTTCTTCTGAAGGATAACGGCGGACATAGCCGTAGTTGTCATTCGCCCAGATCATCGTAAAATCGTCCGGTACCTTCAGGCCATGGTCATATAGCTCTAGGACTTCCTTATAAGGAATGAACAATTTTAATGGTGTCTTGTCCAGCTCCTCCTTAAGGATTTCATTCTGACTGGCGATGATTGTCTCCAGCAGTTCAATCTTCTGAGTCCGCAGTTCTTCCTCAGTTCTGCCATTTAAATTGCTGGTCTCAAATCCTGAATCATGGATTCCCCTCATTCCCAGGGTATAGCTCACCTCAAAATCCCGATTCTGGATCACGCTCTCCCTCCAGTATTCATGGAGAATTTCCCGATTTCTGCCCTCAATGGTGTAGTCATACTTCACACCTTCGTATCCCTTTTCTTTCAGCCATGGAAGCCATTCCCGGTTATTACTCCGCATCAGCATATCGCAGTGTGAGGTACCGACTACAATCCCCATCCGGTCTGCCAGGGCGCCGTTTTCCTTCCTGCGGTTAAAGGAATTCACATGCATGGCCGGCCATATATAGTTCGCCTTTAGCCGAAGAAGAAGTTCAAAGATCTTCTCATAGGTATGGACGCCGATAGTGTCCTCCTCCATATGAAGCTTCGCCCAGCGTTCCAGTTCCTCCTCATCATTGATAAATATTCCTCTGTATTCCACGGAAGGATAGTCGATAATTTCATAGTCCTCTGGAAATACCAGCCACTCTTTCTTCTTTACCGGAACGTCCGCCCAGAAATACCAGGGTGACACACCGATTTCCTCACATAAATCGTAGATTCCATAGATAGTTCCCCGCCTGTCCGTCCCTACAATCACTAATCGGTCTTTCGATACCGTCCGGATATATGCCTCTTTCCTGAAATTTCCATTTTTATCCTGAAGTTTTTTTTCATCAAAGAGACCTTCTATCTCTGCTGAAACGCCTGCCGTTCCCACAAGGATTGATTCTCCACCTTTGAATTCTCCAAGGGTTACTTCCGTTCCCAGTACTTTTTTTAAATCGTTTTTCAGATTTTCCGCTGCGATGCGGACAGCAGAATTTTCTTTCCAACTGATACCTATATGAATAGAGCTTTCATTTTTTATGGTTAATACCGCCAATTTTTCCTGCCTCCTTATTCCGTCACCTATTTGTATGCATCAACAGGCCCTATAGAAAAACTTTTAGCCTCCGCATATGCACTTGTCTGCTTTTGGGCCAGTGCGTAAAGTCCCACCACGGTTCCGGTAAAGCATTTTCCTGCAATCTCGCAAGATAAAAACCTGGTGGATGCCGTACCGGCCAATGTAAAGGGGCCACCTTCCAACGCATAGTAAAAATGATACTGTTCCCTGTCACATTCAATCCTGAGCCAGATATTCCCATCCCTCACCGGCGCAAAACAGATCGTCTGCTTAAAATCCTCTGCGGTCTTCTCCAGGACCAGGAAAACTCCATCATCTAGCCTTTTTTTACAAAAACGGTAATGGAATTTGGATTCCAGATAGATTAGCAATCCTGCCTCATCCCCTGTCTGCTCCGGACAGAACCGAAGTTCAGTCTCCACAATACATTCAAAATCCAATGGTCTTACGGCCGCAAACGTGCTTCCAATATCTGTACCGTCAGCCTGTACCGAAGGGATAAGAGAAAGCTTCCCATCTCCCCGTTTAAAAAGCGAATCCCTGCGTTCCCGCAGAAAAAGCCAAGGCGCCTCCCAGTTTTTAGAGCTAAAATCTGCACTCCAGAGCTGCACACGCTCCTGTCCGGCCCAAAGCGGCCCTTCCCGTTCAATGGTCTCCAGCTTATTTCCGCCCACATATGGCCAGCCATCCTTCCATGTAACAGATGTAAGGAATGTCTCTCTCCCCAGATGGCTCATGGTCCGCCTTGCCGTCCTGACTGCCAAATGAACCATCCACCAGTTTCCCTGGTGATCTTCAATTAGATCCCCATGGCCGGAGCATTGAACAGCTTTAACCGTATCATGGCGGTTGGTCAGAATCGGATTGTTTTCATACCCCTCATACTCTCCCCAGATGGACTTACTTCTGGCAATTGTCACCATATGGTTGAAAAAGGTGCCTCCCTCTGCGGCCATCAGGTAATACCAGCTGTCCTTATAATAGATATGAGGTCCCTCCAGGTGGCCTCCACCTGTCCCTGACCAGATGGGCGTGATGGGGCTTTTCAGCTTCCCGGTTGTCACGTCAATCTCCTCCAGTGTAATTTCCTCTTTTCCCGGGTGGACGCTCTGATTTGTACAGTAATACGCCTTTCCCCCCTCAAAATACAGGGAAGGATCAATCCCCCCCACCGGCACCCACACAGGATCCGACCAGCCCTCACGCGGATCCTGTGTAGAAATGATAAAATTGCCGTACTTCTCTACAGTGGCCGTCACATAGAAAACTCCCTCATGATACCGGATCACAGGGGCCCAGATCCCTCCTGAATTACCGGCATGTTTTAACGACAGCTGTTCCGGCCTGCTGATGCAGTTTCCGATTTGCTTCCAGTTTACAAGGTCCCGGCTATGGTAAACTGGAATTCCTGGAAAATATTCAAAAGAACTGTTGACCAAATAATAATCTTCACCAACTCGACAGATACTTGGGTCCGGGTGAAATCCTTTTAAAATGGGGTTCTGATATTTCATATTATATTCTCTCCTAAGTCAGTTTACTGTATAATCCTGCAGACGACAGCCGCAGATTTCAGCCCAGGCGCCCAGGCTAAGACACGGAAGCTTTCTCCACTCTCGCCGCTCCTTACAAGCACACTGGCCTCGCCCTGGAACATATGAATCATGGTTTCATGATACGGTTCACTCCCCATCAGATTTCCGTTATCCACAGCCAGGATTTCACCAGCTCCTTCCGCCGTAAATGTCACCATAGAGCTTTCACGGAAATATGGGTTTCCTGATTCGTCGCAGGCCGCCACGGTCAGAAGCCGCTGCTCTCCCGCCGGGATTTCCACCACTTCCCCTTCTTTGAATTTCAGCTGTACCGGTGCTTCCGGCGTGACCACCTCCCGATTGCACACCTCTTTCCCCTGGTTGTAGCCCACTACCTTCACCCGTCCGCGGACATAGGGAAGAAAGCCGGTAATCATCCGGTTGGGACACTCTGCCGGCTTCGGAAGATAGAACTCCTTTTCATTTAAGAACAGTTTTACCTCCTCGCAGTTACTGGCAATCATATACGGAATCACAGCCCTGTGAATCTGCGGAAAATGCCAGTGTTCTGCATACATGGGGATATCCCAGTGTTCCTTCACCCCTTCATCCTCCAGGCTGTAATCCATCACTGCGAAATACACCATGGGTTTCCTGCTCCAGTAACTCTGCATTATGTAATAGGATGCCCTGCGAGAACCGTTGGTACGGATTAAAGAGCCGCCCCAGCCCTTAGCCGGATACCCCATAGATTCTCCCAGATAATCGATTCCGGTCCAGATGATTCCGCCGATCACATAATTTTTCTCCAGAGGGACAAGGGACGGATTCTCTGCGGTAAAATTCTGCATCTGGTTCTCATTTCCCTTGAAAAACTGGTAAATCTCTGTTCCCAGAATCAGCTTTTCCGGAAAACGCTCATGGATCCTCTCATACCATTGTTCCTGGTAATTACAGGAAATAATATCCACCACCTCCGCAATCCTGGATATCCGGTCTAAACGCTCCTCCATATCATAGATTTCCGTATTGTCCTCCTCATCTACAAACTTCTGAATATCCTTAATTTTTGACAAATCCACATTGCTTTCCCTCTTAAAATGTGGATTCATCGCGTAACTCACCGGTCTGGAGGAATCCAGTGATACGGTATACCCTTTCAGCATTTTTAAAATTCGGATCATGGAATCCTGGGCCTGGTTTTCAACCTCGTTTCCCACGCCCCAGATGAAGATACACGCCCGGTTCCGGTCTCTCTCCACCATGGCTGATACGTCCTTCTTCCACTCTGTCTCAAAATATCTCCCATAAAGCCCCCCTGTCCATTTGTCGAAGCACTCCTCATAGACATAAAACCCCAGCTCGTCGCAGAGATCTAAGAATTCCTCCGCGTAGACATGGTGGGCTGCCCGAATGCAGTTGCAGCCCAACTCCTTTAAATCCATAAGCCGCGCCCTCCAGAGCTCCTTAACAGCGGCATTCCCCCGGCACCCCACATCCTGATGGATGCAGACGCCTTTTAACACAACCGGTTCTCCATTCACAAACATTCCCTGATTGGGGACAAATGAAAACTCGCGGATTCCCACTTTCTGCGTAATACGGTCTGTGCTCCTCTCCCCGTCCATTAATTCCAAAGTCAGTTCGTATAAATTTGGCTCCTTTGCTGACCAGCGCTTCGCATCGGGAATCCACAGGGTGAGGGGCCATTTACCGCCCTTGCAGGAATACGTCTCGTCCCCGCCGCGTACAGTCACGCGAACAATCCCCTCGATCCCTGGATTCACCTCAATGATCCCGACCTTCCCCTTCAGGCTGGTTTTTATGATCACCTGATTCTCTTCCAGATGGCGTTCTTCCATCTCAATCCATTTCACTGTTCGGTAGATTCCCGCTCCGCTGTACCAGCGGTCCGCGGGCTTCTTCGTATTATCCACCCGCACCAGAATCTCATTGTCTCCGGTATGCACGAAATCCGTGATGTCCAAGCGAAACGGGCTATAGCCGTACTTCCGTCCGCCCACCACTTTATCATTGACCCATACCGTGCTGTCCTCGTAGATGCCTCCGAAATACAGGTAATAGCGGTAACTCGACTTTTTCTCCTCCAGCACCTGAATCTTCCGGTACCAGCCGACGCCCCACCGGTCGCGGAAGCCTTGGGCCTCCCCCTCAGCCATCTCCCTGGAAAACGGGGCCGTAATCGCCCAGTCATGCGGCAAGTCTACCGTCTGGAAATGCTTTTCGCCGTCTTTCTCCAGTGCAAATTCCCAGTTATTCATGATTTTCGTTTCTTTTCTTGGCATGTATGTTCTCCTCCTCATAGGAACTTAACAGTTTTATCTAATTTAATCTTATCCGATTGCAGCTTAAAAATATAGCATTATTCTCGGATTGGACTTATAAAATTTTTGGATTCTATATATATGATTTGATTCACTGCGAAAAAAATACCAAGGTGTCAATACTCCAATAAAACTAACACTCTTTTGCAACTGTAAAAAGCAAAAAAACAAGCGGATTTATGCAAAACCGCTTGTTTTTTCTAATAATTATCTATTCTGTATTCCCTTTAACCAATCCACCGGCCCTCTGCATCAACCTGATACCCATCTGGTGTAATGTTGCTTACCAGCATTTCTCCATCACTGCCCAGATAATACCAGGTCTCCTTGTAGAAAAACCATTCATTACACTTCATGGATCCATCTGCATTGAAATAATACCATTTTCCATTCACCATTGACCAGATATCGGCACACATGGAACCATCTGGTCCCAGGAAATACCATTTATTCTGATCAGACAGCCATCCGGTCTGCATATTGCTTTCCGTATCAAAATGATACCATTTTCCGTTTATTTTAGCCCATTCATTCGTTGCATAGGTACCGTTGCTCTTCTTAAACCTCCATGGTTCATTCTTTCCACCCTGCCAGGTTCCTGTCACATTGTCATCCGGTTTGTATGTGGTCTCATGTTTGTATGTGGTCTCATCATCGTCGTCGCTGTTATCATCATCTGTCTGGTTTCCCAGAACCCTGACCGTGAAGCTGTCACGGAAAGTTTTCTCCTCACCCTTCTGATCCACGCTGCAATACAATACCTTTACCGACTTGGCCCCCTGTGTATCAAAGGGTGGAATGTCCAGTTCATACTCGTCTTCCGAAAGCACTCTCTCCCTGCGTTCCGCATTACTGGAGCTTGCCCTTCTCTCATAGGCCACTACCTTCATTCCTTCCGGCTCAAAGTTCTCACCAGTCTTATAAACAATCTTTTCAGGCTTCTTTTCCACCTTGATTCTGGTTGTATAATAGTCTTCCCAAGCCTCTGTAACCTTTACACTGAAAGATGCACTGAAAGCCTCTCCTTCTCCATCTTTATTTTCCGCATGATAGGTAACGGTAATCATTTTTGTTCCAGCTGTATCAAACTCTTCCTGGCTAATGTCATAGTCCTCTGGAGAAAGCTCTATTTCTCTGCGTATCGCATTGCTGGAACTCGCTGTTTCATAAGCGACTACTTCCATACCTTCCGGATTAAAGTCTTCACCAATTTCATATTCTGTTTTGGTCGGTTTTTTCGTAACTTTGATTCCGGTTGTATAAAATTCTTCCTCAGATTCTATGACACGTACAGAAAAGGAATCAGTAAAGTCTTCATTTACACCTTCCGCATTCTTTCCTGAATAAGTTACCGTAACTTCATTTACTCCGGCAGTATCAAACCGATTCGGCGTCACTTCATAATCCTCGGGAGAAAGTATCCGCTTTCTATCCGCATTGCTCTTACTTGCAGTCTCATATACAGTAACCTCCATGCCGGCCGGATCGAATTTTTCACCTGTTACATACTCCATTTTATCCGGTTCTTTTGTTACTTTGATGGTATCTGTATAATACTCTGCGTCCTGTACCGTTAATGCATCCAACGCTTTTTGCAGTTCCGCTTTCCGAAGGTCTATCGACTCCTGGTCCGTCTGATCCTCATCCATAATCTTTTTGGCTTCGTCAATTGCCTTTTTCAGTATTTCTATGCTTTCAGCCGTATAACTACCGGTTTTCTGTACTTCCTCCTTAGCTTTTTCCAACAACAGCTTTAAATCTGTCTTATCCGCCACATTGGCGTAAGCAACTCCAAGAAATGTAATAACTGCTCCTTTTTCACTGTTTGCATAGATATTTAAAGTAACCTCTGTCTCGTGGTCTACCGTTAGGCGGCCCGTCCGCAGCGCATCTATGCTGTTTCCTGCACCCACCTTCACGTTTTCTGCAATCATCACTGAGACCTTCTTACCGTCTTTGTCCTCGTATACAGCTTCAAAATTAGAACTGCGGGAATCGTTCCACCATTCATGGGACTGAACAGTAATATCATACTCTCCTGCTTCCAAAGTCAGCTTATAAGCGTATCCGTTCTCTTTTCCTGCTTTGTTTTTTCCATAATAGCCATCATGGAATTTATCACCATCGCCATCTGACTTTTTTCCGTCATATGTATCTGTAATTCCCCATTTATCATCGCTGTTTTTCCAGCTTTGGTCTGCCCTATCATTTAGCAGATCCAGCCCCAGTTTCTCTACGGCTTTATAGCTTTCGGAATCTTCTGAATTACAGTCAATAAAATATACCAGATTCTTCGGAACTACCTCTACCTTTGCCTGTGCAACTACATCAGAATCTTCTACTTTTCCATTTACTGTAACAACGGAATAATTTTCTTTAAAATCTTCCGGATCCAAATCCCATTCAACATTCTTTTCTACTATTTTCCCCTGTTCCATCACCTCCAGTGTCTTCGGGAGTTCCGGGAGCTCTCCATTCACCACAGCCGTCCGCTCTGCGGCTGGTACCTGCGGAACCAGTCTTATATAGTCAAGTCCGATTACATAACCAGAACTTTTACTGTTCTTTCCGGTTACCGTAAATCGCATTTTCTTTGTTCCATCTGAATCAAACTTTACGCTTCCGAAAGATTTTTCTGTAAATTCACTTCCAGAGGCATACATATCGACAGGATCTCCGCACTCTTCTCCATTGACAGCAAGCTGAATCTGGCCTCTATTATTAGCGGATCTGTATCCTGCGATCACTTCATATTCATAATCCGATGCCGGCATATCCAGATCAAATTCAACCCAGTCCCCAATTCCTTTCGGGATAACCTTCATCCATTTACCGCTGACACCTTTATCTTCCCACCAGAATCCGTCCAGTTTTGAGTCCGGAGACAGATTATATGGCAGGGATTCCACCTCAAAGAATGTATCTCCAGGAGCCATGGCACTGCCTGTTACTAACCGGATACAGGAGTATGCAGGGATTTCAATGATCACATCGTTTCCGGATATCGTGAATTCTGCCTTTTCATCTGTTCCCTTTACCCAGTTTCCTTCCTCATCATAATACCCTTCCTCAAGGCTGCTCACGCCATAGCCGGCAAGTCCTTTCAGTGTATACTTCGCATCCCGGGTACTTTCCAGAATAATTTCCTTTTCACCATGATCTACCACGATTCCAACACCCTTTTCGGGAGAAACATAGCTCACTTCAATATTTCTTACCTTTTTTTCAGCGCTTGTGCTCTTCCCCAACTGATTGAGAAATACTAATTTTTTTCCGCCATCTCCATCCGCCACTTTCGTAGCCAGATCAAAGGATATTTTATTAAGCATATGATTGATATTTCGCATATCCTCTACATACTCACCGTGTGGAACCGGTATCCCATTTTTATTATCATATAAGCCGTTTCCGTCTGGGCTGCATAAATCATATACATTATAAAAACTGCCGCCGGCCAGCGCCGCCAATATCCAGTTTGGTGTGCCGGACTTAGAACCGCTGTTTTCCATAATCATAGTCAGGTTATCTCCCTGGTCATATGGCCCGAGCCAGGTATTTTTATGTCCGAAATCATAGCAGAGCTGGGTATCTGCCCCATATGGGTCAGGCCCGATAAAATCTACGTTTGTTCCACCCTGTTTTCTCATTTTTTCATTATACGTAACACCGACTGCATCGGTTCCAGTATAGTTATTCACCCTCGTCCATACCGAATAATCGGATTCCTTTACACCTGCTGCCAGATTATTGGTGTACTCCCACATAGTCAAATCACGGAATTCCTGATCTGACATGGTTCCTTTTTTCTTCATACAGGTATCACAGTAACAGTGCTCTCCGTATTTAGTTTGATGCAGCCTTCCAACGGCTGGTTCATTGGCCACCTGGCAGCCAACTACCGTATTTAAGTTTCCATTTTCTCTGTTATACTCTGCGATATGGTCAAACATGGCTTTCATGGCTTCTTTTTCCTTTGCCCGAAGCTCAGGATCATTCTTGCACATCAAAAACCAATAGGTTCCATAAACCGGATCTGTCTTTTTCTCGAAAAACGGTGTTCCGTCCGTCTTTAACGATTTCTGGTATCCCTGGAATACATAATATGGAACACGGTTATCAATCGTGGAATTAACTGTATCCGTTGAAAACCACAGAAGCTCCAGTTTAATTCCAGCCTCCTCAGCCCAGCCGATTACTTTATCGAGATAATCCCAGTTATACACATCGTCTCTTGATATAACCAGCTGCGGAGCCGCCTTTTCACCCTCTTTACCGTCGATTCCAACCATATTTTTTGTATCTTTATCCGTCCTAAGAATAAAACTGGCTTTCTTATCCTCATCACAGTATTCATTGATGAAATCCGTCACATCAAAATCATAATACTGTGCTTTATTTACCGGATCATAGGAGGGAGTTAAGCCAAGATCGATGACGCCTTCTCCCGTAATCTCATAGCCATTGTGATTAGGCGCTCCGGAATTCCATGTCATCGTACTGCTGTCCCAAGAGTCATCCTCAATTCCATAAAGCCTCAGACTATTGGCCTCTTCTGCCGAATTGACCCATACACGCAGTTTCGATCCCGCCCAGTCAGCCCCAGCCAATTCTGCAAAATCAAATTTGAGATATGTAAGAGACTGTTCATCTGGAGTATCCGAATAACCTGACAGCATTGATTTTTCGTCTGAAAAATTCTGATCCGCATACTCTCCGTTTCGTATATAGGTTGTCTCTGATGCATCGTAAAATTGATCCGGCTGAATGTCCATCCACCGCAGCTGTGCATTAGCCACTGTGAAACCATCATCCCTGGCAATCTGAAACAGATTCTGTATCTGCTCATCGGAATAATGATAAAAATCCTTAACCTTGTCAATTCTGATTTGGACTCCATTGAAAAAAAACGGTTTTCCGTCCACCATCAGTGTCTGCCGCTCATAGGTATCTCTGGAATTGTCAACCCATGATACAGGCCGCCCATTATCGGAGGCCAAAGGCATTCCTGAGGCTGGAATTGTCATCATTGTCAGGCATAGTCCTGATACTGCCACAGTTTTGATACTTCTTTTTAAAGACATAATTTTCCCCCTTGCTCTTAAATTGTTAGTAGTTTTACTTACTCCCCGGAAATTGTAACATTTACATTATGTAAAATATATAAATATTCTCAGGTATGGCATATAAATATTTTGGATGATTTTGATAAAAGCAACAAATCCCTCATCATATAGCAAAAATATGCCATATGATGAAGGATTTAAGTCCATTGTACTCATGTATTTTTCTTTGCGTCTTTGATTTTCTATGTCATAGACACATCTTATACCTTATACAGTTTAATGCTACACTGACGTAATAATAATTACTCATATAAAATAATTTCATAAATATAAGATAATCCGTCCCTCAAGAAAGAGCCTGAGTCCTTATTTTCGTCCACCAAGCTGCTGATCCATGTTATTTACTCTATAATGTAAACCGACACAACGCTTCAGACACGCACACTTTATTTCTGATGAACAATTATCTTCTATTCCTTCTAACAAACAAGCTGCCCATTCCATATAAAATTTTTCATGATGTTTCCTCCATTCATTATATTTCTTATATATGAATTAACTATCCAACTCAAGGTTCTCCCTATATAGAAGTTTTGAGATGAAATTTTATTTCTACATTATCAATAAATCATTAATCCTTTTCCTTTTCCATATCTGGTTCCGTCCCTGTCATACAGAACCGTATATTCCTTCTTCCCAACTCGCACCCCTTCTAAGAGAACATAATCCCACTCCGGCGGAATCATCGGTTTAACGGCCAAAGATATTTGCTGCGGATCAAGCCCCAGAAGTCCTGTTATGATCAAATCACAGTACATAGAATGATTGTAGTCCTTTCCACGTTCATACCCTCCTTTTTCCGCTTTCCACCCGTCCTTTTTCAGAATTTCCCTGGATATCCATTCTCCGGTTTCCGGATCAGAATCCTCATCGATCCATGGAATTTTCTTCCCAGATTCCGTGATGCGGTGCTGGCTTTCAGCATAGATTTTAAGCGCTCTATGATAATCTTTCTCTGTCACAATCTCCTGATGGTAATTTCGCAGGAGATTTGCCATTGCCACCAGTGCCTGGGACGTTGCAAAAGGCCATACCGGACCATTCCACAGACATTCGTGAGGAACTTCATATTTGTATCTGGGATGTGCCTGATCTGCTGTACAGAATCCGTATTTTCCCAGAAAATGCTTCTCATCCATAAGATAAGCAAATGCCTTTTCATATCCCGGATCCGGCAGATTAAAGTACCAGGGAATGTATCCGATTAGTTCCCTCACGTTATGTTCCATTGGGATTTTTTCAAAATCCAGAGTCTTACAGTTTAAAAATCGCCCTGGCTTCGGATCAATCTCTGCCGGAATCACCTGAAAGAAGTCTCCACTCCATAAGGTCTTTTGCATCTGCTTCTTTATATTCTCTGCTCTCTCTGCATATTCTTCCGCCAGACTCTTTCTCCCGGCTTTTTCCGCAAATTGGGAAATCGCCCTGGCATCTGCATACAGATACGAGTTCAGTGTGGGGCGAAATCCCGATCCACTGATAGAGAATTCCATGGCATCCCGATCATCGATGGACCAGAATAAACCAGTTTCCGTCCCATGTTCCTTTATCCAGCCCTCAAAATTATCTGTCAGGCTGTCCAAAAGTTCTGTCCCAAGGCTGTAATCATCCAAAACACAGCAGTAATCCCATAATGCATCTGCTATCCAGGTGCTGTAAGAGCGGATGTCCCCGCTCCCTTGCAGCCAGAAGCGTATTGTATCCTCCATGATCTGCTGTCCATTTCTCAGCCATCTTCCTTCCCTGATGTGAAACCCTGCGGCGCAGTTTATTGAATTATATTTCCCCGACCACGGAACCTCTGGCAAGAATTCCGTAATCAGATAACCTTCCGGAATTTTCTTAATATGCTTCCGATAAGTCCACCATCTAAAATAATAGATTTCCTCAATTACGGGATCGGGACATTCAAACAGCGGCACGTTGTCCTTTAGCCAGCCCAGCGCATGCTCATTATCAATCTCTTGCTTATAGACCTCCTCATCTTCGTTATTAAACTTTTGTATATATTCTTCCAGTCTCCTATCAAGAATCATATCTTCCTGAATTTCCTTTCTGTTTCTATTTATTAAAACTCAAAATCCCGCCCCTCATGAAATGCCAGTCCAATCTGCTCCGGCGCACCGTTTCGGCCATTATACCAAAGCATCCATTTTCCATCCCAAAATATAGTAAATGGCTTATAGCACGCACTTTTGTCAAAGCCTTCATCGGGAGCGATAATCGGATTTAATTCCGATCGTTCCCAGTTTCGAATACCATCCTTTGAACGTGCCATTCCGATCTGGGCATAGTCCTCATCATGATAACCGATATAAAACATATAGAAATATCCGTCCTTTTGAAATACCTGGCACCCAGCAGCTTTGTGCTTTTCCCACTCAATCTTTGGATCTGCTTGGAATATGGGATTTTCGGCATATTTTTTCCAGCTGATACCGTCCGAACTCTCCGCATAACCGATGGCATTGGGTTCATACTGTTCCCCTGCGGAATACCACATCTTCCAAAGTTTTTTCTCCTCCGATTCGGGGATTTTCCGATATCTCGCTGCACCAATATATCATGGATAAAAAGATGTCGGAGGCCAGTTACTATTTGTCTGAAACTACCCTTGACGTAAAGGAGATTGCTCAAAAGTTAGGCTTTAGCGACAGCCACAATTTCATGAAAGTCTATAAAAAGGAAACCGGGATGACTCCCTCGGAATACCGGAATTCTTTCCCAAACAGACTAAATTATGATAGCTGAAGCTAAGTCCGTATCCTGCATATCAGACAGTAAAAGTGCAAGTAGAAAAATGCTGGGTGCGCAGCCCATCGACTACCGCACCCGGCATTGATAGCAAATCGTTTCCTGGCAAATTCCGTATCGGCCATGGCTCCCAACTTGGCAAGCATATCGTGAGCCATATCCATTCCCTAAATATGAAATCAAACAGCACAATTACCTGCTACGGAGCCAATCCAGCACCATAATCTTCTATGTCTCTCTCCGTGTCCAGACTTGCATCTCATTTTCACCACGATTCGCCCAGGCATAATAAGGAATATATTGCAATTGTATTTGTTCTCCTCTTTTATCGTCCGCATCATAATACAGCGGTGTATTTTCTTTCAGCTTTGCAACCTGCTTTCGTCCGCTTAATTCTACGCAAACCATAGTAACCCCTGCAATATCCCTGTACATTGTTTTGACTTCCGCGTCCTTCACTATACTTAACAGATGCAGACTACTTCCATTATCCACTTCTTCCAGACAATACACCAGCGGTCCTCTCATAACCGCGTTCTTACCAATGTTCTCTCTGACAAACGGATTTGCTTCGATCAACCGGACCTCCATAGGAAACTGCAAATGAATTTCTTCCTCCTCTTCCCATTTCTTTGTCACATAAAGGTATCTCTCCTTCACCTTTATCGTTGCACCGTTAATTTTACTTAATTGATATGCCTCTCCCCATTCCGGAATGTGGAAAGCAATGGTACATACTTCCCGAACGCCTTTTACATATACATTCACTTTACCATTCCACGGAAACTCTGACTGAATCTTAACTTCCATCTCCTTTCCGTTTATCTGCTTTTTAAGGATAGCTCCTATATAAAGATGTATAAATATGGTATCCTCTTTTTCCGTATAGGCATAAGAACCTACAGAACTTAGCAGCCTTGCCACGTTAGGCGGACAACAGGCGCAGCCAAACCATTTCTGGCGCACTGGTTTTACATGAGATTTTCGTTCATCCCTATGACATGCTTCAGGAACCACCTCTAGGGGATTTACGTAGAAAAAGCTTTTTCCGTCTAATGCCATCCCACTTAATACTCCATTATAGAGCACACGTTCCATCACGTCCGCATACTGGGCATCCGGTCTTATTTGAAGCATTCTTCTTGCAAAAAATACAAGGCCGACCGATGCGCATGTTTCCGCATAGGCAGTATCATTTGGTAAGTCATAAGGAAAAGAAAAAGCCTCTCCTATATTTGTGCCTCCAATTCCACCGGTAATATACATTTTTCTGTTAACAATATCACTCCATAAACGCTCGCAGGCCTCATAAAGTGTTCTATCTTCCATACATCTGGCCGTATCTGCCATTCCGGAATAAAGATATACTGCCCGCACTGCATGCCCTACAGCCTCTGTCTGCTGTCTTACCGGCATATGTGCCTGTTGATAAGCATACCGGATATCCTCCTCATGACCTGCCTTTATAGATTCAGGATGTTCCAAATCAAAATAATAGGGCCTTGTTCCCCGTTCATTTATAAAAAAACTACCAAGCTTCAAATATTTTTCTTTTCCCGTTGCCTCATAAAGACGCACCAGAGCCATTTCTGCTATCTCATGTCCAGGATATCCTTTTCGCTTTCCTTCTTCCGATCCAAAATTCTGCAATATACAATCCGCATAGCGTTCTGCCGCCTTTAACAGCTTATCTTTTCCTGTTGCCTCAAAGTACGCAACCGCACCTTCCGCCAGATGCCCTAGGCAATATAATTCATGATAATCCCGTAGATTCGTAAAAGCCTTATTAATCCCATTAATAATATAATATGTATCCAGATAACCGTCATCCTGTTGAGCATTGCATACAATATCAATGCCTTGATCCGCGACTTTTTCCAACTCCGGATCCGGTTCCTGAGCCAGTGAATACCCTACAGCCTCAATCCATTTATAGAAATCGCTGTCCTGGAAAACATATCCATAAAACTCCTCTTTCAGTTCCTTCCTGTCTTCCGGTAGTATCTCAAATCCACGATCCGTATATGCGGGTTCCTTAAAAGCTTTTCCCTGACGTTTTCTTTCTTCACTACGTTTACCAGCCACTTTAAAATTGTGCATGCAAAAACTGGGCGGGGCTTCTTCAAGCTGGTCGTTCAAAGCTTTCCACTGGAACGGAATCATTTCCTTACGTACCAGTTCCATCTCGCTTTTCCAGAAGGAATCCGTAATACGAATCCTGTTTAATGGTATCGGACTGCTATATTCTATTTTATTCATATTTCCCCATTCCTCTCTTTCTGATGGCACCTATTCTGCCTGACATAGATTTATTCTTTTACGCCTCCCAAAGTAATACCCGTAACAAAATATTTTTGTAAAAAAGGATAAATACACAGAACAGGTACCATGGAAATAAATATCTTTGCTGCATTTAATGTTGTATTAGACATCATCGTCATCTGTTTCAGCTGTTCCGCAGTCATCTGCGATGCATCCAGTTGGAATACAAGCTGCTTAATATAGGTTTGGAGAGGATAGTGGGTTGCGCTTGTGGAGAGTACGAGTCCCTGAAAAAACTCATTCCATTGCGCCACAATAGTAAACAAAGCAATTGTCGCAAGAACTGGCTTCGACAGCGGAACCACAATGCGAAGCAGAATATACCAGGAGCCTGCACCATCCACCATAGCCGCCTCCTCCAGCTCTGTTGGAATGCCTTGAAAAAAGTTCACCATCAGTATAAGGTTGAATACTGGAATTCCTCCGCATATTGCCAGACCAAATACATTATTAATTAATCCGTAGCTCTTCATGACCATATACCACGGGATCGTTCCTCCAGAAAACATCATGCAGAAAACAAATACCCATAGTATTGAGTTTCTGGGAGGAAATTCTTTTTTGCTTTTTGCCAGAGGATAGGCTGCCATTGTCAATATAGGTAAAGTAGTGATAAGAGAAAGCACCACTCTTTTTAAAGCCACAAGAAAAGACAAGAAAAAATTCTTTTCTTTCATAATATCGCGGTAGGCATTTGCGGTGAAATCCACAGGCCAGAAAGCCACCCGTCCGGCTTCAGCAGCAGCTTTCGAACTGAATGATACTGCCAGATTATAAATCAGTGGTAAAAGACAGCTGAGCGCCAACGCTGTCAGAATTACTGCAAATAATGCATTTACCGCACTTTTACCTAATGTCTTTTTTTCTACCATATCATATTCTCCTTTAAAAAATGGTGTAATTGGCTTTTTTATTCGCTATGTAATAGGATGATGATATGAGTAAGAAACCGGCTACTGACTTTAATAATCCGACTGCTGTTGCCAAAGAAAACTGCATATCATTGAGTCCTACCCGATAAACCCATGTATCGATAATATCGCCTGTGGAATACACTGCCTGATTATACAGATTATAAATCTGATCGAATCCTGCATTTAAAATATTTCCAAGTGCCAGAATCGTCATCAGCACAATAACTGTTTTCAATCCCGGAAGCGTAATATGCAACATTCTCTTCCAACGGCCCGCACCATCAATTGCAGCCGCTTCATATAGACTCGGACTAATACCTGTCAATGCAGCCAGGTAAACGACTGCATTAAATCCGAATTCTTTCCAAACATCGGTCCCCACTGCCAGCCCCCGAAATAAATCCGCCCTCCGGAAAAATGCAATCTTCTCCAACCCCATGGACGATATAATGCTGTTAACAGGGCCATACAAGCCAAATACGTCCAAAAGAATACCGCCCATAACCACCCAGGAAATGAAATGGGGAAGATATACAATGGTCTGTACCGTTCTCTTAAAATACACGTTTTTTATCTCATTTAATAGAAGGGCAAATGCGACTGGAACAGCTACATTCAAAATCAGTTTAAATACCGCGATTACAATAGTATTAACAAAAATCTGCAACACATCTTTCATTTCAAACATATAACGGAAGTTTTCCAGACCTACAAATTCCGATCGAAGAATCCCTTTGCCCGGATTGAAATCCTGAAATGCCATAATGATACCAAACATAGGAACGATGTTAATGAAAAACATCCAGATTAATGCCGGACATACCATGAGCCAGTAAATTCCTGTCTTACCCTTGAAAAAAGCAGTTTGTTTTCTCTTCACCTTTTATCTCTCCTATCTTTTTATAAGAACCGCCGCATATTCTGCGGCGGTTCCCCGATTACTGATTCGCGGCTTCCTGCACTTCAGCTGTTATTTCATCTCCTCCCTCTGCTTTCCATTCTTTTACGAAAGTATCGAAAGAATCAACAGGCTCTTCTCCAATAATAATTTTCATAAATATTTCATCTTCTTTTTTCTTTAAATTTGTCCACTTCTTCTCCATTGTGGGTGTCTGTGTGTAAATCAAGCTGTATACTTTATTGACAACACCTGCTTCTTCCGCATCGGCAACAGCTCCTGAACCAACCAGAAGAGAATATATTCTTCCAGAGTTCACATCACTCATATTCCATGTATGGACATCAAAATCATCATATGGCACCTGTTTTACATCTTTTACGGTTGCAATATCATTGTCCAGAAGCTTATATGCAATATTGTCATATTCAGGGATTTCTTCCCCCTTTAAATATTTTCGTAACACCTGCATGGTAAAAGAATTCTCGTCCATCGGGGTAATAACGATCCTGCCCGGATAATATGAAGCATCCAGTGATTTTACATCCATCTTCGCTTCATCTCTACGCAAAAAATTATTCAATAGGAATGCTGCTTCCGGATGCTCATAGCCTTTGCGTACCACCACATACTGATTCGTTGGACTTCCCAACTTAGGATACCACTGTCCGTCTTTGGCTTCCGGCGCCGCATAAGCTACCCATGTTGCATCTGGATCATTTGCGATTGCTTCTGCCAGATTATATCCGAGCCACCATGGATAAAAAAAGATTCCGGCCTGTCCGCTCTTCCATGCTTCATCCGCATCTTTTCTGACTCCTAATTCCTGATCCAATGCGCCGTTCTTGTACATTTCCTGCAGTTTGCCCAAAGCTTCTTTAGTTTCAGCTGTTGTGGAACCATAAACCGCTTTACCATCTTCTCCCTTTATCCAAAATCCGGGATAAGACTGATATGCCTGAAAAATGCCATCAAGGGTACAGAGGTTATTGGAAGCCTGGAGGAAATCTCCATAAAGCCGATTATTTACCGTTGGTCCAAGAATTCCTACAGTTCTGTCGCCTCCCATCTTGTTATCAACAAAAGCCTTTGCAACAGTCTCCAACTCATCTACGGTCTTAGGAACTTCCAAACCCAGTTTATCCAGCCAGTCCTTCCGAATCCACATCAGACTATATCCGTCTGCCTCTGTATTCACACTTGGAAGTCCATACATCTTTCCATCCACCGTAGCAGCTGCCATCGACTTTCCATCAGTGGACTCGATATTCTGCCGGATGGTATCGGAAATAAACTGGTCATAATAAGGCGTTAAATCTTCTATCTGGTCTGACTTAATCAATTTTTTAAATTCATTTTCTCCAACCACCATGATATCCGGAAGGTCATTGGAGGCAATTGCCAGATTCAGCTTCTGTGAATAATCCGCTGTGGATGCCTGCCATTTTACCTTGATATCAATATTAATATTATCCTTTATATATCTGGTATACTGATTGTCTGTCGTAGACTGTCCTTCCGGAATTGTCATGGTCGGATTAATGGACTGAACGATTTCGACCGTAATCGGTTCCTTATATTTTCCAAATGGACTTGGATTTCCGTTCTCATCAATCGGAATATTTTCTTTTACCACATTCTTTAACGCTGACTCATCTTTTGTACCGCATCCCATTATCCCTGTGGTTACTGCCATACATGCCATTACAATACTGATGTAACTTTTAATTTTCATGTACGCTCCTCCTTATTTTTTCGAATTAATGCCTTTCGATTCGATAAGTTCATTATATAATTACTCCTCTTATCTTTGAACTCCTTTCAATCATGCATAAGTGGATTATGATGATTATATTAGTGATTTCAAAGCATCAAAGTCCACCTACTCAGTAAAATAATCCCCCCGCGTTAATTGACTTTCGATTTTTCTCTCCCTATAATGATACTAGAAAATTATTAAATTAACGATAAATCAATTGGAGAATAGTATTGAAATGAAAACTTGTCAGAAAAATTTGTCACTAAAAAAAAGAATCTTTATTTTATTCTTTTGCATTCTAACGCTCATGGTGTGTGCCTATATCTTTGTCATTACACGTTTTATTACGCAGTTTACTCAAAAACAATTGGATTTTGACTACAATACTATTTTATCAGAAGCCAGCGATACTTTAGAAAATATTCTGTGGAATCTCACACTTACCTCTCAGCAGCTTCTGGACAGCAAAGAGCTTCTGAAAAATATCGAATCTTACCTGAGTACCGAAGACCTCTTAGAAAAAAAAGACTGCTATTATGAAATGTTAAATACAGTATCATCTCTTACAATGTCAAATACCGATATTGCATTAATTTATCTTTATGATATCGATGAAAATGAAATTATTTATAATACGCTCCCTAACATAAAAAGCAGTGACTCGCCAGTTCTGTATCAAAATTCCGATTACACCTTTTATGGACCTGGTAAAAGCCAGAGCAACTTCGTCGGTTCCCCCGTCGTCTGCTTAAAACGACAGTTTGAAGATGAGAATGGGCATAGATTTCTTTTATCCATTGAATCAGGATACTATTCTCTTGATAAACCATTTCACTCTGCCGAACAAAAATCTTCCTATTTTATATTTACAGACGAAAAAAAATCGGTTATATATAACACGCTTCCCAAGTCATGGAATGTACCAGATATCATGAAAAGCCTGAGTTTAAATGCCCGTCATGACTTTCACTCTTTTTGCAAAACAGGTCCCCAAGGATGGTCTGTCTATATTGTAATACCCAATGATATATACGCTCATGATTACAGAATGGTACTGCGTGATTTTGGAATTTGTACGCTCATCATTTCCATTATTGTCAGTTTTCTTGCCATATACTTTTGGAAGAGTGTTTATCATCCTCTGCAATTATTTGATAATCAGCTGAATCGGCTGCTTTCCGATGACGATTCCCTGGAAGAGATTCATTCTTCTATCCCGGAATACGATCATTTACTCCAGAAAATATTGGTCCTTCAGCAGCAGATCCAGCAAATGATCCCACAATTTGTTAATCAGGAAAAGCTTCATTCACGGATGCAGCTGGAAAAACTGCGCGCACAGATTAACCCTCATTTCTTAATGAATACGCTGAACACACTTCACTGGATGGCGCTGATGAAACATGAAACAGAGATTGACCGTATTACCCAGTCCCTCTCTCATCTGCTTAGCTATAATTTGGACAAACAAAGTTATTCCACAAATCTGGAAAGGGAGCTCATGGCATTAAAAGAATATGTTACTTTGCAAAAAGTCCGGTATGCATTTCAATTTGATATCAGCTTTTATCCAGAAAATACCACATTGAACTATCCATGCCCTAAATTTATCCTGCAGCCATTAATCGAGAATTCCCTCAGCCACGGCTATCAGGAAAACATGGATATCTATCTCACTGTACATGTTAATGATTCTATTGAAATTATAATCAGGGATACCGGTGCCGGTATCCAGGAAAACACTCTGTTAAAATTACAGCAGTTGACTCCCATACCGGAATCTCATCTTTCCGACAACATGCAGTTTGGAATTGGGCTTCAGTATGTGGTTCAGAGTTTGAACGATTTTTATGGCGGCAATTATAATTTTTCCATTACAAGCAGTTTAGGGAACGGAACCGAGATTACACTGAATTTTCCAAAATTAAAGGGAGGCGGATATCATGCTGAAAATATTAATTATTGACGACGATGCACTGACGCGCAAAGGTATACAGACACTGATGCCTTGGAATGCGCATAACATGGAAATTATAGGAGAAGCTTCAAATGGGAAAAATGCCCTGGAATTTCTGGCAGATCACGATGTGGACTTAGTGTTGGTTGATTTAGATATGCCTATCATGGATGGGATGACTTTCATAGAACAGGCAAAGTCCTTATATCCGAATCTAAACTATGTGGTACTCACCATTCACACTGAATTTGAATATATACAAAATGCGCTGCGTATGGGAGCAATTGATTATATCGCCAAAACCCAGTTTGACCAGGAAAATTTTGATCAAATACTGAACCGTATCAATTCCAGCATTTCAAAAAAGCTATCACAAAAACAAGTACTTAATCCTAAATGGAAAGAAAGCAAAATTCTTTATCCTTTTATTTATGTACTTATTACAATGGAGACCGAAAGCGATGAACACATCTACCAGTTCTGGGATATGAATGGGCTTTCTGGCCGCTCAGATATTTTTGAAATCATTTCCGGGGGATGGGTATTCACCGATGAACGCAGCACGTTCCTGTTTCCAGAGTGCTTTCCAAATACCACACTGCTGTGTATCTCAGATGTAAGCGACCTGACTTACTCACAGTTAGGCGCTCTTTTGAGGAACTATAAAAAGGAACAATTTTTCTACGACTATCAACCGTTGCTTTTGATTAATCACAAACGTGCTTTTGAACTCCAGGAAAGTACCTATATCACGGACGAAGCTTCCTTGGAAAGTTTAAAAAATAAATGGATTTCTTTGAATTGGGTATATAGAAATGAACTTTTTGATAAGATTAAATTCGATTTAAAAAACAGCAAGCTGACTTTCTCAAAATTATATCACCTTCTGCTGTCATTGGAAAATGTCTGGAATGCCTCTTACTCCCAGATGACCGGACAATCACTTGAACTTCCCACAACATTCTATTGCTGGGAAGAGGTAGAAGCCTGGCTGATATCCGTTTATGAGAAGACAAATATGATCAGTGCATCATCGAAATATTCTCAGGATATAACCAATCATATTCTTGCAGTAAAGCAGTATATAGATTCTCATTTTTCGGCCAACATTGTCACAAGTGAAATTGCCCGGAAAGCACATATGAGCTATGGATATTTCAGCCGCTGTTTTCATGATATCATAGGCATCTCCTTCAGTGATTACTGTATTCAGCTTCGGATTAATAAGGCAAAAGATTATCTTCTTTCCACTGACGAGCCAATACAAAAGATTTCATTTTGCGTTGGATATAATGATGAAAAATATTTCAGCAGACTGTTTAAGAAAATAACCGGTTACAGTCCCAGTGATTACAGAAAATTGCACACGGAAGATTAATTATAACAGCGCATCACTTCCATTAAAGGACTGGGCAATTGAAATCTTATTTATTTCCAGCAATTATGCTCCCTCCTTTACAGTTTTTTGCTATGGATTTCCAACTCATACTTATTCCCGTTTCGCAAGTCAATTTTCTGTTCTGAATACTGGTAAGAAAATACGCAGGAGATCGCAAGGGCTTTAAATGCACTATTCCCAGCCCGTGTTGAGTAAAAATTTTCCATAACCTTGGCCTGTATATTCTGGGCCAAGGGCAATACTTGCCTCCTGATAAATATCCGGCGTAATCTGCTCTACTCCGGCAAATCCAATAGCCTGGCCCGTCCTTTTTTCATATACAAAATACGTATCGTGATTTTTCTGATATTTAATGGTATTGCGAATACGTTCCCTGTCCGCTGCTTCACTGTCTGTCACTCGCCATTGCATATACCGTGCTGCTTCTGGCTTGGACCATACATTTTTGTTTTCAAACCACTTTTGAGTTCAGCCTGTTAAATTTTCTTATTTATTACGCTAATTATCCTCTGCAAACGGAATAAATACTGGATGCTCATAGACATACTTGTCCCTGTTTTCCATCGCCCTCCCTTCGCTTATGGGTTTCGCATCTTCCGCATCATATTCATATTCTGTGGAATAAAATCAAGGCTGGTCCGCATCCTTCATCCTATCCTATATGACTGCTTCCACCAAATTGCGTTTCGATTCTTTATAAGTAAAGTAAGAGTAACTGGAATTACCAGCGCCACTGGAGCCCTCATGAGCAAGCATTCCATTTTTACAGAAATAGTATCTGCTCCTGAAATCGTAATCCATCCGCATTTTATCATTATGCTTTACAATATATTCTCTTGCGGCCGCTATCAGTTTCTCATAAGAACCGCTGTCTTTTATCCGACATTCCCAATCACCATCCTTTCCTTCTTTAAATGCGGTAAAGCCGTTATAATAGTTAAACAGATACACGGTGCCGTGTTCATCTTCTGCTTCTATAATAAACTCTTTAGCAGCTTCGTCGTCAATTACGGACAGGCTTCCGCTCTTAGATGGTGCCAATATCTGCCTGGAACTGATAATCGTATCATCCGGACCCACATCAATGATATTGACACTCCCCTGTTCCCTGTATCTGGCGTCAGTAGCATGAAACCATTCATTTTGTTTGGTTACCTCCGGTAAATAGCTGTCCCAGAAATCATCTATATCCTCACCGTCAATAACAAACGTATAGGGTGCCACTAATTTTAAGTTCTTATCTGTAAGCTTTAGTTCCTCTGGCTGCGCCCTGCTCTCTGCCGGGGGGGGCATTCTGCGAGGTTTCCACAGGCTTTTCCGATGTACAGCCAGATAGTAAAATGGCTGCTGCCATAGCCGTCAATAATAAACCTGCGGTCTTATTTTTTGTATACACTCTTCTCTTCCTCCCTACCCGGCAACCGGAATATTAGTAAACACGCTTATTACAATGCCATCTTTTACAAGAGCTGTTATACTGATCCGCCCCCCTGTTATAATGGAATTTTCTTTAACCGCCTCCTCTGGTATCCTGCCAAACTGGTATAGATAAATTGCATCATAATCCTGTGCCTGAAACGGACTGCCCGGGTCTTCCAGGAAAAGAGAATCTCTGGGATAATCCTCCTTACTGCAGGCGGTAAATGGAAGCGAGGTAATGACCATACTTGATACTCTTTTGAAGCAGTTCATCGCTGGAAAAGTAGTCTGGATATTGGTCCTGGATAAAACCGCACGCCTCGCTCCAGCGCCCATCCGCTCCCTCATCTCCAAGCGCTTCCAAAATAAAATGCCTATCCTGTTCCGCCTCGTCCTCTGCCTGCTTTTTCAGGTTATTTATAATCTCTTTTTTCTCCGTCCTGGTACTGCCGGCTTGGTCTTCAGCCTGAGGTTCGGAGCTGCCGGTTGTAACTTTTCCGGACTCAGCTGATGGTTCTTCCTTTGACGGTTCGGTGCTCTCTGACAAAGGGACCATTATGGAAGCTGGTTCTGTTTCAACCTTTGCATATTGTGAGCACCCCACTCCTAAGCTGCATACTATAAATAAGCTAACTATTGTAATAATTTTCTTCATACAGACTCTCCTCACATCGCATTTACCGTTTACCAACAATCGTATACAAAACGGTATTTCTTACTGTATTTTATTTTCTGGTAAGTGTTCCTTCATATACAATATGTAGATAAAAACCTTCTTTCATTTCCCCCTTCTTTAATGTTAAATTTCCAGCATATTCTCCCTCAAGTTTTTCATTGTACTCAGAATAATAAATATCCATAGGTATGGTACTTCCATCAAAAGAATAAACACTTATAATTTGCTTTTCGTATGAATCATCCAGCATATTATTTGCATAAGACGTAAAAGATAATGTTAAAAATATAGTCACTAAACTGAACATACAAATAAATTTTTTCATGTTTTTTCTCATGGCCTCCTCCTTGTAAAGCAGCATTTTTATCGTCCCTATCAATTTCTTTCTATACCTGTATCATTAAATGAATCCTCTTTTTCCGCCTCTCCGCTTGTGACGTCAATCTTCGGCCTGTTCTCTTCCCATGTAGGATTTCCCTCCTTCGCATCAAATCCCAATGGCAGATACTTTTGAGGAATCACTTTTTCATAATCAATATCTGTAAAATGATTACAAAAGGTCAATTCTACATAGACGATTTCCTGCTGCGCTTCATCTGCCAGTGCATAGATATATCCGTAATAGCTGGCATTCACAGCTAGAAGCGGGTAGGGAAAATCCGTTGCGCCATAAATCAAATAATCCGTTGGCCGCGGAATCTGTTTCAACCGCTCTGTCTCTGCTTTATAGTCATTTACATCGCAGCGATACACCAGATAACTGAGATAGCATGGGTCCCAGGGATTATAATACTCATAATAAAAATCTTCTACTTCTGCCGATTCCGGCAATTTTTCCGGAAATATGTTGTTAATTACCAGATATGACTCACTTGTTTTCTTCAGCTTGGAAGTATTACTGGTTCGGTGAATTCCCTGTGCGCCAAAATATGTCTCATAATCCTCTATATCTGTAACTATATTTTTCTCTACCCAATGGGTGATAATACAAACCACCGGGGTTACGATAATTCCTACCAGTAAAATAACAATCAGAACGATCCTCAGCTTCACTTTTGTTCTTTTATCCATTATACGCTCCCAGCCTCTGCCTGCCCAGAGCCATGATTACTCCGCTACTGGCCGGCGCAGCGTTCTTCTCCCATCCCACTTTTTATTTCTTTGCTTCTGCATTAGGAATAACAATAAGAGTACCCGGACATATCATATCCGCATTTTTGATCCTGTCCTGATTTCTTTCCAGAATATAAATCCAGTCATCACTGTCTGCATAATAGTGCCCGGCAATTTTTTGCAGGCTGTCGCCTTTCCTGATGGTATATGCCTCAAGGTCTGTCGGAGTAAGAAAATAGCAATCCGGCTTACTTTTATACAAATTGGTGACATAGCTCACCCTTGACGTATAGGTATATGTGCTTCCATCCTTTAAGGAGCGGACCGTGACAAGTGGGTACACCTCCAGGGTTGTTCCGCCATGGCTTTTCCAATCATAATCCTTTGGGAAATCCGGTATAATTGGAGGTTCTTCCGGTTCATTGCTGATGTAAGTGCATTGTTTTCCAGAACCGGATGCCGTACTTAACGGTACTGCCCTGTAATACGGCGTAATTTTCCCTCCCTCTATGACAGTCACATCCGCGTCGTCCGAAGTGAAATCCTTAATATGATATTCATAAGATATCTCGTAACCGTCTGCCATATCCATGAGGATCTGTCCGCCTGCAAGGTTCCGATACCTGCTCATATCATGGGTATTATCTATGAATCCTTTCCCGTCAGGCGACAGCAGAATTTCCCTGTAATGGAACTCATAATTAAATGTATCCGCAGCCGGGTTTTTCAGAGGCGGATGTAGGGAGCGTGTCTGCACAGCGTGGTTATCCTCACAGACCCTGGCAAATTCCTGTTCGTTCAGTCCGCTGCTTTCTGCGTAAGATGAAAAAGGAACTGCTGACAGAAGCGCAATAAAAAGGGAACACATTAATAGTTGGATTTTAATATGGTGTTTCATAGACTTTTTCTCCTATCCTGCCTTTGAGACAAAGATTTTACATCATTCGATACCATAAAACTGTATTTTCCACCCCTCCGATTTCTTAATCAGCTCTATTGTAAGCGATTGCACTGTATCGTCAGAGGCAGATTGTTTATACTGCATTGCAATCACACAAATATCATCCACATTTTTATTTCCAATATCAGAAATACCATTAATCGCTATGACTGAAATATCCGCTGATTTTTCGGGATTAGAATATACTTCTATATCCCAGTCATACGGATCTGTAAGATATTTTTTAATCTCCTCCACATCCCCGCTAAAATAGGCCGCTGAAAATGTTTCAACAATATCCTGAATCTCCTTAGCGTCTTCGGATAAAGCAGGATCTGTTATTTCGGTATCTGCGGTCTCTGTACGTTCCATGCCCTGCAATAATTCATCCGTCTGGCTTTCCTCTTCTGTTGTGTTTTCAATCGCATACTGACTGCTTGTTTCCACTGTTTCTAATACTGTTGACGAACTCTCTCCGATGTTTTTCTTATTGGCACAGCCTGCCAAAGAGATTAGGGTTATAAATAATAATAATGTATTCATTTGAATATTCTTCATAAACATACTCCTTCCTTCTGTCTATAACTATAACGTATATCTGCCATATAATATCTTGTTCATCTGGCAGATATCCCCTTGATTAAAAACTATTTTACTGTATAAGTTGCATATAAAGCCGCACCATCTATCTTATTAAAAATCACTGCATAATAGTCATTACCTCCGACAGAGATATCTGTTACAAATTTTCCATCGTTCTGAACCGCATCAATGGTTGCTGCATACATTCCATCTGCCGTATAAATTTTCACGCAATGACTACCATCTGCTGACGTACTAAAACCTCCTTCCACATAATATGTATTGGGGAACAGAAAATCACGAATCCCATTCCAATTTTGAGAATAAGGCAATTCCGTCTTTTTTATTTCGGGTAATGTAGTCTTTTCCGCCCAAACCATATCCTGATCCATAATCCATTTCGCTTTATCTTCCAAATAAAGGATTCCAAGCTGGGAAGTAATATTTAACTTAGTGACTTCATAAATCAAATCCTTTATCTGCTCTTCAGACCTTTTGTTACCATTTTCATCTAATGACGGGCAGTCATCGTATACGAATCCTTTTCCCGGATATATAGGTACATTTATATTTTCATACTCTGAATGAAATGCCGCCGCTTCTTCTGGCGTTAGTTTCCTTGCTTCACCATTTGCTACAGTTTTTGTTCCCTGTGCCGCAAAAACCGATACTGATTTTGCAATTGTTAATATGAGAACTAAAATCAGTCCGCCTTTTTTCTAAAACTTTTCATTTTTTATCCCTTTCTTCCAAAAAATTTATACTTTCTGCAACTTTTAATATCTCATCTTTACCAAGATACGTGGTTATAATAAAAAAGCCTTTATCATTGTTCCAGATTAGTACATTCTCAAACCGTTCATCAGTGGCTGAAAAATATTGTCCCAGCGAACCATTTATCGTAATATCAGTAATAATATGATTTTCATTATCTACGTTTACACTTACGCTTTTATAGTTTTCCAGAGAAAGTCTTTCTCCGTTTTCATTTTCATATGCAATGTGGTACATACTAGCAGAATTAGATTCCTCTACTTTATAAAACCCCTCCGGGACATACCCTATATTAAACGGTTCCAGTTCTTCATCAGGTGCGTTATAGTCAATTTCGATATATCGGCTGGTAAACCGCACCAGAATATCATAACAGGCTGCTCTTACTTCATTGAATTGAAGCAGGGCAATGAAACTGACTCCTACGGTTATAAAGATCACAGCGACGATTTTTTTCGTAATTCTCTGAACTTTGCTAAACCATTGCCTGCGCCAGAAACGCTTAATCATCTTCCGGATTTTATAATCACAGGCATCCGATATCTGGAGATTGTCTATTTCCTCCTGAGGCGGATAAGGTTCTATTTCATTCATGCTGTTTTGTATAACAGCTGCTTTTAGCAGAACTTCAAACCACTCATCATTCAATCCGTTCTTCATGATTACGAACCTCCCTTATTGTGCCGCAATATTTTGTCCCAATATAATCTCATTTTGATGGTTTACTTATTTCTGCTCAACAGGTTACTTATTTTATATTTTCGGCTATTTTTAATATCTCATCTTTATCAAGATACGTGGCTATAATAAAAAAGCCTTTATCATTGTACCATATTAGCATGTTTTGGGACTTTTCATCTGTGGCTGAGAAATACTGTCCGGGCGAGCCATTTATCGTAACATCCGTAATAGCATGATGTTCGTTATCCAAATTTGAACCTCCGCTTTTATAGTTATGCAGAGAAATTTTTTCTCCATTTTCATTTTCATATCTAATGGAATGCATACCGGCGTAATTAGAATCCTCTATTTTATAAAATCCCTCTGGAACATATCCTATATTAATTGGCTCAAGTTCTTCGTCAGGAGCGTTATAATCAAATTGAATGTATTTACTGGTAATCTGCACCAGAATATTATAACAGGCGGCCCTTACCTCCTTAAATTGAAGCAAAGCAATAAAACTAATCCCTATAGTCATGAAAATTATAGCAACGGTTTTTTTCATAATTCTCCGGGCTTTGCTGAACCTTTGCCTGCGGCAGAAGCGCTTAATCATCTTCCGGATTTTATGATCACAGGCATCCGATATCTGGAGCTTGTGCATTTCCTCCTGAGGCGGATACTGCTCTATTTCATTCAAGCTGTTTTGTATAACAGCCGCTTTTAACAGGACTTCAAACCACGTATCATTCCATTCACTTTTCATGGTTATGAACCTCCCTTCTTATTGCGCAGCAATATCTTGGCCCGATATAATCTCATTTGAACGGTTTTCTTTTTTATATGCAGAAAATCGGCTATCTCATCATCACTAAGCTCTACTATATATTTTAATTCAAGAACCTCTTTATAATGTTCTTCCAGTTTATTGATTTCCTCCACCAGATAATCAAAGTATTCCCTATTTATGATATCTTCCAGAATATCGTTCTGTTCGGTCTCCACAGTTTCAATATCCTCAAAGGAATCTTCCTCGATTCTGCTTTTTCTGCGCAGGTAACTCCGGCAATAATTACGGGCTATGGTAATGACATAATTCCTGCTTCTCTGCTCATCAGACATATCTATTTTCTGCAGATTTTTACCGATGATGATGTAAATATCCTGCAATAAATCCTCTGCCTGAAATTTATCTTTTTCATAGATTGATATTGTGTACAGGACTATCTTCCTGTATTTTTCGTACAGAATTGTAAATTTATCACACTCCTCTTTCGTATCAAATACAAACAATATCATCCTCAGTCTCCTCCCGGTTATCAATGCTTTGCCTCTGGCAATCATTCTTATATCGGTATATCACAGTTTTCACTTCCTTACTGAATCTGTCTCCAGTCCAATGCTGTTGTAAGTGCGGTTTCGTAGCTTTGAATTTTAGTATTGTATTCTTCCTCTGTAATTTCAGTTCCATTTTGAGAATAGGTAAACATGGCAGTATCTCCCTCCTGGGAACCTGCTGAGGCAAAGGAATCCACCAATTTGTGACTTACCCCATCGGCATCTATCCTGTAAAAATCAACTCCAGATTCTCCCGCGCTGCCGCTATAACACACTTTTATAATTCCATTTGCATAAAGTGAAACATTCGTTCTGTACCCAAAGTCCATTTCCGGAAAAATATGAACCACATTGCTTCCATCAAAGGTATACAGGTCATAATTCCTGAGGGGAAGGCCGGAACCTGATGCGCTGTCTTCACCGCCCGCAATAATCAGTTCCTCTATCCCATTTCCGTCTATGTCATAAAATGCATAGTATACATCCTGCTTGTAGTTACGGATTTCAGCACCAATGTCCTCTCCAAAACTACTGTCATAGGCTTCCAAGTCCCCATGATCCAGAAGGTCTGTGTAAAAATCATTCTGAACCATATCCTTATATTCTGCCAGAACATGATTATAAACATCTGTATCACCAGATGATGTCTCCTGATTATCTGTCACATCATTCTTATTTTCTGAATCCATAATTTGAATTTCTTCCTTGGTTGAGTCATATCCGGCCTGTGCTTGTTCAGTACCAGGCCCGCATCCTGCAATTAAAAGTGTTACTGATAATGCCACTGCTGCTATCACATATGTTTTACTTATTTTTCTGTTTTTCATAATGCTCCTTAATCGAATTTGACTTTCTCTTTCTTCATCTGTGGGGCCTGTTTTAAAGCAGGACCGCGTTACTGTGGAAATGACACAGTAAGAACTTTCGTATCAAATACAAGCAATATTTTCTTCAGTCCCCTTCCGGTTATAAATGCTTTTCCTTCAGCAATCGTTTTCATGTCGATGTATCATAGAGGCCATAATATACTTAAACGGGCCTCTATAAATACATTAACGCATTTTTTTCGCATTGTACTACAAGTTTAATTTGATTTACACATTTTTTTACAAGCTGAATGTATATATCACAGGTTTTCTCCATAGAAAATATTGTACTCATGCCCAGCAACCATATTGTCACCCTCCTCATAAAAACAGCCCACAGATATCTTTAGACATATCCATGGGCTAATGTGAGGCTTATGCTACAAATTTTTAGTTTCAGTTTGTTTTTTATTTCGGCACTCATCATCTGTCTGGATGATCCTTGTAACTGGCGATATGCTTTCTGCTGAGCATATTAGGAATCAAAAAAATAAGTTGACTGTTCTGTTATAAACAGCATATCTCAATTGCCGGATACCTATTGTTTATCGTTACTCATCGTAAAGCATTTTACTTTTTTGAAAATTCCTGTAACTCCATATTTACAAATCGTGAAATCATTTCCCGATATAATGCTTCTACCATGTCTGCATCCGCACCATATTCTTCTGCTTTCTTCCGGACTTTGGCAATGACTGCTTCCACACGATCAGGGGCTTTGACACCGGCCTCATTCTTCTTAAATTTAGAAGCCTGAATCACATAATTCCCCCTCTCTGCTATCAGTTTTATGATCTCGTTATCGATTCGGTCAATATTGGAACGTACTTCTTCTAAACTGCTGCACTGCATAATCGTATCTCCTTTTGCCATATCCATTATAAAGTTATCTTTATTTCTGCAGAACTATTTCTTTCCACCTCTCATCATCCTTCAAAAATCCATAGCTTTCTTCATCCCGAAAACATTTTAATAAATTGTTCTTCAGTTCAGCCAGGAACTCCTCCCTCATTTCCTTAAATTCCATATGCCCGTAAAGAGGGGACCTATAAAAGCTGCCTATCTGCCCTATGCTGGAAAGCATTTCTTTCATTGTAGCAATGACTGTATCTGCATCCTGTTCCACTGTTGCAATATCAAGCCGGGAAGACACCTCACAATATTTTCCCATTTCAAAGCATCTCGCCAGCTCCTCCTGCTTCCTTACCAGCATATGCGCCCGGTCCATCTCGCCCTGATCCATTGCCAGCATATACATTCCATGAAGCGCCCCACTTGCCAGCTGATAATGTGAGTAAAGAAGCTCCTCATAGGCTTTATATGCCTCGGAGATACAGTTAGTCCTGCCGTAAATTTGTGCCTGTTTCATTTTCTTTATCGGATCCTGCACAGAAAAATATTTTAGATATTCCTCTGCCTTATCATATCTCTTTTTTCGCAGATAAAAGCTAAATAATGCATCGGCCGCACGGCTGCGGATTGTCTCGTCATCGCTTTCTAACCCCCGGGCATACAGGGAACAGATATAATCATCATATTGATTTGCGTCAGGCAGTTCCTGCACCATACGTTGTGCATCCAGAATTACTGCCAGCTGCAAAATCAGCTGTTCACAATTCGGATACTGTTCCAGTTTCTTCTTTACCCACAGAAACGCCTCTTCATAAGGCTTTTCCTTCAGCATGGAATCCGCTTCATAAACAAGTGCTTTTATTTCCTCTGCTGTCAGTTCCTCACGGAATGACAATAAAATATCCGTCGTAATGCCTAAAAGCCTGGCAATGGGCGCCAACAGCGTGATATCCGGCATAGAAGCTCCATTCTCCCACTTATTTACCGCCGGCGCCGTAACTCCAAGCCTGCCCCCCATCTCTTCCTGTGTCATGTTTTTATTTTTACGATATTTACGGATTACCTGTCCTAACTGCATATCAATGCCTCCTTATTTTTTGCATTGGCCTTTGCTGATTTTATGATAGCAGACAGCTACCATCTTCACAACTGAACAGGCGTTAAGTATCTTTCAAAAATATTAACTATCGCTCATATTCAAGATAGGCCGCCTCTTTTCAATTAGGCAAAGATAATCCGACCGTATGTATTTCAATTTGCTACTCTGCATTCTTAAAATATGTCGAATAACCATTATTTACAATTGTTCCATTTTGGGAGACTTGCCCCGCAATAAGAAACATATTCAAAATATCAACACATGAACCGCCGGCATTTATAATACAAAGGATAATAATAAACCAATTTGAGATTCCTAAAATTAATAAAACCGCAGGAAGTATGAAAGATAGCAGCAACAGCGGCATGATCGATATAAGCATAAATCTCTTTTTTGTCATTATTTCTTCCGTATACACAAAGCCGAATCCACCGTTAAATCCCCAATAGGTACATGGTGAATGAAATACACCGGGAACAAATAGGGCATGTATCAGCTCATGTATAAGCAGGAATAGAATGACAGCCAAAATATATCCCAGGCTTTTTATGCTAATTTGAAATTCGACTATAAAACCGTCCGAATTGATAAAACTTTTAAATACAGGTGAGAGTAAAAAAAGCCATATTCCATTGACCGTCATCAATATGATAGAAATTGGAAGCGAATACAAAATTGCTATACCCAAATTGGAGGGTTCCTTTAATCTATTCCAGCCAGATGATAGTAATTCTTTTGTTCTCTTTTTATTCTCGCCAGGTATTTTTTTCATAAATTGCATGTTTAAGTAATCTCCTCAGTCTCCTATTTGTGTTCCGTTCAACCTACCTGCAGGCGAAAAGCTGCTTTACGGGAAATAGTGGTTTACCATGCTCCTGGCCTGATTTAACCATTCTTCCCGCTCAGTGCAGCTGCTGTAAGCAACCACTCGAAACATGATTCGATCAAACACCGATACGCCGCAAAAATCAAAGATACAGTCCTTCCAAAGGCGGTTTAGCGGGTCACCAAATGTTTCAACTTCTCGCCTCTCGGGGGTATTTGAAGTATTGAATACAAGCCCTGCCTTTGCATTCAAAAGCCCAATAGGAAGTCCGCCGCCATTATCACCTTTCGGAAAAGTATAAGCAATGTTTTCCCGTAATACCCGGTCAACCCAGCCTTTTAATATTGCCGGCGGCTGTCCCCACCAGTTTGGGTGAACAATAATAATCCCGTCTGCTTCCCGGATTTCCTGTTGATGGAGCGCAACCAGACTATCTTTAGTTTGGTCGCTCACCAATTCTTCTTTGGGAATAACAGGATTAAAATTCTCCTGGTATAAATCATGAAACATAACCTGATGGCCGTTTTCCCTTAATGCTTCAACAACCGTTTTTGCAATAGCAGCATTAAAGCTGCCTTCATATGGATGTCCTAAAATAACCGATACTTTCATTGATACCTCCTTGTCAACTTTCCATTTATTCTGAATTCTACCCGTTATCTGCACCACCAATCCACATCCATAGAACCAACTCCTTTCAAAAAACAAAAAGCCCCTGTCCCCAAAGGAACAGAAGCCATAAACTCTGCAATGCCACCTACTCGGTTTTTCACATACAAACATATGCTCTCATCATAACGGTTAGAGTTTCCGTCAGCGCCTACTTGAAATTCGGGCTGCACTCATAAGCCCATTCACCGCAGCTTGAAATGCCTTCTTCCACCAATGAAGGCTCTCTGTGATTTCTCCGCCATGGTTACTCCGCTTACTCAACGGTTTTTCATGTAAAATTGAACTTATTGTACTCCTCTGCAGAAACACTGTCAATAAGGCATTTGTAAAAACTAAAATTCATAAGCCGCTCATAGACAATTCATAACCTCTTCATAGCTCAGCCCTGAGATTTCACAGCTTTCTGATTATGCCTGGAATTTCCCGCATAGTCAAATCTTGGACCGCACAGTCTAAATTCAAAGGTTTCCCGGTCAACCGCGCCAACTACCTGGTCACTGTCATACAGCTCCATCAGGAACGCTGCCATCTGCCAGCTGGTGTGGTAGGTTCCAAAGAGCCTGTCATAATCATACTCACCGGCATTGTTTGCCACTCTTCCAAATTCTGTTTTTGTGGCTGCCGGCGCCAGAACCTTGGCCCGCATCTTCGCCCCAACTTCCTCTAATTCCCTTGCCAGGCCTTCCGTGAATGTACTGACATAAAATTTTGCCGCACAATAAGTAACGGCAGTAGGTACGATTGTGTATCCGCCACAAGAGGATATATTAATAAGCTGCGTCCCCTCTGTGTCCTTATAATCCCGCACAAACAAGGAAGATAAAATCGTAAGCGCTTCCACGTTTAAGTGGAGCATACTTTCAATCTTTCTCAAATCCTGATGCGCCACGCTGTCATAGTTCCCAAAACCTGCATTATTAATCCATGTATCCAGCGGATACTCCTTCAGGCTTTCATAGAACTGATACACATTTTCCATAACGGATAGATCCGTGGCTCTGACCACCACATCCAGCGCAGGATTGTTCGATAAAATGTCTTTCTTCAGGGCTTCAAGATTATCCTGGCGGCGTGCTGCCACAACCAGGTTCCTTCCACGGGCGGCAAATGCCTTGGCTGTCTCATCACCGATGCCGGAACTGGCACCGGTGATTACCGTATATGCTCCTTTTTTCTGTACCATTTGAAAATCCTCCTTTATCTTGATATAATCGACTATACAATGTAGAGTAAACTCTATGTCAAGAAATTTTACCTGGAGGTGAATTTACCTTGGAATATTCAATCGGTGAATTTTCCAGGCTCACGGGCCTGGGAATCCATACCCTGCGCTATTATGAACAGGAAGGCCTTATTGCCCCGGAACGTAATTCCGGCAACCGCCGCCGGTATTCAGACCGGGACATTGCATGGATCAGCTTTATTAAACGCCTCAAGGATACCGGAATGCCCATTAAAGAGATTAAACGGTACGCACAGCTGCGGGCCGAGGGGAATCCGACGCTTCAGGCACGGCTGGAAATGCTGGTGCAGCACCGGCAGGCATTAAATGAACAGATTATGCAGCTCCAGGAGCACCGGGACCGGCTGGATGAAAAAATTGATTTTTACAGGAACGAAATCGGGAAGTAAAAGCACCATGCAACCAATAGTTTCCTGATAGTTGGTAGAAAGTAGCCACCCAGGCAGATATCATTTGCTTAAATACATTTCAAGGAGGCATATAACATGGACACACTGGGAAAACGCATCGCATACTACAGAAAACTACAGGGACTTTCACAAGAAAAGGTGGCCGAGCATATTGGTATCAGCCGGCAGGCAGTTACTAAGTGGGAGAACGATAATTCCAGGCCAAATACAGATAATCTGCTGCAATTATCCGCGCTGTTTGAAATTCCATTAAATGAACTGGTTTCTTCTTACTCGGAAGACCATTCACCAGAGGAGAAAGCAACGCGGATAGATGAAAATGGTTTGTTAAGAAACCGTATGCGAATCATTATCCCCATTTTCCTATTTACGTGTGGGATGAATTTACTGGGAATCAGCTTTCATACTTACAATGCAGATGGAGCTATAAACCGGGCGTTTTGGCTTTTTTCGATGCTGTCGGTTTTTATCCCTGCCTGTTTCATGGGTACTAATATCCTGCTTGACAAAGAACTTGACAGAGTAAAAACTGCAAGAGTGGAATTACTCTATGTCATTTTTCAGGCAGGGATTCTTATTTTAGGAGAAGTGTTGATTGGAAATATTATCAGTTTGGCGCTGTCTGCTCTGGTATACTGGGGTTATGTTGTGAAAATCAACAGGAGCAAATTAAACAGGCCGCTTTATATTGACAAATCAAAAAAACAAGCCAAACGTGATAGTTCTTCTCCTGATTTCCATTAGATATGCTCTGCGAATACCGTAAAATAGAAAGAGCTGCCAAAGTTTCTCCTGGCAGCTCTTTCGTTATACTCATATGGAATATCATTTATCTATAATTGCTCATAGGATACCGTACTGGAAAGCGGCTTGCGGAGCCTTCCATGGCGATCCGGCGACAATGCAGGTTCTTTCTCTGTATCTGCATAGCCAATCGCCAGGATATTGACCGGTTCCAGCCCCTCCGGAATTGCCAACTCCTCTTTCAGTACATCCGGCTTAAAATAGCAGATCCAAACGGAACCCAGACCCAGATCTGTGGCCTCCATCATCATATGGTCCGTAATGATACTGGCATCAATATCCGTCAGCTTTTTGCCGTCAAAAGGCCTTGTCCAGGTTACATTCCTGTCACTGCAGATGATGATTACCAGCGGCGCCCCATAAGTATTTGCTGCTTTTCCGACCTTATTCATTCCCTCATCACTCTCTACAACAATCAAATGCTGAGGCTGGTTATTTGCTCCCGTAGGCGCCACATGGGCGGCCTCCAGAATCGCTTCCAGTTTCTCTTTCTCCACCTTTTTTTCGGTATAAGCCCGAACGCTGTACCTCTTTTTTGCCAAATCCAAAAAGCTCATGATAATCCTTCCTTTCCTGTGTCAATTTTATTTTTAACCGAATACCGGAGGTAATTGCCTTATCCGTTATTCCATGCTATAATTCTAACATTGATTTTCAAAAAAGGAAGAACGCACTTTTTCCATATATACTATATAAAAAGATAGCGTGAGGAGGAACTTATGAAAAGCTGTCCCAGCAGTTATAACTGTCCGGTAGAAGCCACGCTGGACCTAATCGGCGGGAAATATAAAGCCCTTATCCTGTGGCACCTGATCGACAATATATTAAGGTTTAATGAAATCAGTAAGTTAATCCCCCAGGCGACACCTAAAATGCTGACGCAGCAGTTAAGGGAACTGGAAGCAGACCAGTTAATCACCCGCACAGTCTACCCAGTTGTGCCACCCAAGGTAGAATATTCTTTAAGCAGCTTTGGAAAAAGCATTATTCCGGTTCTGGATTCAATGTGCAATTGGGGAGCCGCTTACCTGGATGGACTGGATGTAAAACCGCCTTGTTCAAAATAACTGGTATCATTTACATGATCCACATGAAAGATACCTTCCTGTCAGATAATTGTCGTAATACTGGCGTTCCTTATTTTTTCCACTTCGGACAAATGGCTGTTGTCGAACAGGTAAATCATGGTTTTAACCGCAAATGCATGTGAGACAATCAGGACATTGTCGCCTTTCTCCAGCGCAGAATTCCCGATACCCTCCAATGCAGACTTTAAGCGTGTTCAGATTTGGTTCAAATGGTGATATGTGGCGGCAAAACTCTTGCTATTGCCACCTGTTTTGCTATTTCTTTTCTTGATTTTTTCTTGATTTTTTTCTATGACTTAAATAAGCTAATGTTCTCAACACTCCAAAACCTACTATGGCAATTCCTACAAAAAATATAAGTGCGCTATGAACCGCCTGAGGCATTGTTGCGCCCAGTCTAATATAACAAATTGCCAATACAATAGCGAATGCTCCCGCGCATATTACAGCTATCAACATATCTATAAAGGGAGTGCTTTTGAATCTGGAGCCGGTCTCCCAAACCCCATTATAGGTCATTACACCAATATACGCCACCCCGCCAACAAGTAAAACGACGGTTTCTCCCACAACAACCGATAAATTTGCCGCAATAAGCAACTGAATCACTATCACCACCGTACAAACAACAAAAGTCAAACCAAATGCAACATTTCCAGCCTTTGTCACCTTTTCTTTTTCCAGCTTGTTGTAATCAGCTACTTTCGATAACGTTTCTTTCAATTCTTTATCCATAATCTCGCTTTTCCTTTCTCCATCTAAAATTTCTTTTACTTCTACATCATAAAACTCTGCCATTTGAATTAGGACACTTAAATCTGGCATATTCATTCCTGTTTCCCACCGGGAGACTGTTCTTCCCGATACAAGAAGACTTTCCGCAAGCTGTTCTTGCGTCAATCCCTTTTCCTTGCGAAGTACCTTTAGAAATTCTCCTATCTTTTTCGTATCCATACTTTCACCTCACTTTCACTTACACATTATCATTAGTGCCAATAGCAAAACACGACACAAAACGAGAAATGCCTTATTTTCACTATTAGACACGATTGTCTAGCTGAATTTTCTTATTTTGCAAAACGATTTTACCAGATACTCACTTGATGACGGAATCTTCGAATTTAAGCATTCTTTTTGAAAAGATGAGGATAAAAATATCCTGCGTATAACGCCGCTTATGCACATATGCGGATAAGCGGCGGAACGCAGCATCCGACCATTTAATCGTCAGAAACAACTGGTTCCAGATCAATACGGTCAGCGGAGCCAAAGCCAGCGCAATCGCATACAGCATTGCTGAAACCGCGAAAGCAAACAAATTGAAGCCGTATTGGTATTTTCACTATCTGCTGGAAGAGCTGCCAAAGCATGGGGAACTGGGATCTTTCTTATATCGAGCAATTGTTTCCATGGTCGGAAACATTGCCGGAGTGCTACCAGAAAAAGATATCCAAAAACTGATCCGTTTTGTTTCTATCTGCCGTCCACAAAAGACGGCATTATTTTTAGCCAGATACTGGCTATGGGGCATTTACATTACATCTTCTATCACAGCCAAAAAGACCTACACCACATAAATAGTACCCCATATATGATATTCATAGGCTACTATCATATATGGAGTACTATATATATTCAAATATTATTATGACATAAAAAATAGGATTTTATTTTAGAGATAATCTAAAATATTATTGTCAAAATAATTACAGGTTACATCTAAGGACCATGTACCAGAACCCGCATGGTTTAAGTCTATATGAGAATTTGCTCCCAATACGCCTGTAGCAATGTCGGACACGTATGTAGTATATCCGGTGCTGTAGGAGAAAGTATTGCTGCTTGGGAACTTGGCAGTAATTTGATTCTGGTGGTTAACATCTTGGCATGTATATGAAACACGCCGATTTGACATTGTTACAGCATTATCTGATTTTTCCCATTTTCCATTCACTTTGGTTAATTTATAGCCTTTCAAACCGTTAGAAAGTGTCGTTGACGCATATGTAATCGTAATATATCCATGAACACTTATAGAGTCATCCCATTCATCATTACTCTGGCCACCTCTAGTACTAGGAGTAACTCGCTGCATATTTTTGCTATCTAACGAATAGCTATACGTTTTTGCTATATCACCATTACTACTTCTAAGCTGCATCTGAGGTTCTTCAACCGCCATAACATTGTATTTAATGCCATTTGGGCTGGTCAACGTAATAATACATGTCTCATGTGGTACATCAGACGATAAAGTACTGTTTTCGTTTGCAAAGCTGTAAATGGTATTACTTGCCACAAAAACTAAAGTTAATAATAAAGTTACTATCTTTTTAATTTTCCTCATAATTTCCTCCTAAAATTCTGGTTTTTGTTTTCTTATGTCATAACATATTTAAAATCTTAATTAATCATTGGTATTCATCCTTTGCATATTTTTTTATCTGTTCATCTATTAAAAACTTAGCTTTTGATGCATCACTTTTTGAAGTATAAATATAATACATTATTTCACAAGATGTATTTTCTCCAAACTGCCCTAATATTCTGCCAGTTCTCCTATTTGTTGAGCCCATATTGTTATTTTTTATTTCATATTTTATATTTCCACTTTTTAATGCCTGTTGAGCATAATGAAATAAATCCACTCTATTTGTCATGTATACTTCCTGTCTATTTAACCAAAACATATTTTAACCTCGATTCATATATAAATAATTATTGAACTTTATACTTTAAAACAAACGACTATTTTTTGTAGTCAACTAAATTGTATCACTATGTCTTAACTTTGTCAATGTAATTTGTCCTTGAGTTTCCGTAGTTTAATCCACATATAAATTTTTAAAGTAAACGCAACCCCTATATACGCTGCCAGTTGCATTTACTTTAAAAATATAAAAGGTTGCATTTAGTATGACAAATTTTGTATCATCCTCCTGTCGTGTCTGGGATTACGATTGGAGGTTATCATCATGAAGAAAACTCATTTATCATTAGAAGACAGGTTCACAATCTCACAGATGCTTTCACAACAGTCCTCCTTTAAACAGATTGCCGATGCCCTAAACAAAAACTGCTCCTCCATCTCCCGTGAGATCAGAAATCATTTGCAGTTAGACGCTCCGGCGGATACGGACGCTCCTATAATGCCTGCCTTGCAGACTTTAAGCGTGTTCCTATGCACTCAAAGCTTTCCAACCAGCCGGACTCATCTGCCCATACAAGGATATCAGGAATTTCTTGCAGACGCTGATTCAACTCTTTCATTCCGATTTCCGTCTCCAGCTCCTGGCGAATCTTCTGAGTAAAATCCCTATTTGAAATTCCTTCCAGGCTGCCAAAGCACCACTCACGCAGCCGTTTATCCTGTTTTAGCTTTACCGGATGCTGATGCCGGCCAGAATAATTCGTGCCGTCTCCACCGCCCGTCCACTGTTCGGATATATCCGCCATTGGGATTTTCCTGTTTTAACTTTCGCCGGATCTGGCTGATGATGTTGGTTACTGCTGTTACACAATGTTCACCTGCTTCTTTCCTGACGAACTCATAAATCTGTTCTTTAGAGAATACCCACCCCTGATGTCCGGCCAGGAAGCAAAGAGTAAAAAATTCATATCTGCTTAGTGAAATCTGCACGCCGTCCGGATGCACAGTCTATTCTCTCATCCGGATTTGCCGGCCAGCAAAAGATAATTCCTTCTGGTTCTTCAAGGAGGCAAGTATATCTGCCATTTTATCAGACCGCCTTTCCCAACAGATTTTTCTATCTATACAAAAAAAGCGGGGAATATCACTATACGATACTCTTCCGCTTCCTCGCAGACCAACTCACCCTAGATCTTAAAAAAAAAAATTCAAGAAACTTTCACATTATTTTCAATACTTTTTCACTTTAATCAGTTATATTATCCTCAAAAGAACCTTACGATTCCCATAGCCGCAAAATAGACTACACCTAAATGAAAGGAGCTTTCCATGGATAAAAAAAGAGTTTCCATACCCGTCTTGTTATTCTCCATAATCTGCACAGCCCTATGTACTGTAATTGCATCACAATGGTATTTTATAAAACAGGACGGGGATAAATACAGGACCCAGCTGGCAGGAGAGGTTGTCTCCAATGATGGCCGCCAATTAACTATTAAAGGCCAGGTAACCAATCCAAAAGGCCAGAATGGTACATATGTGGTTAAATATCATACTGGATTAACTGTATATGATTCAGCCAGAAATGAAATAAACTTTTCTGATTTACAACCAGGCAGCCCGATATCTGTTTACTATCACTGGAACATTCCTAAATATGTATCGCCCCGTACGGAATTTGATGAATTATTTGCCCTGGAAGAAAGCCAGCAAATACCTGATGTATCAGCAATTGCCCTTCTTGGGGATGACGAATCAGCAAAATCAATCGACTTTTTTAATACCAACCTTACAACCCCCTGATTAGAGGTTTAAAGAAAAAATTCTGATTTTTAGAAGTCTTCTTTTTTATAATAACATTTTCAAGCTCACAATTACCATGGTAATCTAAGTCAGTGAACCAAAGAATAAACTGCCATGCTACTTTAAATATGCAGAAGTTCCTTAATGTTATTGCCTAAAGCCATATCAGCAATTTCCTTTGATGGACTGACAAATTCAATCAGTTCCCGATATAGATATGGCTCTCCATATGGAGCATCGGAACTAAACAGACACCTTTGAGGCAGCTCTATCAATGCCATTCTGGTAGCTATCGATGCAAATGCAGCCGATAAATCCAAGTACACATTTTTATTTGTTTTTGCGAACTTTATTACCTCAATCCAATTTTTCCCGCCTAAATGTCCGAAGATAACAGGCACTCGCGGATATCGTTCGCACAATCCCATTAACAATTTTATTCCCCCCATTGTAACAGGTGAGAATGTATGCACCCACACAGGACAGATTTCAGTAGCTTCAATGGCCTGAAATACGGTATCTAATTGTAAAATCTGCTGCTCATTTCCCGGTGTGAATTCTCCAATACCCAATAGCGAGTTGGATATGATATAGTCCGTTATCCAGCTCTGTGTTTCATTGAAAGACATCCCTAACGGTACTGGTCCGAATCCCCCGAAACGGTCCGGATGTTTTCTGATAATGGAAACAAGCTCGGATATACTTTTCTGTTGCCGAATGATATTTGCTTCTATACTGTTGGATCCAGATAAAACTTTATAAAGCTTATCCATTTCTATTTCAAGCCCATTCAGTGAAGAGGCTTTTTCCGGATGCGGCACCGTGCTGAATAGGATTGTTTTATCAATTCCGGCTGCGTCCATCATCTGCATCTGCATTTCTGTGGGGAGCATCATATGCTCATGACTGTCAATAATCATATTTTAATCATTCCTTTCCAGCAGATTTTCTGCTATAATCAGGGTATCATTCCTACTAAAAAGACACAAGAACGCACTATTTTGATATGTAGCATCGTTTTTGATACTACAATCAGAGGAGGTTTTACATTGGCAAAAACAATGGAAGTTCCAGAACACTGTCCCATGGATGTAGGCTTAAATATATTAAGCGGAAAATGGACACTCCGGATCCTGTGGCACCTTTCCAAAGGGCCAGTCCGTTTCAATGAACTGCAGAGATTATTAGGTACAATCACCACCAAGACATTGAGCCAGCAGCTCCGCCAATTAGAAGAGCAACAAATTATCCTTCGTACTGTTTATCCGGAAACGCCTCCAAAGGTTGAATATTCATTGACAGAAGTAGGAAAAACCATCCAGCCAATCTTAAAGGAACTGTGCGAATGGGGAACAAATTATCAAAAAGCGATATCATGAACATCTCATAATTTAATGCTTGCAAAATGAAGCTGGAATCTCCTGTTTTAAATCTTCAGGACCTACAATATTTAAAAGAGAGCTTTTCATAAACACAGAGATTCCATGTTTTTCAGCCTGTTTTGCAATATTGAGAATCCATGTTTTATCAGAAGTAATTTTCCCGTTTCGATTTCCCGTTTCTGTTCCAATCACTACCCAGCCGATTCCGTTAAAATCAACCGGCCCCATATCCCCGAACAAAGGTTCAAAGGTTATAAAGTAATTGGGGGCTTTTATGTGTTTTTTCATACATAAAATTCTGTCCTTATCTGCCTGGCTTGTTATGGTCACTCCAATCCACACCTGCTCCATCATTGTTTCAAAATTGATTAGCTGTGGGCGTTTGGTTAAAAACAGATATACATGCTGCGGGTTCTGACCCATAATCTGAAATACTTTTTCACGCCACTCTGGTTTCCAACAGGAAAAGTCACTCATGCTTGTCATTAAATATGTGTGGGGGGATTTTACTGCTATCCTTTTCAGGCGTGTTTCCATAAAATCATCTCACAGTTTGATCGCATTATTATAACTTTTTGATTGCGGCATAAGGACATGTTTTGTAACAGGTGCCACAGTGAATACAGTTCTCCTCTCTGATCTGGAACGGGGGTCCCTGTTCTATACAGTTTGACGGACAGACAGAAAGGCATTTTCCACACTGATTACATACAGCCAGTATTTTATATCCCACAGGAGCAAGTTTTCTTCCGCCAAAAGCAAAACTCTGATGAAACGGCGGTTGCTGTCGCAGGTCAAAAAACTCTCCCTCCCCTTCATAAAGCTGGAACACAGTAAGCATTTAAATCAGTAAGATAGAGATTGACAACGGTAATGATATCAGCAGCATAGATATAGACAGCACAAAACCATTTGTTGTCATTCTCCCAGCAAACAGCGGCGCCATTACAATATATGATACGAATGGCAATTCGATTAAAAGCACACAGTATAATTTGTAGACTATCACTAAAGAGGTGCCACTATGTTCTATTCATACAAAAATATGAAACTGCATTATGAAATGATTGGTGATGGAAAGCCCATTATTATATTGCATGGTTTAGGTTGCGACTGGACTTTAATGAAAAGCTGTTTGGAGCCTATATTTGATACTCAATTCAATTATAAACGCATATATATAGACTTGCCCGGCATGGGGCAATCAGCGGCTTCCTTAGAGTATGCAGCCTCCGATTATATATTGGAAATATTGATTTCATTCATCAGAAATTTAGATTTGCAAAATTTTCTGTTAATAGGTGAATCCTATGGCGGATATTTGGCACGCGGAATTCTGGCACGACAGTTTAAGGATGTGGATGGGATGATGCTATTATGCCCTGTAATAGAACCGGATCATAGCAAGCGTACTCTGCCATTAACTGATATATTTTTTTCAGATGAAAAATACTTAAACACACTGACCGATACAGAAAGAACGGATTTTTGTGAGTATTCTGTTCTCGCTAATCAATATACACATCAGAGATATAAAAATGAAGTTCTGGCCGGCTTGGTACTGGCTGATAATAATTTTATAAATATCCTGGAAAATAACTATGAATTTAGCTTCAATGCTGACGAGATCATTCGGGATATTACTTATCAAAAGCCAGTTCTATTTATATGCGGTAAACAGGATAAGTGTGTCGGCTATCAAGACGCATGGCGGCTTACAGAGAGCTATTCAAGAGCAACATTTTCTGTATTGGATATGGCTGGACATAATCTGCAAATTGAACAGCCCCATTTATTTAATGAACTGGTTATTGACTGGTTATTAAGAATCGAACAAGAGTAAACTGATTTTTTGCATAGCGGCAAAACAAGGTGCAGTCTCTAAATATGAGAAAACTGCACCTTGCTTATTTCCACCTGTCTTTATTGTTAAATCTGCATCCTATTCAGACGATTTCAATGCCATCTGGGCCAGTTAGCTTCCACAGTACCTTTTGACTCTCCCCAATGTGGTAGCGGATGGTTTCGTCCTCATTGATGGATACAAATTCATCCCAGCTGTGGGTATATATCTGCTCCTTTGGAAAAATTCTGCCGGAATTAATTGTTTCTTGCAATACAGCGTTTCTAATTATCGCTAAACAATCATGTTTTAGAAAATGGTTTAAGAAACTGAATGCCCGACATCCATGGTAACAATGCGAATTTTTTCAGTAGCCAGTTCTTTATGAAGATGGACGGCCATAAATACCGTAACAACAGCAGAGAGCACATCCGCAATGGGCTGTGCATAGAGAATGCCGTTCAATCCCAAAAGTCCTGGAAGAATTAGAATAACCGGTACAAAACAGATTCCCTGCCTGCAGGCTCCAAGAATACAGCCCTCTGTCGCTTTCCCCATTACAAGGAACAGGAAGGAATAGACTGTATAGAATCCAAAAAGCATGAAGGAAAGGCCATTTGCCCGTAATGCAATCTGCCCCACACGTATCATTTCCATATCTCCCTTCGTGAATAGCGACACAATCCCCTCTGAAAATATAACCGCAGCCAAACCAAAGATGACACAAAATATAGTTGACCAAAGAATCGATGTTTTAATGGCCTCATGCAGACGGTCATATTTTTTTGCTCCGTAACTGAACCCGGCAATCGGCTGAAAACCCTTCAAAAATCCAAAGACAATCAGGGTCCCTACGGTCATGATTTTTGTAACCGGCCCCATTGCAGCCAGTGCGGAACTGCCGTATTCTTTTGCGGCGCTGTTAATCATTGCAATAGAGAGGCTGGTCAATATCTGAAAGAGCAGTGTTGGAATTCCAATCTTCAAAATCTCAGACATGATTTCTTTAGAAAAACAGCAGTCCTTGATACGGAATGAAAACACGCTCTTTTTTCTAAAAATGTAGAACAGATAGACCACCGTAGAAATAATCTGTGAAATGGCGGTGGCAATGGCTGCGCCGGCAACTCCAAAATTCAAAACATAAATGAAAACAGGATCTAAAATAACATTAAGCAAAGCACCTGACATCAATGCACACATGGCCGTTTTTGCTGCGCCCTCGCTTGATACGATATTATTCATCGTGACGTTGAACACATTGAAAAGCGAAAACGTGATATAGATTGCTGTGTAAGTCATCGCATAAGGCATGATACTTTCTATTGCACCCAACTGTTTCAGAATCGGCTTTAGAAAAATGACAGATCCGATGATAACAATTGCTCCAATTAAGACGCTGCTGTATACGGCAGTGCTGGCAACTTTGTTTGCGGTATCTTTATCTCCTCGTCCAAGCAGACGAGACAAATAGGCGGCAGCGCCATTGCCAAATAACAGGCCAAGGCCGACTACCACCTGCCCAAGAGGAAAAGCTACCGTAATGGCACCCATCTGGTCGGTTCCCAAGCCCCCCACGAAGTAAGTATCCACCAGATTGTAAAGCGCGTTGATCAGCATACCAATCATGGTTGGAAGCCCCAGCGCCAGAAGTGCTTTCGGTATCGGCGCACTTCCCAGCAGTTCCATTTTTTTGTTTGGTTGATTCATGATTCGATCTCCTTTCACTCAATGCAAATTGTTAAATACAATACTATAAATTATAGCATGTAATGAATATTACTATAATTTATAGTATATGTCAAGAAAAAAATAAATCCCCCAGCAATCAAGGGATCAACTTCATTTTTTCAGGTAAGCGGATAATATCCATTTTGTGAAGCGCTCTGGTAATCGCAACATACAAAAGCTTAATATCCAAATTGCTACATGCGTAGTCATCTTCGATACAGGTTACAATAACCGCGTCAAATTCCAGGCCTTTTGATAAGTAGGCAGGAAGCGCCATGATGCCTCCGCCATATGCAGTATCACAATCCTTTAATAGCTGAATTTCCGGGAATACAGGAAGCATTTTACTATATATTTTCTTGGCGTCTGTTTCTGTTTTCGTAACGATTAACCTTTTCTGCGATTGCTTCAAATAGCTGCTTTTCAGAAGAAACCGTGATACATTGGGGCCTGTCGCCATGACGGACCACAGGTTTTGCCCTAACCAGACTTTCATCTTGAATAAGAGAAAGCACCTGATTTGCAAAATCCATAATTTCAATCGTTGTACGATAGCTCTGCTCCAATACCCGGTATTCGCAGATTCCGTGGAATACGTCTTTACAAATAGTATCCCAGGTGTCTATGCCACGGTATCCATGTATCCCCTGTGACAGATCTCCCAAAATAGAAAACTTATCGGTTCTAAGCACCTGTTTTAATACGGCAAACTGCAATTCGCTGAAATCCTGTGCTTCATCAATTGCTACAAACCGCGCGGGTATCGTATCATCAATCCCTTTTAGCTTCATCTGCAGAAACATAAGCGGAGCCAGATCCTCAATTTCAACCATATTCTTTTTGCTCATGAGCTGGCACTGCCCTGCTACATATTCTGCAACTTCCGGTATCAGGGCGCTGCCGCACAAATGGCATAGTTTTTCAGGATCAGACAAAAGCCTGCGATAATCTTTCAGCACATCAATTTTGGGGAAATTGTCCATATAGACAGATACGGCCGGCTTACATTCTTTTTTGAATTCTTCCTCTGCCTGATCCCGCTTATTGATTAAGTCTATTATCCGTGTGCGGCGTTCTTCGCCTACAGCCATATGATTGTGTAGATATTCAATTTCATCATCGTATGGCTTCTGAAGCTCTTCTTCAATTTTATCCCGCATTTTCTTGACATTGATTTTAAGCCGATTACGCAGGGACTCCAGGCGTTCAGCCCACCCTGCATCTGATTTCAAAAATATTTCACGTTGCACTTGCTGGGAAGTATACAGCACATGCCCCCATAGAACGAAGTCTTTATCCGGTACGGTTTTCTCGGTCAGCTCCAGAACATACTGTTCCAACGCCTCCAAGAATACTAATGAACCTTTAAACCGGCCGGCCTTTTTTATCAGGGCTTTCTCTTTTTCATCCGTCTTTGGCGAAATCAATGCAGCGAGTTTTGCATTTGAGTCTGCAACCTTATACTTTCCACCTGTTATGCTGGATGCAAGTTTGATAAAGGTGCTCTGTCTGACTTGATCCACGCCCAGTTCCGGTAAAACTGCAGAGATATAATCCAGAAACAAATCATTGGGCGCAATGATTAAAAAATCATGAGCGGAAAAATCTTTCTGGTAAGTGTAAATCAAATAGGCAATACGGTGTAATGCGATTGTGGTTTTGCCGCTTCCAGCCACCCCCTGCACGACCAGAGGAACAGAGAGCGGCGCCCTGATAATCTCATTTTGTTCAGACTGTATGGTAGAAACAATATCCTTCAACCGATTGTCTTTACTGTCGCCAAGTGCCATCTGCAAAAAATCATCATTGGCTGAAACGTCCACATCCATCATGGATTCCAGTTTCCCGTCCTCGATAAGATAATGCCGCTTTAAAGATAAGTTCCCATTAATTTTACCGCCCGGTGCCATATATGACACTTTTCCAATGGTATTCGCATAATAAACATTAGCAATAGGGGTCCGCCAATCCAGAACAATCTGTCCGCCTGAATGATCGCTTAAACCACTTTTGCCAATATAGAATGCCTTCGGCTCTTTTGCATGCTCTTCCGCGAAGTCAATTCTGCAAAAATAGGGGCTTTTTAACGCGCGAAGATATTGCCGGCGGCGGTTTTGGGCATCCTCCTCATTTTGAGCAGAAGTGGTCATAATTCCGAGCTGTTGGTTTATGTCTGAATAGCTTAGATTGTGGAGCAGTTCCTGAGCCTCTTTCCGTTGGCTTTCCTCCAAACTGTCCACACCTTGAATCAGTGCTTTTACCGTCTGAATCGTTTCTTCCAGCCTTACTTTTTCCTGCTTTAATTCTAATTCTTTATTCGCCATATTCTTCTCCTTTCGCTTGACATGGTTTGGAAAATATATTACTATAATTTATAGCTTTTGCAATGTTGAATATACTACTCTAAATTATAGTATGTGTCAAGAGAAAAAGGAGAATATTATGGCAACCATTGACTTGATCGTATTAGGGATATTAAAAAAAGAATCATTAAGTGCCTATGACATACAAAAATTAGTGGAATACCGCAATCTTTCAAAATGGGTAAAAATCAGCACTCCATCAATATATAAAAAAGTAATTCAGTTGGAGGAAAAGGGCTATATTAAAGGTACTCCGGTAAAAGAGGGGAAGATGGCAGAAAAAGCGGTCTACTCATTGACTGAAGCCGGGGCGCAGGAGTTTGAAACGCTCATGCTGGAACTTTCTTCTAAGCCTATCCATATATTTCTGGATTTTAATGCAGTCATTGTTAACCTGTCCAGCCTTTCTCCAGAAAATCAAAAAATCTGTCTGGAACAGATTGAAAGTAATGTGCAGACTTTGAAAACATATTTGCAGGAAAATATTGATCAAAAAGAAAATATGCCTGATATTCCCGAAACGGGTATGGCCGTTTTACAGCAACAATTTATATTGGCTGAGGCAATTGATGCCTGGATTGCAGATTTGAAAAATAAATTTGAAACGAAACAGGGTTGAAGTGTTTAAATAAACAAGGTACAGTCTCCACTCTTTGAGATACTGCACCTTGCTTATTTTTTCCTTCTTGCATTGCTAAACCTGTATTCGATGCCCTAAATGGTTTCAATGCCAACCTGACAAGTCAGCACCCATGTCACCACCATCAGCAAACATGTCAATCTGCACTGATTGTATCAACAATTGACAAATCACGAATACGTCTAGCTGGGTTCCTGACGGCTATAAAGGCTGTAACAACTACAAGCCCCACTATAATGCCTACAGTGAGCACCGGAACTTTCCACGGGTCGCCCCAGCGGGATGATACCATTTGAACAAACAGATATCTGTTTATGCACAGGCCAATCATACAGCCTACAATACTTCCGGCAATAGAGTAAGCAGCCGCTTCCGCTGTTACCATTTTTATAAGCTGCCGGTTACTCATTCCAATAGCCCGCATAGCACCATATTGCCGGATACGGGCCGATACGCTCATATTGATACTGTTTACAACATTGAACACGGTAATTAAAGCAATCACTACCAAAAAGCCATAGATAAATAAAGCAAATGAATAATAGGCTCCCACAGACTGCTGGTTGCTTTGACGGCGATCTGAAAAGCTGAACTCTGATCCCGCCATCTCACGGATACTATTTACCTCCTGATTGGTGACGCCGCGTTTAAATTGTAAATCAATAATTGTATATTGTGTTTTACCGTAAATGTGTTGGAATGTATCTTCCGTACAAATAACATTGGCCGTTCCCGGCGTGTTCGTAAATGGGCTTTTAGAAAGTATCCCTACAACATTCAAATCCTGTTGCTGTCCGTCTATATTCATCGTAATCTTATCGCCCACATGTAACATATATTCTGAATTGTACACTGCCAATACCGCGTTATCTGAGGCATATATATCCTCCACTTCACCCTCAACCAGATTTTCCTTCGCCCACGAAAGCTGATGCTCCTCATAGGAAATCAAATTGATCAACTTGTCTTCATTATTTGTAGGTATATCATAGGCGAACATTCTTCCGTATACCCGCATTACAAAGGACTGTTCTTCAAACTGTGGCAGCAGTTCCCTGGGTACATTGCCCGTATTGTCTTTACTTGTAATTGAGACATCTGGTGTATATGGTTCCAACGCATTGATAGCATGGTTCATAAAATCAATTGCTGGGGAGAACGCTAAAAACAGAATAATACTCAGTGCGAATGAGCCAACCATCAGAACAAAGCTCTTTTTATTTGACATAGCATGATTGACCCCCAACGAAGTGTCAATATGGAACAGGCGCGTATTGGCAGCCGTTTTTACAGACTGGCGGCTGAAGGCATTGCCGGAAACGGCCGTCAATGGAGAAACACTTGCAGCCTTTTTTGCTGGGGCCTGAGCTGCCAGCAGTACGGTCAGAAACCCTATAATAATGCCGCAGAGAATACTAATCCAGCTCACACGGAAAACAGGCAGTTCAGCAAAATATTCCGGGCTGATAAACTTGAGAGCCGCACACAAGCCCCAGACCACCACAATACCACAAATCAGTCCAATGGGGATTGCAAATTTACACCAGCGCAGCCCCTCCCGGCGGACAAATTTCATGATCTGCTTTCGAGTGGCGCCAACACAGCGAAGCATACCAAAAAACTCTGTTCTCTGCATAACATTACTATTTAGGCTGCTTGTAATCATCAGGACACTGGCAATCAGAACCAATAGGAATAAGATAACGGCACAGCCATAGAGCTGTATAATAAAATTGTTGTCGCTTTGGCCGAGAACAGCCAGTAAGTTTCCATTCTGGATCACTTGCTTTTCAGACAGATGGAGCTGATCGGCAATGTCCGCAATTACTTTTTGCATATTACAAAAAGGTGATAACTGCACGACCAACTGCTCCGTGTAATTTTCTGCCGGAATATGAGTACGGAACCCATTCATAGACAGCAGAGCTGAAAAAGTGTCCTGACGCATTTGTTTTGCTGAATTCTCGGCAAAACCGGAAATCACCAACGGTTCATTAATACCATCAATCTGTATGGTATCACCGATATCAACCTTTAGAAGAGATTTGGCATATTCCGATAAAACCACTTCATACACAGTTTCCGGAAATCTCCCCTCTGAAATTTCGGACAAGAACATGGAACGGAATGCCTGTTCATCAATACCGCTGACGGAGATTTTTCTTCCATCAACCCAAAATCCGTTTGTCTCATTCACATAGCCATACCAACCTGAACCAGTAACTTCAGGACGGGCCTGTATTAAAGCTCCTGTCTTTTCATCAATACCTGAGAAAATAACATGCCAGTTACCACCATTTTTAATCTCCTGATACTGCTGGCTGCGAATCTCCATTTCTGCCATACCGAATATAACCGTTACTAAAAAGACCGAGAGAATAATACAGATCAGCGTCATTTTCCCTTGTCGTTTATGCCTTTTAGCAGATAGGGGAATCAGATCAAGATAACTTTTCATTCTCTTTCTCCTCCCAAATCTGTCAACACACCATCTTTCACATGAAGCACACGATCTACGGAAGATGTTAAATTGTTGTTGTGAGTAATCATTAAAATTGTCTGTTGATAGCGGCGGGAAGCCTTCGTTAGTAAATCCATAACATCCTGACTATTTTTACTGTCAAGGTTCCCGGTCGGTTCATCTGCTAAAATCAGCTTTGGCCTTGTTATAAGCGCCCGCCCAATTGCTACGCGCTGCTGCTGTCCTCCGGATAATTGACTTGGCAGATGATGGCGTCTGTCTTTCAATCCCAAAACTCCCAAAATTTCTTCAATCGTTCCCGGCTCCGGTTTTCGGTAATCCAACAAAATAGGAAACATAATATTCTGCTCGACTGTCAGGTCAGCCACTAATTGAAAGGACTGAAAGACAAAACCGATATTACGGCGTCTGAATACTGTCCTCTGTTCCTCTTTCATAGAAAATAAATCCTGTCCATCCATCAATACGTTGCCAGATGTCGGCATATCCAATGCACCAATGCAGTTCAGCAGCGTACTTTTCCCGGATCCGGATTCCCCAACTACCGCCGCAAACTCTCCCTGCTCTAAAGTAAAGGAAACATCCTTCAGCGCCTCCACTTTTGCCTCGCCTTTGCCATAGGTTTTACATAAATGCTGTACTTTTAAAATTTCCATGTCCAGTTACCTCCTTTCCCCAAAGGATAACAGGCTTAGCTTACAATTAGGTGAAAAGCAGATTACAGTTCCGTAAGGAAGGAGAGGGTGAACATCGTCCCCTTATTTAAACTGCTTTGAACAGAAATAATGCCGTCCTGTCCTCCAATAATAGACTTTGCCAGCGGCAGCCCAAGACCAATCCCTTGTGTATCCAACGACTTTTTGCTGCGATAGAACCGTTTGAATATGTGGTGAATGTCCTCCGGCGCAATCCCTGAGCCATTATCTGAAATATAAACCCGCAGCATAATCGGACTATGTTCCCATGATATATGGATTTCCCCACCCGCTTCCGTGTGGTCTAAGGCGTTTTTAACAATATTCCCAATGGCTTCACTTGTCCATCCTACATCACAGAAAATCATTTCCTCTGTGGAACCGTCTGTTAAAATTTTCTTACCTTCGCGTTCCGCCCGTATTATAAGTTCACGAATAGAACGTGCTATTAAATCTGCGACATAGCAGCGTTCCTTTTCAAAATCAATACTGCCTGCATCAAGCCGGGTTATTTTCAGCATGGACTGAATCAATATATCCATGCGGTTTATGGCTAGTCCAGTTTTTTCTGAATACTCTCTTACCGTCTCTACATTCTCCGGCTCATCTGAAATAATCTCATGGTACATGGAGAGGGCGGTCAGCGGTGTTTTGAGCTGATGGGATATATCGGAAATTGTATTCTTCAGAAATTCCTTTGCTTTTTCCTGTGTATCGTTCTTTGATTGCAGAATGGTAGCCAGTTGATCTACAGATGCAAAAAACTGAAAGATGGCTCCTTCGTTTGCCTGCGTAAGATGGTGGGAAAAGTCTCCTTGGATAAAATGCAGGATTACTTGTGTGGCCTGTCTGTAAAGCTGTTCCCGCTTTCTAAAGAAAAGAAATGTTCCGGTAAAAAGCATCCCTGTAAGAACTACCCAGGCAATCATCATAAACAACCCTGTTTGCTGTTGAAGATCCGTTATAAACGGGAAAAATTTGATAGCGGTATGTGATGTTATGCCAATCCGGGTAAGCAGTTCTGTTCCCACCTCTGTCCCTGAAGTATTTGTTATTGCTCTGGCAATAACGTCCTCTGAAATGCCTTGCTCTAAGAGGGATGTTACAACAGCTCTGTCATGTTCCAGAAACAGGTCCCGGACTATGCTTGCCTGTTGCGAATACGCCCACATTCCAGAAAAAAAGAGCAGGAGCACAAAAGCAATCAGGAATTCACAGTAATGTCTGATTTGCCTGTCTCTGCCAAAGCTCATAATGACACCTCTTTCCACTGATAACCAAAACCACGGACCGTTATTAAATGTTCTGGCTGTGAGGGTATGGTTTCGATTTTCTCACGAAGCCGCCGCACATAAACAGACAATGTATTATCATCAACAAAATCGCTGGTGTTATCCCATAATTCATTCATTATATTATCCCGTGTTACGGTCCGGTTGGCATTCCGCACCAATAGACAAAGCAGGCGATATTCTGCGCTGGTCAAATCTAACGGCTGTCCTTTCAGCAGGACACGGCTCCCGTACAGGTCAATGGAAATATCCCCGCACTCAATCATGCTGCTGGTACTGGCCGTCCCTGCCCGACGCAGCAAAGCACGAATGCGTGAGCAGAGTTCTCCCAGTTTAAATGGTTTCGTAATATAATCATCACCGCCACTATCCAATCCCCTTATAATATTTACTTCCTCATCGGATGCGGTTAAAAAAATGATAGGAATTTGATTCCCCTGTTTCCGTACCTTATTGCACACATCAAAGCCGGTTCCGTCTGGCAGGGTAACATCAAGCAGCAGTAAATCGTAACTGCCAATTTGTTGCAGACATTTGATTGCTTCCTCTATAGTGCGGGCAATCGTAATATCAAATCCATTCCTTTTCAAGGAATAACGCAGTCCATCAACCAAACTGACATCATCTTCTAAAAGCAATATCTGACTCATGTGTATCACCTCATTTTCTCCTGTCAACCAGCTTTTCCATGTCTTTAAGAAAAACCAGGTCTTCACCATCTTCACTGCACCGGGGATGCGATCTTCTGCATAATAGTAATCTATCTGCAGAGTAGTCATGTTCCATTCCTGGCCTGCCTCTTTTAAGGTCACATTATTTCATGTCTGCACCTTTAATGGCTCTATTATAGTTCTGACATTGAAACAACACAAGCATGATTCAATGAGCTAACAAGCAATTCACACATAAAAACAAGGTGCAGCCTCTTAATATGAGAGAACTGCACTCTGCTTATTTTATACTAATTTTTCTACATTTAAATCCACAATAGAAATATCTTTTTCTTCAGATATCCTCCATTTGCATCTGGCAGTTAAACCTTCAGCATCCGGTATCCAACGCCAATATGTGTCTGGATATACTGCGGCGCATCCTGCGTATTTTCAATCTTTTTGCGCAGGGTTGCCATAAAAACCCGCAGAGACGCCACATCATTGTCCCATGAGCTGCCCCAAATTTCCTGTGTAATATAGGTGTGCGTAAGCACCTTGCCGATATTTTTGGCGAGCAGGCACAACAGCTTATATTCAATGGGTGTCAAATGTAACTCGGTATCTTCAAGAAAGACACAGCCCGCCGCATAATCAATTCTTAGTCTGCCGTTTTCGAAAAAGGTCTGCTGTGCTGGCATAACACCTTGTGTAGCAATCAGTCTACGCTGTGTCGCCCGAAGTCTTGCAAGAAGTTCTTCAACGGAAAAAGGTTTTGTGAGATAGTCGTCCGCCCCGGCGTCCAAAGCGTCTATTTTATCCGTATCCTCGCTTCGGGCGCTGATGACAATAATAGGCATAAGCGACCATGTGCGGATTTTTTTGATGATATCCACACCGTCAATATCCGGCAGACCCATGTCCAGCAGTACAATATCCGGATTATGCGAGACTGCTTCCAAAATGGCGGCTTCACCGGTAGACGCAGTCAAAAAACGATAGTCCTGAGTTTCCAATGTTGTCGTAATCAGATTGCGCACGGCTGCATCGTCTTCTACGACCAATATTAAAGATTTATTCATGAAGCGTTACCTCCTCAATGGGTAATGTAAAGCAAAAAACAGTTCCCTCCGGTTCATTGTCCCGCACTTCTATTGTTCCGCCATGGGCAGTGATAATTGATTTACAGAGTGCCAGTCCCAAACCAAGGCTGCGTCGGCTGTCGGCAATTTTTGTACTGGAAGTATAGAACATGTCAAAGATCCGGAGCTTGACCTCGTCAGAGATACCTGGACCGTTGTCAGAAATTTCGGTAACAACCCAATCGCCTGAAGTAAATGTGCGAACGGTTATAGTGGACCCTTGGGGCGTATATTTAATAGCATTGTCAACAATATTTATTACGACCTGTACGATAAGCCGCCCATCCATTCTGGCGAGCGCCAGCTCGTTTGACTGCGCCACCGTAATGTGATGCTCCACACTTTTCCGGTTTATATGGTGCAAAGCTTCCGCGACCACATCGTCCATAAGCTCCGGTTTCAGCCGCAGATTCATACTGCCGTCCTCTATGCGCGTAACCGCCAGCAGATTTTCCACTAAATTAATCAGCCACAATGAATCATCATAAATATCGCCATACAACTGTCTGCGCTTTTCCTGTGGGATAACTGTGTCATTGGCCAGAAGTACGCCCGCATTTCCAGAAATTGAGGTCAAAGGAGTTCGCAGATCATGGGAAATAGCCCGCAGCAGATTCGCACGAAGCTGCTCGTTTTTAGCAAGAACCGCCGCCTGCTCTTTCTCACGGGTGGTCTGCTCATTTTTAAGCGCCATTGCACATTCACCGAGTATGGAAAGCAGAATACTGCTTTCAAATGGCTCCAATGCTCCTTGTTCCATTACAATCCCCACAACACCGTATACCGCGTTTTCAATACGCACCGCCAAATACAGGCATTTGGCACTGGAAAGGGTGTCGGTTGTTGCGCCGGCACGTTTATTGTTTTGATAGACCCATGCGGCAACGGCCCGCTCGTTTTCTGAGCAATAGTCCTGTTTGTTCTGATTTTCGGAAAAGGAGAAAAACAGCGGTTCTGCCAGAGTATTGCCATCCTGTTTAGCATAGAATACAACACTGCGTTCCAACAGCCTTACTATCTGATGGGCGGTAACAGAGATAATATCTTCATTCCCGTTTACCTGCTGCAGCGCCTGATTAGTGTCAAACATGACTTTGGTTCGGTACGCTGCCTGAGCCGACTTCCGCGCCTGCCCTTTAATCCGTATTGCCAGATTGCCGGTGATTAATGCCGCCAAAAACATGATAGGAAACGTCACAAAATAGCTTGGATCATAGGCTTTAAACGTAAAACGCGGCGAGGTAAAAAAGAAATTAAACATCAAAACGCTTGCCAGCGAAGTTACTAAACAGTAAATTCGAGCGGAAGTGCACACCGCTGTCAAAAGGACGCCCAATATGTAAACGGTAATGATATTTGCTTCGCTGAAGCCAAAATGATAAAAGACAAAGCCAATACCGGTTGCCACAGCCAGAATTGCCGCGCTACGCAGTAGATCAGCGACAGAAAAAGGGGGGACCGGGTTTCCTGCCTTCTGCGGACGATAGCCCGGAACTGGTCTGTCCGGAAGGATGTAGACCTCCAGCTTCGGCGCGTATATGGTCAGCTTTTCCGTTAAAGTCTGCTTGGCAAACAGCCGCCTTTTCACGGCGTTGTCACGCCCTAATACGATTTTGGACACACCGGACAGACGCGCGTATTCAGCGATTTGCAGCGCGATATCATCTCCATAGGTAGTTTCAACCGATGCGCCAAGCTGCTCCGCAAGACGTATGTTTTCCCGCAGGCGAGTTTTATCGTCTGCGGACATGTTTTGAAATTCAGGCGTTTCCACAAAAAGTGCTGTGAATTCACCACGAAAAGCCTGTGCCATTCTTGCCGCCGCCCGAATAATCTTCGGATTGGTAGGGGAAGACGAAAGGCAGACCAGAATATGTTCGTCTGTATAATAATCACTGTTGTTCTGAACCTTCACACTTTCCGCCATACGGTTTACCCCGTCGGCGCAGCGTCTGAGCGCAATTTCCCGCAGTGCTGTCAGGTTCTCTACGCTAAAAAAATGATTAAGAGCCTGCCTTGCCTGTGCTTCCCGATAGATTTTTCCCTCATTTAATCGTTCAATCAGCTCCTGCGGCTCAATGTCCACTAATTCCACCTGGGATGCTCAATCAAACACCTCATCGGGTATGCGTTCCCGGACAGTGACACCAGTGATTGAGGCAACCATATCGTTGAGGCTTTCTATATGCTGGACATTTACGGTGGAATAGACATCAATCCCCGCCCGCAACAGTTCCCTGACGTCTTGATACCTCTTCCTGTTGCGGCAGCCTTTGGCATTGGTATGCGCCAGTTCATCTACCAGAATGAGCTGCGGCCTGCGGGCCAGCGCCGCATCCAAGTCAAATTCCTTCAATGCAATTCCATTGTAAACATCCTCCATAAGCGACAGGCATTCCAGATTCTGTGTCAGTGCGGCGGTCTGCGGTCTTGCGTGAGGCTCTACATAACCGATTACCACGTCCACACCGCGCCGCTTCGCGGCATTGGCATCCTTCAACATAGCATACGTTTTTCCTACGCCGGCGGCATAACCGAAGAATATCTTCAAATGTCCGTTCTTGGAACTTTGTTCGTCTTCCTGTATTACACGGAGTATTTCATCCGGTTTGTTTTTCTTCTCTTCCATATTACACCTCTCTCATCCCTGTGAATATAGAATACCATATTGAAAATAAATCAGATATAAGTATTACAAACTGTCTATTAAGATTGTATAAAAATGGCGTTAACCAGTATCCGTTCTATTTAAGCTGACAACATATCCATTATATCATACGCTTCACACATGCTCTGATTCCATAGGCCGCAGTATATTGTCTCATGACATTATAGCATAAAAGTGCGGAGAGACAGAAAAACCGTCTCCCCGCTTTTTTTACAGAATACCATCCAGCATTAAATTGACCTTTAACACATTCACTATTTTCTCTCCAAAGATGCCCAGGAATTGACCATCTGTGCATTTTGCTATGATTTCCCGCACCTCCTGCTCGCTTTTTCCGCTGGCTGTGGCAACACGCGTTACCTGATATTCCGCCGCTGCCGGAGAAATATGTGGGTCAAGCCCGCTGCCCGAACAAGTGACCAAATCCACAGGGATGGCCGTATCCTTCATTATGGGATTTGATTTTTGTATTTTTTCCACTCGTTCCGCTACCAATGCGGCATATTCGGCGCTTGTTGGGCTTAAATTAGAGGGCGCGGAGTACATTAATATATTGCCCTCCCCATCTCGATAAGTCGTCACATCCAAATTCATAATTCGTCCCCAAAAATGAGCATCATCCGTATAATACTGGCCAAGCAGCTCGCTGCCGTATTTCACTCCGCCGATTTCAATCATACTTCCATTTGCCTTCTGAGGGAACAATACCTGTGCAAAACCTGTCACTGCGCCAGTATAAAACACGCCGCACAATAGGGTAAAAATCAGAAAGAGGCCAGCCGCGCGCAGCAAAATATCTTTCATTGTTTTCATAAAGACACCTCCAAATTCTAATTGACTATGCAAGCCCGCAGGCTGCTAACAACATATCAATCAGTTTCACAAAAATGAACGGTGTGGCAAGCCCGCCAAGGCCGTAAACCTGCAGATTGCGGGAGAGTAACTTTCCAGCCGGTACTTCGCGGTATTTCACGCCCCTGAGCGCCAGCGGAATCAGCGCAATGATGATAAGTGCGTTATAAATAATTGCGGACAATACCGCACTCTGCGGAGAATGCAGTCCCATGACGTTCAGTGCGGCCAGACCGGGGTACAGTCCCATGAACAGCGCCGGAATGATTGCAAAATATTTCGCTACATCATTGGCGATTGAGAAAGTCGTCAAACTGCCGCGCGTCATCAAAAGCTGCTTTCCAATCCGCACAATTTCTATCAGCTTAGTGGGTGATGAGTCCAGATCTACCATATTGCCAGCTTCCTTTGCCGCCTGCGTACCGGTATTCATCGCAACCGCTACATCTGCCTGGGCCAATGCCGGTGCATCGTTTGTACCATCGCCAGTCATGGCTACAAGGTGTCCCTTACTTTGAAAATCGCGAATCATCATGAGCTTTCCTTCTGGGGTTGCTTCAGCGAGAAAGTCATCCACTCCGGCTTCCGCCGCGATAGCCGCCGCTGTCAGCGGGTTGTCTCCGGTAATCATAATGGTCTTAATTCCCATTTTCCGAAGATCTGCAAACTTCTCCTTCACGCCCTGCTTAACGATATCCTTCAGATGGATAACACCCAAAATTTTGTGATCTTTCGCCACAACCAGCGGCGTGCCACCCTGGTTAGCGATTTCCTTGACCACCCGGTCACAGTCGTTGGAGAATGTTCCTCCGGCCGCCTCCACATAGTCACGGACAGAATCCGCCGCCCCTTTACGGATTTCAAGCCCGTCATAGTCCACGCCGCTCATACGTGTGGCCGCAGTGAACGGGCTAAAAACCATGCCCCTGTCCTGCAGTGTCCGGCCCCGCAGTCCAAACTTTTCTTTTGCAAGTATCACAACGCTTCTGCCCTCCGGCGTCTCGTCAGCGAGGGAGGAAAGCTGTGCTGCATCGGCAAGCTCTCTTGGGTCGGCTCCGTCCACAGGAATGAAGTCACAGGCCTGTCGATTGCCCAGCGTGATTGTGCCGGTTTTGTCCAACATCAGAATATCAACATCTCCGGCTGCTTCAATGGCTCTGCCGCTCATAGCAAGCACATTGGCCTGATTGAGACGGCTCATTCCCGCAATACCGATTGCGGAAAGCAACGCGCCGATGGTGGTGGGCGCGAGGCAGACCAGCAGCGCCACTAATGTCGTAACCGAGGTTGGATTCGATATGTCAGCCAATTTTGCTGAAAAAGCAGAGTAAGCGTACAAAGACATCGTAACCAAAATAAAAATGACAGACAACGCAATCAGAAAAATCTGGAGTGCAATTTCATTCGGTGTCTTTTTACGTGCCGCGCCTTCCACCATAGCAATCATCTTATCAAGAAAACTCTCTCCGGCCTCATTTGTCACCTGAACAATAATCCAGTCGGAAAGAACTGTCGTGCCACCGGTCACAGCGCTGCGGTCTCCGCCCGCCTCCCGGATCACCGGAGCGGACTCTCCGGTAATGGCGGACTCATCCACGCTGGCAGCACCCTCGATTACTTCACCGTCCGCGGGAATCTGTTTTCCGGCTTTTACAATTACGATATCACCCTTTTTGAGAAGTGATGAGGATATTGCAATCGCGTCATTTTTACGGCTTATGGACGGGATGCGATGCGCTTCCACATCTTTTTTTGCAGCCCGCAGAGAATCCGCCTGCGCCTTGCCGCGTCCCTCGGCAATAGCCTCGGCAAAGTTTGCGAACAGGCAGGTGAACCATAAAATCACCGCGATGGTCAGCGTATAGCCCGAGGGGGCGTCCATAATTCCAAACAGGGAAACAACCCACAGTACGCTGGTCAGGACCGCGGACAGATAAACCAACAGCATAACCGGGTTTTGCGCCTGCGTTTTGGGATCCAGCTTTATAAAAGAATCCTTAATGGCTCTGCCGAGCATTTTTTTGTTGGCAAAAACGCTTGTTGCGTTCGTCATTTATGATACCTCCTTTATGCAATGCCGCTGAAGAACTCTGCCAGCGGCCCCAGCGCCAGCGCTGGGAAGAAACTCAGAGCGCCCACCAGCAGCACGACAAAGATGAGCAGGAATATAAACATTCCATTAGTCGTGGAGAGCGTTCCGGCAGTTACAGCAATTTTCTTTTTTTCGGCCAGGCTGCCCGCGATGGCCAATGTCCCTACAATGGGTAGAAAGCGTGCGAACAGCATGACAAGGCCGATTGAAACATTGAGGAATACAGTATTGGCATTAAAGCCCGCAAAGGCCGAACCGTTATTTCCTCCAGCGGAAGTGTATGCGTAAAGCATCTCGGAAAAGCCATGCGCGCCGCCGTTATTGAGACTGTCCATTACTTCCGGTACCATTGCCGCAGTTCCGCTTCCGGCTAAAATAGCAATCGGTGTGGCAAGACACGCCAGTACCGCCCATTTCATCTCACGAGGCTCAATTTTTTTACCAAGAAATTCCGGAGTGCGACCTACCATCAGCCCTGCAATGAACACGGTCAAGATGGCGAAGGCCAGCATCCCGTAAAGTCCACAGCCTACGCCGCCAAAGATTACTTCGCCAATCTGCATTTGCAGCATCTGCGCCAAGCCGCCAAGCGGAGTGTAACTGTCGTGCATGGAGTTTACCGATCCGTTGGAGGCTGCCGTAGTAAAAGCTGCCCAGGTAGATGATGCCGTAATACCAAAACGGGTTTCCTTGCCCTCCATGTTGCCGCCCGCCTGATCTATCATGCCCATATTTACATTATTATTTGGGGAAAGCATTGTAGCGGCGCTTTGTTCATTGACCGCAATCAAGCTGAGTGAAGCAATCAGCATTAGAAACATGGCTAAAAAGATTGCAGTACCCTGCTTTTTGTTTTTGACCGCCTTGCCGAAGGTAAAGCAAAGCGCCATGGGAATTAAAAGCAACGAGAGCATTTCCAACAAATTAGTGAGTGCATTAGGATTTTCAAACGGGTGAGCTGAATTGACGCCAAAGAAACCACCTCCGTTGGTTCCTGTCTGCTTGATGGCAATCTGGCTTGCTGCTGGACCCATTGGAACAAACTGCTCCGTTATAATTCTGGCATCAGGAACGAGTTTTCCGTCAACTGTTACCTTCTTTGTTTCAAGGTCGATATCTGCGTCTTCGAGAATCTCACTGCTTGCGCTAACCGCCACAGGCTCCAGCAGCATTACCTCCTCTGCCGGTTTCAGATTTTGTACCACGCCTCCAGCCACTAATAGCAGGGCGAGCACAAGGTTCAGCGGAATCAGAATATGTAAGACAATCCGCGTCATATCTACCCAAAAACTGCCGATTCCCTTTGCCTTGACCCTGGTAAAGCCACGAATCAAGGCAAACAGCACAGCAATGCCGGTGGCGGCAGATACAAAGTTCTGCACTGTCAGGCCAACAGCCTGCGTCAGATAGCTCAAAGTCGATTCACCGGAATACGACTGCCAGTTCGTGTTGGTTACAAAGCTGGCGGCGGTGTTAAAAGCTAAATGCCAGCTTGTGCCGGCGAGTCCCTGTGGATTGCCCGGCAGCGCGCCTTGTAAAAGCTGGAGCAGGAACAGGAAAACAAATCCAATACCAGAGAAAAGAAAAACGGATGAGAGATACTGCTTCCAAGTCATATCCTCACTCTCTTGCACATGAAGGACTTTGCATACAATCCGTTCGCAGGGTGTGAAAATTGAGGAGAAAATGGTTTTCTCGCCATACATCACCTTTTTCATGTAAGTTCCTAACGGAATTGCCAGCACAACCAAAACCGCCAGGTAAAGAACATATTGCATGATTGAACCAGCCATCAGGAATCCCTCCTTTTTTGCACCTGCACATCATATTTTTGCATAGGATGGATGTGCTTTGTAACTTTGTTATAAATAAACACAAACAGGGCGAAGGATGCAAGTATGACAATTACCATGCCCAAACGCCATAAAAAATAGATTCCCATTATTTCTCGTCTCCTCCCATTAAAATGTAAATGTAGTAGATTAGCAGCGCAGCCATGCACATGCCAATGATACCAATAAGTATTTGCATAGTTTATGTCCTCCTTATCGTCACAAATTATATATGAAAATGAATAAAAACAGCGTTAGCAGCCATGGAACCACATAAAGTTTCCATAAAATCAAAGCCAGCCAAACATCCATGCAATAGGTAATATGACTATCGTCGTACTGACACCAACTGCCGCTAAAATAAAAATGGGGACACCCACAACAATTCCCACAAAACTCAGGAACGGATGTTTAAATATAAAATGTTCTGCTTTCTGATCAAATGTGATTTCCCATGTCTTTATTGTCTGTATCATGTATGTCATGTTTTATTCCTCCTGCACATTCAGAATAGCAGAGAAAAAATAAAACCGGTAAAAAGAGGTGACTTTACAAGATTAAGATAAAGTAAGTGTGAGAAAAAATTGGAAAAAACGACAGATATATCACTTTCGAGTAGTGTTTCTTATTTTTTCTGCTGTTTAGTTTTTTTATCAACCACAAAAACTCCGTAGAATTGTTTAAATGCTCATGTTTCTATGGCTTGGGGTCATAATATTGCTGCATAGCCATCAGATTTCATGAATATGATGAAAAATTTATTCAGACATTGCATATAATCCTAATTCAGTAAAGCTGCTTTTAGCAATAAAATCTTGTCCCCATTATGCAAAGAACAGGGGCATGATGCCAGTCTATTGGCTCCCATGCCCCTGCTTATATTTAGATTTTGTCGTATATGCCCTTTAACGTATGCTTATCTAAAATATGCCCTTCCATCTTGTGATACAGCTCATTTAAGTAAAATCCCGTCTGCAGATCCAACAGGCCATCCAGTGCACAAACATGCAGCTCATAGGTATGTGCCTGATCGGGCGGTGTCATCCCCCCATAGAAGCAGGACCACTCCCTGCTCTGCTGTCCGCCCTGGATACTCGTCCAGCTATTGCAGCCCTGTATAAAGTCACTGGCCGTCTGGCTCTCATTATTCTTCAGCTCATTGCGCGTGATGTTCGCGGCCAGCCAATGAACCCATACAAATCCACCTGTAACCGGATAAGAGTCTTTGTCTTCCAGAATGACCGCAAAAGAAACGGTCTTCTCTGGCGCCTCCTCAATTTTAAATGGCAGGGAATACGTTGGAACCCCGTTTTCATTAAACTGGGTTCCGCGCCCTCCATATTGGTCCTGGATCTTTCCGCCAATGATTCCTGTACTCGTCACAATCATAATTCCACCTCCATGCGGTTTATTCAATACCATCATAGCCACATGGATCCCCGGCGTAAATTACCCACTTTTTCGTAGGTATTATTCCGGGACAACCCCCTTTTCAATCAGCAGCGCCTCTTTTCCCTGTGCTTTCAGATATTCAATCCCAATATGCTGCATGATTTTTAGTGCCTGCAAAAGCTCCCGGCCCTGTCCGTCCGTTAAGGAATACTCTACATGCAACGGATAGCCCTCAAAGGATTTCTTCTCTACAAAACCATAGTCAATCAGCTCCTTTAGCTGCTCCAACAGCATCTTCTGTGTAATCCCGTCAATATCCTTTTCCAGCCTGGCAAGGGAGGTCGGTCCCAGGCGCAGCCGCCATATAATGATTGGCTTCCATTTGCCTTTTATCATATCATGCACCAGTTCCAGGGGGCATGTAAATTCTTCCCGCATTTTCATATTGCTGTCACATCCTTTGCCCCCTATCTTACCTCAAATTCTCTTTTTTCTCAATGCCATTGACAGCTTTGTAAATCAGATCAACATCCCATTATTAGGGCTTATAATTTGTCCTGTCATGGAATCCTGGACTTGAACCGTACAGATTAATTCCGCAATGTCTTCCGTTGTTGAAATCCTCTGTAATGGAATAATGCTTGCTAGAACAAATTAGCGATATCTGTCAGAGATATTTATCTATTTTGCAGTTCTATCCCATTCTCCTCTGGATAACATACCAGACGAATCAGTTCAGCACTCCCCGTTTCTTCTTCATGCAGTTGTATCGATAGTTCTGTACATAACCTATTTTCCTGGTTATAAACACAGTAATTCAAAATAGGTGATGACAACGCATTTGATATCATAAGCTCACTGCCATCTGTATCGTAAAGTTTCCCGCTGCTATCCTTCCAGTAATCCGGAATCCAATATACATCATTATCTCTAATGAAAATTGTTTCAAGACCAGTCCCCATATCCTCAATATTCAGTTCATAATGGTAGCCTTCTTTCGCAACCATCTGCAAAGTATAGCCTTCCCCCAATGGTGTCTCCGTTCTGGTCAACGAAAATACTCTCCCTGAACCTATGTCCAATACCTCTTTTCCAGAAACATCTTTCGCATACACCGTCAAAGGAAGCAGCCCCCTCTCATTGGATATGTGGGAATCGTTGCTTAATGGGAAGACAATACTGGCGATTACAACAGCACCCACAAGAATTCCATTCCTCAGTCGCGCCTGTTTTCTTCTCTTTTGTGCAATCGTCCTGCCGTTTCTAAGAATTCTTTGTTTCACCTGGTCATCTAAAACCATTTCCTCTGGTAAATCAGATAGTTTTCTCATTGTCTCACTCCTAACTGCCTGCTTAATTCCTCACGGCCTCTCTGAAGTCTCTTTTTGATTGCTGACTCCGATATTTTTAGCATTGCTGATATCTCTTTTATGGAATATCCCTCGACAGCAAATAATATCAAAACCTCCTTTGATTTGCCTCGCAGCCGGGAAATCTCATGTAACAGTTCCCATTCTTTGAATGAATCAATCTTAATAGGAATCTCCTCAAGCTCATACTGCGGATGTCGCTTCCAAAAACGTATCTGATTCTTACAAATATTGATACATACCCTCAACAGCCATGCCTTTCCATGTTCTTCATCAGCAAACTTTGGCTTTTTTACAAGCATACGCACATAAGTTTCCTGTACCGCATCCTCGGCATCATGAGTATTCGACAGCATAAAAAAAGCCATCCGGTATATCTGATCCATATATTTCAAAAATAATTCTTCTCTATCCATTAGCACTTGCACCTCTATAATAGTACACACCAAATAAGCCTCTTTCGTGACATTATATTTTTATTTTAGCATACTGCTGGACCTGTTCCGTTATTTTAATAGTAATTGACAAATCAGCTAAATTAATGCTACAATACATACGACTAATATAATTAGTCATAAAATATTTTGGGGGAAATTTTATGAAGCAAAACTTAACTCCTGCAGAGCAGGCAATTATGGAGATTTTGTGGAAAAATAATCACTGGATGACGATCAGTGAGTTAATCGAGATTTTTGAACACTTAGGTAAAGATTGGAAACGCCAGACAGTAAATACATTTTTAGCTCGATTAATAGAAAAAGGTCTTGTTGTAAAAAACGGTAGAAAGTATTTCTATACTTATACCAAAGATGAGTATGAAGCGCAGATCGCTTCGGAAATGCTCAAGACCCTTTATGGAGGATCTTTAAAGAATTTTATAGCTGCTCTGTCTGGCAACCATACCTTAACCGATGAAAATTTAAAAGAGTTAAGGGAATATCTAGATAATTTTTAACTACTAAGCGGGGTACGAATCTTGAACATAATTTTTACTATGTGCTTCACTGGAAGCACCTTATTTTTATTATACTTATTAGCCATCAAAGTTTTTAAAAATAATTTAAGTAACCGTTGGAAATATGTTATATTGAAATTTGTACTCCTTTTTTTTCTTACTCCATTAGGTTTTTTTAAACTGCTTCTACCTAAGTTGGAAAAACTGTCAGAGTTCCAATTATCCGGAGATTTGCCGATTATGGTATCAACCCCTGATGGAATTTATCCAAATTTTACATATCAAACCAATAAAACTGTTGTAATTATATGGATTGTTACGGCAATTATTATATTCATTTGGCAACAACTAAAATATTTCCATTTAAAAAAATTAGTAAAACAGTCCATGACAGATATTGTTGATTTAAATATATTAAGTTTTATTGATTATTGTCGCCATAATATGGGGATAAAAAGAAAAGTCCAGGTTTTTTATTCAAACTACCTAGGTCCTTTTACAACAGGATTTTTTTCACCCGTGATCGTTCTTCCCACTGGTTTGCCCTTTGAAAAACAAAAACTTATTATCAAACATGAGATGGTTCATATTCATCGCTGTGATACACTTTTTTTATTTCTAAGACATCTCGTTGCTTGCTTTTACTGGTTCAATCCCTTGGCTTATCTTTTTGAAGCTCAAGTTGAAAAAATAGTGGAAGCTTCATGCGATGAATCTGTTATCCGCGATATGAGTCAAAAAGAACGTAAAGCTTATGCTTTGCTTATTATAGATATGGCTGCATATGACGTGCAATATCGCAGAACTTATGCATCTTCATTTAGTAACTCAACCACTAGTCTAAAAGAAAGGATGGATATTATTATGACTCCACCAAAAACAAAGAAATTTAGCAGAAAATTATCTGTAATACTCACCTCATGTATGGTTTTATGCAGTAGTTTTACTTCTTTTGCCTACCAGCCATCAACAGAGCTTGATATGCTTGGAACTTTTTCAACGAATCCTTTATCTAATATTAATTCCTCTGACACTGTAGTTTTTCAAAGTGGGGACTTTCAACCCGAGAATCAATATGGGCCTATTTTGTATAATAACCAATTTACCGATATTAATGGAAATATTTATAACATTGATTCCGACCGTTCCAGTTATGCGACCTGTGAACATAATTATATTGATGGGACGCTTTCAAGACATACAAAAAAAAGTGATGGCAGCTGCATTACAAAATTCTATGATTCTCAGCGCTGCACTAATTGCGGTCAATTAATAGTGGGCGAATTAATTAATACAGAGACATATACAAAATGTCCTCATTGATGATATCTAATTTTTTCTATTAAGAAACACAGGTCTTGAATTTCCAACAAGATTCTGTGTTTTTTATTTATAAGAATTCAATGCTCTTAGGGCAGCCAGGATTTCCCCTTTAGGATCTCTCCCGAATCATCTTCAAATAAAGTCGTGCAAACGGCGTAAAAGCCATCATACCTTGCTTCCTCCACAATCTTTTGTTCATCCAGAACATATAAGATGTCTACGGTCTCTCCATCATTTGTAACTGCTGATTTATCAATGAATCTTGCAGGATCATTCGGATTTTTCCATGTTTTCTTATGATTTCCGCCTGCAAGTATGGCTTTTGTCCGCTCCACCTGCTTTTCTCTGAGTTCTCTCTGGTACTCCCGCGAGTTTAGAAACCATTTCATGTGTTTTTCCTATACCTCGACCAAAAGAAGGTACTGTTCCCTCTGCGAAAAATGTAACTTGATCTGTTCTGTTTTTAAAGGAAATCGATACAGCAAACTGGACACCCCCCTGCGTCTGCAATGGTTATTTCGACAGGCACAGCTGTACCCTGAAGAATCAGTCCTACTTTACATGATAAATGCGTAAAACAGCCCTACTTTACATTTTTTGCAAAATAGGGCTGATTGAGTTGCATTTAATTTGATAAAGTTGCATTAATTTTGAAATTTAACCCTTTTCACATTTTTTTAATGTGACTGGTGGAATTTACTCTTGCACTGAAATTTACTTTTTCAAGTCAGCAAACAAATACTCTCCCTTTGAAGAACCATATCTGTTTAATGCTTCAACGGTAGTTTAACGTTTATGTTCTTTAATATACTTGATACAGCAGATAATAATACAAATTAACGCACTAAATTCCAAGATTTTTAATATTACAGAAAAAATCAATGTTAATAACGGAATATATTGCATGCTACTACCTCACTTATAAAAGATAAAAAACATAGAAGGAAATGACAGCTTAATTTTATATATACTAAACACTAAGAGTTGTGTCAACACATATTTTATTACGATTATCACCAGAGTTACCCGGAGAATACATTAACATTTCAACATAGCAGTTCATTGTATATTGGCCGCCCACGTCAAAAGTTTCATAGCCATCAATGAGATATTCTTCATCAGTCATCTTAATTGTATAGCTTGAACTTTTATCCGTTATGGAAGCCCCTTGTGGATGAACTGCTGTTATTGTGGAACCTATCACACGAAATCTCTGAAAATAGGATCGGTCTTACAAATACCTGCACATCTTGGCGGAATTAAAGTGTTAAAAACGACTAATTATTATAGTCATTATGTTAGCACCTTTTTTTACTATTGTCAATACAATTACTTATAAAACATCGCCGGTGACGTATCCCTCTCTTCTCAACACACACTGGATACCGGTTCTATTTTTTCATTTACAGGCTATTCAAAGATCAAGAACTGGTCTTCTACAACTATATTCTGGTCCGTCAAAACAACTTCACATGCCTGCCCTTCAATCTCTTCCCAACTCAACCCGGTAAAATTGTGGATACAGGTAATCAGGGAACTCCCCTGTTCCATGTACAGATAAACCTTTGTTTCGGCATCAAAAAACATATAAAAATCAAAATCTGGTTCAAAGTTACCGTCTTTATCATCTTCATATTTTTCGTACCAGACGCCGCTATGTATTTCCAATCCAAGCCCCCGGAGAATCAAGTAGTTTTTATCCAGCCAAACCTGGTGTTCCTCATCTTCCTCAAAAAGAAAGTTTTCCGTTTCCCACTCCTCATTCTCCATCAGTTCTTCCAGGTTTCCTATGGTAATTTTGATTTTCTTCTCCATATAACTACCTTGCCTTTTCTTTCGCAGTCCGCTGCTTATCCAGATTCTGTTCATACTGTTTCATGATATCTCCGTACAGCGTGTCATGAAAATCCTTTGTTACCGGATATGCAATATCCTGATATTCTGCCTTACCGTCGATCATCCTTCTTTGGGAAGGCATGGCTACAAAGTTATTCCCGGCAAAGGATCTTTTCACAGAGATCTGATTGACTACAAATACATCATCAATCACCAGTCTGGCAAATGCTTTCGTGGCACAGGATAAATCTTTGTTGTTTACCACCTGAACGTAATACTCAAAACCCGTGTCCCCATATTCAAGGTCAACCTCATTTCTTCCATCTTCCCGATTCTGATACGCCTCTAAGATCTCCCCCCGTAACAGGGTGCTAAAATCCGTAGTTTTGGGGAAGAATACATCGCTGTATATCAGCTTGTTATCCTCCCCCCTTTCACCTGTAGGATACTGTGGCATACTTACGTAAAGATTCCCTGCTTTTCCTTCCCTGACTGTGATACCTGTCACCTTAAAGCAGTCTCCAAACGTCACCGCAGCAAACGCCCTCAATTTTGTGTCCTTTTCTGTTGATACTTCATAAATATTTACTGTGTATTTCATATTCATTCTCCTTTTCTACATAAAATCATCTGGCCACTGCCTGTTCCGGAAGATTATCTGTCACCACCAGTTCCTCTCCCTCTTCTTTGATTTCCAATTCATCATTGATTTCTTTTTGGCGGACCAGCTTCTGTCTCAGCTCCAACTCATATGTAAAGGTCTTATTAAATTCTTTTTTGGACTCCTCCATATTTCTCTTGTACTGCTCTAAGTTTTCTTTGTGTGCGGCGACTCTCTTTTCCAGTCCACTCAATAAATTTTCAAGACGGACCATATTTCCGGAGGCACTGCTGCTCATATCTGCTGTATACTTCATATTTCCACATAACTGCATGGTACAGTCGGAAAATTTCTTATTGATCACCACATCAAATCCTTTGTAGGTCCCTATTTTACGGCTTTCCATACTATCAAGCGATTGTCCGATCTCTAAAAGAAGACTGCCTGCCGCTTCACGCTCATCATATGTATGTCCATTCAATGTGATCAGAAAATCCGGTTCCATCGCAAGTTCATTGTCCCGTTTGCGGATATCCTTTTCTATACCGAACAGCCGGTTTTCAGTCTCTGAAATTAATTTGGGATACTTAAAAAGAAAGTTATCCTGATGAGCATAGCGCTGACTTTCATAATTTGCCTTTAACATCTGCAGACGTGCAACCTCTGTGTCAACTTCTGTTTTTTCCATAATCAGGGGATTCCCAGAAGCGATAGCCTTAATTTCTGCAAAAGATAAAACCGTTTCATCTACGTCCTGACATTCTCTCTCCACTGTCTTATTGGTCATGATCTGGGAGATAAACCGCTGTTTATTTTCCACAATTCCCCAAAGGTAACTATCGAACGTCTTTTTTGTGATATAGCGGTAAATGCTGACCTCTTCGTTATCATTACCCTGGCGTATGATACGCCCTTCTCTCTGTAGGCTAAGTACCCAGCGCCTTGCCATATTGCTATGGTAGGTTTCCAAATACTCGCCCCCGAACCGTACTTACAACTCTCGCTGTATACGGCTCTCCGTTTATAAACTCAATTTAACTGTCCACAGTGTAATTTCTTATGACATTCTCTACACAAAGCTATTGTTTTGCGATTTCTTGCTATCATAAGAGCTTCCCAAAAAGTTTTACCTTGTAAATCTTTAAGCCGATGAACGTGATGAATTTCTATGGGAGTATTAGTTTTTCCGCACAGCTCACATTCTCTGGCTTTTAATCTGTCGATTAGCTTTGTACTGCTGAAATATTTAATTGTATTTGGAACTAAGTCTGCATTAGATTGAAATACTTTTTTCTGCCGTTTGAAACCTTCGTTATAAAATACTCTCATTTTCTCAAATCCTTTGGAATTACGGAATTTTACAGCAAAATCTTTACCTACTCTGAATTTTCCGATTACTTTTGAAATTGATGTTCTGTATTTTGTGCCGTAGGTTTTGTACATACTGTATTCCATAATATATTTGTAGCTGTTGATGATTGAGCTGTTATTGGCTATACAATAATAATTGTAAAATCCTCGTATCATACTGTTGTAATAATCGAGTATTTCCAAATCATCACAGTTTTTCAATCTGTATATTGCTTTTGGCTTCCAGATTTCTTTTCCATTATGGTAGATTAGCTTCATAGCACCTGTATCAATTAAATGTTTCTTGATTGTATCGCTTGAAACCTCCAGTACAATTCTGCCCATATAATTACGAACAAGCTTGCCTGTTTTATCTCTTTTGGTCAGGTTGCTATGCCGTACTCTGATTTCATAGCTGAGAAATTTCGCACTTTTTTGAGCATTGGTAATCAGCGTTTTTTCTTCCGATAACTCCAACTGTAATTTTTCATTAAGAAAATTCTTAAAATCTTCTTTGATTTTCTTACAGTCCTCTTTCGAGCCGATAACTCCGCACAGCCAATCGTCAGCATATCTGACATAAACCAGCCTTGCATATTTGTTATCCATAGGGTCACTTTGTGGAATAGTCACCCGCTCTTTTTCCAACTGCCTTATGAGTGCAATCGCACTTTCTCTTTCATAGTCGCCATTTGCATTTTTCAATGCTGTTCTGGCTTTGCTTAATTCGACTTCGTTCTTGCGGTACTCTTTTGTACGCATACGCTTTTTGCCTTTGTTAAACTTTTGGACATACTCATTTACATACTTATCAAATTTATCCAAATAGATGTTTGCAAGAATAGGACTGATAATGCCACCCTGCGGTGTTCCCGAATAAGTGTTATGAAAGGTCCATTTTTCAATATAGCCTGCGTTCAGAAATTTTCTTATCAATCGAAGAAATCTTTCGTCATTTATGCGTTCTCTTAAAATTCCAATCAGCGTATCATGGTTGATATTATCGAAAAAGCCTTTAATATCTCCCTCGATAAACCATTTCACACCCGTGAAAGTTCTTTGAATTTCATTGAGTGCCGTATGACAGCTTCTGTTTGGTCTGAACCCATGAGAGGTATTTTCAAAATGTCCTTCATAGATGGCTTCTAAAATCATTCTGATGACTTCTTGAAGCAATTTATCCTCAAAGGACGGTATTCCAAGTGGACGCATTTTTCCGTTCTTCTTTGGAATATAGGTTCTTCTTGCAGGTTTTGGTTGATAGCTTTCATCTTTGAGCGAAACTATGATTTTTCGTATTCTTTCGACACTCATACCGTCAACAGTTTGGTTGTCAGTACCTTTTGTCATACTTCCGTCATTGGAATAAATGCTTTGATAAGCGGTTAAGTACAGTTCCTCATTGTAGAGCAAACGGTATAAACGCTCGTATTTGTAATCTTTTTGGTTACTGTGTTTTGTTAAGCTGATTAACACATTTTCAGGATTTCTCATAATGTATCGCACATTATCCTTTCTATATTGTTAATGTTATAAACTGCCTTCCTTCGCCATGTAAGTGTCATTAGCACTCTCGGACTACTATGAAGGCTCCGTTACCATATCGAATATTCATAAGCCTACGCTTAATAGCTTAAGTTTTTTAAGCATCTCGACTTAGGTAATCCCCGTTTAGCACCATAATAACTATTTGGCTTGTTAGGTTGTCGGATACGACTTCCATCCTTTTATGCTTATTGCATATACGTCTCAGCCTATCTTTGCTTATGCTCCTGAGCAGCGGAACATAAGTGCTGAGATATGGCGAATAATAATTACCTTACGCCATAGTCCCGACACAGACCGTTTGGACTATCGTTCAACCAGTATGGGCTTTATCCTCATACCTAACTTTTCATCTCCCCATTCAGTCGCAGCTTGGTAATTAGCTGACTTATGGCTTTACCGACGTGCTATTTTCCCTGATATTTGGTCTCCCTCACAGGTAAATCGGTTGATGATAGGACTATAAGATACTATCCTAATACCTTGCCAAAGGTATATTTATTATGATGCCTTTACGGGCGCACGCTCAATGTCTGACGGTTTCCAGGGGCAGTCAATATGATGAGCCGCACAGAGCCGTTTCTGAATATTGGTTCCTGTCCCCATCATGGATGTACTGCCAATTAAAATCCTCTTTCTTCCTGACCGCATATCCGCAAAGAGTTCCTCTTTTTGCTTATCATTTTTTGCATCATGAATAAAGGCAATCTCATCACGGGGAATCCCCTTTTTGATAAGCTCGCCTTTTAGAAAATCATATACATTAAACCCTTTTTTTCCGGTAGGTGTTCCTATATCGCTGAAAACAACCTGGGTCCCTTTAAAATCTTGTGAGGCAACATATTCCTGATAAATATTTTCTGCTGCCTGATAAAGTTTTCCATCTTCATCCACCTCTGCATCTGGGTCGATCAAACGGGGATCCGTACCCAACAATCGCGCTTCGTTGGTAATTTTCAGCATATTGTCTTCTGAAGGATCTACGCTTCCGTTTCGAATTTGCTCTGCCCGTCGCACTAACTCCTGCATCATAATATCAACACTATCAGACGCTACACTTTCCACGATCTTGTATTTTCCGCCCTTTAATTTCGGGACGTTTAGGTCTAGCATGGATGGAAGTTGAATGTCTGCCACTTCCCGGAACATGTTCATGAGTTCAGGTAAATTGCAGAATTTATTGAAACGGCTCCGCATCCGGTATCCGCCCTCCGGGGACATCTCGAGTGAAGTAGTCACTTCACCAAAGTTTGCGGCCCAGCTATCAAAATGTTCAATCCCTTTTTCGCGTAATTTTTGGGATTGCAGATACAACTGCATTACATACATTTCGCACATTGTATTGGAGATTGGAGTCCCTGTTGCCAGGAATACGTTTCTTCCTCCTGTATGTTCCTGTATATACTGAATTTTCTGGAACATATCCATTGCCCGCTGGGAACCATTTGTTGCAATCCCCGCCACATTACGAATTTTTGTAAAAATAGACAAATTCTTAAAAACATGGGCTTCATCAACAAACAGAGCGTCAATCCCTAGCTGTTCGAAATCCAGCACATCATCTTTTTTCGCATCATTCCGTAACTCCAATATCTGGGCTTCCAGGTTTGCCCTCTGGCGCTCCATATCCTTTATTCCCCATTTTGCTCCCTGTTCCTCTTTCAATTCAGATACCGCATTTGAAATACGGTCAACCTGCTCCTCCAGCATTGCAGCACGTCTGTCCGCAGATAAAGGGATTCGTTCAAACTGGCTGTGTCCTAAAATAACGGCATCATAATTATTTGCTGCTATTTTACAGGTTAATTTACGCCGATTCTCTTTTGTAAAATCTTCTTTTCTGGTAACAAGTAAATTTGCGCCTGGATACAAAGTAAGGAACTCGGACGCCATCTGTCCCACCAGATGATTAGGCACTACGATCATTGCCTTATTCATTAGTTTCAGCCGTTTCAGCTCCATACAGATAGCTGCCATCTCATAGGTTTTTCCAGCCCCCACCGCATGAGCCAGAAGGGTGCTGCCATGGATTGCCCGCTCAATAACGTTACGCTGATGGGGACGCATCTTTTTTTCCGGATTCATACCGGGAAAGGTCAAGTAAGAGCCGTCATATACACGGAGCCTGTTATCATTGAAATTCTGATTGTAAAAATCAACATATTTCTTTCTCCGATCAGGGTCTTTCCAGATCCATTCCTTAAAGGCTTCCTTTATCATAGTTGCCTTTTCTCTCGCCAGAGTTGTCTCTTTTTGGTTGACTACATATTTCACGCTGTCGCCCGATTCAATTGCATCTTTCACGGTGATTATATTCTGGTTCAGAAGGGCTTCAATGATAGAGTATGCGTCGATCCGCTTCGTACCGTATGTCTGTTTTGCGACCACGGAAGAATAATCTGCGGACTTGTTTGTAACCTTATACGACATAGTATACCGATTTAGTTGTACTTTGATTGCATAAGGTCCAGTTCTATATGACTCGGGCGTGTTTAACAGTTCATAAATAAAAGCCTCATAATCCTCCAGTTCAACCCAGGCAGTCCCCAGTTTCACGCTGATATCAGCCGCACTTAAATCTTCTGGCTGCACAGCTTTCAAGGCTTCTACATTTGCAGAATATTGAGACTCACGCTGTGCATACATTTCCGCTGTTTTCAGTTTTTTCCGGACCGGACCGCTCAGATATTCACTCGCCGTCTCCCACCCCTGATTAGGATTCGTTTCATCAGCCTTAACAGGGTTCAGGAATATCTGCCCCTTTAGTTCGGCAAGGAGTTGTTCTCGGTCCACTGGATACAAACTTTGCATGTATGGAATGTGGACCTTCCCATATTCTGCTAAGCTTATTTGCAACGCGTCCATGGCCGTGTCAGCCTTCTCGATATATGTCTGTGGCGCAATCGTCTGCTTATAAAATATATCTGATTTTTTTACATTTTTATTTTCATCTTCTGTTTCCAAACTGCACAAAAGATAATAATCATTGTCTTCCCGAAATGCCAGTTTGTTTCCTCTGCTGGACAGATATCCGTATTCCTTCACATAGGCATCATAGATTTTATTTAGTTGTGCCTGCCCTTCGGTTAGCTGTTCCTCGGTGCATCCCCGAGTCTGGATGTCTATCAGATATCTGACAGACTGCCGGATAGCATGCATTCCAAGGATCCGTTTTCTTTTTGTCTCATTGCCTTTCCATCTGACCATGGAATCATTATCCCGGTAATAGATCTCGCCCTCTATGACGGTATAAGTATTATTTGCCACCTCCAAAAGTGCCGGTATAGTATCAGGAAGTTCCTCTTTATTGTTTTCCACACCCTCTGTTTTCTTTTCTTCCGGAAGATAAGTGGCCGACAAAAAAGAAATAGCACGGTTCAGTTGTTCCTCAAAATCAAAATGTTCTTCATCTTCAACGATCAATTCTGTGTAATTAGAATTTGGTCCATAGGTATGTGTATCAAAGGCCATCTTTCCCAACATCATTTCAGGGTGTCTGCTAAAATACTCATTGACCGGAACACCATCATCTGTATAGGTTATATTCATCCAATCCTCTGATGTATTAGCAGTCAACAGCCGTCCTTTTTTTTGGAGGAAAATGATATCTGACGTAACTTCGGCACCTGCGTCCTTTTTGAAGGCGATTCCCGGCAGACGCACCGCGCCAACAAAGTCTGCACGTTCCGCTATATATTTACGGATTATAGAATTAGCCTTATCCATAGTGAATTTTGTCGTCACTACTGCTATCATCCCCCCTGGACGGACCAGGTCTATGGATTTTGCCAGAAAATAATCATGTATCCGAAAACCATACTTTTTATATTCTGGGTCAAAAACCTTGTAAGCGCCAAATGGCACATTTCCCACAACGACATCAAACTTGTTTTTTTCAAACTTTGTTTTCTCGAAACCTTTCACCTGAATAGTTGCGTGAGGATGAAGCTGCTTTGCAATCCTTCCACTGATACTGTCCAGTTCAACTCCGTAAAGCTGTGAGTTTCTCATATCTTCTGGCAGTACGCTGTAAAAATTTCCGATTCCCATACTGGGTTCCAGGATTGAGCCGCCCTCGAATCCGAATTGTTGCAGCGCCTTATAAATCACCTTTGCCACAACAGGCGGGGTATAAAAAGCAGAATTAACGCTTGCTCTTGCCTGCTCATATTCTTCTTCTGTCAGCAGCTCCTGCAATTCCTGGTATTCATTTGTCCAATTGGGGCTTTTGGGGTTGAACGCATTGGCAAGACCACCCCAGCCCACATACCGGGCCAGGATAATCTGTTCTTCTGGTGTTGCCGGCCTGGATGATTGCTCCAGCTCCTTCAACAGTTGTATAGCTGCCACGTTGCTTTTGTACTTTGTTTTATCACCAGAAGGTATTTCCCAGGCATCAGGATAAAAAAAATCCGAAGCCTGGCTGACGCTTTGGTTTCGGTTTTGCATTTCCTTATATAATTGGTAACTTTCTTCCGGACACAGGGAAAAACCTTCCTTTACAGCCGCTTCGTATTCCCCAGGTGATAGATATTCTCCAGCATCAATCGCTTCCTGTATCACACGCGCAGCCTCCTGCATCGTGAACCTTCCGTGTCCTTCCTTCTCACCATGCATTAGCTGAAAATCAACAGTCCCTTTTTCAATGGTATAATGGACTAACCCCTGGTCTGTATTTAGAACAGATTTTCCGTAATCTCTTTTGGACTGCAATTCCAAAAGTCTCAAAAGAAATTCTTGCTTATCTTTATCTCCTGCCTGTTTGAAAAAATTCTGAATCAATGGCTTTGAAGGAATCAATGTCATGGAATGCAGGGAAAAAGCTTTTGTAACATCATAAAAAACTGTCTCTAAAATATCACTTTTCTCATTGTCGGGTACTTCCTCTTTTTCCCCATCTGTATTCTCTTTCTCAATAGCAGCTTCTGAACTTAGATATGGTATTTCTACCGCCGGTTCCTCTCCTGCCTGCTCCAATAAATCCTGATATTGGACAGCCAACCTTTGGAACCAGGGGAATTCTATTAATTTTTCAACTGGCAGATCGTTTTTTGATTCCGGATAATTATCCTGCTCAATGCTCCGTGCCAAAATGTCTCTGATTATGCTCCATGAATAGGCCAGTGTCTCTTTCCCGTCTATGGAACAGGACACATCCTGCTCGTGGAAAACCAGTGTTGCGGAGAAAGACCATTCTGCATCGGAGCCAAGCAACGCCAGAAAACTTTGCCGGACAAATTCCGTCTCCTGCTGTGGCAAAAGATTTACGGTCATGACATCATAAATCATGTCAAAAATCACCTTGCCATCTGCAACTTCCACAAAATTTTCAACCGTATCGACCAATGGCTGCGGGATTTCCATATCCGTTTTTATTGGTTGATAATACTTCCCCCTGTCGATCAAATGGAGTATCTCTTCCGCTGCTACCTCAAACGGAAGATAACCGCTCAGATATTGTCCGTTCTCATGCCAATATAATTGGATTCCTGCCTCGTCCGTTTCATATCTAAATACATGCCCCGCCTCTGTTGAAATAGTGTCTCCAGCTTCATACATCTGGCACAGGTATCTGGCACGATCTCTTAATCCCTCATTCAGTTCAAAGAAATGATAAATTTTCTGTCTCGCCATTGGCTCTGATGTTCCCGCCAAAAGCAGTTCTATGCGAAGTTCTTCGGATATTTCTGCCGGTATCGAAGAAAAAGAAGGAACTGCAACAGCAGTTCCTTCTTTAACATCACTATCATTTATATCAGTTATCTCGGTTTGCAGATAACCTCCTGAATCACGGTCTCCTGGGCTATCATTGCCGCCTCGTTCCGCAGTCTGGTCATTTCCATCGTATCCGATGGATTGATCTTCCGATCCGCCGCTTTCATTTTCACGTAGCTCTCCACGATCTGGTCGTGCAGATCCCACGCCTCTTCCTCTATCTGTTTCAACGTCTCCTGCAGCTTGCCTGTCCTCAACAGCAGGCTGTACCTGCTTTTGTCTTTTACTTTCAGGTATTCCTCCGCCAACTTCCCGTATCTGCCCAGAGACATAGACTCCGTCTCTTCCATCATGCTCCCTGTTTCCAGCAACGGGTACAGTAACCCGTTCTTTTCTTTGTAGCTCAGTTCTACCATTTTGATTTCTCCTTTCATCTTCACGGATCTCTTTTGCGACTGCCGCAAATCTCCGCAGTGTTGTCTCTGCAATATCTGATATGAGGATCCCTATTTTTGATAAAATAATCTCTTCCTGGTAATCTGTTATTGCAGACAGACCTGTATCAAAAGTATCAATCCCACATCTCCGCAAGATCAGATATGTGGCGCTCTGCAAGATGAATTTTTCAACCGGTGATTCCCCATCGGTATACGCTTCATCCCTGGTAAGAACTGCTATTTCATGAATCCTATCGTTTTCCTCTTTCATTATAGCACGCACATATGTTCTAGTAAAGTTTTTTATTGCAATTCTAAAACTATTCTCTGTCTGATATTCCTCTGGAAATAGCTTATTAGCGAATGCAAGTGCATTCTCATCATTGATCTCCCAAATCCAGGGCATGGTTCTCCCACCGGTACTTTTGATGTCGTAGACATATTGAGCTCCTCCCAACATCTCGATTGGGAATGTTGCGATTCCAATCTCACCTCCCCGGACATAGCGCCTCGCTTTTTTCCAGTCCGCAAAGTCCAAAAGAATTTCCGCTTCTGGATATTGCTCATAGATGATACAGGTATTCAGGAAGTCATAACGATACAAGTTTCCCCTCGCTGCAAACTCCAGGAATTTCTTCCACTGCTCCCCATCACGAGAAATATCGAAAATTGCAATATCATACAGATCTGATACTTTCATGGTATGCTGGTCCATATATTCACCTGCTTTCCCCAGCAAATAGGCTCATCTGCTCTATTTTGGGTTCTATTCTCTCGGAGCTTCTTTCCACGATCAGTCTGCACTTTTTAAAGTCGGGCTTTTCGTAATATCTCCTCATAACAACAAAATCCTGTTTTTTAATTGCACCTTCTAACTCTTTTACATTTTTGAGTGCATTTATGACCTCAGCCATCCTATCCATTTTAGGATTCAATTCCAGTCCACACAAAAACTGATAGTCCGCATCATCTCTGCACTGACGGAAGATATCTATAGCCGTCTGATAAATTTTCTCTGCCTTTACCATAAATGACTCCGGCAATTCTTCCGGTGTTTTCCGGTGATATATTTCTGGCAGCTCCCCGGTTTCCAGTATCTGCGTTTTATAAGCAATAATATGTTTTCTTAGAAGATTCATATCCACTCCATCTGAATAATATGGATCGCTGCCCCCACTATAAAGTTCATTGTCCCAGCGCTGGAAGGATTCTTCCAGTTCTTCTTTTAATGTTTTCTTCATCTTCCTCCTATACTTTTCTGTTTTTCCAGATCCAGATGAATGCCCGCCATAGAGAAGGTTACTTCCTGCATATCTTCATAATCCATAACATATCCTTTTTTTGCATCTGAATAATTATCATGTGCATCTGATAAAGCCGATTCCATGCTCTCTGCCCGGACAGTTACTATTTTGCTAAGTCTTTCTGTAATACGGATATCATAATCCTGTACGCTTTTCGCCTCCTCCATATGACTCCCCTGATTCTCCCCTTCTCTGATTCCAAACCGTCTTCTGAATTCTGACAATAATGTATCCACACCCTCAAGTTTTTTCCTGGCCTTAATTTCAGGTATATAAAATTTGCCGTCATCGCATTTAAAAAAGGGGATTTTTTCACCATCCTTTTCTATTCCTAACTCCAGTTTTCTGTATGTAATCCCTTCCTGCAGACTGTTTATGAATGTCTCCCTGGCCTCCCAAATCCCCATCAGGGCTTTGTAAAGCGCTACATGATATTCCTCTCCCGTCTTTACTTTTTCGATATAATAATAATTGTCCTCTGCATAGTCATCCATTAGTCTACTCCTTTCAAGAAGGCAGCCCTGTCAGCCGCCTTCCAGCATATTCCCTCATTTCTGTTCTACAATACGCATCTGCTATCGGCATGGTCTTCCGTATAGGCCAATATTGGATGGAACCAGCGGACGGTAAACCACCCCATATGCTGTGCCGCGTGCATCTACCTGCATACCGTTACCCACATAAATAGCAACATGTCCAATCGACATAAATTCATCGGCATTATCATCACGGGCGTGAAAAATCAAATCTCCTGGTCTTAACTCGTTTTCACTGACCTGCAACCCATTATCTACAATATACTGCCCCTGTGTCGAAGCAACAGAAGGAAGATTTACCCCGAACTGTGCATAACACCTTTGAACAAGGGAACTACAATCATAATATCCTTCTTCATATCGAAGATCCTGGCTATACTGGCACCCAACTTTCTCCTGCGCCAAAAGTGCTACCTGTTCGCCAATGCCACTTGCCGGCATACTGTGTAAAAATTCTTCACTCATAACCTCTCGCAGCAAATCCTCCTGGCTGGGTGTCAGTTTCCCTAATTCAATATAATCCTCATAGGAAAGGTTATACACATATAAAGATGTGTGTGTCACCTCCACACTATTACTCCCATTGGAATCCGCAAGATACACTTCCATATCCTGGTGACCGAAATTTTGTGCTGTCTGATGGTCCCCAAAATACATATCAAAATCTACACCATAGCGGTCAAAATCACCGGTGTCCTCCACCACATACTCTTTCCCATTTGCTATGATATGGGTTCCCATAGGCAACGTAGGGTTATAAGCATCTACTGCCAGCGTATGGTCTGCTTTCGGCATGGCTCCGCTCGCAGTGGGGCCGCCAGACCATTGACCACAACAAATTGAACAGTTACAGTATCCACTAAAGGTCATGACTCCAAGGCTTTCACCCACCCGTACTGTATCTGTTGTTTCCGAAGCAAAATGGTTCATTTCGTCAAAAATTTCTTTCAGCTTCTCCTTATTCTTATCATTCATAACAGTGGAAAAATTTCCCTGTCCAGTCCCATATCGGACCATATAAACCATCATCACATCGGTAAAATTACTCCGTGCCACCCCATTCTGCATATTTTTATAAGTCACCTCTTCATCGTTTTCCTCTTCCGCCTCCCTGATATCATCGTAAAATTCCTGATAGTATCCTGACAGAACACTTTGCACCGTGTCACCTCCCAGCAATGGGGGCAGGAAAAGTGCCAGAGGGGTATTATACAGGATTACAATGATCAAAATAAACGGCAGGGCCACAGTGACCAGTCCTCCCAGCAACGGCCCCAATAGCCCAAGAAGATATAAAAAAAGCTGCTTGACAACCAGTCCAACTTTTATGGTTGCGATATCTTTTACCGTTTTAGCAAAACTGTCCTTTTGCTGTTCGTCCGTAAGTTTATTCACCATATAGGCAAACATACGCCTGCGAACCGCTTTTTTCATTCCAGTATTCTCTGTATCTTTCTTTACTCTTTTCTTATTCCCTTCACCCTTAGAGGATATCTTCTCGTCTTTTTTTCTCGTTTTCAGTGGGTCCTCTTCTTTTCCAAAACCGCCCATTGTCTCCTGTCGGTTTCCTCCAATCTCCGATTGTGTTTCCGGAGTCCCCAAGGGTGATTTTTCACGGGAAAATATGACATTATCTTTAAAGCCATACTCATGATTTTTGCGTCGGACCTCGGGACCAGACTTCCTTGAAAAATGAAATTTCTCGTCGTTCCTGGCTTTCTGTTTTTGCTGTTCCTTAATATACTTCTCTTTTTGCCGTTTTTTCTGCCCATCCTCCCCCTGCGGTGCACCCTCCGGTCCCTTCTTATTCGATTCTTTCTTCGGATTGCTATGGACAGTCTGCTCAGACTGCATTTTTGTTCGCCCGGCTTTACCAGCCGTATTTTCATATCCCGGTGTATCATCTTCTCTACGTTTTGTCCGTTCCCCAAGCCCTGACGCAGAATTCACCGCCAGGAACACACGATTATTATCTTTCTGTTCCTGTGGTTCTGAAAATTCTGTGGTCTTCATATGGATTTTTCTATCCAGTCTGGGCGGTTCATCTCCTGAAACACCTGATTTCTGTTTCGGCACCCCAGGACCGGAATCAGACTTTTTATTCCCAAGATAATTATGGTTTTGCAATTTTACTTCTGCGTCTGTTTTTAGCTTTATCTGCGTTTCCTTTTTGGTCTTAAATCTGCTGTCAGTGATCAATATCCCTCCTTTCAGCCCTTCAAATTTGAATCACCTGATAATATAAGCTTTTAAAGTGAAAACCTTTTTCGCCTTTCAGCTCCGCGCAGCCAAGGCCAAATGGAAGTTCCTGCTGTGGCCCATACTTCTCAGCCAGCAATTGGTATGCCTCGTCCACAGGCAGATCCAGTTCCAGGTAATCCGTCTCATCAAACATATAGTTTTCAGCAAGTAGGATTTCAGCGAAAGTCCCCTTATCAATTAGTTCACTGATATCCTCCGGACACAACAAAGCCCCAAATTGTTCATATACTTCGTCTCTAAGTTTCCGAAAATGATAAGATTCCCTGTCATCCAGTATCATGTACTCCCTCTCAAACAGGACGGCAATTCCATCTGGAAATAAGGCAGCCTCCACGTTCATATTCCGACAGGCTTCCCGTGCCTCTCCCTCAGAGGGATATTTGTAATCTTTTGGTATTTCAATTTCCACTTCCCATTCATTCAGTTGGAATCCAAAAGTGAATACAAATCTCATATATCCAACCACCTTTCAAATAAAAAAAGGCCACGAATATCCGCAGCCTTTTCTCCACGAAAAAAAGCAGTTGCTTCTGCTAACTGCTTTTTCCCTGTTACATATTATTAATTTTTAAAGAACCTTTTTATCCTTCAAATACTTTTCGACCGCTTCAATAAATTGCTTCGCCCTCTCAATCTGCTCCTCTGCGTCTTGCTTCGACGCAATAAAGAAGTCCAAATAATCCGACTGCTCCTTCATGATGGAAGCACTTTTAATGATCTTTGAGGTCTCCTTTGCAAAGATTCCCGTCTTTATAAAATTTTGATTAAAATAAGCGATCACCCCGCTATGTTTGCTGCAATCAAATCCTTCCAATACGGTGATAGCCCGCATAGCATGAAAAATGGAATAATAGGATCGGTTCAAGGATGGTTTATACATTCCACCCGAAAGCATTTCCTTAGCGGCGGCCAAATCCTCCAAAACCCGCTGAAAGCGGTATTTTGCCAATGTCTCTACGCTGCCCAAAGTACCACCCCATCCTCTCTTACATTTTTATAAAATGGAAGGGTGTCCTCCCACTCCAGGAAATTTTCATAATCAATATTTATGATGGAAAACACCTGGTCATACTCCAAATCCATATCCACCGCCAAATCAACCATCTGATCGTGCATTTCCTTTGTTTCCCTGCCTTTAAGCAGGATTGCTATATCAATATCTGATTCCCGCGTATTAGTTCCACGGGCAAATGATCCATAAAGCAGAATACTTACCAGCATATCCCCATAAATACCACGAAGGCCCTTTACCAGCTTCTCAAACATTTCCTGATTCTCGTTCACGCTGTTTTCCCTCCTATCTTATCTTTTATATGAATATTGTACCGTATTTTTTGCTTTTATTCAATCTATATGTTATCTGCCTTGTTTTCTCTCATTCGGTATAATGGTGCGGCACTGTACCAGCTCAATTATCTCCAATTCTGGCATGAGTTGTCTTATCCTCAACTGCCTTTTGGACTAATGAGCTATCACGATAATATGGGATCGAATTAAGGATATCCAGATCTACCCAGTCCCATGTCATCAGCTCAAAATCACCGGAGTACATGGATTCTTCACTATCTTCAATCCTAAAGCCAATCCCATTTCACATGCATTTCACATGTTCTGGGAGCTTATGATAGATATCCACTGCTTGTTTCAGCTCCCTGCATTCGTATACCTGCCCCAGAGACGGAAATTCCATGCACTCCGCTACAAAAAAAGATATTTTCGGAACCGGCTTCTTTCCATATTCAATTCCACTTTCTGCCACAAATTCACTATATTCTTTTTCTGCATCTGGAAACATCTTTTCCTCCCTCATGCTCAAATACGTGTTTCTTCCTAATGGCCCTGTTATCTAAGGCTTTTTGGGATAATCCGTCCAATGATTTCAGCATATTTTCCGTGTGTCCTGCCATATTCTTAACGATTTTTCCACAGAATTCGATTGCCTTCCTGATTTTTGCGATAATGCCCTTATCGTAGTCATACTCAAATGTATCCGATGTCTCCTTCCCCTTAAGGAGTTTACGGACATTTTTTTTATGGCCCTTAGCAGCGTTAAGTTCCACTCCAATATCCCCCATCGTCTCGGCACTGTGTTCCAGGCTTGCGGCAGCACTTTCCAAATGTTCATGTATTACGGACAGCGCCCTGGCTGCCTTTGTTTTATCAATGGCAGCATATAAAGCCTGTCCTCCATGATACTTTACACTATCTACCGCTTTTCTAACCCCCGCCGATAAATCATTTTTAAGAGCTGCAAGCCACATTTTTGCCGCCCCCACCCGATCACCGGCATTTTGAATGAAATGTTCCATTTTAGCCTTCAAAGTTTTTTCATTCAGACGGTCTAGCTGGTCGCGTAAATAAATCAGTTCTTCCTGCATATCTCCAAAATATCGTTCCATTTGGTCAAAGTATTGTAAAAAATTCTCAAGATTCTGGGACTCTATCTCCATATGATTCTCTTCCAACACAGAGAACATTTCTTTTAAGTGCATCTGTTCTCCTAAAGGAACCTGTAACGTTACATCCATCATAATAACCTCCTATCTCTGTTTTCCCGTTTTTCCCGAAACATTGCTTCCACGCTCCTTTTCCGGACTGCGCTGTTCTTCCACTTCGATCATACGCTCATTCACTTCTGCATCGTTGAAACACTCGTAAACCGCGTCCAGATCAACGTCCTCCGGTTCCAGAACCTGCGCCGAATCGCAAAGGAAAAAAGCATGTTCCGATATCAGATCATAGTCTGATTTTTGGATTGTTGTGATTCCATAACGATATTCCAGCAATTCCATACAGGCATTAATGAGCTGCACGACCAGGGAATCCACAGGCTTATATGGCAGTGGAATCTCTGGGGTCTCCTGCCATGTCTTTGCAGCCTGCAGGATCCTGTAAAGATTTTCTTCACTGTATGAGCTGATGTCCATACGTTCTGCCCTGCACTTTTCCATGTTAGCCATATCTTCTTCCAGAGTCCCCTCATGGATCATCTGCAGGATATCTTTTCCGGTCCCGCCATCTTTTAATACCCGCGCTGCCACATGCATTTCATTTGGATATAAACACAATTTTTCCTCCGACAGATTTAGGACCTTTATTGCGGTGTCTCTGTCAAAATCTGTTTGGATCCTGTTAAAAGCAAAATAATAAGAGTCCAGCCATTTCTCTACTGCCTGATTTCTCGGCATTTCCCTGAATCCGTCATATTGCCCCATATCGACGCATTCCTCTGCCCAGGCAACCCATTTCTTGATATTTTCCTCTGTCTGAAGTAAGAGCCGCTTTTTTACAGCCAACACAAAAATCTCTCTATTCAACTATATTCCTCCTCACAACCCGCCAGTCTTGCCTTTTCCGTAATACCGTTTCTTTGGCACTCACTCTTTTTCCTGCCATTAAACATGGTTATTTTTCTCCCGAATCTCATGAATGTTTGTATTAAAGAGATCGTAGATAATATTATTTTTTCTGACTCTGGCATCAAAAGGAATAATGGTCTCCCCATGCTTTAAAATTCCCATACCGGAAGCACAGTTGCTAACGTACTGCAACTGTGCTTCTGGTATGCCTGCTACTTTGGAAAGTTCCTGGCTGTCTACATTGGCTTGTTTTAGCAAGGCGATAAATTCCGAGTTGGCTAACATCGTAACAGCCGTATAGCTCTGCAGCATATCGGTAATATTCTGTGTCAAGGCCGTGCAAAGCCCGCCTTGCTTTCTTACCTTTTTCCACAGGGAATAAAGGAATTTTCCAGAGTATTCACTGTGTCCGGAATGCTCTCCCGTTCCTAACAGCACATGGCATTCATCTATGTATAACCATGTCGCCCTCCCTCTCTCCGCATTTCTGGCGATCCTCGTCTTGACGTTCTCGAGCATTACCAGCATGGCGATTGCACTCAGTTCCTTTCCCAGATCACGAATGCCATAGACAACGAAACGGTTATCAACGTCTATATTTGTCTGGTGGTTGAAGATATTTAAAGAACCATTGACAAATAACTCCAAGGCAAGGGCAATATCCCTGGCTTCTTCCTCTGGCTGCTTCATTAAAAGGTCATAAAAATCCGACATCACCGGAATATATTTTTCCTTGCTCATAGCAATATCCAGATATAACTTTCTGATACAGCGGTCAATGATGGATTTATGGCGGCTGTTCAGCAGATCTAACATAGCCTGTTCGCACAGTCCGAGCATGAACTCCCCTTTTTCACGGATCAGCCCCTTACTGTCGGCAAGGTCTAACTGGTCCACATCAATCCACAGAGGGTTGATGTAATTTTGAGTATAATTTGACAGGTTAAGGCATTCACCGCCCAGATTCCTGGCAATATCAAAGTATTCGAGCGTCGGGTCGATGACCAGGATATCATCATCGGTCTTTAAAAAAACGCCAAGCATTTCGGACTTGCAGAAGAATGATTTTCCGCTGCCAGGCACTCCGAATACCATGGCATTGCCATTGGTCAACTTTTTCCGGTCTGCAACGCACAGGTTTTTTGAGATTCGGTTCATCCCATAACATAAGCCGGACGGCTCATAGATTTCCTGTACGTTAAATGGCATTAAAGCCGCGATATCCCGTGTCAGCATCGTCCGCATCGTTTCTACCTGGCGTACCCCAACCGGTAATGCAGTATTTAACGCCTCTCGCTGCTGCAGGTGATGGATCTCCATGTTGCAGAGATATTTATTTCCAATCGTCTGGATTGTCTCTGTGATACTGTCGAGTTCTTCCCTGGTGTCAGCGATCAGGACCATATTGACACCGCTGAAGAACAGATTTTGGTCATTTTCCCGGACGTCGTCCATCAGCGCTTCCAGATTTTTCTTTTCTACCTTCTTTCCGTAGCTGATTTCAGATGCAAAGTCATTGTTCTTATTTCGGACCCGCTGCTGACGTAAAATATCTGACTCTACACCAAGATATTTTTTTTGCAGGGTTTTTGTTGTAAGGTCCTTTGGAACAGGTACAATGTCAATGGATGTTATACTATGGACTGGCACGCCGGTAAGCTCATTCACAAAAGTATCTGGCAGGCTTGTAGGATAGCGCTTAATAAAAATAGCCCTGCATACTTTCCGATCTGTTTCAAATTCGTTGGGAAAAAACTTAATCATGGAACCACAAATATCATTTTTGTAGTCCTTTTTGCTTTTCACATATTCGTCAAAATCAAACGAAAAAGTTTCCTCCTCGCCAATCCGGTAAAAATTATAAAGGATACGGAGCCGTTCTGCCGCATCAAGCGGCTCCAGCTTAGAACCTATCTCCTGGAATTCCTGCTGCATCCCCCCTTCAAAAGTATTGAAAAATGCTTTTGCCTGTTCATAGTCTTTTCGTTCAACGGTGACTGTTAGATAACGCTCCTGCTCAATTCCCTGTTTTCCCGCTACGATCCGTTCTTCTACAATGTCATTATAAACATCACGCAGATGGTCAAAACCATCATTCTTATCCGGGATCAGGACATTACGCCTGAACTGGCTCATATCTTTGTTTTTATTGTAAATGGTGATTTTAAATGCAACATCAATCGCATTCACCAGTTTGCAATACTGTTTTAAGAGCTCATATTGATCACCTTCCGAAACCGTAACATAATTAATATCTGCAAAGCGGTATACTCTGCTGTATCTATTTTTGGTATTTTCAAAGATTCCGTCCTTCGCGATCCGAAGGATCTCAATCTGCTGCTGTACACTTTGGGGGGCTGTATATAATGGCTTATCTGCCTTTTTTAATAATGTAAATCTATCTGTAAAAATTCCCACTTCCGTAATCCTCCTTCATTCAAGGTAGGCTACGGGAAGTAAGTAGTTTAACGAATCCCGTAACCTGCTGGTCGCTAAACTACTTCCCACTATTTAAGTGGGATTATTTCAATCTATCTCATAAATTTATAGGCAAGAACCCCTGCCACTGTCACGGTTAAAATTCCTACAGTGAGGATTATTAACCGCTTTGCTCTCTTCTTTACTGCATGAAAGTCCTCTTTTCCGTCAGGATGTGCTTTTGCCTCTTTTTTCTGCTGCTGTGCAATCAGTTTCTGCTCCTCTGCAAAAGCTTCCTTTATCAACTCCACATCTTCTGTTGACCTGTATAAACATGGCTTATTAAAAAAAGACATCTTTATCATTTTCCGGACAGTCTGCCAAAAACTAAGTCCATTGTGATTGTAAAATCCGGTTAATGCTATTGGCACCACGATAGGCGTTGCCAGATAACAGGATAATGTCATGCCAATCTTATTGTACAGGCCAAGCACGACCCCCGCCCCTGCCCCTAGGGACAGAGCGCTGAATATAAACTGTTTTGCAGTTAGTCCCATCACAAAGCTTTCTTTGTAATGCTGCAAATCTCTGCTGATCTCTATGTCCATTTACCTCATCTTACCTTTCTTTACATTTTCAATCCGCTTTTTTCCCTCTTCAAAATAGTCCTGGCTGATCTCTATTGATATGGAATCCCTATCCAGATCCAGTGCGGCTTCAGCAAGGGAAAATGAACCCGCATACTGGTCCAATATCAGCTCTTTTTCGTTTGTGACAAACTCTATGATCTGCTTCAACAGCTTTACCGGCTTTTCTGCCTGGTGTACACGCTCCCCCTTTGGGGGCGGTTGTATGTCAAAAGCCGTGGGCAGCATCCCCTTCACGCCTGACATATAATGGCAGGTTCCCGGCTCCGCCTTATCTTTTTTTGCATCTGGCCTCATATCTCTCGCACGCCCTTTGCTGAAAAAAAAGATATCTTCTGTGTTTTTCGCCTTCCTGCCCGTGTTAGCAACAAAATTTCCTTTTTTCCATGCCACCTTTGCATAGTAGGAAAAGCCGCTTTCCTTCGCCATAGCCTTCACCTGGTAAAGATATTCGTAATTATCTCCATTCTCCTCTGGTAAAAACTCCACGAGAAAATGTCCTTTCTTCAGAACACGGAATTTTTCATCCAAATCCTCCTGTGTATATTGAAACAGGTCATAGGAAGCAAAATCTCTGTTTCCCCCCTTTAAACTGTTTTTCAGCAGATAGGGATGGTCTGTGATGATGGCATCAATGCTGTTATCCGCAATGAAACTTATATCACGGCCATCTCCCTGTATCAGCATACAAGTGATATCTTCATCTTCTGCATTTTTCTTCGTTACGGTATATACGCCTTTGCCAAGCCGCTTAAACAGTCCTTTATTGATACCTTCATAGATTCTCGCCCGGATGCTGGGCTCTTTCACCTGTTTTTCCGCATACTGATATACACATTCTTTTGCATCGTCCAACGAAAACTGGTCTGCGTCAGCAAAATACTCAAATAATGTCATCTGTATCCCTTTATCCTGTGCCGCAGCTTCCATAATACCGGCCTCCTTTGCTTATAGCCCCAGGGCTTTGCTCGTCAGACTCTGCGCGCCCTTGACACTACCCACTGTAAGGGCAACTGTGAATGTCATTTCTCCGAGATAGATCAAAGTCTTTGTCCAGTCCGCATAATTTCCCATGAACTGGGGCAACCCTGAACTGATAAATGCATTACACAAGATAATTGCTAACGCCATCGTTACCGCTTCAAAAACAACCGAAAGAAAGTATTTCGTAAATTGAACGCTTGTCGCACTTACTCCACGATTTCCGGCAACGGTCGCATATGCGATACTGCCAAACGGCACGACAATAAGGATTTTCAGGAACCTGAAATAAACATTGTAGATCAGGAAAAAACCGCATATTAAAATGATAAGACATAAAAATACAGCCAATATCAAAAACACCAAGCTTTCTACAAATCCCAGATTTTTTATGATATCTGCCTGCGCCGGGTCTATTGTAACCTGTGTGGCCTCACTCCCTCCAATCAGGCCGACAAGATTTCCAACACTTGTAAATATGGCCCGCATGATGTCCACATTGTAAACCACCAGCCACTGTGCGATCCCAATCCGTATCAGCATACGGAGTATCACTTCAAACCGCATTTCCTCCCGCACGTCAATACTTTCCGAGCAGAAACCTATCACAAAAAATAAAACAACCAGACTCGAACCTACAGCAACAAAAATTGGCTCAATTCCAGTAATGATTCCCCACGGGGCGCCGCCTTTAAATGATGTTGGAGACTGTCCAAGCAGTTCAAAGACCATATTCACTTGACTATTCCAAAAGCCAAAGACAACTTCGAGAAGTGACAGGATTGCTTCGCCCAAATTAAAAATATCCATTTACTCTCACCTCCTGTATTTGGATATTGCCATTACCAATGTTCCTTTATAATAATATCTAAATTTTATCCCTGCTCTCCCACCACTGTCACCTTCCCTTCCTGTACGGATAACCACGTTTATTTTCCTGGTAAGACTCTGGAAGAGCAAAACGCGGCGCTACTTGTGCGCCATCGGATATGATCAATCCTTTGTTTACCATATCTTTCAGCACTTCATCTATCTTGAAACTGAAAAAATAGATGACATCATGACCCAGACAAATACGGATATCACCCTTATAATACGGCACCGGATTCGAAATCCAGGCTGCATTCAACCTCTCGTGGGATATTTCCATAAACTGAATCACCGTTTTCTCATAGGCATCCAGATGTTTGTTATAATAGTCCCTTGCCTCAATAGTCGATGGTATGTAAACCGTTCCATAACTTTTCAGAGCCTTATAGTGGAATGTTTTCCCACTCTGCAATTTTTCTTCTATTTCAGAAAGTGAACTGGAAAAGAGGTTTCCGTCTATTGACTGCTCCATGATTCGCAGGCATTCATCCCCCCGCTGTACCAGGTCATCGTCTGTTTCTAAGCCTAAGCTGGTGTGTAAATTTCTGAACGCTTCACGTACTTTACATGCTTCTTTCACATGGAATCCCATATCGGTAAATAAATCTTTACACTCTTTCCTGAATTTCGGATTCCCCCCTTCTTGCACGGTCTCACCCCGCCGGCCTTCTATTTCAATCAAAAAAGACACATGTAGTAATTTAAGCATGATTTTTCCTCCATTAGCTGATTCCCAGGAAAGTTAAGACCGTACTAATACCTGCCATGATCAAGCCTGCCACAATTCCTTTGATTGCGGAGTTCATGCTACTCGAATCCTGCTGCTGATAACTCTGTGCAAATTCCATTACGTTTTTTGCGAGGATAATCACGCCGACCGCTCCGATAATCGCAATCACAAGATTTTTAAGATTATTAAGTGGTGCAGTGACTACATCCGCCCCGGACGCATATACATTTGTCGTCCAGAGTACCGTTGCAAAGGCAGCGCCTGCGGCTACCTTTCCTGCTTTGTCAATCATTTTTTTAATGCTGTTCTTCTTTTCAGTTAATTTCTTCATTTTTATAATTCTCCTTTCTTAAAAAGGGCGCAAAAAAAAACAGGCATAAAAGAACCTAATGCTTGCGTCCTCTGGTTTGCAACAGACTCCCATATATCTGCTCTTAGGCAAAAGAAATATGGAAAAATCAAGATTCTGGCAGCCCAGTCAATTGTCCGCGGATTTCCCGCATTTCACCAGCACTGCTTTCAGCTTTGAAGTGAGTTAAAATATCCTGGTAAGAAAGTCCTCCTACCAGTCCGAGACGTATTTCTTCTAACTGCTCCAATGAATAATTCTCATTTAGAAGCGCTTCGTTGAATTGTTCTTCTGTAATCTGCCCGGAATCCTGTCCAGAATCTGGTTTTTCCAGATTATCTATTTCAGAGATTTTCCGGTTTTTCTTTAATTCATCCTCAGAAAATACCTTTGCTGGCATATCCGGTTCCTGCAATGCCAGTAATTCATCCAATGTTATTTCATCAATATGGACATTAAGCCCCTGGTCCCGCTGCCGTTCATAATATTCAAATGACTTGCGATTCAGCAATTCACATGTAGGTATCACGTTATCCTTACGGTTAGGAGTATGATGATAGGGCGGCGCGCCCCCATCGAATGTCTCTCCGTAAAGTTTATGTCCCGGCGTATTGTATTTTGAGTCTATAATGGGGTCAAACCCTCTGATAAAGATCAGGCACTTTTTATTATCTAATTTACGTGCTTCATCCGGTGTCAAAAGTTCTCTCCCTAAGACATCAAAATTCCGGCTGCTGCTTCCATTTTTTCCTCTCGTCTCCCCGGAACTGCGTTTATCTATCGTAGCCTTTCCCAGCATTTTGGAAATGTACTCATGAGTGCTTTGTTCATTTCCACCCAAATACACCAGTGTATCACAGTTTCCTGGAATCACCTCCCAGGTTTTCTCAAATAGCGCCTTAATCTGCGCCAGATTCTGTATTATGATGATAGAACTGATCTCCCTGCTTCTCATTGTTGAAAGCAGGGAACAGAAGTCATCCGGTAACGCGACGTTTGCAAACTCATCAAGCATGAAGGTCACATGGATAGGCAGCCTGCCTTCATAGATAAAATCCGCCTGAAAATATAATTCCTGGAAAATCTGGCTGTAAAGCAGTCCTACAATACTATTATTTGTTTTGTCCGAATCTGGTATCACGCAAAAAAGAGCGGTCTTTGTCTTTCCATCTCCATTCCTGCCTACACCAATTTCCGGAATATTCATATCATCATGGTCCAAGATACGCAGTATCTGTGGGTTTTCCAAAAATGCCAACCTGGAATTGGCACTGATCACGATGCTTCGCACCGTGTCTGCCGCTCCCCTGATTACTTTGTAATACTGTTTCACAGCAGGATGGTTACTGCCCTTTTTCCGCTCAAGCCGTTTAATCCTTCGGTCCAGATCAGATGGAGAACCATCGTCTCTTACTTCTGCCTCCCCCAGAAGTTTTAATACCGTGGAAAAATTCTGTTCACTTCTGGGACATTCCAGCCACACATAATAAAACAGAGCCTGAAGGTATAACGACTCTGCTTTTTCCCAAAACGGATCATTACTCTGGGAGTTTTTTGGTGTTGTGTTTGCGATCAGGTTTGTAATCAGTTTCACCACATCGGATTCCCTACGAATATACATGAATGGGTTATAACAATCGGATTCTTCCATGTCCAGCAGATTCAAAACCTTGACGACATAACCGTGCTCTTTTAGAAAACCTCCACAGGCTTTTAAAATTTCGCCTTTTGGATCAGTGATTATGTAAGAGGAACGGTTAAGCTGTAATAAATTCGGCTTAACAAAGTAAAAAGATTTTCCCGCCCCGCTGCCTCCGATGACAAGCGTATTCAAATTTAATTTGGTTTTCCTGGTATCCATTCGCATACGGACATTTTGACTCAAAATCCTGTTTTCTGTTTCATCTTTTTCAGACAGCGCCTGGTTTACCTGGTTGATATTTGCAAAAACAGCAGTTCCGTATTCTTTTCCCGGCATATAGTTTCTTCTGCTGGTCAGATACATGGCAATAGCGATAACATATACAAACTCTGCCAATAATATCCCTTTTAAGGTTGTGCCATTAAAGTAATTCCCAATGGGATGTGCCATCACCAGATTAAGGCGCTCCATAAAAGTATTGATATCAATACCCTTTTCCCAGATTCCATTGAGCAGATAACCGCCATATGCGGCCAATATCCCGCCAAGCACAAGCAGCCAGACAGGAGTTTTTTTCTTACTTTCCACTATCTCCCTCCCCGCTTTTTCATCTGGGAGGCCATCTGCCGTTTCCGCGTTTCTTCTTTTTTCCTGTACAGCATGTCCCTGGTTTCCTTCAGGACCGGATCATAACTCTGGCTGTATAGCTGTTCTCCCGTCCGTTTTCCAATAACCCGGCCTTCATTATTCACAATGCTGTAGTCCTTATCTTTTTGAAGGCTGGCAAATATCGTCCTCTTCTCTTCACTGATATGGGAGATTGCATTTTTCTCAATCCACAGATATTCATTCCGTTTACCCGGAATCCGTGTGAGGATCCTGTTGTCAGTTTCTTCTACAGCCAGACTTCGGGCAATAAATATCTGATGGATATTGGGATCACCTTTCGAAGCCTCTTTCGCATGCTGCAGTACCTTCTTTTGCCGGTCATTCATTTCAGACATCTGCTCTGTTTTCTGGGGCTGCCCCATCCCCTGTATGATAGGTTCCATCGCCTCGGTCTTCTGCCATTTATCAAGTCTGACATATTCATCGAACTCTCCTGTATCCATTTTAAAGGCTGTACTGCCTTCCTCATTGATTTCCAGGATTCCCAGGTCCTCCATATGCTGTAGTATTGGCTCCACCTCCGCCCAAGGCATATCAATCGCATTGCTGATCTCCCCAACACTTGCCCCCGGTGTCTCTGCCAGAAAAGTACCAACTGCTCGGAATCCAAACGGAGAAATGGACGGTTCTTTATGGGCGATCTCCCCGTTTGGGTTCTCTTTTCCCCCCTTTTCTATCCCATATGTTTCCTTCAGCTCATTTTCTTCCCCATTATCAATATAGTCCTGTATGGATTCAATCCTGCCGCCGGACACTTCCCCTATGATCTGGTTCACCCGTGGCGTAGCATCAGAATGAAATAATATCTCACTCTTGCCGTCCGCTTTATTTATATCTGGCAGAAGGGCATAACGGATTTTATACTTATCCGCCAGTTTCTTAACTTTTTGGATATCAACCGTGTCAAATCGAAAAACCTGTAGGTCTCCCCCAGTTTTCAGAAGGTCTTTTACACTTGTTCTTCCGTATAACCGTTCCATCTCCACCAGCTTACCAAAGATTTTCCCGATATCTTTTGCAGTATGTATCCCTCCGCCGATAATCTTCATAAAAATTTCTATACCCTCGAAGGATACCCGCAGGATTTGGGTTGCTTCCTGTATTTCTCCCATTTCATTCACCTCCTGGACACTTCATTTTCCCTTTTCTTCTCCTCGTCCTGCTTCTGCAGTTCCGTTATCATACGGTCCAATTCGTAGTCCACATTTTTATCACGCAGGATCTCCATCAGAAGTTTGTTTGCTCTTTCCTGGTTAATATTTGCAACCTCCAACTGGATGATGTATTCCACGATCTTTCCCTGCAGTTCACTTTTGCCGCGTATACTGTACTGCTCAATGATACCGGAATCCAGATCCTCCTGTGACTTTTCTCGGACTGCGGCGATATGGATAACTGCATCATGCACACAATCCAAATCCCGCTGATGAAATGCATACCCTAAAAGAAGCCTTTTATCATCCTGGGTAAATGTAAAGTCCTGCTGTTCCATCAACTGCATCATATAATAGCATTCCCGGACCATCTTGATATTGAATGCCTCACTCATCAGCAAGCCTCCTCTCACGCACCAGCATCATAATCTCACGCATTTTCCGCATTTTATCGGCAGTCAGATCCTTCTTGATGATCCGCATCACTTCCATATCTGACAGGCCGGAATCAAATGCAGACCGGATTTCTTCAAGCTGCTCCGAAGACAGCCCTTCCGCTGCAATCTTGTCCAAAATATCCGGCGTCTTCTGTGGAAACAACTTATCCAAAAGTGTTTTTTTCGCTGTCTGTGGCGGCTCCGGTCTCCAATATGACGTAGGTACAGGCTTTTTTCCTGCCCTCTCAATTTCAATAGATTTTTCAGCCCCCTGTACTGTCTGCACTTTAACATCTGACAGCTTCGCTTCCAGATCTTTTATCTGTGCCTCCCGCCCGGCTGCTTCCTCCTGCAGTTTCTTAATCAGGTTGTCCTTTTCTTTCAGGTTGTCATATAAATCCTTGATTTCCTGGTTTTTTTCATCCAGGACATGCTCTTTGACCAGAGACGAAAGCACTTCAAATTTTTCGTTGTTCTCCTTAAACTGCTGTAGGGACGTCTCCATCATTTTGATGAGATTTTCTGTGTACTCCCGAAAAGCGGTCCCCTCCGCTGTATCACTTGCGTTTTTTTTCGCTTCGATCAATTGGCTTCTCATTTTTTTCATACGGCTGGCCGGGAGGTCCGGTGTCGCATAGGACAATATTTCCTCTTTCGTAAGCCCGGAAACAGATCCAGAAACAATTTCTGGAATCTGATACTGGTCAAATGTCCCCTGACAGCACAATTCGATCAATTCACTGTCAACATTTTCGAGAACTGCATAAACTGTCTGGCGCATCTGCTCCGCGTTCAGCTTCGGGATTGCAAGCCGCCGCACATCTTTAATGCCTAACCCATATTTAAATGCCATCTGTATGACCTGAACCTGCTCCGGTCCCAGCTTTTTACGGCATTCCTCAACATACTTCTGCTCTTCTACCGTCATGTCTCATATCCTCCTGCATTAAAAAAGACAGTCCAATCGGCTGTCTCTGCTTCAAATTTCTCATCTCACTTTTTGAGAATCCACCCTATTCTTCTTTCCACCAGCCTGCACTTCCTGCCGTTCTACGGCTTTCTCTCGCAGTGGTCTATACACGGCTCCATTCCTGTGCATTTTTTCTTCGAACTCATTTATATGGTAAAGATTACTCCCTACCTCAACATGTTCGTCATCAATGTAACGGCATTTGTGTTCAATAGCCTCATTCAATTTTGTAGTCACTACAATTTTTTCCCCATCCGGAATACGGAATAAATCCTCACCATCATAGTCAACAAACCGTATCCCTCGTTCTGCCCTCCTAATGTGCTCGTCAAGCCGCTTTCCCTCATAACAGGAGCAGTAGAAATTCATACGGAACGCATCGCAACGTAATAAATAGATATGTTCATCTGTGTCCACACGAATCCCATATTCTGTGTTATATTTCCCTTCGAAGGCACTGCCTGGATGATTGCCTCCATATTTCACTGCCCCAAATCTGTCCTCCAATATCCCTTCATAACGATCAGAACGCAGAGCCTCGATAACCTGGTCAAACTCTTCTTTAAACTCCGGTGTTCTCATATGTTCCCGGTGATCAGGCCAGACAATTAAAAATGTTTTCACATTCCGGAAAAAAAATCCCTGCGCAAACCCAATATTACCTGTCAGCCCATCAATCTGCGTACTTTGTGGATAAGCATACTTCCTCTCTTGTTCATTTAATGGTCTTATTTCTAAAATTGTTGTTTACCTGCCTTTCCTCGCTTTTTTAGTTGCATTGTTTTGCAAATTGCTCTTAGCCTTCCCCATTCCAACAGGAATTTCAATGGTAATCCCCTTCTCTGATCCAGTAAGACCATTTATCATTTTTTGCTGATACGGTTTTACGGTTCCCTTTTTTCCTTCTGAAATCGCATTTTCCTCAAGCCAGCCCTGCAAGTCTGCTAACGGCATTATGATTATTTTTTCCATAAAATCATTTGCAGCAATCGCCTGATAACCAAAGCCCTGATTCATACGGATTATTTTTTCTGCGTATTCTGACAGCCAACTGTATTGTGCATGACTTTCTAACAGCTTGATTTTTTTCCGAAAAGATGAAACAAATAAATCATATGGCATGGAAAGGCACATAAGGTTATGACTTTCAGCATAACTTTGTGCATCAGCATAACTTTCCTGCTCTGCTTCTGTCACATTCCCTGCATTATCTAAAAACTGATATTTCATATTTTCCTCTCAAATTATATATTCTACCGTCCCTTACTTAAACGATCCGGAACTTTATCAGCAATCTTTTCCAGGGACGCAATCATATCTGAAATCCTTTTTCCGGCCCCATATCCTTTATCCAGCGCAGATTCCAGACAGTCGATCATACTCTGACGTTTCTCTTTAATTCCAATATCCCTGTAGATACGTCTCACAGGGTCAGACTGGTCATCCCAGGCTTTTGCATATCCGGCTTCAATATAAAAGGGAAAAGCTACATTTTTCATTACTTCGTTTATTTCCCATGCCAATTCCTGTTTTTCTCCATGCTTATCCGCTTCTCTTACCGTACCGACCGCGTCTATTTTGTCTGTCAGGCTGATACCCTGTTTTCTGGCTGATTCTGGTAAAAGAGAAGAGCGGTATAGCAGAAAACAGGTAAGATTATTCCTTAACTGGTGATTGCCCAAAACTTCCTTGATCCCCGGAATCCTCATACCTGCAGGTACACGCTCTCGAAAACTCTCGATATAGGCTTCTCCCAGGCTGTATTTCTGTAGATATCCTGTCACTTCCGATGCCAGTGCTTCTATTTTTTTATTTTCATAAATCATAATGCGGTTCTCCCCTTCCTTTATCTATATGCTGTTTTTTACTTTGCAATCGCTCCTTCTGTTCCTGCAGGATTTTCTTTCCTATTCTCTGCTGCCTTTTCACCCCCGCCAAAACTTCGTCTATGCGGCGGATTTTCCCCTGGGAATCCTGGAACAACTGAACCGTCTCCGAAAAAGAAATGCCTAAATCAGACATTTGCTTTTTCAACTGTTCTGACCTCTGATATTCTCCTTTGAACTCCTGATACCCCTCTTCATACAGAGAAACTTCTATACTCAGTTCCTGTATTTGTTCCCACAGGGCAAATGCCTCTGGATTGGCATCTTCCAAGTCTTTTAGCTGCCTTTTCTCCTGTCTCAGCGCTTTTGCCTGACCTGCTAATACTTTCAGGACATTATCCAGGTCATGGTCTGTATATATCTGATATGCAGACAGGAAATTATATTCTTCCTGCAGCTCATGAAGTCTCCGGATATCCTCCTTATACTTCCAGGCATTAGAGTATGGTTGTTTTTTGATGACTCCCAGCCGGTATAGCCTTGCAAAGTATATTTTTTGATATCCAGTCAGCTCAGACTTCCTTCTGGGAATATAACCGGATATCTTCTTGATTTTGGGCGGCAGTTTCAATACAGGCTTTGGTAAATCTTCCTCCCGCATAGGATTACACAGCCGTTCCCGTATCTTTTCCTCTGTATAATCACCTTTTAGAGTATCCAGCCTTCGCCCTTTATCCATTCCTGGAGGTTTTATCAGCGTATGTGCTCCATGCTTTATCTCATAGCCACGCTCCTCCATTCCGCTCAAAAATTCGTCCCAGTTTTCCGCCTGTGCTACAACCTGGTCGATGTCACGACGGATCATATCATTCCAGACAAAAATTCCGTCCTTACTCTGGTCCCAAGTCTTATCTCTTTTATGCTTCCTGTTCTCTCGAACCTTGTCCATATCGAGAGTAGCCATATGGTACTCTTCACAGATTTTATTGACGAGAGGCTGTATGATGTTATCCCAGTCGCCATTTCTGTAATCGTACTTCAATCCCTGCTCGACACAACGAACACTGTTAAACACAATATGCCCGTGGATATGGTCCGTATCATCATGCAGGGCATAAACAGCCTCAAACTCTTTACCCAGGTATTCCTTCACAAATTTACCTATGATCTCCATGGCAATATCTTTATCAACGGTATCTGCCGCCTCTTCAAACGATATGATAATATGGTATCCCTGACGGCCTCCCATCTTGTTATACCGGCGTTTTGTATTCAGCATCTGATTTAGCGCCGTCTCAGGCAAACAATTATACCCTGAAACATACAGCCCGTTTTCAGACTTAAAATCTTTTGTAATATAAGAGATCGCGTTTGCAAGATATTTTGCCTTAAATCCTGACTTTGCACATCCCATGTGCAGTATTTTGCTGACAGCCATAGTTAAGTACCTGCTGATTCCAACAAACTGACTACCTGTTTCACGGCTTCCTTGATCTGCTTCATATAGACATACAGCCGTTTTTTATCTGATTCATGGTACAGGCCGCTGTTATTGTTTTTGGTGATCTGATTGATATTTATGCCAATATGGTTCACTTCATTAGTAAGGCTCTGCATTGCCTCCAGCAAATCCGGGTAATCCCTGGGGCGGTTGGTTATCAGCATTCTCATGTATTGGGATTCTTTTAACCCCTGTTCTTCTGCTTTCCTCCTTAACTCCTCCAATTCCTCCGGGGATAGCCGTATTTCCTTACGGCAATTCTTAATTTTTGCTTTTCCCAGCCTGTTCACTCTCCTTCCAGCAAAGAAAAAGGAAGGAAACACAGCAATCAGCAATGTTCCTTCCTACCAGATACACTCTTACTATCTATCTTATCACCCGACGGCCCGCTGTTATCTCCACAGCAGGCAGTACGCCATGTAACCTCACCTGCAGCTCCTTTTGAAAATATGTCCTGCTGAAAGCAGTATTTAATATCTTCTCATCAGATAACAACCCCTGCAGGACCTGAAACAGGTTATCCCGTTCCTTCCCGCCGCAAAACACAAAATAATCCCTGATATCAGATATCATTTCATAATTTGATTCGCAGGCATCATCTATCATATGGTCAATATCTGTCTCCAGACACTCACCGTTTTCCAAGTCTGTCCTGTAGAGTTGCCCATAACCGTCCGTTTCCAGTGTATACCCGCTGTTTTTTATATATTCCAGCACCTTTTCAGCTTCTTCGGCGGTCAATGGCAGCAATATATCAAATTCATCAAGATATTCTCTCAGTTCGTCCGGTGTGTCAATCCGTCCCAAATCATCCCCTTCTTTCCGTAATTAATCGTATCATCAACAGGATTTTTTTCTCCAGTGATTCCTTCTTTAGTTGGTTATAGAATAAAGTCTGTTCAAACATGACATCCAGCAGTCCTTCATCTTTCTTTAGGTTTTCAACTGGTCCAGAATTTCCTGCTCTGCACTTTCATCTTCCACTTCTTGATAGTCAGAAGTTCAGCCAGTTTTTTCTTAATCTGCTTCCGGAATATCCTTCTTTTCACAAATTGCCCGCAAGAATAACGCTTCTGATTCCCTTCCTCGGCGGTTTTCAGTCTGCTATTCCCGCTCAACGACTTTTAATCTTATGTTGGGATCTTACTATTTTCATAGAATCCTCATCACGGTTTTGTAAAGTATTCTGTAAACCTCCACTTTCCCTAACTGGAAATAAGTCATTTTCCAAGCAAAAAGCAGCATATCTTCCGAATCCCTGCATGTATTTTAATTCATTTGTATCTGTTTCCTTTAAATTATCCCATATAACCAGGCTCGCCTCCTTTGTTATCTCCACGATCTGATAACCCTCTTCCAAGAGCTGGAACAACTTTTGATTTGTCATACATTCTTCTTCGGAAAAGGTTTCCGTTTTATAACTAAAAGGATCAATGAATTCCATTTCGCCTTCGTCACACTTAATACATGCCAGATAAGCCGGATTCCCTTCATGGTCCTGTTTCATAAGAATATAATAGAGTTCATACACATCACAGACACTGTCTTCCCTGCGTTTTTCTATTGCCATATTCAATCTCTTCACGGATATCACAGGCCATTGTTCCAGCGCTTCTATTACTTCCTTCATCGGTCTTCTATCTATGTAGTAGCTTATATCTCCAAGGTGTTCTTTCCAATATTCAACCAATTCACAGCGTTTTTCTGTTTCTTTGATCTGCTGGTATATTCTACGGACTACATCCGCCTCAGACTCCCCTGCATGTCGGATACGCCGCCATTCCATTTCGCTTATGGACTTCACAGCCCCGCATAGATCCCAAGCTAAAGACTTCAATGATCAAGTACCATACCATGTTTCAGGTTATCAAATTCAGCCAAACCGTTTAATGCATCGTAAATTAAATCTATTGTCTCCCTGTCTGCTGCTTCTTTACTTTTATCCAGCAGAAAAATAAGAAGTTCTGTCCTTGTATCCGCAAGTTTCAATGAATCCAACACATCGCCTCCAGGCACATAGGTAAAATCCAAGAAAGCTTTTTCAACAGGAACTTTTTCAAATAACTCTGTTACCTTTTTCTTTAGCTGTTCAAAATCCTCCTGCTCATATTGCACAAATATATCCCCTTTCCTGTGAGGCCGGTCCGGACTGGCTCCGCCAGTCCTCTGCAAGATACGGATTTTGCCGTACAAAATCCATTCTTGTTAGGGGAGTCCCCCTAATACCCCCGTATCAGCCTCAAAATGCTGATATCACTCACACATTTCTGCTGTCATCTTCGCTCAAAATGAGCTGATATCTGATAGCAGAAAAGGGAAACTGACAGCAGTTTCCCCACAACTCGCATATTAACCTGCTATCAGCTTCGATTATCTGACAGCAGGCAATATGAAATCTGATATCACCAAAACCTTTTAGATATCAATGTTTTGAAGTTCCTGCTATCAGTTACGGATAACTGATAGCGGGATTTTTATTCCATACATGATACCAGATTCCTGTTCCTGATAGCATATTAAATTCTCATGTCTTGAACTCTTTATTGGATTGGGCTTTATCACCCCCTTTCAATTGTCCACATTTTTAAAATCTATCTCGCTGTATGTTTCATTTTTTTCTCTCTCTGATCCGTTGCCGGCTGTAACGTAAGTCTATGTGCATCAAACTGGAATACCATATCCGATACATGCAGGGGGATCAGTCCGTATAGTTTATCTTCCTTACTCTTCATCTTTACTACCTCCTGCAATTTCTCCAGATTATACTCATTTTTAGAACACACTAAAATACGGTCGTTTAAAATTGGTATTACAAACAAATCCCCGCCAAGCCGCTGTGCAACTTGAGACAAAACAACCGGATAAAACATCATCCCGATCCCATTTTCTCCTGTTATACTATAAATCCCATATGTGTCTGGCAGAAGCTGCTCATAGCTTCCCAATACTCTTTTGAAGGCGTCCTTACTTGCATCCAATACTGTCTGTAAACGCTCGCCCACATCAAAATATTTGGCTTTGTCAAATAATTCCTGTGCTGTAAATCCCCACTGTTCTAAATGTTTGTTGCAGACTGGCCTTATATAATCGTTAGGCCAAACCTCACCGTCTTCCTTGCTGACCTCGTATACTTCGTCGAAAAACTTAAAATACACAGCGATATCCCCCACTGTGACATAAGGTGTCTCATTCTCTTCCAGTTTTTTTGCTGACTTCTCCAGATTAGCTGCCCAAATAGTAACGTTGTCCAACTGTTCGATCTTTTTGATCAGTCGTACCCGGTCAAAATAGTCGCAGATTCTATCTACCTGATTCGGCATTGTATATCTACAATACTGGTTATACAGGTGCCATAGCGATAGTGACTGGCTGCACATGGATTCGGTTTCCCTCGAAATTTCAACAGCTATCTCCTCATTGGCTGTCCCTTCGCCTATTACAACTAACTTTTTGTTGGTTTCATCTAACTGCCGGCCAAGTTCTAAATATAAATTCTGTTTATAATCCTCATATGTCATTCACGCATCACCTTTTCCCATTCCCGGATCGTCAGCAGTTTATTATCTGATGGGGAATAATGAAAACCATGACTTGAAACAGCATAACCGGACAGACTGCGGCGTACCTGATGATTCCCGTTCCTGTGGATTTCTTCAATGGAAAATCCCGGTGTCAGCGCTGCCATCGTATCAGGCAGGATGTAGGCTTCTCTTTCGGTATATGGAAGGATATAAAAGCTGTCGTGCATCAGTTGCTGCAGCTCACGGAGGACATCCCAATATAATATGGTTGCAGCTCCTCCCGGTCCGGTAACAGTATATCCAAGGGTATCCTCCGCCTCCCCGTCATTCAGGACACAAGGGATTCCATCCAGCATGTTTTCAATCATATTGTGTAAAGGATAGATTCTGCTCTCCATGGAAACGAGGGAGTGTTCCCGCACAAAACTGTGAAGTTCTCCTTTTCTCATATTCCAATTTTTCAAATGTCTGTTTGTCACCTCGGCCTGATAATAACGGCCATCTCCCAGCGGTGCGTAAAACATATAGTAAAACACCACATTCCCCATAACAAGGTAAGGCATATCATTATTTTTCAGTGCATCGAGGTCAAGTCTGTGGTTGGCAGCGTATATCGCCACATTTTCCGGCTGTTCCAACTGACTTACTGCTATCTTCAAATCCGCCGTCTGTGAATCGGAAAAAACCTCAATTGCCCGGTCCACCAATTCCTCTTCCCACATGTTTAGCATCTCCATTCTCAGAAATGCTTCCCTCATGGAAATGACAGGACAATATCTCTCCTTCTTTTCAAATAACATTGTGATCCCCTCGGTTGGAAGCCCTTTTGCCACAATCTTCACGTCCCCCTGGATATGGGAATCTTCCAAAGCCGCCTGAACGCATTGCTGATAAGCACCACAAAATTGTTTATATAATTTAAGATTCATATTCTTACTCTCCTTTATAATTAATAAAAAAAGCAGGTACTTTTCCGAATCACTCTGAAAAGTTACCTGCCCTGTCTTTTATTCATTTGAGGTTTTGGTTTCTGCCTCACCCTTTGACTCGTCTTTTGGATTTCATCCATTTTCTGGCTATAAGTATAAATAAAATCGGATAAATCCTTATCTCTCTGCTGATAACCGTTTTTCTTACTATCATAGAGGGTTTCCTGAATCCATTTTTTCCCTTCCCTATTTTCTTTTGGTAACGCCAAACATTGATTAATACTATTAGGAAACAGTATCAGATCTCCTCCTAACTTATCCGCCAATTCGTGTACTTTGTCCTTATACAGCATAGCAGACTCACCCCAATAAAAGCTCTCCGTTGTCATGATAAAAATATTTCTTCTATCTGGTTCTGTTTCAAATGGATCCATTTGAATGGCTCTTTGGTTTTCTGGGTTTTCTAATGACCTTTGATACAGAGCATTAAAATCCATGCCAAACTCACTCAACAGGTCAGCCGTCACTTTCAGATTAAGACGCATATCCTCAAGCAGACTATCCGATGAATGATAAATAACCCTCAATACAATCGCAATTTCGCCAGCCCCATATAATTCATGTGGCGTCTCCTCTAACAGCGCTTGATTCCGTTTTGCATTCACTAATGTCGGGACCACCATATCAGGTGATATTATCCCCATATCCCGAAATGCTGTTTCGGTAACTCTATCACGAAGAAAACGCCCAATGGAATCACTTGCCACCTTCCACATGGGTTCCCCCAATTCTGTATAGCGGTTGAACGCCACAGAAAGAAGCATCCCGGTTTCTGATATTTGTGGACATCCTCTCATGATAAGCATACAGCCATCTGATATATGGGACGGTAAAACTGCCTCCCACTTTAACCCCAGCTTTTTCAAAATGCTATTTACTTCATGAGTGAAGGATACATAAAAGTCCAACCTCTGTTTTAATATTGCTGCATATCTACTTGCCAAATGATAGCCCCATATCTGCCTCGTTTTTTTGTTTCTTTCGGTACATCGGAGATCATGCGAAACTGTTCTGTCCTGCAGTTATAATGATATAAGTTTTCGGACAGTGGCATCGTCCCATTGCTTTCACGCAATACATTCGCTATGTACCGGACACCGCTGCTATCCAGAAGAGGCATGGCGATGAATTGGTCAATACTCATAGGGACCAGCAAGATATCCTCACCGAGACTGTCCGCTAGTTCACGCATTTTTTCTTTATACAATATGGAAGCTGCCCCCAAATACTGCCCCGTGTTTGTTATTACGTAAAAGAGTGGCAAATTCTTTGCTGCCCCCTCATAAGATGCCATTTCATCTAACATTTTATATAATTCCACCATCTGGACGGACTCAATATTTCTGGGATTATCCAATGATCTCTGATATAGTTCATCAAAACTCAGCTCCCACTCCTCCAATATGTCATCCGTAACAGTCATATTTAGGTTGATTCCCCCAAGCGATTGATATGCAACCTGCAGGACGACTGCAAGGTCCTCAAACCTTATATGCGGAATCTGTTCTAACCGTTCCGCATTTTCTTTTACATTCGCAAATGTGGGGATCACCATATCTGGGGCGAAAACTCCCATATCCTCCAATGCACTTCTGGTTATTTTATCGTCAAAATATTCCTGCGTTGCCTCACGCGCGGCAACACCCCACAGTGTCCCTTGTAAAAACCTTTGATAATACTCATATATAGAAATAGGTGGCAGGTCGGCATAACCACCGCCACGGATAACCGCCATAGCGCCCTCTTTTCCCTCCCCAATTACAGGACTTGCCCGCCATGTAACTCCCAGCATTTTCAGATTATAGCTGATTTCATGAGTAAAATACTTGATAAATTCTTCATAATCCATCTGTCTGCCTCCTTATGGTAGTGATCTCACCTTCCCTGTTTCTTACTGGCCGCTTTTTTTTATACTCACTGGTTCCCTGGACTAAAGACAGCATATCTCCTATATCCTTAAACCTGTTTAATTTTCCATTGTCATACATATAAACATGTTTAGACAGTGATAACCGTGTCGCTGTGTGCTCAATGCTTTTCCGCATTTTTGTCTGTACCCATGTTTCCTGTACAAGCCCTGCCGGAAATAGGGCTGCTTTCCGTCCCGAATATGGCGCGTTTATAATCTGATCGAATACTTTCCAATCTGTCGGTTCCATCAACAGCCCCCTACCTTGTTCTATATTTTTCTATTTTAGAGTCGATAGCAGGAACCAGACTTTTTTTCACCGCATCATACTTAAAAACATGTCCAGAGATAACATGACGCCCATCTCCAATCGCTTCCTTTGTCTCATTCTGAAATTGCAGTTCCTCCTGCACATCTGATAAATCCTTCACATCAAATGTCTGTATATAAGCAGTGAAGCCATCGTCAGGAACGATCACCATATCGCCTCCCAGCTTTTTAATTACTTCCTCCATTACTTTAGGATAGAAAACAGCGCCAAAGCCATTCACCCCGTAGACCTGATATACCTGCCTTGCCTCCTCCCGTACATCCTCTACTGAACTAAATATGATGGACTGGTTATTTTCCAATGATTTTTTTACATTATCATACACATTTATAATTTGTGTACCAATTTCCTCTACCTCCTTATATCTGACCTTTTCAAATAGTTCTTCAACATTTATACCCCACTGTATCAAGTGGTCTTCTTTAACATCTTTGCAATAGGATCTATTTTCCGTTTCATAAATGAACTGAAATGTGATTGCCATATCCCGATAGGGCATGTACGTGATGTGATTCTTTTCTAGTTTTTCCCAATACTTAGACAGGTTCATGGGGAAAATCAGGACATTATCAATCTGCTCCAACTGTTCGCAGGCAATTCGCTCTGCATTATCATGCATCCCCAATATATACCGGGCGGCTTCATCAATCTCATAAGCAGCAATTGTATAACAATTTATATATACCAGTTCCATTGACATGCTGGGGCATATCGAAGCTCCATCACCTTTTATCATAAAAGATTCAAAGGGGGTTCCTTCTGCTATAAATTCCATTTCCTCCCCCTTTCCTCTCTGTTTTAACTGATCTTTAAATTCTTCTATAAAATCCTCCCGGACTTCATCGTATGCCTGATCTTCATCATAATCTCGCATCTTTGCTCTCCTCTCTGCCATATGCAGTTATCATTCCTGCCAAATTTTAACCCCTTCTTACCACACTGCATTTTCGCGGCTGTGGGACCACCACTAAGGACTTACACTTTTGCTTATAATGCAGGACGGCCCCTGACAAAGCATGGTTTTCAAAATCCTTGAAATGTTTCTGCCTTTCAAGACCCATTTTAATATCTACAAGTGTATATTGATCTGCGGCATAAATGCGCGTCTGACCGTTTGTTGTTGGCAGAAGATACAGATCTGTATTTACCCCTTCCGCAAATTCATCCAACGTGTTATTATAAAGCATACCAGCGGCACCTCCCGGTAAACCGTCCAGCACCAGATTTAATGCCCCAATGTCCTGCTCCGTTCCATCAAGTCGATCAACTGATAGATAAGTTCTTCTTTATAATTAAACCAATCCATATTTCTTCTTTTCTACTGGATTTTTCCAATTGCCTGTTTCCGCACCACATTCCTGCTTCTATCCAAATATTGAACAGTTGCTTTTTTTCTCTCTGTAACGAGAAATTCATTCCAATCTTTTCCGTGTGGTGGAAATCGGACTTTGACCCGATAACCCATTTCCCTATATTTTTTACGGCATGCTGCCGCTGCTTTTCTACCGGCTTTATCGTTGTCAAAATACAGGCTAACCAGCTTGATCTGGGGATTTTCTAACAAAAACCGGTCTAATGCTCCATCCCAGGTTGTCCCCAATGCCAGTTTATTTGACTGCCCGTCTCGTTTATAATCCATGTAGGACATTAAATCAATAGCCGCCTCAAATACCTTGACTTCTTTGTTTCTCCTATTTCGAACATTAAATCCATAGGTTTTGTCGTTATTGTCCACATCCCCTTTAAATGGCTTTCCATAATTGTCAACCGTTCCTCTCATGCTGGCAAAACGGGCTGTTCCGAATGAATCTCGACCAATAAAAACCACGTTATGGTATCTACGCGTTTCATAGATCAGTTTCTTTTTTACAAACCAGTCCACCACCGCTTTGCTCAAGCAACGTGTTTTCAACAGATAAGCATATAAACGCCGGTAATTATCATTCGCCTCTGGGAGCACAAATTCCCCCTTTTCCTCTGGTTCCGTCTCCTGTTCTGCTTTTCTGCATTCGTGTCTTTTTCTATATGTATCACTTTCAAACTCTTTATCCTCATATCTATAACCGGCTTCATTTAGTAGATAAATGACAGATCCGCGGAAGTCCATCCCGCAAAACTGTTTCAAAAATTCGATAGTATCACCATTATGGCCTTCCATACTCTGGGGGATAGAATAACGCAGCCAAGTCCTCCGGTTTTTTATCCTAACGGAATCATGTTCCTTTAGCGTATAGTAACTGCCAACTCTTTTTGTAGTGAACCCCTGACGTTCAGCAATGGATACCAGGTCCACGCTCCTCGCAATATCCAACTCTTCATCCGAAAATTTTATATCGCCACCTCCTGGATCAGAATCTTAATCTATAAACTTCATATCCAAGTAACTCCTGCCCTCTGGAAAGTTTCTTTCAAATTCTTGCAGATAGTTTCTACAGGCACTTCCATCTTTAGCCAGAAAGCAAAAATCCCGCAAGCTCATCCGCTTAAACATATGGGGCTGGTTGCACCACCTGGACAGGTTCACATACATTCCCCGGTAAGGAGACTCCCTGTATTTTTCATACCTCATAATATACGGGTAGGCACGCATCCCCATCAATATCCTTATGCGTTCAAATGTTTGTAGAAGGTCCTGCCGCCAAAATGATTGGTCATATCTCCCTTTTGAATCAAATCCTGTCAAGACATAGAATCTCACTCTCTTTGATCCCTGAAATACATTATTTATCACTTTCATCTTCTCAACAATCACTCTTTTATCCTTGATGTTGTTAAAAGCAAAAATCAAATCTCCATCCAGCCTGCAAGCTGCCAGTTCCTCAGCTTTTTGCGAAGTGATAAGCCGGATATCCAAGCCTTGCCGGAACTGTATCGGACGGCCTGTTTCCCGTAGCTGCTCCAACAAAGTGTGCCACTCCCTGCATGCCAGGAAATTATCATCCAGCAGGCATATTTTCTTTCTCTTAGGGTCATAAAACTCTGTCACAGGGCTTGCAGGCACCGATGCCGTCTTATTACGGTTTACACAAAAAGGGCATTGCCGAAAGCAGCCCCTTGTCAAAAAACCCACAGAATACTCCCGGTAATATTTGAATTTCTTACTTCTTTTCCCGTCCTCACCCTGGCTGGCAAGCCAATTTGCGTAAAGACTGTAATCGGGCATGGTATGTTCTACTTCATAAGGTAATCCGGGGGCCTGGTCTAAATAGAAACCAGTCCCCCCATATTTGACATGTTCCATAGTAAGAACTTCCTCCGGGCATCTTGTTCCTGTAAAAACCTTTGAAAGATACACCCGTCCAAACTCTTGTACATTGGAATAATCAGTCAATAATTCTACCTGATCACCCATCTGCTTATGATATGAGCTGATTTTCATACATGCCAGGTTTGGCATGCGATGTCTGTTTTTTTCCAGTAAGTCAGCATCAATAATCCCAACTTTTACATTCATCACCTCTTTACCGTAAATCTTTTACCCATTTCTGTTTCTTGCATTGCGGTGCTGTTGTGCTTCTCCGCTTGGAAAGTATATCCCATGAACCGCCGCCCGTGCATTCTCTGTCACAGCTCCAGCCGGCAGGGAACTCTCGGATTCCTGATGACTAAATGTTATTGTCTGGTCCCATGTCCATAAAATCTGCCAGGCACAACTGCCCTTCAATATTCTGATCCTGCATCCACCATCGAAACACATCTTCTCCGTTCTTCCATTTTGTCTCTTTTCCTGCCGCATGGATCGCCACCAGCATTTTTTCAAATGCCCGGATATAAGCTGCTTTGTACTTCGGAAAGTCTGCAAATTCCTTGTACCGGTTTTTGCCGGCCATCGGACACCCTACGCAGCCAACCCTCTTATACCCCATATTGTATAGCGGATTATAAGACATATGGTTGGAGCGGATATAGTCCCAGATATCACGGTGCTCCCAGTCAATGATCGGATTCGATACCACACGGCCACGGACTGCACACCGTTCTATAACCAGGCGCTTATCATCGTTATCGTTCATTAATGTAATCCGGTTTTCAACCTTCGCCGCTGCTGCTTCTAACTGCCCCCGTTTGGAGCGTTTCACACTTTCGTCCCACCGCACCCCGGTAGCAACCATTCTGTCCGGTGTTGTATTCTCTTTTAGGATTTCACAACAGTAGCGCTGCATCCTCGTGGGCGGCATCTTCTTTTTAACGATCAACTGCCACATACTTAACGATGGCATATGGATGTAACATGGGATCCCTTTTTCTTTTAAACCTCGAAATTTCTCCCGAATGTAATACACGGTATCGGGAGCATCGACTGTTGTATGAGAATTGTGGACCTCAAACTCAACGTTGGACCGTATAAACAAATCCAGAAGCACATCAGAATCCTTCCCCCCACTGTAAGTACAGATTATGGGGGCATCATAGTACCTCTTTGACATTTCACTTGCTAATTTGATTCGTTCAATGCTTTTCGCCTCTAAATCCAATAACTTCCGAAGAGACTATCGTTTTACATGGCCACAACTTCTTATCCCTCCTTTTGTGTTTCAATTTAGATTTTTATAAAGGAATCCAGAAAACCTTTCTACTTGAAGGATAGATGTTCTCGTATTCTGTCTTGTTACAATAGCAGACTCTTAAATCTTGTTACCTGTAGCTGCCTGTATTTTTTCTAATAGGTATTGTCTCCTTCCAGGGTTCCATCTTCTGAACCTTATGGATTCTCCCACATATGTCAGATATTCTTTCATACTCGGTGTCTGACTTATCCAATATCTCCAGCAGCTCCTTAAAATACTCTGAAGCTTCTCCGCAGCCTTTGGAGTTTGTCAGCCACTGATATACTTCCCTGATCCTGTCTTCCGGTGTCTTTTTAGGTTCTTTATCGTCCATGCACCCAAAAGTCCCAAGGTCATCTACCAGCCTGTTCACGTCCTCCGCCAGACGCTGAATATAATCATTTGCTTTATCTTCCATAAATTATCATTACCCTTTCTCACATTTACAGATTTATGGTTATCATTTTTCACCGCGCCGCTTAATGCTCTCTTTGATTTCCTGGCGCATTCTTCTTGTATTATTACTGGGTACGGCGATTGCTGCCGCCTCATCAATGCTCAGATGGTTATACAGGAAAGCTTCTTTTATCGTTCTCATCTGATAACAGTCAAAGTGCTCTTTCGCATATACTGCTACCTGATCATAGGTGAGGCCATACTGAAAACTTGATAAGATTTCTTCAATTTGGTCCTCATCAAATCGGTTATCTGTAGCCAGTTCCATTTCCTGGACACTCCTACCTATATAAAACCCGTAAAACACTAATTCCATTTGTCTATAATTGTGTTTTCCATCTGCTACAATCCGTATCTTCTGGATATCCAGCTTCCTTTCCAGTGCTCCGGCAATTGCCCGGACCTCCTCCGATCCGTCTGAATCATGCACAAGACCAATAAGACTATCCCAATCTATACCCATCAAATACGCTTTGCGCAAAGCATTTATTTTGTTACTATATCCTCCAACCTCCATGATCTTCTTCACCAACTCATAGGGGATCCGGTCAGCAGATAACGCCTCCTCCGCGATCCGCAGTTTTTCCTTTAATAAGAAGATCTCATTTTTCAGGGTATCCAAAGTTTTGATTTTATTGTCCATGTCACTCCTCCTTATGTAGCAAAAGAGGAAGATTCCGCGTCTCCCTCTTTTTGTAACCATTTCTTTATTTTGTTCTAACTATTAATCTGGTGCCTGCGGCGAAATATGCCAGTCTGTCCACAAATTTCCGTTGATTGTCAGGTTATCCGTTAAATTTAAAGATAACATCCCTGACGGCGTCCATGCATCAATCAGCCAGGTATACGGTGTGTACCTGCCATCAGGCATCCATATAGGTGTAAAGTGTGTCCTTCGCTTAAAAGTGCTGTATTGGTTTTGCTTAAACTCAAATTGTGACTGTAAGCCCCCTGACATCCGATCCAATAATCGCCAATATGTTTTATATTGGAACTCTGGAAAATAGGTTACTGCATTTTGGGCTCCAGTGACAGCACTGGACTGATTCGTACTTACATTACTGCTGACAAATTCATTAAATCCGTAACCGCTCTTTAGTGTTTTTCCACTAGCTGTAGGGGATTTACCGTCTGGCTGGACACGCATTGTCGCGTTCATATTTGCGTGATATCTATCGATATTGAACTTCCACCAGCCATGGTCGCACCAGAAGCCATCATCGTCATCATTACCACTATGCCATACCCAGTAGGAATACCAATAAGGACGCCAGATACTCCAGTCAGCGGACGTCTGCTGGTTTTTTGATGGAACTTCCGGCCTCGTATAACTGTCATTACGGTCGTCCGCGATCGGATTCGGCGGCGGATTCTTGTCCAGGTTTACGATTTTGACCCGTATCGTACCTTTATCTGTATGTCCGCCGCCTTTAACCGTGACTGGAATTTCCATAGTCTGCTCCGTTGACGGTGTTGTCCATCGAACCCATGCGAGCTGACTCCCCCCTTCCGGGTAATATACGTTGCTTACCTTATAATTTCTCCCCTTTAATTTAAAGGTCACAGATACTGGGTGGTCTGGATCACTTTGACTGCCACCTACACGGATACTTGTGATAACCTCTGTATTGGTATGGTATTCATAATCAAAGGAAGCAACCTCTGGTGATAGATCTGGCAATTCTTCATTAAAACGTATAATTCCAAGCCCCAACGAAGTTTTAATCTCCTGGTGTGAACGTAGTCCGGTAATTGGGCCGTTCCACGCTGGGTATCCTAAATCAGGTTTTTCAAGGAACATTGAAAGGGGCAAATTTTGAAAGACAACCCCACGCATCCAGGAATATACCACCCCTCCTGCCACCTCATCGTATAATGCCGCTTCGGTTGCTGTCATAGCAACTCTTACTCCCTGCAAAGTCACGTAGGCAATCGGCTCTATCATGATCCTGTACTCGCCGTTGATTAGTACATTAAAATCTATTCCCACATAGCCTGCAATCCCACGTACTGTCTGTTCATCCGTAAAGTACCGCTTTATCTCCGCAATGCTGGCCGGTCCGAGACTTTGAGAACTTATGATTTTGGGTAATCTCTGCGCTGGTCTTATGTATTGATACCTGGAACCGGAAATACCAATCCCCCGGCCTGATGTATAAGACATTTTGCTCACTTTTCCAAAATGAAGCCTGATATCAGATGGGCTTCTGTTGGTAAGATCAACAGGCGTGCCTACTACTTTATGGTCGCTTGTACTGATTACCGACACACGTACTCCTTCATCACCTGGGGACCAATAATTTTCCGAAGAACCTTGTCCCATGCCGCCACCTCCGCCGTCCACATTACCTTGCCCTGTCGCATAAGCAGGAACCGACATGATCAAAAAACACAGACTGAACAGTGCAATCCCTGTCAGCCATCTTATTCGGCTTTTCAAATTTCGAAATGTTCTCCTTTCCAATGAAAAAGCACAGCCATAAATAGCTGTGCTAAACGATAAGTAAATGATATTTTTGATTTCACTCTATGCCTGGTAGGACGAAGGTTGCCATCTTGTCAATCCATGATCCCGATTTTATTACCATTTTCATAGATTTCACTGTCTTCAATTCCTTCCCCTTCCCCAATGTCATCTATCCAGCCGAATCCTGGGGCATATATTTTTCCTTCCTGCGACTCACCCTCCGGTGCAGCTCCGGGAACTGTGTCTGTCTCTGGCTGTTGTACTTCATCATGGTTTTCCGGCACCGGCACACCCTCGACACTCTCCCCATCTGGTTTCTGATTGGGATTTTTCAATACTTCTTGATCCGGTGTCTCTGGTTTTGTCACTCTGGGCTGGATATTCTGAACGGGCTGCCCGTTATCCTGATCCCCCTCTTTTCCTTCCTCTGATTCTGGCTGTCCCTCTGTGGTTTCCGGTTCTTTCTTTGATTCCTCTTTTTTACTGTCAGTCTCTTTTGGTTTCTTATCCAATTCTGACTTTTTTATATCCGGTTTCACCTCTATTTCTGTAGACTGGCTCTCTGCCAGCTTATCTTTCGTCTTCGCTGGTCCTTTAAAATTACTGGCAATCATGACTACAAGAACAATACAACACACTACACAGCCCGCTATAATCATACCTTTTTTCACTTTATCACTCATATGGTTCTCCTTCCTGTCTCAATCATTTTGTCGCATCAAACATACTACATTTTTCCAATTCTGTCTACCAAATTTTAAAAGACTTCAATATACCCTGCCTGAACCTTTAACCTGATCTTCATTTCAGGCAGACGCTTTCCTGCAAACTGGACTGGTACTTTTAATGTCACGACTGCATCAATCTCAAACCTCTGTTCATTCTCCGGTGTTCCCGGTGCAAGCGGCGCATTACGTGCAGTAACACTTAAATCCGATATGCTGTACTCCAGAACCCCATCTGTATACTTTACATGCCGCCCGGATTCCACCCTTGTTCCCAGGATTTTATCCATTTCAGACAGTACATCCCCCTTATCTACGCTATACTTAAAACCTCCATTATTGGGCTGGTATCCTCCACTGTATCCTTCCCTTACCCCGTGATATACATTGGCATAATTATCATTTACCGTTATCATGACAGCTTCCTGTGCGGCGTCCCTTACACCATTGGCAATAATCTTCAGGCGGTAAAATTCCAAAAATCCGCACATGATCAGCATTAATACCAATGTAACCGCAACCACAAATGGGAAAGAGGAACCACGCTTATCCTTTAAACAGCAAATCAGGCGCTTCATTTATGATATACCTCGCTCTTTCCAGTAGCACTAGCCTTTAAAGTAATCGGAAAAGAACCAAAATTTCCAAATAGCCCAAGGTCCCGATGTAATGTCAGTTTTACAGTGACTTCATGATTTAACTGGATATCCCCCCTTTGTGACCACTCAACTGTAGGATCTAATCCCGTCCGTTCCCGAAGTACCTGTTCCCGCCTGGCAGTCTCGGTTCCAACTCTGCCACTGATTTCAGCCTCCCGGCACAATTCCGTTGCAAACGTGTCCAACTGATTCTTAGCCAGAAAAACCGGGAATACACTGACAGCTAATGCGATCACCAACATGGCACACAACACCAGCACACAGATATCTATATATCCCTCTCCACGGTTCGTTTTTAATATTTTTTTCAAGTCCCTTGACCTCCTTTCATGTGGAGTATATGGCTGCTTAGAACATCCCTCCTAATGATTTGATGATTTCAAATACAATGATCGCAAGGTAAGTCAGCAAAAAACACATCAGCATGAGAAACGAAAAAAACCTGATCTTAGGCGGTATCTTCTGGGCCTCACTTTTTAATTTCTGCAATTCAATCTGCTTAAAGTCGTGAGCAAGCATCTGAAAATATACCACGCTGTTATCTCCGCGCAGAACCCCAATCAATCCCCGGACAACATCAGACAGCATTGGTGAGTTTAACCGCGCCTCAAACCGGGTAAGTGCCGCCTCATAACTGGATGATCTCATATCTGCCGCAAGGACCCCCAGCTCTTCCCCAAATTCTGTACCGGCATTTTTCCTGAAATTCTCCACCATGGAAAGCACATCACGGTTATTCTGCAGCTCCTGTTCCAAATTGGCAACAAAACGTGGCAGTTCGTCTTCGATTGATTTTCTTTTTGACTTTAGCATCTCGTCTGCGCGCTGGATTTCCTTAAAGTAAACCATGACTGCCAGAAACACTACAATCGGTGTCAAGAGAGGAAAGAGAAGCAAGCATGGAATGATACCAGCCATCAGTAAGCCGGCTTTTGTAAGTGCATACGCCTGATATACTTCCGGTGTCATCTTAATCCCTGTTGCTTTCAGCACGTTTTTCATTCGGCTTTTCCGATACTCATCCATTCGTATTACATGGGACAGTCTCATGGCTCCCTGCAATAGGAACGCATCGAATGCCGCCGATCCTTTTTTATTGTTTCTTCCTGTGTCCAGCAATGCCTTTTCTGTCTTCATATATGGCACTTTTAGCAAGTCTGCAGCCAGGAAGAACATTCCCAGGAAGAGGAATCCTCCAAATAATAACAGTAATAACACTGACATATCCCTACCTCCTGTATTCTAGTGGTTTTGTCAGCCTGACAACGACCGCTGTAGAGACAAAAATGATCGCTGCAGTAATGGCAAGTATCACCTGTCCCATTGGTGTGTGCATCAAAGTGTCATACCAGCTTTTGTTAAGGAAATAGAGAAGCGGGATATTGCCAATCACAAAGATTGCCATCGTGATAAATTCTTTTCTCGGCTCTACAATCAAATATTCCAGTTCAGCATTGACGATACGGATATCACTTAATTTTGATACGATTGGTGTCAAGGTTGTTTTCAAACTCCTGTCATACTGGCAGTCACACAGGGCATCGCACCATTCCTGGAACACATCGTTGTCAATTTTCTCTCTCAACTCTTTTAGTGCCTCATGGATGTCCGGATTCACCAGGTTGATCCGTACAATGAAGTCCTGGAATACCCTCTGGACTGGCGGATTCAAATACTGAATATTTTCCTCTATCGCTGTCAGAATGTCCTCCGTCCGCAGATAGCCTGTAGTAATGACGCTTAATGCTGTCTCCAATTCCGCAGCTACATTCTTTTTATAGCTGCTGGCGGAAAGTATGACGTACCAAAAAGGGAAAAACATAAATCCAACAGCCATCACCGGAGCCAGAAAAAAGTTTCCAATCATGATGGCAGCCGAGGCTCCTACTGTAAACAATATCAAGGCCACCACACAAATAACCGAAAACTGCTTTTCTCGTCCCGTCATTTTGAGTGTCTGCTGGGCCTCAATAATTGCTTTTTTCAAAAATCTGGCCTTTTTCCTTTTTGTTACTGTCTGTATTTCATTTCTGATATTTGATGGTTCTTTTGACAGGAAACCAAAAAGTCCATCCGTAAATTCCATCGGACGGATCCCAAAAAGGAGAAAACCGCCTACGATCAAGCCCAGGCAGGCGAAAAGCTGTATACTTGTCAAGCCTCTTCCCCTCCCTCCCCTTTAGAACGAAATCTGTTAAGGGTTTCCATAGGCATTCCATTTTCTAACAGACGTTTATAAAGTCCGTCCGAAATGGTATTCATAGCCCGGTGCTTCCCATTTACTACAAAATAGTCTCCCTCCAACTGATTTTCCAAAATTTCATACTGATATAAAGGACGATATTTCCGTGAGCCGTCCGGTTTAATTTCGCATTCCATGATTTCCATGATCACTCTCTGACGGTTCTCCAACTGTTTACAAAAAACTATGATAGGATATGCTTCTGTCACGTACCCCATCAATGTTTCGTCTGACATGTCCACAGCACGCTTGCACAGGGACACCATACGGCGGTATGTAGCCTCGCATGAATTAGAGTGGATGGTAGTAACCACCGCCACACCGGTTCTTGCAGCTTCCTGGGCGGCATTTGCCTCCGCCCCTCTCATTTCCCCGACCACCAGAATATCCGGGTTAAATCGAAGCGCAATATCCAGAAGGGCAATCTGGTCAATTCTCTGCCTGTCATTTTCACTGTCCCTTGTCAGAGTGTGAACAACGGAATTAACTACTCGTCCATCATATTCCCTTACCAGGTCCAGTTCACGGCTGCCATTTTCAATTGAAAATATTCTCTTCCTGTCTGGAATTGTGGTAAGAAGCCAGCCGGCCACCGTTGTCTTCCCGGAACTTGTTGCCCCTGCAACACACACTGATATTCCATATCGGATACATTCGCTTAAAAAGTCCAGCATTTCTCCTGTAGCCGTTCCACCCGAAACAAAATCCTCCTTTTTCATACTCTGGGGATTTACAATTCTGATTGAAGCGGCAAGACCTACCTCTTCATCCACAATCGGAGTTTTCAATACTGCTATACGGATATTTTTAGCCAGAGTCCCTGTTACCACGGGACTTGCATCATCAAGGATAGTTCCTGACACATGGAGCATCCTTCGGATCACATTGATAGCATGCGCGGGGCTGTCAAAGTGTTCTTCCAGCTTTTCCGTCCTGCCGCCGCTGTACTGGATTTCGATATCCTTCCAGCTATTGATGTCTATTTCTTCAACACCTTCTCCAAAAATATATTTAGTCAAAAAGGAGAACTCCGCCATCTCTGTGTACAGATTGTCAACGAGTTCCTGATTTGACATACCCTGGACCGCGACCCGGTTTTCCTGGACATATTTTGTAATGTAGCGCTTCATCTGCCTTTTTACATCATCACTGTTTCCATCCGTCAAAAGCGAACTGTACCTGCTGGCAATATGTTCCTGCACCTCCTGCAGCACCGTTGCAAAATCTTTCCCTTCCACGGCTGCAAAAAAGATATCATCTGCACTCTTATTCACCACTTCTGCCGGTTCTCTTACAACTGGCTCTGCCGGGGCCGTCTGTGCCGGCATAAGTTCCTGCATCCGTGCGCTCCATTCAGAATTTCTGCCTTCGTTAAATACTCCTCGCGTTTTTCTTTCCCCTAACATCCGTATACCTCCTTAACAATCCTCTCTATTTCATTATTAAAACCACGGCTCTTTTTTCCTTCCAGACCCGCCAACAGGTTCCCCGCCATCCCCTGTTCTGTAACTTCGGATGCGGACGGGATCTGAAAACTGACTTTTCCAAGCACCTGTTCCATGTGGTTAATGGCTTCCTGCCCCTTGATGTTATTGATCGCTTTTAAATGTCTTTCTACCTTCCATTTGGGTTCCTGTAATAACGGTAACTGGCTTGCCAGATAACTGATGGATTTAAGATCACAATTTACCATCTGTAAAACTGCGTCTGCCTCCATCAGTGCAACGGCTGAAAGGATATCGTTGGCGATATAACTGCCGCAGTCAATGATGATATAGGAAGACAATTCCCGCAGCCCAGCAAGAAATTCCAAAGCCTGTTCCGCCTCATAGGGGGCGTAGGTGTATTCATTCTCCCCTCTCAGCATCCCAAGCATTGCCAGATATTTTATTTTTTTATGGACAATGCAGTTTTCTTCTATCAGCCCTTTTGTAATATGCGGCGCTGCAAGTACATTTCCCAGGGACCATATGTTTTCCAACTCGTCCATCGGGCATATACAGGGAATCATGGGTACGGTCATATCAGAAATTACCAGGATAACATTTTTCTTCTTTTCTGCCAGGTATTTAGCAATCTTCACTGAAATCGTAGTTTTCCCACAGCCGGGGCTTCCCCAGACAGCCAAGACCTGTGCCTTGCGTTTCCCTGTTTCCGGTTCCTCCTTACTGTCCGATTTATCCACACGTTTTTTGCCTTTAAAATTCAGCATTTATTCTGCACTCCCTTCTGTCTCTCCTTCGGGCTGTCCAGTTTCCGGTTCTGATTCCACCGCCTCCGTTTCCGGCGGATAAAGTTCCTGCAATGCCTGTTCCTGCTCTGCGATAAACTTTGCTGCATTTTCTTTTGTCCCCCGGTACACGAGCGATATGTGCAGGTTCCCGTCCTTCTCCATCATGGCGAGTATCCTGCTCTGTTCAGGTGTAGCCAGGAGCGTCACCGTGCTGGGCAGTTCCTTTTCCTCCGGATCTTCTTCTCCTGTGTTGGCATCATAGCCACTGCCCGCAGTTACCGCAATGACTTCAACATATTTGAGTTCGGGAGGGATGACCGTTTCGCCCTGTTTCTGGTAGTCCGGTGCGATCACAGATACAATATCTCCAGATTTGAGTTTTCCAGATAATCCGGTTGCAAAAGATTTCACAGACACGGAAATAGCCTGTTTTTCACCTGACAGATTATATAAGTAGGCATTTTCAGCAGCCGGCTCGTCCGCAACCTTGCTATTGATGATATAATCACCTGGGACCATATCTGCAGATGCATATTTCCCAATGACATTTTCTTTATTTTTCATGACCTCGGACGGCAGGTTTAAACTCCCCACTTCAACCGACCTTACCATATCACCGGTGACCTTATCCCCGATTTTTATATCCTTTACTACCCGCACGATCTCAATCTTTTTGCTGATTTCTTTATTGAACAGCGGGGTGATGCCAAAGCAGATAAGCAGTGATACTACAATGCAGATCACACCCAGCACAGTACGGCTTTTTAATATTTTCATATTTTATATCCATTCCTTTCGATTCAAAGTTATCGTTTTAAGTGCGGCAGGGGATACCTGCCGCCATGATTACCTCACAATGTATCTCTTTTTCCTGCGGCACCTGTAAAATGCCAGAACAGCACCCACAAAGGTAATTGGAGCCGCTACACAAATACAATAAAATGCTTTTCTTTTCATTACATCCTCCTATCCAATCAAATATCCCACTGCACATCCAGCCGATAAAAAGGGGACTAACGGTACTGCGATCACCTGGGTTTTCTTACATATTTTTAATAGTACAGAATAAACAAGTACCAGCGACAATCCTACAATAGTTGCAGCAATTCCTGCAGGAAGCCCCAGGACAAGTCCTGCGGCCGCCATCAGTTTGATGTCACCGCCACCCATTCCGCCATAAAAAACCGCCGCAAGCAGAAATGGGAGCGCGATGAAAATCCCCCATACATATTCTGGGTGAAAAGAAATAGCGGCGGTTAATGCGATCAGCATACATAACAGATCCGGCACAACTCTTTTCTTTATGTCCGTCACCGACGCTGCCAAAAGCAACAGTAAAAATACAATGGCCTGAACTGCCCTTCTATCCAGCATAGTTAAACATTTCGGTGATACGCCGCGTTAATGTCGGCAATACTGTGTCACCGAACAATGCATACAGTCCTGCCAGAAGCAGCGCCCCGATTACAACGGCCATTAAAATTTTGAGTAGGCTAGGCCCCCGGCGCCTTACCGCTTCACGGCGGCAGGTTTCCAAAAGCCCGCCCCCGAACCGGACTTACACCTCTCGATGTATCCGGCTCTCCATTTATCTATCAGTCTAATTCTCCTGCATGTAAACAATCATGCCACTGCACGCACAATGCAAGTGTCTTACGTTTTCGGGCTATCATCAGCCATGCCCACCGCTTTTCCCCTTTTAAGTCTTTTTTTCAATGATGAATTTCAAACATTTTCAGCTCCGCACCACTCACAGTGTCCCGCTCTTAAACGGGCAATCAGACCGGTTGGGTTATTATTGCGGTATACTTTGGGAACATTATCGACCTCTGGTTTTGCAATCCCTGTTTTTACCTTCTTGAAACCGTCCTCATAATAATACAGTATCTTTTCGCCTTGCTTTGTCTGGTATTTCACCCCAAAGTGCTTGTAACCGTATTTCTTTCGGACACCGCTGATATGGAGCTTATATTTTGCCCCAAAGGTTTTAAACATGCTGAATTTCATCACATAATTAAAGTGGCCGAGGACATTTACATTGTCTGCTATTTTGTAATAGTTATAGAGTCCTCTGACTTCAGCATTGTATTGCTGCACAATTTCAAAGTCGTCATTGCTGATTAAATAGGTTCGATGAACAGGGATAAATATTTCCTTTCCATTTTGATACTTGATTTCAAGAGCCTTATAATCCATGAGCTTCTTCTGCCATTTTTCACGGGGAACATACAGCTTTACCTTGCCCCTTCTCACACGTCTTGTATGACCGTTTTTATCCTCGCGCAGACTTTCATTGTCTGATAAGAAAATATCATAGCTAAGAAAACGGGCCATATCACGGGCATTGGTTATCAAGGTTTTTTCTTCTGATAATTCCAGCTTCAAAGTTTCTGACAGGAACCGTTTCATATCTGCCTTGATCTCTTCTGCGTCCTGTTTGCTGCCGATTACTCCGCACAGCCAATCGTCTGCGTAACGCACATAAAACAGACGCCGGTATCCGCTGTCCTGCGGATCAGAGTATTCGCATTTCAACATTTTGCTCCTGACTGCATGAATCTGGTCATTTGCTGTTTTACGTTCTTCTGCCGTCAGATCCACCCACTTGTCCTTTGCGTACACCTCATAACGCAGATATTTAAGTTTGTATTCCCAGTTTGCGTATTCTGCTGACTTCTGACGCCTTTTTCCACGCTCAAACTCTTTCATATAAATTTCCATGTATCTGTCCAGTTCGTCCAGATATATATTTGACATAATCGGACTGATAATCGAGCCTTGCGGGGTTTCGGAATAAGTATTATGAAACATCCAGTCCTCCACATATCCTGCTTTCAGAAACTTCCATAACAATGCAATAAAGTATTCGTCATGGATACGTTTGCGCAGAATGTTTATCAGCACCGCGTGGTCTATATTGTCAAAAAATCCGCAGATATCGCCCTCTATGAACCACTTTACACCTGTAAAAGTACTTTGTATCTGCTGCAAAGCTGTGTGACAGCTGCGGTTTGGGCGGAATCCGTGTGAATAGTTGGAAAATGTCGGCTCATAAATGCTCTCTAATATCAGCCGCACGACTTCCTGCACCAGCTTATCGTCAAAAGATGGGATACCCAAAGGGCGTTTCTTTCCATTCTTTTTCTCGATATAAGTACGCCGTGCAGGGTTCGGCTGATAGCTGTGATTCTTCATTTTTCCTATCAGCCTTTGTATCCTGTCCATGCCCATACCGTCTATGGTTTTTCCATCTGCTCCTGCAGTCATGTTCCCCTCTCTGGCATAGATATTTTGGTAGGCCAGAAGGTAAAATTCCTCATTATACAGATTCCGGTACAGACGTTCGTAACAATAGCCCTCATCACATGCTTTCGATTTCAGACTGTTTAACACATCAATCGGATTTCTCAATGCCTCACGCACCTTTCCTTTTTTTGTATTAAGAGATAAACTGCCGCCCTTCGCCATGTGCATGGCTTTCCCATACTCGGACTACTATGGCGGCTCCGTTGCCATGCCGGATATTCAGCGTCATCTTTCCCCCGCTTTTAGGTCTTGAAATTTCTCACCTTACGGTATTACGCATAGCTTAAAGAAGCTTTCCAGTTTAGGCAATCTCCGTTTAGACGGTTAAAAACACAGCCTGCCAGATTGTCGGATAGAACGTTCGTCCTTTTCCATTTATCATGGATGGGCGGTGCAAATATCATGGACTGTCGTGCCAGCTATCTACACAGCTCCTACACCGCCTGACACCTAAACTATCGTGTGCCAGGGACTCGACTATGACCCCTCGGACTATTCATAAAGCAATCAAGCCTTTATCCTCGTATCTGGCCTTTCTTCTTGCCATTCAGTCGCAACCGTGATAGTTCGGCTGACTTATGACGTTACCAACATGCTACACTCTCTGTCTGGTTTCCCTTTCAGATCAGTTGGTTGAAGAGGATTGTGGGTATAAAACCCGGATATTTTTCAATCCCTGCTTTGCTAAAGCAGATTTTCTAACCGTCCGCGTTCGTAACAACTTTGTGCAGTTGTTACGCCCTTACGGACGCACTGGCCGTATCCACGAACCCCTCCGCCTTATTGTTTTCCAGCGCTGCTTTTACCTTCATTCCCTTTTTGATTAAATAATCTTTCATTTTCGCTTTCATTCCTTGACCTCCTGGTTTAATTGATTTTAAATTTGCGCAAAATAAAGCAGGCCATAAATCAGCCTGTCTTTTATCCCCTAGTATTTCTTCTATCCAGTCCTACCTAGATACACTACCATATCAGTTCTCACCTTCCCGACCTAATGCTTTTATTCTTTACGGGATTAATGATATATTCCTGCAATTCATAGGCGCATGGTACATATTACTTGCCATTCTCCTCACAGAGAAAAATATCAAATACCTTGCCGCCCGCAGCTTTGTAAAATTCTTCATAATCATATGGATATTTTTGCCATGTCTCATCACATTTTGTCAGTCCGATTTCCCGGTCCTGTCCCAATTTGCGAGTTAATTCATAAAAATCACCATCTTCTGCGGTAAATGTACGTAATGGATAGAAATGGTATCCTCCATACTCAAAGCTTGTCTTATTCAAATCCAGTACCCCCTTTTGCCTCAATAGCCATATCGGCGCAAAACAGGTTACTACACATCAGCGTGTCCTCCCCTGGTCCATACGGAATCTGTTAAAGGCTCATCACGTATCCTGTTCATATCCACCTCCCTTCTGCCAGCCTGCATATAATCCAAAGGATATTTCATTTCCAATTTTTCTTTTTATCTTTCGCTGAACATTTTTACATTACAGCAGTCATCCCTATTGGGATTGAAATTGTCCCTCCTTCAAAATCTCTGCCCTATTTGATATCTTTATGTAATTTAGAAATGAAATTTTATCCCTTTGATTGCGGAGTGCAGTACCGCCCTGCATTCTTCTGGTCAAGCATCCAGATATGTTCTTTACACTACCCCGCTCCATTAATTTTCAATTCTTCACACAAAAAAAGCAGGCTGACGAATCAGCCTACTGCAGAGATACTCATTATTCACTGTTTACATATTACTTTTTCCTGGTAATTTTTAGTTCTGTTTCTCTAAATAAAGAAATTTTAATTCCTCTGTTATTTCTTTCTCTTTGAAAATCGCGTAACCAAGACGTTCATAAAGACAAATATTTTTTTCGCTCTTAGTGCTTGTAAATAGTTCATACCTGCACCCAGGATACTCATTCTCAATATTAATAAGAAGTTTTGTTCCAATCCCTTTTCCTTGTCTTTCAGGATGAACAATCAATTTTCCAATATAGACTGTGCCATTTTCAGAATAAGCCCTAACCGAACCAATGATATTGCCTTTTACGTCTTCTGCTTTAAGTACAATACCTTTCTGGTATTCATTGACAACATCCGTAAGAGACTGCTTCAAGGGTGGAATATCAGGATTATTAAAAAGCTTTGCTTCACTCTGATAAGCCAAATACTGTAAATTAAGAATTTTCTGCAGATCGTCCTGTTCAGCCCTTTTAATGATGACCAAATCTTCTAAATCAGGAAAAACTAAATCGCACTTGCAATCACCATAGATTGCCTCCCCACATACTGGACACTCTTCAATATCACAGCCAAAATGGTGAAAACTCCCAAATGGTGCTAAACAATCCGGACAGCTATCCTCTTCACCAAACACATCCTCAAACCTTTTCTCTGCCCCAAACCTGATACGCGGATAACTTTTCCCGTTACAATCACATATCCCTATTTTACAACCCACACGTTCCAGCATTTCTCCGCCACAAATCTCACAAATAGCCATGATCGTATTCTCCTTGAGTTTTTAGAATCGGGTTCCGTCTACTAAAAGCATGAAAATATGAAATACAAACAAAAACATGCAGCCTATCACTTTGACACTAAATGATGCAATTTTTAATAACGCATAAGCAATTCCAAGCAACAATTTTCCTATAAATTTTATTATAGCACACAATATCGTCATATTCTATCTTCTCCTTCGTCTTCAAATCCAGTGAATGAACTATAGAAATCAAGCAAATTAAAATCTTTTTCCGTCGCCTGATCCGTCATCTCTGCCGGCCGCTCACTCTCACTATTGGTTTCCTGTTCCTCTTTAGTTTTCATATCGCTTTCAGCCACTGCCGGAATGGTAGTTATCTGCATTGATCCCAGCACGTCTTCCAAGGCTCGTTTTGTCAGTTCACGAAAGTAATCCTCCTTCTCTCGTATATTTGATAAGGTACGTTCCAGCTTCTCATATTCTGTTTTCTGTTTCAGATACTCTGAATAGTGGATTACCGCCTCGGCAATAAAGTCATTTTGAGAAGCGAACAGCTCCCGGTTGTACGCTTCCAGACAGGTTAGTGCCTGGAAATGCGCCGGGTTATTTTTATAAAGCCGAAGCGTTGTAACATATTTGTCGTCCATTTATGGCCTCCTTAACCGGCCATGTTCTGCCTGGCCTTCCATATGCTTTTTAAGGTTTCTTCATATCCTCTTGCATTTGCGTGTATATCTGGAATGCAGATCACATCCTTACCCTCGTTATCGCCAAAATTCTGCATGATTGAGGCTCCTCCACCCATAAAGATTATTTTTTCCAAATGCAGATTGTATCCATGCTTCTTGATCAGGTTATAAATGTATTCCGTATATTTGTTCAATTCCCTGCGGATTACACGAAGATACATTTCGTCGCCTGCATAAGTACCTGTCCGCATAATCGTTTCAATGATATATGGTTTGGCCTTCTCTCCAAACTCAGCCATTAATACCTCATTTACATTGGATATACATTTTATTGTGCCATTATTATCTATAATAGGCTGTGCTCCACTGGGCCGCATGTTCTCAATCGGAACCCCGTCAACGGTCCCACCTCCAATATCTACCAGAAGACAGGACTTTCCCTGTGTCTCTGCCAAGATATCTGTGATCGCGGCAAATCCCTGCATATATACGCTAACACCTTCCAGATAGACATTGAACTCCTCCCCCTGATAACGAAAACACAGTTCCCGCTCCCTGCCCAAATACTTCCTGAACGCCTTCATTTGTGATTCATACCACCGAGGCGGTAATCCTGTAGCCAGCCTGACAGCCGCCTGATTCTTACCTCTGGCTTTCAATTCAGCGGCAAGTGACGCCAATGTGAGAATATAGTAATCATCGTCCACCGTCTTATCGACTTTTGTATCCACATCTTCCCTACTGCCACCGATTGAGTAATACTTCCCCTTAAATTCTAAAATCTGGCTTAAATTACTGGTTTTCACCTTGTTTTGCGTCACTGTAGACAAAAATGCCGTATTCGCTGTTTTCATTTGCCTATTGCCGTGGTCGATTCCAAGTATTTCTCTATCCATTATGACTGTTTCCTCCTTATGTTTAATATTCTCCAGCATGTTCCAAAAGTTCAACCTCTTCAACCGCTTCTCCGAATCCCTCTTCATCTTCCCAATCTGGGGCATGTTGCTTTAATGTAATAACTAGGTTTCCCTTTTCATTGTTCTCAAATCCTACATAGTCATCTTCTGATTCTTTTCCTAACCGTAATAACTCAATGATTTGGTCAATCTTATACATTTTCATCGCTTCTACCTCTTTTATATGTCATAACGCAGTTTAACGGCTTCAAGAAAATATTTTGCATATGGGCAGTCAAAAATTTCTCCAACCGCATAAACCGAACTGTCTACCCCTATGTAATACCCTTCTTCCGAATTGTCCCGTTTCACTTCCTGTGCAAATCCGGTATAGAGGTTTATCGCCAGCCGTGTCACTTTTTCCGAAGCGGAGGTCTGCCACCCGGCGAATAAAACCAAGGGATTCACCTGTAATGTTTTCTGGTCCACAATTTTTGAAAAAGCAGCTCTTGTCTTGTCACAGATGCCAAGAGTATATATCATAGCAATCTCTTCATTGTCCCTGCGCGAATTTGGAAGTTCCCGCACCTTCTCACGAAAGAAGCGCTCATGTGCTTCATCGGCAAATACTATGTCCATTACTTCCAATTTGTTAATATCAAACATACATTTCCTCCACTTCTTATTTGGCAGTTATAATTCCTGCAGGATAGATTCAATATTCTCGTTAAATATCTTTTGCAAGATTAAAATGACTCTGTAGGACGGCTTTTGCTGCCCGTATTCGATTCTCTGATATGTACGGAGGCTGATACCCAGCTTGTCCGCTAATTCCCACTGTGTCAAATCCTTCGCTATGCGTAATTGTCTAACCCTGGTTACTGTTCATCACCCCCTTTACTCATACATGTTCAGGGGAGATGTCACCATTCATCACCACTTGATTCATAACGGAATTACTTAATGTGAATGCTGAATTATATAAGGCTGTTAGCAATACTGCCCGCATATTCCTGATTTTTGTTTTCGTCTCTGTCAGGCTATTTAAAATAAACTGTATTCTAAACATATCCAATTTCCAGAACACGGATTTAACAATGGCCGTCGGCTTTTCTTCCTGATTAATCCGTACTGTATCTTTCGTTGTTGTCAGTACGTCAACCGCAATTCCCACAATTTCATCCAGACGGTCCACATCAAATGGACGATCAATACATATCGCATCATATCCAATCTTCTCTTGAAATGCCTGCAATGTGTCCTGATATGATTGGATGGTATAATCTGTAGTTGAAATATCTGTGGTAATATCTGTATTTGTCTGCCTGTTGACAGATAGTGCTGTACCTTCTACAAAGTGGCACCTGCTATTTTTCGGCGTGGCAGGTATCTCTTTTCTGGGGGACACCCTCTCCCTTTTTTGGGGACAGCCCCCTCTCCAAAGACTACCATCTCGCTATTTTTCTCAGCAAAGCACTGTTCTTCAATGATTTCCTCTTTAATGTCTTCACCCCTGTCTCCCATAAAAGGGATAGGGGGATCATAACAGCGTGGATATGTTAATTCTTTCAGTCTTTCAACGATCAATTCAATGTACAGTACATTATTTACAACAAGTCCATTCAGATTGATCGTCCTAAAAACTCTTTTTATCACGCCTAATTTTTCCAGAAAAATGATGGCATTTGTAGCTTCCTTTTTGCTTAAACCAAACTGCTCCGCTATTTGCTGATAACTTCGCTGGAGTAGATCCGCCTTAAATTTCTTACGTATGGCTATAATCTGCCCGGTACTTTCGTCCCTCAATTCAGTTGGGCGATACCAGTAAACAATATCCGCGAGTATGACAATAGCGGTTAAATGCGGTTTGCCTGTTTCCTTTACAATCGTTTTATACCATGTCTGCGGTGTAATATTACCCGTAATGCTGATTTCCGCGCTTGCATCTACAATCGAATTTCCTGTTGTATATTCCCGCATCCCATTCACCTGCCCTTCTCTTCAAGAGAGGTACAGATGGCACGTAATCTTTCGTCAGATTTCTTTGCCGTTACAGCCAGGGCAATACTTACAACCGCTGACAAAGTAATCAAAAAACCAATACCAATAAATACTATCTGCATACCCTTTTCCTCCTAAAACGCATAAGAGGACTAAGATCAGCTAACAAAGTTGCTTCACTTAGTCCTCTATATTCATTTATTTTTAACAGCGCTGTTCTCCCGAAAGAGAGCTTTACTTCAGACGAAGTAAAAGAAAAGGATATTTGGAATAGGACTAAGTATAAGCAGGTCCCAAACCACTCGGTTGCGGCCTTGATCCTAAAAAATATCCCACTCTTTGGAAAACGACACTGGATTTTCATGAAAAAGCAGTTCGATTGTGGTATAATAAATTAAGACCTAAGCAGCCGCAAACCCTTGATTTCATTGGGTTCCTTGCTAACTTGGTCTTATTATAACACGGTCACCCGCCCCATTTTCACCCAGAAGGGAATGGATGCTGCCCTTCTTTACGTCCAGATTCATGTCCTTTAAAGCGTAAAACGCCCCAAACCGCTTTGTGATCCCGTGCATCTGAACCGCATAGTCGCTGCTCACCGTGGCCATCTCGATTTCTCCTTTCATTGTTTACACCGCAGGTTAAATTCTGTTTCTTAACTCTGCGGTGTAAATTCATTTATCCTATTCTTCTGTCAAAGATTCCGCATACTGCCGCGGAATCTTTGCCCCGCGGGCAGTCGCCAAAGTCAAGCGAGCTTAACCTTGGCTCGTTGCCTTCGCGAGGATAAACGCTTCGTATTCTTCTTTTGTGGTCGGCGGTACCAGTTCCCCGTTTCGGATCGAATCCGCTACCTTCAGCGTATCCTCATAAACACCGTCTGCCATATTACCATGCTCCTCCGGTATTCCCACACACTCTTCCTTTAATCCGAAGGTGAGCGTCTGGCCGCCGATTGTTCCTCCGTCCATGGCTTCGATGGAAACTTCCTTGACGGCTTTTCCTACCAGCTTGAGTGCTGAGGTCAGAACGTGCTCCGGTGCTAAGTAAGCCTGGTCTCTGTCCACGCCGATCACCCATTTGTCCGCTTCCTTGGCCGCTTCGATGACGCCTGTTCCGCTTCCGCCTGCCGCGTGATAGATCACGTCACATCCGTCGGAATACATCTTCGTGGCGATGGCTTTTCCCTTTGCCGCATCGCTGAAGCTCTCCGCATACTGTACGGAAATGTCAATGTCCTTGCCCAGCTCCTTTGCTGCATACTTGACGCCTGCCTCATACCCGTACTGGAACTGATCGATCAGACCTGAGGAAATGCCTCCGACAAAGCCTACCTTATTAGTCTCAGTCATACGTCCGGCCACATATCCAACCATGAAGGACGGCTCCTGCGCCCGGAACATCACGCCCGTCACATTGTCCGGCGTATCGTCGTAAGCATTGTCGATGATTGCATACTGGATATCCGGGTTGCTGTCCGCGGCCTCTAAAACCGCGTCCGCACAGGCATAGCCTACGCCCCATAAGAGATTGGCGCCGCTGTCTCCCAGCCTTTCCAGATTCGTAACGAAATCGGAAGCCTGCTTCGACTCGATGTAGTTGACCTCCACGCCCTTTTCGTTCTTTAACTCCGTCAGACCTTCCCATGCGGACTGGTTGAACGACTGGTCATTGATTCCGCCCGTATCGGTGATCATCGCAATCGAGAAGCTGCTCTTTCCCTCTGATGTACCGCCTTCCGTGTTCGCGCTCTCTGCCTTTGCACTTTCTCCCTTTGTGCTCTCCGTCTTTGCGCCTCCGCATGCTGTAAGAGACAGTGCCATTGCCGCCGTTAAACCGAATACAATTCCTCTTCTGAGCTTCATAAATCTGATCCTCCGTTTTGTTTTTTTGTTTTTACATTTTTGACTTTTACGTTTTTGACTTTTACGTTTTTGACTTTTACGTTTTTGACTTTTACATTTTTGACTTTTACATTTTTGACTTTTACATTTTTGACTTTTCGTTTTTTGCTTTTACGTTTTTTGCTTTTTTATTTATTGTTTTATCTGTTTTTCTATGTTTGTTTACTATGTTTGTTCTGCTATGTTTGTTCTGCTTTTATCCGTTTTACTTTTTTATCTGTCTCTTCTTTATTCTCTCTCTCATTTCCTATACCACCTGGATATCCTGAAACCCGTATCTGACAGCCAAACGCTTAAGCTCTTCCATGCGTTCCCGGGACGGACTTTTCGCATCCTTAAGACTTCCGGTCACTCCATATTGGCGGAAGGTAATCAGCTTCAGCCGGAATTCCTTTAAATAGGGAGCCGCTTCCCGGGATACGCCTGCGATGACCGCCTCCATATCCACTTCGGGAACCCCTTCCTGCCGTTTTTCCCCCTCGTGCTCCGAATCCAGACAGACCAGCCGCACTTCGAATAATTTTCCGTGTTCCGCCAGATATTTGAGATTCTTCTTTACTATAGAGACATCTCCGCCTGTCAGCCGTCCAAAGACGTCGTGATCCCACGCCTTTACATCTAACATCACCTGATCCGTCACCTGCATCAGCCGTGGATATTGGGACAAATCCACACAGCCGTTGCTGTCCAGGAAACAGGTAAGCCCCGATTTCCCTGCCCGCCGAAACAGCTCTGTGAGGAACTCCGGATACAGGGTACATTCACCTCCGGAAACGGTGATCCCCTGGATAAACGGCATGTTTTTTTCAATTTCCTTCCACACGTCTTCTGCGCTCATCCGGCGTACCTTGGGAGACGCGTGGCTGGGACAGACGCGAATACAGGTATCGCACTGCACGCACAGGCTCTCTTCCCAGATTACGCGGTCATGCTTATTTTCCTTCGGCGTTTCTCCGCCATTTTCCTGTATCGACAGCGCTCCCGCCGGACACTGGCTGACACAGAGGCCGCAGCCGCTGCACAACTGCTGTGTCTCAGGGTTGTGGCAATAGGCGCAGGCGATATTGCAGCCCTGGACGAATACGGAAGTACGGCAGCCCGGGCCATCCACAACGCTCAACGGAATAATCTTATTAATCACGGCCTCGGAAGGGACCATGCTCATAGCGCCCTCACCTTCCTGTTTTCCAGATGTGCGTTCCGGTAATTATCTCCTCCGAGATACACCGTATTCTGAAGCACCGCCTCGCCCTTGTAATACTTTTCCATCTCGCTCCGTTTCACCAGATAGCCGGTAATCCGGACTAAATCGCTGTCCGACGCATAAAAGCTTATGTATTTATCACCCAGGGAAAATGCCCCCTTTACGATATCCAGCATGGCCGCCGGATTATTTCTGCCAGTTGGGTCAAAGGAAAAGATATCCGCGCATCCGGTCGGGAAAAAGCGATGGAAACGTGCGCTGTGGCGAAGGTGGTCATACATGCGTTCCGGTTCCATTCCGACCGGAATCCTCACTCCCGACGTAATTCCGTGGTCCGAGTCGATGCCGACCTGCGCGTGGAGTGCAAAATGGTCATGAAATACCTCCGAGTAAAGCGCCTTCGATGTCTCCGCATATTCCGCGATAACCTGCATGATCTGGTCTGCCAGCTGGTCCGCTTCCTGATCGCTTCCGTAGATCTTGTCCGGGTCATCCATCAGCAGATTGGTGCATTCCGCCAGCCCCACGACTCCGAACATGGCAAGGAATTTATCCCTGGAAATAAAACCCTCTCTGGAAAGGAACGAGGTCTCGAAGAAATTCGATTCTTCCACGAGGAACCGGATTCTCTCGTTCATATAGTCCCCCATGCGCTGCAGACAGTCCGGAAGGGTCTCCGTCAGAAACTGTTCTCTGCTCTCTGCCTCAGGAACCAGCTTCGGAAGGACGATTCTCGTCAGTGTGTAGGAACCGCCTCCAATGGGCAGAATGTTGTAACAGCTGGAAATGCCGTAGTCCCCATACGTATCCTTGTGCATCCGGTGGTTGCAGATGGCCGGATTCGCGCAGTAAAGGGAGGTATAGAGCGCCAGCTCCCCATAGGAGTCCGGCGTAATATCCGGATCATATTTCAGTGTCAGGTTCGGAACCGCATTTTGAAGCTCTTTTTCCAGCTTCAGGATGATCCGTCCGGTTCTCGTCTCCTCCGGGCCCAGATTTGCATGGCAGAACCCGTCAGTAATGGTCCGGTCCAGATAAATCAGGAACAATCTCAGCTTTTTCTCCGCTTCCTCGTCGCTCACACCTTCGAGAAACGGTTCGATCAGGCGGTCGATGCTGCCAAGATAAACGGGATAACTGGTGATGGAGGGCACATGGCGGTACAAAATCTCCAGGAACTGAATCACCTCGTCAAGATCCTTCGGCGGGTAAAGCTGCAGAAATTCACACCCTTTTTTCACCGCCGCTTCGTAATCCGGCATGATATATCTTGGCCGGTACGGCGCATGGCCTTCGTCCAGGTCACAGATAGCTCCGGTCTCCATATAGTGACGGGTCTTCTCCGGTATCTCCAGTACCTCCAGACTGTTCTCCGCCGCATGGGCCAGGGCCACCACCTTCTGTTCATACGTCAGTCCCTTCGATGTCACAATGTCTAAAACCTTATTCATGCATTCCACCTCTTTCTTTTTCAATGGAGCTTATGTCTCTTTTTGTTTTGGAATAATCACATTGTAGCAATGGTTTTTTCTTTTTAAAAGGACTTATGTCCCTTTACGAGGAAATATTATCCACTTTGTGAAAATATCACATTTTTACGAACCATTTTTTAGGCAAAAAGTAGATACAAAAAGGACACAAGTCCTCTTTGCAACGACTGTGATCGGAAAAATAGTGATTTGCAATAAATGGGTGGGGGGATTTCGGGAAGGTGCACCAGTCCGGAGAGGACAATGTTCATTACACATTTTAGCAATAAAGAACGACAGTGTTTCCAGAATTAAGAATAAGATATGAAAAAAACAAAACGCCAACTTAAACAACTCATTGAATATACATATTGTGCAAAAAGCAGCTTCCTGCCGCAGAGGCTCGCAGAGAATGCTTCAGACTTAGCAGAAAAAGCAATAGCGCCCTAAACCAGAATGGTTCAGGGCGCCATACCAGCAGCCAGTCAGGCTGTATGCGGCACGCCCTCATTCTTTTATAATTCCGGGAATCTGCCAAGCTATGGTCTTTGTACTTTGGCGGCAGCGGCTTCTCATTTACCAGCATGGTAATTACATCGGCCAGAAGCTTCAGGTTACAGCCTCTTTTAACTGCCAGCTTATAATCCTTTTTAAATTGCCCCTGATACTCGACTTTAAGCATTGAGATCCTCCATCAAAGCTTCCACACTGTCAAAGGGACCATGTATATCTTTTCCATTAGCGGCATCATCCATAGCTGCTGAAGTAACCGCATTTGTCTTCTCAACTTTTAACTCAAATGGAATTCCGCCAACGTTAATACTTTGATGAAGAAACATATTTATTGCATCTGTAATCGTTATTCCAAACTTTGAAAACAAATGCTCGGCCTGCTCTTTAATGTCAGGGTCAATCCGAATATTTATGTTTGATGTCTTTGCCATTGTTATCATCTCCTTTAAAAAAATCAAAGCACAACGTGTTAACAACGTCAATACATTCAAATGCGATATATACTACAATTCTGATTAGATTTGCGATAAAAAATCACTGAATATTTTATAATGCAGCTTCTCGTCCAGAGACAGACGCGCGAGCATTTTGGATACCTGAGGGTCCTTGATCTTTTGAGACTGATCGGCATATGCCTGGGCGGCGAACTTCTCGGACTCGGCGTCTGTCGCCAGCACGGTACGGATATCGCAGCTGTAATCTACCATATTTCCGCGCCAGTACGAACACGGCTCCGCCGAACGGCATTCCGGCTGGCCGCCAAGAAGAGTAATGAGCTGTCCGATAATGGTAAAATGGTGTTGTTCAACCACAGCGATGCGCTGGATCACACGGCGTATGTTTTTATGTAAGGCGCGGGAATCCGGCTTGCAGGACTCGTTATTATAATTGCTGCCGGCAGTCCAGGACTGATACAGATATTGGTGTACCGTGGTCATTTCGCTGGCCGCTGCGGCTAAGTCCGGCATGAGGATCTGCGCGTACTGAAGATTTTTTTCGGTAACGGCGACCGGAGGATACCAGTTCGAATGGATAACCGGTATGGAGTCCGGATTCGCATGGATACTATACGGAGTATTGTTCATAAAATAGCTTCCTCAAAAGATCTGATAAAGTAGTTAAGTAATCTTTATGAGAAAAAGCCCTGATATAGAACCTTGTACTGCACTGCGCCATTAAATGTGAATAAAATGCAGTACTGGCAGAGCCACACTCCATTATGTAAATTATGACCTATCCCCACCGCTTCACACACTGTTTTTATCTAATTTTTATAACCAATATTTTTATACTGGTAAAACGCACAATTTTTTATTTTGATTTTTCCAAAGTTTGTGAACACTTTTTTGTGGGAATGAGTTATATTAATAATCGTAAACCCCCCCAATACATTATATAGTTTTTGCTACACCCCATAAGAAACGAAATACCTTCTCCGAAAAAAGGATCAGCTCCCCCGGCTGGTCCTTTTTCATGTTATTCTTGCAATTTTCCAATTCTATGGTAAAATACATAACTAACTGCTTTGGCATTTTCGCCAAATGTGTGCACCTGTAACAGACAAATACATAAAGGAGATTTCTAACATGGAAAAAACAGGCGTGAAAGAGTTTTTGAAACGTAAAAACGTCAACATCACCGTCCAGACCTATCTCATTGATGCATTGGGTGCCATGGCATTTGGCTTATTTGCCTCGCTGCTGATCGGCACCATCTTTGCAACGCTGGGTGACAAGACAGGTGTCGCGTTATTTGGCACCATTGCGGGCTACGCAAAAAGTGCGACCGGCGCAGCTCTGGGAGTATCGATCGCTTACGCGCTGAAGGCGCCGCAGCTGGTCTTATTCTCCGCCGCTACCGTCGGGATCGCCGGCAACGAGCTGGGCGGACCGGTCGGTGCACTGGTGGCCACCGTCGTGGCAGCGGAACTCGGAAAAATCGTATCGAAGGAAACCCGGGTCGACATCATCGTCACCCCCGGCGTCACCATCATCTCCGGCGTCCTGATCGCTCAGTTTGTAGGGCCGGGTGTGGCTGCCTTTATGGCCGCCTTCGGAAATCTGGTAAAAACAGCCACGGAGATGCAGCCCTTCTTCATGGGAATCCTGGTATCCGGCCTCATCGGGATCGCCTTGACGCTGCCGATCAGCAGCGCCGCTATCTGTATTATGCTGGCGCTCGACGGTCTGGCAGGCGGCGCGGCCACGGCCGGCTGCTGTTCCCAGATGATCGGGTTTGCCGTTTTAAGCTTCCGGGAAAATGGCTGGGGCGGTTTGCTGGCCCAGGGGCTCGGCACCTCCATGCTCCAGATGGGCAACATCGTAAAGAATCCGAAAATCTGGATTGCGCCCACGCTGGCCTCCCTCGTAACCGGTCCGGTCGCCACTGTGATCTTCCAGATGAAAAACATCGAGACGGCCTCCGGCATGGGAACCTGCGGGCTAGTTGGTCCAATTGGCGTCTATACCGCGATGGGCGGCGGCGCCAGAATGTGGATCGGAATTCTGCTGGTCTGCTTCCTGCTTCCCGCCGTTCTGACGCTGGTCTTCGGAGAATTTTTAAGGAAAGCCGGCTGGATCAGGGAAGGGGATTTAAAACTGGATCTGTAGCACGACATACTGTACTGCAGAAGCGGAACAACCGTAATTTATTCAAAACAGGGCCTGGCTTTTTCCGCCAGGCCCTGATCTTTTGTTAAGCCATATCATCTCGAAGCGCATCAATGATATTCTCTTTCTTTAATTTTCCGACTGCAAACACCATTGTGATAAACACGATAAAGTACACACTGAACGCGCTGACTGCCATACTCGCCCATGGAAATACGAAGCTTACGTCCGCTCCCCCGGCAGCCATGCCGCAGTAGATCAGCCAGGAGCAGATTCCCGCCGCCGGCAGCCCAAACAGCAGCGTCCGCATACCGTAGAAGGCACACTCAAAATTCATCATCTTATTGAAATCACGGTCAGACATTCCTATCGACCGGAGCATGGCGAGTTCCCGCCTGCGCAGCTTGATATTGGTGGAAATGGTATTGAACACATTGGCCGCCGCAATCAGCGAAATCATCATCACAAAAACATACGTAAACACATGAATGACAAACAGAATGCTGCGGTTTTCTTCAAACATCCGGTTCACATTATACAGGGTGTAATCGGTTCCTATTCCCGCTTCCTGAATCATTTCCGACATCTCCGCCGTCACCTGGGAGGGCTTATCTGCCAGAAAGGTCAGTCCCATTATCTCCCCCGCATCCGGAGATACAAACTGTTCTCTTAGCTGCCATGGTGCGACGATCATAAAGATAAACGGCTTCACATCGGAAGAGTTCTTTGGAAGTGTATCGAGAGGTATGGTATCGACGAAGGTGATACTTATCTGCTTCTCTTTGTCTGCCGATGGATTCCCTTTCACCTCCCCGGGCAGTTCGGCTCTGGGAGTGACCGATCCGCTCACGGAATCACCCACAAACATATTAACCAGCCCGCTCCGGCCGCTTTTCGTCTCATCTGATTTTTGCTTCGCTACGGCAATCATTTTCGCATTCTGGCCGGTATATTCTTCCGGAGACAATCCCTGGCTTTCGATAAAATTACGGAATTCTCTGTCCTCAATGAACTGGATATCCATCGGCAGTGTGACTGTCTCATCCGGATTCTCATACCCCATGTATTTCCGGTATTCGTCTGATAAGTCGCCGGCCCTGACCGCGCAGGAATATGACATAAGCGCCTGATAAGAGCTTTCTTTGATCCCCTCCGCAGTTTTAAGCCTGCCGTAAAGACGGAATAATTCATTTTCATCGATTTTCGGGGACGAAAAACAGATGTCAAAATCCGTATTTACCACGGACCGCTTCGCTCCCTGATTCAGGCAGCTTCCAAAAGCATTGGCCGAGACAAACAAAATAACGCTTAAAGAGAGGGAAAGCACGATGCTGCGGCAGCGCTTCTTATTTCTTTTAAAATTTTTCAGAGCCAGCGTTCCCTCCAGGCCGCAGAGGCGCTGCGTCAGTTTTGATGTTCTCACGGCTCCCGATTCGATTTTGATCTCATTGGTCTGGCGAATGCTTTCCATCACAGGTCTGGCCGCGGCCTTCCTGGCCGGAATATAGGCGGCAAACAGAATTGTGACCAGACTGATCACCGCCGCCCCCGCTATGGCTGTACCGGACACAGTCAGCGAAAGAGACACGGCACTGTAGCCGAAGTTTTTGAACTTCTCCGCCACAAAGGATATTACAAGGCCAATGCTGCCAAGGCCCACAAGGATACCGATGGGAATACCAGCCGCACCGATACAGAGCCCCTCAAACAGCACCGAATTCCGCAGCTGTCCGGCCGTAGCCCCCACGGATGCCAGAATCCCGAACTGGCGCGTCCGTTCGTTCAGCGAGATGGTAAAGGAATTGTAAATCAGAAAAATCGAACCTGTCATGATCAAGGCCATCAAAATTCCGCCGACGGAATATAAAAGCATATTAAACAGGTGATCGCTGGACACCCCCAGAAAACGCAGCACATTGTCATTCAGAACATATGCGCTTTGCCCGGCAGTCCTTTCAATATAAGCCTGGACTTTTCCCGGATTTTTAAGTGTGACAAAGATGCTTAAGCTGGCCGTCTGACCTGTCGAGCCTGCCGTCAGACCTGCTGCTGTGTCTTCTGTCGTTATCAAGGTATAACCCGGCGCAGTAAATTCCTCGAAAGCCGGTCTTTCGCAGATGCCGACAACCGTATAGGTTCTTTCTTCCTGAGGCACAAAGGTTTCGTTTTCCTTCCCCGGCTCATTTCTGGCAGGAAAGGGATCATGCTGGCCGAGACGGCCTTCCCCAGCCATACGGCTTCCGATGGCAAGCGAAAGTGTGTCCCCCACTGCATAAGTAACGCCGCCGTTTGCCGCGACATGGGCCGGAACCAGAATCTCCCCGCTGTTCTCAGGCAGTCTGCCGGAGACTAACTCAATCGGAACCGTGTCAAAAGCCTCTTTGCTGAATCCCGCAATAAAGAGATAGGGCTTGTTGGGATTTTTCCCGCCTTTCAGCTCCGCATAGCCAATATTTTCGGATATCGCTGTGCCAGCCACACCGGCGTCCCGGGCCCGCGCCTCCCCGAATGAGGAATCGACATCCAAAAACTCGACGTGCCATCCGCCATATTTCACTGTTGCGCCCTTAATCATGTAGTTCAGCAAAGAAACGGAGAACGTCGTGACAGCCGTGATCATAGCCGCGGACAGAATTACCCCGATCACGGTGACAATTGTCCGCGTGCGGCTCTTTTTCATACTCTGCAGGGTGACCTTGTGAAAGATATTCATCATCACACCATCCTCTCATCCCGCACTACCTTACCATCCGAGATACCGATGATGCGGTCTGCCTGCAGGGCGATATTTTCATCGTGCGTGACGACGATGAGGGTCTGCCGGTATTTTTTGTTGCTTAATTTCAGCAGATTGATGATCTCATGGCCGTTGTGGCTGTCCAAACTGCCTGTCGGTTCGTCGGCCAGGCAGACAGACGGCGCATTCATCAGCGCGCGCCCAACGGAGACCCGCTGCTGCTGCCCCCCGGACAGCTGATTAGGCAAATGCGTTCTCCGGTCTTTCAGACCGAGCATTTCCAGCAATTCCTCCAGTCGTTCCTCGTTGACCTTCCTTTTGTCCATCAGGATGGGCAAGGTAATATTCTCCACCACATTCAGGGTGGGAATGAGGTTGTGAAACTGGTAGATCAGCCCCACCTGCCGCCTGCGGAAAATGGCCAGCTTTTCACTATTTCCCGCATACACATCCTGCCCGTCTAAATACACCTTTCCGCTGGTCGGCACGTCCACGCCGCCAATGATGTGGAGCAGTGTCGATTTGCCGGAGCCGGAGGGGCCGATGATCGCGGCAAACTCGCCCTTTTCGATTGTGAGTGAAACGTGGTCAAGGGCAGTAACCTGATTTTCACCCCTGCCGTAGACCTTGCATAGATTATCAATTTTTAAAAGCTCCATTATGTGAGCCTCCTTCCTCATGGTATACTCATATAATAGAGAATTCACCTTACATCTCTGTGACTTTTCAGTGAGAGATCCGTCACTTTGGAAAACGGATGGTAAATACCGCGCCTCCCTGCGGATGATTCTTTGCAGTAATCGTCCCTCCCTGCCGGATGATAATCATCCTGCAGAGAGCCAGCCCGATCCCATATCCCGCCCTGTTTGCGCTTTTTCCGCTGTAAAACCGTTCAAATATGTGAGGCAGAGCTTCTTTTTCAAATCCCGCGCCGCTGTCATGAATCGTAATTTCAGTGAACAGAACCGTATCCGTACAGACAATCGCAATCGTTCCGTGATCCCCCGCGCTTTCCATACAGTTTTTAAGGATGTTCTGTACTGCCTCCGCCAGCCAGCCCGGGTCGCCCTGAACGATTACGGGGAATGCCGTCTTTGCATCTGCATGCACCTCTCTCTGCACCACAATCCCATGCAGTTCCATAGGGATCAGCAGCGGCCGGAGAGCCGCGCTTATGAGGTCGTTTACGTCAACCGGCTCTCGTTGAAATACCACAACGCCCGCGTCCAGACGGGACAATTTAAGCAAAGACGTGATCAGCCAGTCCATGCGCACCAGCAGTTCCTCTGTTTCCCGAATAAAGGCCCTCCGTTCGTTTTCATCCGGATTTTTCTCCAGCAGGGAAAGCGTTAAGTTTGCAGACGTAAGAGGTGTGCGGAGCTGATGGGCGATATCGGCCAGCGAATCGGCAAGATGCATTTTTTCATTTTTCAGTGCCTCGTTCTGCTCCCGAATGCGCAGCAGCATTTTCGTTATTTCGCTGTGGAGAATAGACAGCTCGCCCTCTTCCAGTTCGTCGAGATCCAGACGGTCGGCATTGTGCAGCACGAGATCGATCTGATTGGAAAGCCGTGCGATACTCCTGTATCGGGCTTTCGTAAACAGGAAAAAGGCGATGCCGAAGACAGAAGTTGAAACGGCGGTAAGAATTCCGGCCGCCGTATTGATGGTAAATCCAAGTGCTACCGTGACGGCTGCCGTCAGGACGAACACCATGGCAAACTGCCGAAACTCCTTATTCCGAAACATTTCCGCCCCCCAATCGATACCCGGTTCCGCGGACAGTCAAAATAATCTGCGGATTTGCAGGATCATCCTCTATCTTCTCCCGCAGCCGCTTGATATACACAGTCAATGTATTATCATTGACAAATTCGCCCGCCGCATCCCACAATTCATCAAGCAGCCTGCTTCTCGTGATAATACTCCTGGGATTATTAACAAACACCAGCAGTAAACGGTACTCCAGCGCAGAGAGGAAAACCTCGCGGCCATATTTTTTCACAACGCCGCCCGCCATATCGACGGAAAGCCCGCAGATTTCAAATGCCGCCCCGCTGCGCCCATTTTTTCGCAGCGCTGTCCCGATCCGCGCGATCAGCTCCCGCGGGCGGAAAGGCTTGGTAATATAGTCGTCAGCCCCCATATTAAGCCCTGTGACAACACTCGTCTCATCGCCCGAGGCAGTCAGAAAGATCACTGGAATATCCTGGGTCTCCTTGATCTTAGTATATACCGTAAAACCATTTCCATCGGGCAGCGCAATATCAATCAGCGCCAGATCAAATTTATTGCCGTCTGCTGCGGCAAATGCTTCCTCCCGCGTGGGGGCGTGGGTGACCGTAAATCCCTCCGAGCGCAGCAGAAGCGTAAGGTTTTTCGCAATCTCCCTGTCATCCTCTACCAAAAATATCCGTGGCATTCGTCATTCCTCCAATCCTTCCATAGCTTCATCGGCCGGCACTAGATATCGATCCCTGCCTTGTGCGCCTGGCTTCCCAAGTCCTTCACCGCCAGCGTGTACCGTTTGCCGTCCTTGATAAAATGAGTCCCGCACTGCCTGAATTCAAAATGAATCCCGTTTTCCATACACTGCTGCCTCAGCCAGAGCACCCACTCATAATCCAGGGGCCGCGCATTCCGGTCGGATTCGCCGCCGGCCACCACCAGTTCAACCCCGGATAAATACGGACGTATATCGATCCTTTCAATCAGCGGCTGGCAGATGATATTTTTATGCCTGATCGGAAGACCGGAAAAGATGGAAAGCCGTTCATCGGCCCTGGCCTGATTTTCTACTGTACAGCAGACCGTCACATTGTCATATCCATTTTCCCAGTCGGGGGGAATACACTGCATAAACCGTTCAATACGTTTCGTCAGAAAGAGAAAATGCAGGTCCGTTCTCTGACGAATCATCTTCCAGCACTCTTCCCGCCACGCATCAGCCTCGTCAACCAGAAAATCGGACTGGAAGCAGAGATATACCACCTGGCCCGGCTTTATTTTGTATTCACCGTTCTTCTTTTTCTCGATGGGCGCAAAGAATTTATCCGTACGGATCACCTCGGCCGTATTGAGCCCTTTTCTAGTACTGCTTTGCATAAATAACTGAGTAATAGTGCCTGATATCTGCGTCAGGTGTGCGTCTGCGAAGCGACGGCGTAGTGGACCCTACGGCTAGCTTCGCAGGCGTGCTCCTGGCGTAGATAGCGGGTGCTATTACTTAGGAATTTATGCAAAGCAGTACTAGCATCGCCTTTGTGAATATAGCAGTATTTGCAGCCCTCGCTGTGCCGGTGGCACCCACGCCACGGATTCCAGACAGCCATCCTGGTTCCTCCTGTTCTTACTGAGAGTTTTCACTAAGTCATTTTAAATTATCAGAAGCTGCACTCATACAAAAACATTTCCGGGCAGTTATCTTCAGCTATCTCTTTTTCAAAGGAAGAATATACGAGAACCGTTGTAAATCCGATTTCTTTCAGAATCGACTCCATTTCTCCCAATTCATAGAGATGCGTCTGAAAATCCATCCGCTCCTCCTGCAATAATTCCGTACCGCAATATAATTCATAAAGTCCCGGTCCAAACTGTGTATGGCTTGTCTCATCGAAATAACTCTTTGTTTTAAGAACTAACTCGTAATTTTCTTTGGTTCTGACCGATATTGACTCTTTATACTCATCGGTATCGGGGCAGCGGTTTGCCGTCGTATCGACTGCGAAAACAAATTTTCCGCCTTTTTTTAACAGGGTCTTCATCTTGCTTAAAATGCTTTTACAGGACTCCATATCCGTAAACAGGGATACGGAACCTGATGAGATAAAAATGTAATCAAAGCTCTCCTGCGTCTGATATTTCTCTATATCGCTCTGTTCTACCATGGAATCCGGTGCTTTTTGCTTCAGTTTTTCAAGCATTTCCCTGGAATTATCGACACCTTTGATCTGATACCCTTTTTCCAGAAACGGGATCAGGAATCTCCCGCTTCCGCATAAGGGCTCTAAAATTGACATTTCTTTTTCGGCGTATGAAAGATAAAATTCCAACTCATCCTGCGGCGCCTTTTCATGCAAAATCTCGTACATTTCCGTACACAAACTGCCATAATAATTTTTCTTTAATTCCATATTTACTCCTTCGTCACACCAGTCAGATCAAGCAGCCTCTGAACCGCTTCCGGACTCTCTGCAAATGTCTCAATGGGTTCTCCCGCCCACTCAGAACAGGCCTCCCTGGTCATGGTCCCCTGTCTTACCTGGGGCCCGTCTTCCAGTTCGACCGTGTACGTCCAATTGACCTCTCCCAGATTTCCGGTCAGAGCCATCAGGACACAGGCGTATCCCTTCATTTGCTCTTCAAACACAGCCGAATTCGCCGCGCTGTTCTCAAAGTTCAATGTCCAGCCATACGGTTCCTCCGAAGTCTGAAGCTCATTTTTAAAGCTGCCAAGCGCCCTGCCGATTCCGAGCAGCTGTGCGACTTTGCCGTTGGCGGACATATCTCCCACATACGGATGCTTCGCGGCGAACAATTCATTTGCCTGCCTGCTTACAATGGTTCCGTCCTGCTTCACGGTCATTCCATTGATGGAAAGATCCGTTCCCACCTCCGTCAGATCAATGTTCAGGTTAAATACTCCACTCCTGTTCCAGACAGACGGCAGACACGCATAGATCACCATTTTTGTATTTCCATCATCCTCTCCAGCCAGTTTATACCTCCGGTACACAGAGGCGGAATCGTAAAAGACACCTCCGACCGCCAGCATGTGTTCGTTCACATTTGCATACGTCACCAGATAGGAATCCACCGGGTACCCGATGACAAACAGCTTTAAAAACAGGGCCAGCAGGACTACGGCAAATGCGGAGCCAATGCCTAAAAGTACTTTTCGCAGATTGCTCTTCCTGATTTTTTTCAAATAATCAATTTCCCGTTCATTTTCTTTTCGTTTTACATCCGTTTCACGTCCAAGGTCCTCTTTCATCCGCAGATACCGGCCGCGGCAGTCCTCACAGGTCTCCATATGCGCCTCGATCTGCCTGCTGCTCTCCTCGGACGTCAGCCCTTCCACATACAGCGGAAGAAGATCGCGGATCATTTCACAGGGTATGTTCTGTTTCATTTTCCTTCGCCTCCTTTACAATTCTTTCCTTTCCCCGATAGAAAGTCACTCTCGCCCAGTTCTCGCTCTTCCCCATGATCTCTCCGATCTGGCCAAAGGTCAGACTGCCGGTCAGGCGCAGATACATCACCTCCCGCATGGGGTCCTCCAGATGATGAAGCAGCTTCATGACCGAAAGCTGATCCCAGGAACAGAACACTTCCTCCTCCGCGGAAGGGACTGCAATCTCTTCCGCTTCCTCGAAATCGGCCCTGCCCTTCTGCTTCCGCAGATGATCGAACCATACGTTCCGCGCAATGCCGCAGAGCCAGGTAGATACACGGCTCTGCTCTTTGAATTTGTGGATGCTTTTCACCGCCTGATAGAATGTTTCCTGGGTCAGTTCCTCCGCCAGATCCGGGTTCTGTGTCTTCGTCAGGAGAAAGGCATATACTGTTTTGGCGTGTGATAAATAGATCTGTTCCATGGAATCCATATATGTGTTTCCTCCTCTCTGTTAATTAGTGTTGCAGAAACCCGATTCGTTACAGGCCGGTTACAATTTTTTTCATTTAGCTTCTATAAAACTTTTTCTTCGAACGTATCTGCTGTTTCCATTTACAGCAGTCGTTTAAATGCAGCATGGGGTCCCGTGTCGGCGGCATGAGCAAAAGCCCTGCCACGTCCTTCTTTTCCCAATAATCCAGAAGCCAGACCGAGTCCTCCTGTGCTGTGACGCCGCCTTCCTCCCGTATCCGTTTTAAGTCTTCTTTTCGGACCTCCCGCTTCATATCATCGGCCGTCAGTCCTTCCACGATCTGTCTCGTCCTTCTGCCGACCGCGCTCCTGTATTGCAGCAGTTCGGCGGGGCGCAGCGCCTTGCTGAGCTCCATGATCTGATCGTCACTCATCGCGTTGCCGGTATCTGCAACTGCTGTTCCCAGACGCCTGGCCCACTCCCGGTTCCATACCTGCTCCCCTCCGGAGACCAGAAGATTCATGGTCAAATCCTCCAGCCTGGCAATATGCCAGAGGGCCCAGGCGATCGTCTCATCCTTTGATGTCACCATCACCGCATACTCCGGGTCCTCCAGGTCTCCGGTCAGCCGGTCCAGCTCATTCTCCTCGCCACCCGACACCTCCGAAAGATGCAGGGCGCCATGAAGCTCTGAAAACAGACGCCTGGCATCCTCCAGACGATCCGCCTTCCGTATCATCGTTCCCAGTTCCTTATGCATTTCCCCCAGTCCTGCTCCAAAATATTTCATAGCTTCTCCCCATGTTCTTTGCTTTATGTTATGGCTGCTGGAACTCCTGCATTGCCAGAAGGATATTGCGGACAAAAGGCGGAACTACCTCCCGCACCGTATCATAGTCATGATTCAGGCACCATTTTAAGGACGACATGGTCAGGGCCGCGTAGGTTCCGGACAAATAATCCATCTGGCTGGCGTTGCCGATAAAGCCTGAACTGTAGGCAGCAATAAACCGGTGCTTTAAATAATCCGCCATCTCGTTCTCCAGCTGAACCTCATCCGTATGTATTTTCCACAGATTCAGAAATGCCTCCCTTTTATTATACAGCACCTCGTAAATCACATCGATAGTCTCATATACTTCCCTGTTCTGCGATGCCAGGAAACGATTTTCCAGCATATCCTGAAACTCCTGAAACATCCGGTCCGACAGCAGTCTGGCCAGATCGTATTTGTCCGAATAGTGTTTGTAAAAGGTGGATCGGTTGATCAGCGCCTCATCCAGTATATTCTGCACCGTGATCTCGGAAAAGGACTTCTTTTCCAGCAGCCGCAGAAATGACTCTTCTATATTCTTCTTCGTTTTAATCACACGCAAATCCTGCTGATTCATGCCATTTCCTCCTCGCTATGAGCACTTAGCGGGCGTCTTTTGACCGCTTACGTGCGATGCATGTCATCTCCACTTGGTGAGGTCCCTCACGAACCTAGTGGAGTGGCTCGCTATGAGCACTTGGCGGGCGTCTTTTGGCCGCTTACGTGCGATGCATGTCATCTCCACTTGGTGAGGTCTCTCACGAACCTAGTGGAGTGGCTCGCTATGAGCACTTAGCGGGCGTCTTTTGACCGCTTACGTGCAAGAATAGCAGCCTGATACGAGCAGAATAGCACATTCTATATGGATAAGCAACTAATTGTCGCATTTTATTGCTTATCCAATCAGTTCCGTTCCATCTGGTGATTGAAACTTTTTTCCGGACTCCTTACAATCGGAGGGAAAGGAGATGATGATTTATGAAAGCAATTGTATGGCTGCTGCCGCTCCTGTTTATCCTCCACGATATGGAAGAGATCATTCTCGCCATCCCATGGAAAAACAGTGAGGCTCCCAAAAAACGATTTATTCGGGTACGCTTCGTCCCATTCGGCACATTTTTCAATACGGAAAGCTTCTCGATCGCTGTCTGCGAGGAGCTGCTGCTTCTGACCCTTGTATCGGCGTTCGGTTACTTTACGGGACACTATGAATTGTGGCTCGGCTTCCTGGCCGCCAATATCCTGCACCTCATTCTCATACACCTCATTGGAACGGCTCTTGTATACAGAAGTTACGTTCCGGGTGCCATTACCGCGCTGCTCACAATGATTCCCTGCTGTCTGATCTTTCTGGATGCCCTGCATCTGCTTCAATATCCAGTCTGGAAACTGATTCTGTCCGTGGCCGCCGGAACCGTAGTGGCTGCAGTCAATATGAAACTGCTTCATCGATGCGGGGAGGTGTTTACAAACTATGTTTCTTCATTTTTCCAATGATGAGCAGATGAATTTTCAGATCAACCGCGCGCTGATGTCCGTCCTCTCCGAGCCTGCACTGCCGCCACAGACAGACGAAAACGCCCGGACGCTGGCCGATCAAAACGCCCGGACACTGGCAGAGATAACGGCAGCCGCTTCCAAAATCACCGATATGGCAAGCTGGTCGGCCACCTGGTGGGCCGCAGCTGAAAAAGCCCGCACGGAGCAGCGTTTCAAACATGCAGCCGCTTATTACCGCATGGCAGAATTTTACCTCCCCGATACATCAGTCCGAAAAGAAGAGTGTTACAGGCTTTTCCGGGAGTGCTTTGACCTGGCATATAGGGAAGATTCCATGGAGAGGTTCGAAGTTCCCTATCAGAATACATATTTGCCTGCAATCCGCTTAAAAGCCAGACCGGGAAGTGCCCCTCATCTCTGTTCGTCAGACATTGTAAGTCCTCCTAACCTCCGTTCGGCAGAAAATGAGCGGGGTGTTATCCTGATTCACGGCGGCTACGATTCCTTTATGGAAGAATTCTATCCGCTCCTAAAAGAATATCCGGATAAGGGCTATACCATCTTATTATTTGAAGGGCCGGGTCAGGGACAGGCGAGAAAAAATGGCCTCGTCTTTACTTACGAGTGGGAAAAACCGGTAAAGGCCATTCTCGATTACTTTCATCTCAGCAGTGTCACAATTCTGGGAATATCCTGGGGCGGCTATCTGGCGCCGCGGGCGGCGGCATTTGACAAAAGAATTCATTACGTAATCTGCTGTGACATCTTTTACTGGGGGCTCGATCTTATTTTAAGCCGTCTCTCACCGTTAAAAGGAACTGTTCTCCGGCTGCTTTTATTAACCGGGAGGAGAGAGCTTATCAATTCCCTGATACGGCGGAAAATGGAGTCTGACCTGGACTTAAACTGGAAAATAACGCATGGAATGTATATTACCGGTACCACAGCGCCTTATGATTTTCTGAAAAATATAGAATGCCACAGGCTTACAGACTGTATCAGTCTGGTTACCCAGGATGTCCTTCTTCTTGCCGGAGCATGCGACCAGTATGTGCCGGTTAAGAGAATGCGGCAGATCGAGCGAAAATTGACCCACGCCTCCTCTGTCACCAGCCGGATATTTACGGCTTCGGAAGGCGGAGAACAGCACTGCCAGGTCGGCGGCTTTAATCTGGCACGTACAGAAATAGAAACGTTTCTTTCTTCCACGGTTACTTGAAATGCTGAGTATCCCGTAAATCTACCCCCCACAAAACCATAAGACGGAGAAACAGAATTTCCTGCTTCTCCGTCTTACTCTCTCATAAAAACTTCCTGTTATCTTTCGATCATCAGAGCAGTTCCACTTCCCGCCTGATCTTCTTCGCGGCCACCATCAGCCTTTTTCTGTATATCTCCAGTTTTTCCGGCGACATCAAATCGATAGGACCGGAGATACCGATTCCGTAGCGGACACTGTTTAAGTAGCCGAATACGGGAACGGCAATACAACGGACACCGATAAACATCTCCTCGTCATCCACTGCATACCCCTGGCTCCGGATCTTCTCAAATTCCTCCAGAAGCTTCGCTTTCTCTGTGATCGTATGGACTGTGTAGCTGGTAAACTCATAATCCTCCAGAATCTCCTCCATCCGCTCCGGTGTGCGGTAGGCGAAAATGCATTTTCCCACAGATGAGGAATGGATCGGCTCGATCAGCCCTACCATAGCCGACATGGAGTAAGGCAGGTCGCTGACCACCTGGTCAATCACATAGACCATCCCCTTATTATAGGCGCATAAATGAACGCTCTGCCCCAGTTCCCGGCTGACTTCCAGCAGAACCGGCCGCGCGATATCGATGATCTGCAGTCTGCTGCGGAACCGTTCGGCCAGATGCAGCACCCGGAATCCAAGCTTGTATTTCCTCGTTTTTTTATCCAGCTGAACCATGTCGTGCTGGCGCAGCGTTTCCATGATCCTGGAAGCCGTGCTCTTATCCACCCCCAGCTCCTTAGCCAGTTCCGTAACCGACACCAGATCATGCTTTGCCAGAATGTTTAACGCATCCAGCCCACGGTCCAATGACTGTAATACCATCCCCTTCGCCCTCCTTTATCCAGTACTGCGTTCATAATGCAAAGCTGTACTCGCGTGTGATTAAAAATTAATACCAGTATACCACACCACTCCAGCATTTTTCCAGTCTGTAACCGTTTTTCAGCCGTAGTCTTAACTTCGTCCGGACCGCTTTCTGTCGATTAGTACCGCGACGACGATGATCGATCCTTTCACCACCTGTTTATAGAACGCCTCAACGCCCAGCAAATCCATACCGTTGTTGATCACACCGATAATCAGCGCGCCCAAAACCATATCAAATACCTTGCCGATGCCGCCTGTGAAGCTGACACCGCCGATGATACAGCCTGCGATGGCGTCCAGTTCATAGCCCACCCCCAGGTTGGGGGAAGCCGATTTCAGCCTGGAGGCCATGAGCGTACTGGCCAGTCCCAGCAGCGCGCCCTCTATTAAATACGCCTGGATCTTGATCTTATCCACATTAATGCCGGCCACTCGGGCGGCGTCCTCATTGCCGCCTACCGCATAAACATAGCGGCCTATGGGACGTTTCTTCATGACGAAATTCATCACGATGACCACAATAACAAACACGATGACTGACCACGGCAGAACACCTCCGATGGAGGTAGAACCCAGATAGTTGAAGGAATCCGAAAAACTGCCGATAGGCATTCCATGAGCCAGAATAAGTGCAAGGCCCCTGGCGATGGATTGGGTGCCCATGGTAACGATAAATGCCGGGATTTTGCCCTTTGCCACGATGATTCCGTTAAACGCGCCGAACAGAACGCCGGTGGCGATTCCTACCGCATATCCGACAAAAGCCGGAAGTCCGTATCCCGCCACACTGCTCGATACCATGATTCCCGCCGTCACGCCGGACAGCGCGAACATAGAGCCGATCGACAAGTCGATGCAGTTCATGATAATCAGCACACCTACGCCGATGGTGGCGATGCCGATACAGGAAATCTGCTTCAGTATATTAATCATATTGCTGGCGCTTAAGAAATTCGGAGCAAATATGGATAAATACAAAAATATTATGACAAACCCAATGACGATACCATGATTATTGACAAACTCTTTTACACTCTGTTTTTCAGCTGTTTTCTCTGCCATGTTCTTCTCCCCCAATCTCCTTCTTGACCGCGTACTTCATCACTATACTCGGATCGGCCTCGTCCCTGTTTAAGATTCCGGTCACATGCCCCTCATTCAGCACCAGAATCCGGTCACTGATCCCCAGCACCTCCGGCAGCTCCGAGGAAACCATAATGATGGACTTCCCTTCGCAGGCCAGCGTGGACATCAGCCGGTGAATGTCAGACTTCGTCTTAATGTCGATTCCTCTCGTCGGCTCATCCAGGATAATAATATCCGGATCCGCGTTCAGCACGCGTGCCACGACCACCTTCTGCTGATTTCCCCCGGAAAGATTCGCGCAGAGCTGGTCATCGCCGCTTCTCTTGATCTCCAGTTTATCCCCGAATTCCTTGCAGTACTTTGTCTCTAAAGACTTGTTAAGCGCCCCGTTTTTCAGACACTTGCGCAGTGCCGACATGAGGAGATTGTCTCTGATCCCCAGCTTCAGCACCAGACCGTTTTTCTTTCTATCTTCAGGAACCATGATAATCCCCCGCCGGATGGCGTCCTCCGGGATTCGGTTCACAATTTTTTCTCCGTTTAAATAGATTTCTCCGCTGTCCGGCCTCCGGACACCCATGATCGTCTCTACGACCTCCGTTCTTCCGGCGCCCATGAGCCCTGCCAGTCCCAGGATTTCTCCCTTTCTCAGAGTAAAGCTCACATTTTCAAATTCCTTCGCCCTGGTTAAATTCTTCACTTCCAGAACGACGTCCCCGATCTTCGCCTGCTGCTTCGGATACATTTCGGAAATCTCACGGTCCACCATATATTTGATCATCTCGGCTTCCGTAATATCCTTCACCAGACCGGTATGGATAAAGCGTCCGTCTCTCAGAATCGTCACACGGTTGCAGACCCCGTATACCTCTTCCAGCTTATGGGAGATAAATACGATCGCCTTTCCCTGGTCGCATAACCGTCTCACCGTCTTCAGCAGATATTCAATCTCCGTCTGGCTCAGCGCCGAAGTCGGCTCGTCCATGATGATGACATCCGCATCGTAGGAAATTGCCTTTACAATCTCCACCAGCTGAAACTTTGCCACCGTTAAATCCGCCATCCTCGCTTTCGGGTCTAAGTCTACTCCCAGCCCCTCCAGCAGGCGCTTGGAATCCTCGTACATTTTCTGATAGTCCACACAGCCTGTCCTGGTCATCGGCTCCCGGCCCAGATAGATGTTTTCCATTACCATCATGTACTTTACCTGGTTGAATTCCTGAAATATCATACTGATTCCGGCCTTCTTCGTGTCCATGACCGATTTAAAATGCACCTGTTTCCCCTTGTAGTAAATTTCCCCTTTTGTCGGCACATAGAGCCCAACCAGAATCTTCATCAGTGTGGATTTTCCGGCACCGTTTTCCCCCATCAGCGCATGCACCTCACCCCGTCTTAAGGTGATGGACACATCATCAAGTGCGTGCACGCCCTGGAAACGCATGTCTATATTTTTCATTTCCACTATGATTTCATGATTCTTCTCTTCCGTCTGATTAGCCATGCTGCCCCCTCCTTGTTTAAATGGGGAGCCTGCGCGCACCCCCGCGCAGCGCTCCCCGCATATACCTCGCCGTTTCTGCTGATTAGAAATATTTCTTCGCCAGCTCGTCACGTTCAGCCGCTTTCTTCTCGTACTCTTCGATATTATCCTTCGTACAAACCTCGTAAGGAATAATATAATCGGATATTTCCTCGCCCTGGGCCGCTAAAATGGCAAGGCGCAGCGCATTTTCTCCCTGTGCCAGACCATCCTGCCAGATGGAACAGTCCACTTTTCCGTCCTTGATTGCTTTTAAGATCACCGGATCACAGTCCATTCCCGCCAGCTTGATTTCCCCCATCTTGCCCGCGTTTTCAACAGCTGTAATGACACCGGTAAGCTGACAGTCTGCCATACACAGGATGGCGTCTACGTCCTTTCCTGCCTGCAGCCAGTTCTCCACAAGTCTCATGGATTCCTCCGGAGACCAGTTTCCCGTATCGTGTACGACCAGCTCCACACCCGGATTCTTGGCCAGCACCGCCTCATACCCCTGTGCCCTTAACACCTGTGCGGAATGCCCCAGAACCGCATCCACGTAAGCCAGCTTCGCATCGGGACCGCATACGGAGATGATTCTCTCCATCTGGAGTTCACCGGCCTGCTCGTCGTCACAGCCCACATGGGCCGTGTTTCTCGTGCTGTCCGTGACGGTGTTTAACGTGATGATCGGAACGCCTGCATCCGCCGCCAGATCCACGGCTGCCGCACACTGAGTCTTGTCTACCGGCTGAATAATGATGGCGTCTACTTTTTTACTCACAAAGGTTTCCACCTGGCTGAACTGCTTCGCCGGATCGTCATCTGCAAATACCACTTCCATGTCGATATCCTGTGCCTTCGTCGCCTGATACTCATACATGGCCGATGTAAAATACTGAACAAACCCGCTCTGATTTCCCTGCATGGAAATGCCGATCTTTATCTTCTCTCCTGTCTCTTTATTCTCCGCAGCGGCCGGTTCGGCAGCCGCCTCTTTGGCCGCCTCCGTCGTCTTCGGAGCTTCCGCCGTTCCCGCCGGAGCCTGTTTCTGTCCGCATCCCGCCATCGATACCACACATGCTGCTGCCAAGATAACCGTAACCATACGTCCTAACTTCATATCTTCTCCTCCTTGTTATGAGCACTCAGCGTCTGTCTCTCAGACGCTTACATGCGACTTTTGAATATTTCCACGCTCTGCCTGACCCCTTCAGCCAGAGGCGTCACCGGCACTTCCCCTATCAGCCGGTCCAGTTCATTTCCGCTGATATTCTTTGGAAATGGCAGCGGTTCGTCTTTAAATGTAATCAGCCCCTTCGCCTGAGGACACGCCTCCTCGATGGCCTTCACCACTTCCGTCATATTTACGGAATTTCCGGCGAAATTAAAGCAGTGAGCCCCCTCGTACTCTGCCTCTGCCGCCATGATAAATGCCTTCGCCACATCGTCCACATACTGGAAATCGAAATCCCCTCCGTACGAAATCTCGTATGCTTCTCCCTTGACGGCGGCCTTCATGGCGGTCGTCGGGGTAGACGTCATCCCCTGGTCTCTCAGTGGTCCATAGGCCACGTAAGGTCTTAAACCGATACTGGAAATGCACTCCTTTTCGTAGTAAATCCTGGCGCTCCACTCATTGGCCTGCTTGTACACACCGTAGTGGGCGTGAGGATGGAACGGCGAACTGTTGTCGTAGACACCGCCCTCATACTCTTCCGTCAGGCCGTAAACCGCCGTGCTGCTGGCGTACACCAGCTTCTTTAATCCGCAGGCCTTTACCGCCTCGAACATATTGACGGTGCCTTCCACGTTTACCCTGGCGCCCAGAACCGGGTCCGCCTGGCAGAACGGCATCTGCATCGCAGCCATGTGAATGACCGTGTCGATCTCATCGTCCTTCAGAGTATGAAGAAGCAGCTGGTAATCGGTAATATCTCCCTTTACCACATGGATCTTCCCGATTTCCTCCTTTTCCATAATCAGCTCCAGCACAGACAGCTTCTCCGGGCTGCGCACCAGCGCATAAACCTCCCGGCCTGATTCAATCAGATTTTTCACCACCCAGCCGCCGATACAGCCGGTGGCGCCTGTAATAAAATAACGTTTTCCCATGTAAGCTCCTCCTATTTTGCCGCCCAGCCGCAGTCTACCAGTAAGTCAGATCCCGTAATGAAGGACGCCCCGTCGCTGGCCAGAAAATAGATGGCTTCAGCGATCTCGGATGGCTCCGCCCAGCGTTTAAAGGCCTGCTCCGCTTCCCTTACCTTCTTTACATCTTCAAACGGAAGTCCGGTGCGGGTCGCCTCCAGCTGTATATCCGAACGCAGCATGGGAGTATCCACAGATCCCGGGCTCACGGAGTTAACTCTGATGTTGTAATCCGCCACCTCCCAGGCAACCGCCCTCGTAAACGCGATGACCGCCCCCTTGGTCGCCCCGTAAATGGCATGTTCCGTCTGACCCACGTGGCCGGATATGGACCCCAGATTGACGATGGCCCCCTCCTTTTGCTGTTTCATCATCGGAAGCACCAGCTTCGTCAGGACAAAGGTTCCGCCGATATTGACCTTGGCCACACGCTCGAATTCCTCGAATTTCGTGTCCTCCAAAGGCTTTACGACCACAATTCCCGCATTATTGTTGAGCACGTCGATTCTGCCATAGACTTCGATCACAGTATTGATGAAATTCTCCATGGTCGTCTCATCCTGGACATCGCCCACGCAGGAGAGGAATTCTCCCCCCATTTCAGTCACCATTTCTTCCGTCCTGCTGAGCGCCGGACTGATGTCGATCATAGCAACCGCATACCCTTCCCTGGCAAATTTTAAAGCCGATGCCTGACCGATTCCATTGGCCGCGCCCGTTACAACCGCAACTTTCTTCCCCATAGTCTTATCCTTCCCTTTTCCTTTATAATCCCAGCATCTCCCGGGCCTGGGCCGCCGTTGCCACTTCCCGCCCCAGACTCCTGGAAACGTCTGCAATCTCCTGTACCAGCTCATGGGTCGTGCAAACCTTTCCCTGCTGGTTAAACGGATAATCCTCGGTTCCCACGCGCACATGGTCTCCATTTAAGATTGCCGCCGCAAGTATATCCATCTGCTCCTCACACATAATCGTTACGGTGCAGGCGCAGTTTTCAGGCATCAGCCTGCGTCTGTACAAATACTCTTCCACGGTGGCCGGTGACCATGTGCCGCCCGGCCATCCGAAGAACAGTGTCGTAATGTATGGAGCGTCTAAAAGACCTTTCTCTATCAGCTGGTTCAAATTCCAGATGGAGCCTGTATGCCAGATTTCAAATTCGGGTTTTACACCGTACTTCCTGCAGGCCGCCGCGTATTCTTCCAGCTCTGATAACGGGTGAAGCACATCACAGTTCACCTCTTTAAATGCCTCCGCATGATGGTTGGCAATGATTGAAACCATGTCATACTTCAGCTCAAACAGCTCGATTCTCTCCTGAAGCGGAATGCTTGACATGCCGCCCTGGAGGATAATATCAGAGCGTTTCTTTACCTCGTCATAAACTTCCTTCCACTGCCCCTCGGCATGGGTATGCAGTACAGCGGCTCCGGCTTCCCGGCAGAGTGCCGCTTCCTCTCCGATTTCCACAGCGTTTCCCGGATATGCCACCTCCGGATGCAGCCAGCAGATGTTTGGTGTCGCTACGATCACCAATGGTTTTTCCTTCCTCATGTTCGTATCCCCTCTCATTTTTCTATAATTTGTTTTGGAATGGTCGTGACCTTCTTACAGCCATCCCCTGTCACCACATACGTATCTTCCACGCCGATCAGGGCGCCCCCGAATTCCTCCCATGCCTCGATCTCGAACACCATGTTCTCTTCAAACGGGCCGTCTATATTACCCAGGGTTCCCAGGATATGTACGTCCTCGCACTCCATGCCCATGCTGTGTCCGATGGAAAATGCCAGGCTGTTCGGATACTTGTTCTGATACCATGCTTTGGCTTCCTCTCCCAGCTCCTTCATATTAGTTCCCGGCTTCACCCGCTCCTCAATATAATGCTGGAATTCCAGCAGCGCGTCGATATGGGCCTTTGCCGCTTCCGGGGTCTTTCCGATGATCACATGGCAGTTGATATCCGCCACATACCCTTTGTAGCTGGCGCCGAAGTCGAGGCGGATGATCTCTCCCGCCTGAACCTCCCGGCCGGTTCCCGGCGCCTCCGGATCGGAATCCCCGATGGTCATGGTCAGATGATCCCAGTCGGAGGCGCCCGCATCCAGCATGGCCTTCTTGCCGATTGCAAGGAGCTCGTTGTCCGTCACGCCCACGGCACAGGCGTCGATGCACGCCCTCAGCGCCGTCTCCGTGATCTCGGTAGCCTTTAGGATGTATTCCATCTCCTTCTCTGATTTGACCAGTCTCATGTCGCGGAATGCCTGATCGGCCTCCACCACTTCTATGGCAAGCTTCGGATCGTTCAGCACATCCATCACGTATTTGGGAGCGGTGGATTCCACACCCACCCGTTTCCCTTCCATTCCCCACTGTTTCAGCTTCCATTTGAGGGCCTTCTGTACATCGCGGGGACTCTCGATTCCCACACTGTCCGCGGCCCAGCACATGGTCTCCGCGCTCTTAAAGACGTTCCAGTGAAATACGGTGTTCTCTCCCGCTTTTCGTATCAGCCCCATATAGGGATACTGGTTGGCCAGGGAAGCCAGGATCGGATTCGCCGCACTGTGAAGCACCGGCAGCCCCGTCGTGTAGTATACATGGATAGGTGAGGTGGCCAGCAGCAAATCCAGTCCGTATTTCTTCATCACTCCCGCAGCCTTTTTCTTATCGTAACCAATGGGATCCGCCATCTTAATCTCCTTTAAATTCTTATTGATCGGAATAGAAGGCGCCAGCTTTTCCAGTATTTCATGGGTTCTGCCTTCCTCGCCCATCTTCCGTACCTCCTCACAGCGCACCGGCCGTTTTTCAATATGTGAAAGGTAACCGGTCAGAATCGCCTCAATGGCATGCATGGCCTGGTACGGCGTGAACTCCGGAACCGTATGATCCAGAATGCACCGAGCGAAATGCTCGTCCTCCCTCTTCACCGAGATGGGATAGTACTTCGGAAACGGCGCGTGCTCGCACTCCGGTTCATACCATTTCTGGCGCATCCGTTCGTCCTTTGACGTCATGGAGTAGACTCGTACCGGCTTTTCCCACGCATGGTTCTCAAAGATCGTTCCCTCTGTTCCGTAGACCTCCAGGCTGTTAAATGGTGGTGTCATCTGTGTAAAGCTGACCATAACGTCTGCAATGGCTCCGTTTTCATATCTGGCGATGGCCGCCGCGTTGTCCTCGGCCTTCTCCGGCAGATTAATCATCTGCTTTGCCAGCACCGCGGTCACTTCCTCGCAGCGGCTTCCCATAATATATTCGATAGTGGCAAATTTGTGGGCCGCCATGTCCATGAGGGACCCGCCTCCTGCCTTGATGGGGTCTCCCTTCCAGAAGCCGCTCTGGCTTAAGCCGGGAATTTCATTGACTCCCTCATAAGCCCGGATCATCGTCACCCTGCCGATGGCGCCCTGTTCAATCAAGTCGTGCACACAGTTGTGTGCCGGAAGGAAACGGTGATTCTCCGCAATCATAAAGAGCACATGGTTCTCCTCGCAGGCGTCTATCATACGTTTACACCCTTCCAGCGTGGTACCCATGGGCTTTTCACACAGCACATGTTTTCCTTTTTCAGCACACTGCACGACAATGTTGTCGTGATAAACGTGGGGCACCATGACCAGCACCGCGTCAATGTCGCTGTCCAGCATGTCGTCCAGATTCTCATAGGCTGTCATCGGGTTGTTTTTATATTTCTGAGCCATTCTCTTTGCATTTTCATAGTTGATATCATAGATGGCCGTATATTCCAGAATCTCTGAACCTCGTATGCCGTTTGCATGGAAGTAAAATGCGCCTCCGCCTCCGACTACTCCAAATTTTATCTTTCTCAAGCCCCATACCTCCTTGCTGAATCTGTTATTTCATCCAATACATTTTCCAGAATGCTGATAAACCGGATTGCGCCGTCCTTGTATCCGATGTAGTCCACGTCCCCGTTCATGTGGGCTACCGCCGAATATACCCGGCCGTTTATGATATCCAGTGCAACTGCCTTGTGAATCCGGAATGTCACGTCCGGAAGAGATATGGTGCCCTTCACAGTCCTGCAGCTTCCGTTCTCAAAGACAATCGCGTAGGAATACTCATCAAATACAAACTGGAAGCTCTCACTATATCCTTTCAGTGTAAAGGTAAGAATGTCATCCGAGTTGCACACCTGTTCAAACAGAACAAATATATTGTCGAAATCCGCTTCGTTCAGTCTGTCCTCCAGAATCTTCGTTCCTGTTTCAAACATCAAATCTTCATCCATCGCATTTCCCTCCTTTTTGTTGTTCGCGTTTTTGCTTTTTATCCCCTTGCAAGTTTACTATAACAATCTTTTTTGCCCATTTCAATTCTCAACCTTGAACTTGTTTCACTATATGCAACAACTGATTACTTTCTCATGAACCGAAAGGGGGTTTGTCTTTCAGCCATCCTCTGCAAAGCGTCTAAATGACGGATCCCAGTCAATAAAATCAGTGTTTTTTTATCTATTTCCGACAATCAATATTTTTTTACTGGTAAAACGCACAATTTTATCTTTGAATTCTCCTGAAGTTTGTGAACACTTTTGTAGGGGTTATGGTGTATATTAATAATTGTAAACCCCCCCAATACATTATATAGTTTTTGCTACACCCCATAAGAAACGAAATACCTTCTCCGAAAAAAGGACCAGCTCCCCCGGCTGATCCTTTTTCATTGTCTTAATATATTATTTTGCCCTGTGAGAAAGGGGCGGCAGACTCGCGTCCGCCGCCCCTTTCCCTATTTCACCAGATAGCCCTTCTCCGCGAGCGCTTCCGCCGCCCGCAGGAAATCTTCTTTCTTCGTCAAAACGTAATCGGTGTTATACGTGGAAACAACGAAAATACCGATCGAATGCTTCGCCAGGACTGCCGATATATCCGCCAGGATTCCAATCAGGGAAAAATCCAGCACTCCCTCGATCCGAAACGCCTTCCAGCCATCCTCTCTGTCCGTCGTCTCCTCCGGAACATGCTCCGTTCTGCACACCAGTGATAATTCCTCATCCGTTTTCCCGATAAAATAAAACGAATCCGTCAGATTGACTCCTGACAGGTCCCGGATTTTACAAACCGAGAAATCGTCGTTTAAAAGCTTTATTTCCATATAACTTCCTCCTGCCACCTTATTCCATCATATTATCGCGTTTGAGCTGAAAGGCGGCTACTATACCGTCTAATCTTCTCGCTTCGGCGGAGAGTGTCTGGCTGGCCGCCGCTTCCTCCTCGGCGGTTGCCGAATTGGACTGCACGATCTCGGCAATCTGTTCCATGCCGCCGCGCAAGAGCCTGATGTGCTCCGCCTGCTGGGCCGACGCGGCCGATATCTCCCGCACCAGTCCCATCGCCTGATTGGAAGCAGACACGCCCTGCTCCAGAGCTTCGGCTGTGGCAGCGGCGATCTCTCTGCCCTTTCTGACCGCCGTGTTGGCATTCTCAATCAGCTTCGCCGTATCCCTGGAAGCCGCCGAGCTCTTTCCCGCCAGACTCCTCACTTCCTCCGCGACCACGGAAAAGCCTCTGCCCGCCTCCCCGGCCCGCGCGGCTTCGACGGCGGCGTTCAGCGCCAGCAGATTCGTCTGCAGGGCAATATCCTCGATCACCTTTGTAATTCGCTCAATCTCTTCGGATGCGTGTGTGATATCATTCATGGCGGCCGTCAGCTGTTCCATCTGGGCCTTTCCCGCCTCCAGCACCCGGACCGCGTCCTGGGAGACGAGACTGGCCTCGCCCGCGTTGCGCGCCGTACTGTCAACCTCATCCGAGGCGGCTTCCAGCGTCGCCGCCAGTTCCTCCACCGAAGCGGCCTGCTCCTGGGCTCCCTCACTCAGCGTCATGGCGCCGTCTGCCACCATACCGGCTCCATCTGCCACCTGGGCGGAGGACCGGACGATCTCTTCCAGCGTATGATTTAACCGCAGCGTAATATGAACCAGAGATTCCCGGATGGAGCTGAAATCTCCGACGTAATCCAGTGTGGGACTCACCGTTAAGTCATTGGCCGATATCCGTTCCAGCACGTATGCCAGCTCTCCGATATACTCTCTCAGACGTTTTACGGTAAGTTCAAAGGTTCCTGCCAGCTCTCCGATCTCATCTCCCGACGTAATTCCAGATACCACAGGAGCATTAGAAGCAATTCCAAAATCCCCCTGTTCCACCGTGCGGGCAAACTTCCTGAGGACGGCGAAGGGAAGCGATATGGCTCTCTTTGTGAAAAACAGAATCAGTCCAACGCCCGCCGCCGCGCAGATCAGCCCCGCAAGCCCCATGGCAAACAGCGCCCGGTACATCGTGGACTTCGCCTCATAACTCGAGACTCCCGAAAAAATAAGCCCTTCAGCCGTCCCATCCGCTCCATACACCGGTACATAGGAGCAGACATGGGGAACACCCAGAATCGAGGTCTCTCCGACAAATGATTTCCCCTCTGAAAGGACTATCTCTGCAACTTCCGGATCCAGCGTCGTTCCGGTGACGCGCTCTCCATCCTTTATGATCGTGGTGGCTGTCCGCTTATCTCCCTGAAAGATCGTATACTCGTAACCGGTCTGAGCCTTCAGTTCATCGAGAAGCTGCGTCCTGTCCCGATCCCCGTATTCCGCCTTCGAAAGCTCATAATTCAGCAGATTCGTTCCCTGCACACACTCCGCCTTCAGCATGTCCATGAACTGCCTGTGGAAAATGATTCCACAGAGAGTAATAACAAAAGCTGTGCTCGCACACAGCAGGACACCAGCCAGAATACTGAATCTGGCGCCTAGTTTCAGTGACTTTTTATGGCGCTCCATACGTGGCCCTCCCGGAATTAATTTCCTGGTCCTTTCTGTTAATAAGAAATATTCTGCTTAAACATATCACGAGGGCTTATGTCTGTCAAGAACTTTGAAAGGGCTTCCAATTCCGGGAGGAACGGCCTGTTTTTACAGATTTTTCACCGGGAGCAGTTCAATATATCCTCTGGTACCGACCGGCTCCAGCTGAATCCGGGGATTTTCGCTGTCCCACCGGTATCCCGCGGCTGACGGCTCGTATCTCTGAATCGCTGTCTGAACCGCCTCGATCGCTGCGCAGTAGTCTTCTTCCTCAAAGGGTTCCCCCTGGAACATGAGGTATTTGGCCGCAGGGAGTTCGATCACATCGAAGCCCTCCGGAACCGGACCGTCGTAATCCATGGTGACCTCCACGCCCTGTACATAGACTGAGGTCCCGGGCTTACGCAAGGACTCCGGAAGCCAGAGGCATACCGGTTCCCCGCAGAGGGATTTCATGCTGGTTAAGAGTCCCCAGACATCGCAGCCCACCTCTTCACAGTAGGGGAAGTAGTCCTCCGCCTTCACCCCTCTCTTGATAATCACCTTGCGCTCCGGTTTGTCGATTGTCTGAATAAACACATTTTTTACATTTTCCATTGCGTTCCATTCCTTTCTGATCTCTCTGTATTTGACGCCATACGGGGTAAACAGATACAAAGGGACCGGATTCCCGGCGTATTCACGCGGATTGCAGCCAAACTCCCGGAAGAACGCCCTCTGGTATCCATCCACGCTGCCGAACCCATACTCAAACGCCACGTCTGCGATTCTGCACTGCTCGTCTCTCAATTTCAGTGCGGATTCGGAGAGGCGCAGCCGCCTGATATAGTCGGCCGGAGTCTGGTTCGTCCACTGCCGGAACAAACGGTAGGAATGCCACGGCGAGAACAGCGATACCCTGGATAAATCAGCCAGCGTAACCGTCTCCTTTAAATGCTCCTGAATATAGTCCTGCATCCTCTGAACCGCTTCCACCTGTTCCTTCATGACTGTCTCCTCCTGTTCTGTGCACCCAGCGGGCGTCTTGAACCGCTTGCGTGCAATTTTGTCATCTTCACCTAAAAAGTTTCTTCACGAACTTTCTGATGTATCTGACACGCTTATCATACAAAAAATCAGAAAAATACTCTCGACCTTTTTTGCTGAACGGAATTCTGATACAGCCGCCTCCTTACCGGGATTCCTGTTCCTGGACGGGCAGCGGCATTAACCACACCTCCATGTAAAGATCGGATTCGTTGCTCCTGTAGTACTTTTCCGCCGAAAACGGCAGTGTTGTCAGGCCATGCGCCGGCAGCCACGTTCCGAATAAGTATTTTCCCGCCTGATCCAGCGCGATGGTCACCAGTTTTTCAAACGTCTCCGCCTCAATTCTGCATACCAGATACTCTCCCACAGGGAGTTCCCGCTTCACAAGCGTGGAAGTGGAAGCCGCTGCCGCTTTCGACTTTGTCTTTGCTTCCATTCCTGCTGCCTCTGTGTCCCCCTCCGCCTGAGCCCCGGCAAAATAGAGAAATGTCCCTGCCTCCGGATCTGCCATATGCGACATCCCCATTTCCGGTCCATCCGACGCCAGTCCATCCACAGATGGTTTCATTTCATGGAATGCTTTCCACAATTGCCCCGGTACATCGATTCCGGTGCTCTCACCCGCCGGCACCTGCCTCTTCATCTCCACGGCAGTCTCCATTCCCAGGTAAGCCTCGGGAACCGCAAGCCGCCTCCGCTCGATCTCCAGAACGATATCACCCGCAATCAGCGGCACGCCCTCATCCACCAGCTGATATCTCATGGACAGCTCCGGCTTATCACACGTATTGAGCATGGGCCAGTCCTTCCTGTACTCCTCCGGCGAGATGCCGTAGGCCTCCTTAAACGCCCTTGTAAATGCGGCATGGCTGGAAAATCCATACTCCACGGCGACATCCAGAATCCGCTTTTCCCTGTCGGCCAACGCGGAAGCCGCCATAGCCAGACGCCTCATCTTAACGTATTCCAATACCGGCCGCCCTGTCAGCCGCTTGAACAGCCGCTGAAAATAGAATGGGGAAAGGCCGGCCGACTGTGCCAGCGCCTCCGTGCTGATATCCTCCTGTAAGTGTTCCTCAATTAAATCCAGTGCTCCTTCGATTGCTTCCCATGCGTGCATCCTCTTGTCTCCTTTCGATATCTGTCTTTCCTTCTATCCTCGTTTTCTGACCTCATTATTTTATCACGCACACACTTTGCCCGCTATCCGTCCAGTGCCCTTTTTCCGCTTCCCCAGGCGCTCCCTTCCCCAAATCCTCCGTCCCCTGCACTGAATTCACCGGGCGCAGCTCAAAACAGCCCGGTGTGCCATTACAGCACATCGGGCCATTCTGTTAAATTCCATGGCGGCGCTCAGCAGTCGCCCACATAATAATTCACAATGCTCAGGTAATCCGCTGGTGTGGGAACCTCCAGGCTCAGACTCAGAATCTTCCTGTTCCTCTGATATTCCGCCTGAAGCTTCGCCTGGATTCCGTATTCTTTGTTTATATTTTCTTTTCTTCCATCAGAGTCCACGATACGAACGGGCCCCGTACAGCCATTGACAGCTTTCAAAAATTCCTTCATATCTAAAATCCTGAGTTTCATCATATCTATCCCTCCTGAACAAAACCGTCCGGCACGCCGGACACCTGCACTGTCTGATCTGTTGTCTTCTCTTTACAATATCATTATAGTGCAGTTTGTTTCAGGAAAATATCATCTTACTGTCATTCTATATCATAATTCCGCCATTTGCTTCGATACTCCATGGGACTGCATCCGATGCGTTCCCGAAATACCTTTCCGAAATAGCTGCTGCTTCCCATTCCGCAGGACTGACAGATCCTGGTGACGGAGTCATCCCCTTCCGCCAGCATGTGGCACGCCTTCTGTAAGCGGTAATCTGTCATATATTCCACCGGCGTCATCTTCAGGCAGTCATGAAACGTGCGGAAGCACTCCCTCTCGCTGATATAGGCTGCTGCCGCAAGCTCCGCCACCGAAATCTTATCCGCGCAGTGTTCATGGATATACACCATCATCATCTTAATCTTTTCACTCGGCCTGCTGCCCTGGGCGCCGTCACCGCAAAGGGGCTCTGCGATCGCAAGCAGACGGCACCACAGCTCCGAGAGAAGCGTCCGCAGGCGGATCTCGTAACCATACTCATCCTCCGAAAGTTCAAACGATTCCCGGAGAATCGCAAGGAACTCCGCGTGCTCCGGCCGATCCGGATAAAGCCCGATCATCTCGATACCAGGGGCTGTGACGAGCGGCCGCACGTATTTCTGGTCAATCCGGCTTCCCGTCTGCCCGCTCACCAGCAGCGGATCGAAAATATGAATCATGGAAACCGACGTCTTCTCCCCCTCCTTCACCCGCGACATGTGGAGTACATTGGAGTTGACGAAGCCGGCGGAGCCCTGTGGGAGGATGATTTTCCCCTGGGGTGTATCATACTCCACCGCCCCCTCTTTCATATAAAACAGTTCGACTTCCTTATGCCAATGCCACGGCGACTGCTTGCCCAGATGCTTCTCCAGTTCCACATAGGAAGCGATATAAGGGAAATCCGGCGAAAAATCAGGCAGCTGCTCTTCATAGCTTCCCGGCTTTAATTCCACAGTATGGATAACTTTCATGGCGACCTCCTGTCTCTGGTCTTTATTATACCAGAACGAAAGGCTGCTGTAAAAAGAAACTGACCTTTCTCTTTACCTGATATTTTATCTGGCGGCTCTCACTATTTCAGCTGCCAGAACCATGTTTCTCAGGCTGGGGGCGGTCTCCTCCTCCCCTCTGGTCTTTAAGCCGCAGTCCGGGTTCACCCACAGCTTCTCCGCCGGTATCTTAGACAGCATCTTCTCCAGTGCGTCCACGATTTCTTCGGTGGAAGGAATCCTCGGCGAATGGATGTCGTAGACCCCCGGCCCCACCTCGGTTCTGAATCCGCATTGATTCAAAGCATCCAGGATGGTCAGGTCCGATCTGGAAGCCTCAAACGTGATGACATCCGCATCCATGCGGTCAATGTCCTCTATAATATCCCCGAACTCACTGTAACACATATGCGTATGGATCTGTGTCTCCGCCTTCACGCCGCTGTGGACCAGACGAAACGCGGGAATCGCCCAGGATAAGTAGTCTTCCCGCCAGTCCTGCCTCCTCAGCGGAAGTTTTTCTCTCAGCGCGGCCTCATCAATCTGAATGATTCCGATGCCTGCCGCCTCTAAATCCAGCACCTCGTCCCGTATGGCCAGGCCAATCTGGCAGGCGCATTCCTTCAGGGAGATGTCTTCTCTCGGAAATGACCAGTTCAGTATGGTAACAGGTCCCGTCAGCATGCCTTTGACAGGCTTTTCGGTAAGGCTCTGGGCATAGGCGGCATAGGACACCGTCATGGGACGCCTGCGGGAGATATCGCCCCAGATTACCGGCGGCTTCACACATCTGGTGCCGTAGGACTGCACCCACGCCTTTTCAGTGAACAGAAAGCCATCCAGGCACTCTCCGAAATATTCCACCATATCATTTCTCTCAAACTCTCCATGTACCAGCACATCCAGTCCAAGCTCTTCCTGCAGTCTGATACACTCCTCTATTTTCCTGCAATTAAACTCCTGGTACTGCCGCTCATCGATCTGGCCTTTTTTATACGCGGACCGGTTGGCGCGCACCTCCTTCGTCTGAGGAAACGATCCAATGGTAGTGGTGGGAAGGAGCGGCAGACCGAACCGCATCTTCTGAATCGCCTCTCTCTCCTCAAATTTAGGAAGCCGTGTAAATTCCTTTTCTCCCAGGGAATTCACACGTTCCCTGACCGCCGGATTCTGACCGCCTCTGGCCTCCCCGAACACACGCTGATTGCTTAAATAAGCCTCCTGCTTCCCCGGCTCCTCCGATTCCAGAACAGCCCTTATATCCGCCAGCTCCGACAGCTTTTCCTCTGCAAATGCAAAGTATCTCCGGTACTGTTCCTCCAGCTTTGTTTCATTTTTCAGAGTGCAGGGGACATGGAGCAGGGAACAGGACGTGCTGAGGACTACCTCGCCCGCCTCATTCTGAATCTTCTCCGCCAGCTCCAGGGTTCCTGCATAGTGATTTTTCCAGATATTCTTTCCGTTTACCACCCCTGCAAACAACACCTTATCCTGGGGAAATCCATAAGTCTTAAGAAGCGGCAGTGACTGCCTGCCTTCCACAAAGTCGAGCCCGATACCATCAAACGGAAGGGCGGTAATCGCTTCATAGCAGTCTCTCACGTCTCCGAAATACGTCTGTAAAAGGACCTTCACCCCTCCTTTTCCGCTCAAAATATCGAAATACAGATCGTGAAAGAGCCTGCTGTCCTCCTCGCCTAAATCCCGTACCAGGGAAGGCTCATCAAACTCGATCCATTCCGCCTTCCTGTCGTCAAACTTCTTTAAAATCTCCCGGTATGTGCAGATGACCTCGTTCTTTACGTCCTCCGCTCTTTTATTTCCCGTAAATCTCGCCAGCTTTAACAGGGTAAATGGTCCGGCCATCACCGGCTTTGTCGTGATTCCCAGTTCTGCCGCCTCATCGTATTCATCGAAGGGCTTCGTTCCCTCAAGGGCAATCTCACAGGAATCCTCGATCTCCGGCACCATATAATGATAGTTGGTATTGAACCATTTTTTCATGGCCAGCGCCTTTACATCTCCGGCCTCTCCCTGATATCCCCTTGCCATGGAGAAATACGTATCCAGCGGGGATAAATTCAGTTTCCTGTACCGTTCCGGAATCATTCCCAGTAAACAGGCCGTATCCAGAAGGCCGTCATAGAAGGAGAAATCATTGCTGGGGATATAATCGATTCCCGCATCTCTCTGCAGTTTCCAGTGGCGTGCACGAAGCTGCCGTCCTGTCTCCTCCAGCTCTCCGGCCGAAAGCTCCTTTTTCCAGTAGCGCTCCGATGCAAATTTTAATTCTCTCAGTTCCCCAATCCTCGGGTATCCAATAACCGATGTCTTCATACGACTTTTCCTCCTGCGGCTGTTCTGATGTTTCGTTATAATCAATTTCTGTTATCATAGCACAACAGTACTCAATCGTATAATTTCTATTTTCCATTACTATCCATAGTTTTAAACTATGGCCTGCTTTCCTGCTCCTTCGCTTCTCTCTCCCGGTTCTTCAGCGCATCGATATGCTCCCGCGCCTTCTGCATATTTCCGTACGGATCTCCTTTTACAGGGTCAAAATCCATATTATAACGGCCCCGGTGTACACCAGGCTTCTTATCTCCATCCTTTAACACGGCACTCACTCCTCTTCCTTTCTGTCATAGGCCTTGATATAGACAAAGTTTTCATTATCCCGCTCCATCCGGTAGGCCGGATTCAGCAGAGCCTCGACAAACTCCTTACCGCCTGAATCCACCGCCACCAGCTTCATACCAAGTTCCCGCTCCACATCCGCTGCCGTAAGGTCGTCCAGGAACACCGCTTCCCCCATGCGCAGCATATTGGATGGGATCTGAAGCACAGCCCCAAGGTCCTCCCCCTGGCACTGACGCTCCTTGAGCTGGCGGATCAGATCCTGTCCCGTAATCAGTCCGGATACCGTAATGGTCTCTCCAAAGAAATCATTGCGTATCCAGTATACATGAATGGTCAGGCCGGGAAACGCCTCCATCATCCGGGATGCAAAATCGCAGATGGTTGGATACGTCAGTTTCCCTGTCGCAATGGTCAGCGTGCGTCTGACGCTTTCTCTCAGGCTGTGGTAATCGTCGCTGTGCACGGCCTCCTTAAGGGCCTCGCCGAACTCATCGATGAACATTCGCATCATGCCTACGCCGTTTTCCAGCTGGATATACCCGTCATACCGTTCCTCTGTCGGAAAATCCCGGCCAGCCGTGATATACCATTCATCGCTGGCATGAATAAAATGGAGGCCGTATCTGTCGTAATACTCCTGCTGATGGCTTTCGATCAGGTCAATGATTTCACCGGCCTCCTCCTTCGTATACAGTTCGATCGGGAACAGTCCCTCTCTGTACTTGGTGATTCCGGCCGGAACGACGCTGACACTCCTTAAAAACGGCAGATACTGCGACAAATCCCGGATGGAGCGTTCCAGCTCCGGTCCGTCATTGACGTTCTTGCAGCACACGATCTGGCCGTTCATCTCCACCCTTCCGTCATACAGCTTCTTCAGATACTTGAGCTTCTCTCCGGCAAATCTGTTGTGAAGCATCTTGCAGCGCAGCTCCGGATTCGTGGTCTGCACCGATATATTAATGGGGGCCAGCTGCATACGGATAATTCTGTCGATGTCCTGGTCCTTCATATTCGTCATGGTAATATAATTTCCCTGCAGAAATGACAGACGCGAGTCGTCGTCTTTAAAATACAGCGTCTCCCGCATTCCCGGCGGCATCTGGTCGATAAAGCAGAAAATACACTGATTGCTGCAGGAACGATAATCACTCATCAGGCCATTATCAAACTCCAGGCCCAGATCATCGTCGTATCCTTTTTCAATTTCCAGTTCCCATTCCTCGCCATTGGCTTTTCTGATGAGTACTTCGATATATTCATCCTTGATTAAGTATCTGTAATCAAAGATATCTCCTATTTTTTCGTGATTAATGGAAAGCAGGATATCTCCCGGTTCTATCTCCAGTTCTTCCGCGATGGAACCGGGGTATACCTCCTTTATCACATGTTTGTTCTCATTTCTGTTCATGAAAGCTGTTCCTTCGGTTTCCAGTAAACCAGCGCACCTCGGAAAGAATACTCATATTCCAGTTTTCCTTCCTCATTGTATCGAAAATAGTTCTGCAGAATCTGACTGATCTGCTCTTTGTGATCCTTCACCCAGTCCGCGCCGGCATCCACCCTGCTGGTCTCGCCCGACACCATCTGTTCTAAATCGTCGTATAGAAACTTCTTCTTCAGAGGGATGACCGTCATACCGGCATCGATTCCCATGGCGTAAAGCACATTGATAAAATAGATCATGTCCTTTTTCCCATAGGTCAGCCTGCATCCCAGTTCCCTCTTCATCTCCATATAGTATGGCGGCATAAACCCCATGTTCATACCTGCAATGCACATCTTTTCTGCTGTTTCGTTCATTTTTCGAAAACATTCCTCCAGACTGCGCATCCGGTAAAAGCAGTTATATCCAAAAACCACATCGTAACGCTCCGCGGAAGAAAATGTCTCCCATTTGCTGCACACCCCGGTCACGTGACGGATCTCCTGCTCCCGCGCTGTCTGATCGATATAGGAGAGTACCTCCGGAGAGATGTCCACACAGGTCATGCGGCCGCAGAGCTTCGCCAGCTCCATCGTGTAATTTCCCCATCCCGGACCAATCTCCAGAATAGAGGCGGTCCGGCAGTCTGCCAGCAGCTTCCTGACCGCCTCCATCACAGTCTCAGCCGTATCATCACGCTGGTAACTCCTTTTTCTTCCCATAAAGCCCTTCCAGAACTCCCGCTCCGCCTCGTCGTCGGTCTGGCGTCTCGAATAGGAACCGTCCGGCAGCGTGATAGCTTCCTCCCAAAGCCGGTTAAAATCAGCGATTTTCACCCGCTCCTCCAGATATGTCATAAAGTCTGCCTCCTTTCAATTCCCTCTTTTCATCTGTGAACCAGGAAACCACCTCTCTGTCATGGGATATGAAGAGATATGCGATTCCTTCCCGCTCCTGAATTTCCTTTAAAATATTTAAAATCTGAGCCTGCACCGACACATCCAGCATGGATGTGGCCTCATCCAGAATCAGCACCTCCGGTTCAGGCAAAAGCGCACGGCACAACGCGGCCCGCTGTATTTCCCCTCCGCTCACCTGATGCGGATAGCGGTCCAGCACCGCGCGGCCCAGTTTTACCTGGGTGAGCAGCTTTTTAAGCTTCTGATCCGCCTCCCGGCAGCCATAGACTTTCGCCGCCTCCATCACGCTCCTTCCGATCTTCCAGTTGGGATCCAGAAACGATTCCGGATGCTGGGAAATATACTGCACGCGCCGCCTGAACTGCTTCATGAGCCGCCTGTCTTTTCCATTCACGGGCTGACCGTGGAAACAGATCTCCCCGCTGTCCGCAGGCTCCATCATGAGCAGAATTCTGGCCAGCGTGCTCTTCCCGCTTCCACTGGCTCCCATCAGCCCCAGCGTCTTTCCCTTTTCCAGCTGGAGACTGACGCCGTCCAGCACCTCCACCTTCTGCCTCCCCTGGTAGGCTTTCGTGATCTCCCGCATCTCAAGCATACTGAAAACACCTCACAATCCGGCCCTCTGTCTCATAGCCCTCCGGCCTTTCACAGAAACACCGTTTCTCCGCGTCAGGGCATCTTGACGCAAACTTACATCCGCCAATCTGTTCGCCGGGCGCGGGAGCGCAGCCCTTCATGGGATGCATACCGTTTACCGGCAGCGACTGTAAAAGTCCCCGGGTATAGGGATGCTTCGGATCGGCCAGAACATTCTTTCCAAATTCGATCATCTCGCCACTGTACATCACTGCCAGGCTGTCACAGAGACCCGTGGCAAGCTGAAGATCATGGGTTATGATGAGCATGCCCTTGATCCCCCTTTTCTTCACCGTATAGAGGGTCTCATAGAGCTGATGCCGCAGCGCCTCATCAAGCCCCTTGGAAGGCTCGTCCGCAATCATCCATTCCGGGCAGGAGGCCGTTCCCATGGCAGCCGCCGCCCTCTGGTTCATGCCGCCGCTCAGCTCAAAGGGATAGGACGACAGCACCCGTCCGGCCTGCTGGGGCTCAAATCCAAATTCCACCAGGAGTCTGGCTGCCATTTCGTTTTTCTGGCCCTTCTGGTTTCCCACGGCCAGCGCCTCCCTGATCTGCCCGCCGATTTTCCGCACCGGATTAAAGGAGTCTGCCGGATTCTGAGGAATCAGCCCCAGTTTTCGCCCCCGCAGCTTCCTCATCTGTCTGGAGTCCAGCGATAAGAGATTCTGTCCATTCAGCCAGATCGCGCCTTCCGTCCTGGCGTAGGCGGGAAGCAGACCCAGAATCGCCATGCCCAGCACAGATTTCCCGCATCCGCTCTCTCCGATCAGACCGGTGATCTCTCCCGCCGCAAACCTGGCATTTACGTGGTCAACCGCCTTCACGAGTCCGTCCTTCACTTGAAAATGCACCACCGCATCCTGGACGGTCAGATTATCATCCATCAATAGCCTCCTGCCTCCCCTCTCTTGTGATCCATCACATCCCGCAGCATGTCGCCCACCAGATTGATCCCGAGAAGCAGGAGCACCAGACACACGCCCGGCGCAATAATCAGATGGGGATAGGAACGGAAATTCATTCTGGCATCGTTTAACATAACACTCCAGTCCGGGTTAGGCGGCTGTATGCCAAGCCCCAGAAAGCTGAGTCCCGAAATGGACAGAATGCAGCGGCCAATCCTGGTGGCAAACAGCACAACCGTATTGCCCTTCATATTGGGCACGATGTGTTTCCAGATAATCGCCTGATCGGAGACTCCCAGAATCTTAAGCCCCTTCACGAAATTCTCCTCCTTCAGCCGCAGCACCTCCGTGCGGATAATCCTGGCAAATCCGGTCCAGCTGGTCAGCACAAGCGCGATCATCAGACTCTGAAAGCTCGGTCCCATGATCCCGGCGATGGCGATCATTAAGCTGGTTCCCGGCAGTCCCTGAAAGATATTCATGCAGACCAGGATCACATCATCACAGATGCCTCCGTAATAGCCTGCCAGCGTTCCTACCGCCATGCCCGCCAGCATGGACAGCACAGTCGCTGTCAGTGAAAGAAGAATCGAGCTCCTTCCGCCGTATAGGATCCTGCTGAAAATATCTCTCCCCAGCAGATCCGTGCCGAGTAGATGGGCCGCGGACGGCGTCCTAAGTGTCTGGGACATATCGACGGCATTGACTTCATAAGGAGCCAGCACAGGCGCCAGAACACTGCCTGCCAGAATCACGGTCAGTATTACAATTCCGATGATTCCCGGAATCATCTGTCTCTTACTCATTTCTGCCTCCCTCCCCGCGCTTTCCGCCGTCTCCCAGCCGTATCTTCGGATTGAGCCATGCGCATAGTAAATCTGCTGCGAGAGAAACGGTGACATAGATCACGCCGGTAAACAGCACATATCCCTGAATCACCGGATAATCCCTTGAATGAATGGCCTCCAGCACGTAGGAGCCGATTCCCGGAAGGGAAAACATATTCTCAATAATCACGGAACCTCCCAACATTCCCCCCAGGTAATTACCGAACAGCGTAATCACCGGAAGCACCGCGTTGGGAAACGCGTGACAGAGCATCAGCCTGCTCTTTTTAATCCCCTTTGCGTCAGCCGCCAGCATATACTGCCTGCCGAACTCCGTCAGCATGGAGGACCGCATCAGCCGCTGAGTCATGGCGATATTGGCGCAGGCCAGCGTGACCGACGGCAGAATCATATGACGGATGCCTCCCACGCCATTGGTGGGGAGCAGCTTCCATTTTTCACCAAACAGGATAATCATGACGATTGCCAGCCAGAATGACGGTACTGCCATCATAAGATTTGTAAGAAATTTCATTCCCTGATCGGGCGCGCGGTTCACAAACGCCGCAGAGAATATTCCGAAGGATATCCCGAAGACGCACACCAGTGCCATCCCGGAACATGCCAGTTTAAGCGTCATGGGCAGGCGGCGGAGAAGTTCTCCGCTCACCTGCGAGTGATCGCTGTATGATCTGCCTAAATCTCCCTGCAGTACCTTTCCCGCCCAGCGCAGATACTGGACCGCACCGGGATCATTTAATCCCAGCTCTTCCCTCTTGGCCTCTAAAAGCTCCGGCGTCACCTGAGAGACGCCATCCCTTCCAAGGGCCATGGCCGCAGGGTCTCCCGGTGTCAATAAGCCCAGCATGAAGGCCATGACGGAAATTCCGATTAACACAGGAATCACGGACAGAATCCGCCGAACTATATATCGAAGCATCTCATACTCTCCCTGTTTACTGTGCCCAGCCTACCTTTGTCAGATCCAGTCCGTAGATCTGCGCCTCATATCCGGCCAGTTTCTTATTGTAGACCATCAGAGTCTTTTCGTTGTAGAGAGGAAGCACAGGCTGTGTCTCAACGGAGATTTCCTGCAGCTTATCGTAAGCTTCCTGACGCTTTACCAGATCGATCTCCGCATCCGCCTGATCGATCAGGCCATCAATTTCCGCGCTCTTTACTCCAAGGCTGTAGTTCACGTTCTGATCGCCTGTGGAATACATGAAACGCTTAAAGATGGTGATGGCTTCCATATTGGAAAGCCCCTGCTGGCCGCGTGCAATATCGTAATCCCCGCTCTTCATCATATCCTTCATGGCCGCCCAGTCATAGGATTCGATGGTCACGTCCACTCCGATCTCCGGAAGAATCGCCGCGATCAGCTCCGCCTCCGCCTTCTGCTCCGTGTTGTCCTGCTGAACCAGATACTTTACGCTGACTCTCTGATCTCCCAGAACCTCTTTTGCAAGCGCTTTTGCCTGCTCTGCGTCGTATTCCACCGGGAAGTCCTTATAGAACGGCGTGCTGTAGTTTAAGATATTGGAAGTAGGGGATGCGTATCCAAGATAGATATTATCCGCAATGGCGTTTCTGTCTACCAGAAGGCTGAACGCCTTTCTCATTCTGACATCATCAAACGGCGCCTTTGTTCCATTGAGGCACAGGAAATCGATCATGGTAGAATTGGTCGTCGTGATCGCAAACTGGTCATCCTTTACAAGCTCCACAGCGAGAGCCGGCGTGATCGCCTTTAAATCGATAACGCCCATGATTTCTCCGGACTTCATAGCGGAGAATCTGGTATTGACATCCGGGATCGTCATCACGCGGATTGTCTTCGCCGCAGCCTTCTCTCCCCAGTAATCCTCGTTGCGCTCCAGGAGTACGTACTGATCCTTAACATTCTCGGTAATCTTAAATGGTCCCGTACCCTGTGCAATGCCGGTGTAATTATAATTTTCATCAAAGCATTTGGGGCTGTACATGGCGCTTCCGAAATTGGTCATGGTAAAAAGAAGGGTCGGTGAGGCCTCTGTAAAGGTCAGCTGCACCGTATAATCATCCACCTTCGTTACCTGGTCAAGATTCGGATAAAAGCTGTCGATGTTCAGGCTGTAGAAGCCGGAAGGCTTCACCTCTGATCTCATCCGGTCAAAGTTATAAAGCACTGCGTCCGCATTGAACGCTTCGCCGTCATGGAATTTGACGCCTTCCTGTAAATGGAAGGTCCAGGTCTTCGCATCGTCAGACATCTCCCAGCTCTTCGCCAGCTTTCCTACCGGCTGTCCGGCTGCATCCATCGTGATCAGCGGTTCCCATACATAGAGAATTACGCTGCAGTAGTAGGCGTCATCCACGCCAGGCGCCACATTCCGGTAGCCCGCCAGGACAATCTCATCGTCCGGATTCACGGCCGCTTCTGTGGTCTTTTCCTCTGAACCTGTTTCTGTACCCGCCCCGTTCTTTGCCTCAGCACTTGTCTGAGCGGTCTCTGTGCTCTGTGTGCCGGCCTTCTGACCGGAACAGCCGCTCAGCATCAGGGTCAGAATCACCGCCAGGAGCGCGAACATGGAATACGCGCTTCGTCTCTTTTGTCTCTCTTTCATAGTTCCTCCATTCGTCTGCTTTTCGCAGGTATCATCCTTGTATAACTGCATATCATACCGTAATTCATAAGCGCAGGCCAAATCAGAGGCCGCCGGAAGCAAAAAAAAGAAACGCTTTTTTATTCCGCGTTCCCGTCATCAGGCATAAACTATTAAGCCCCTTCTGCGCCTTACGGCAAAAAAGAGCTTCTTTATCCCAGATGCATTGCCTTACACGGAGGCTTCATCTTTTCCTATTAAGCAGGTTTCCTGACTTACAGATCAATGCTCCATCTTCCCTTCTCACATCTTTGATGCAATGGATTTGAAGATATCGCTCCCTGAATACAGTGACCGGATCGCTCAGGATTCTCACCTGATTCCCTCTTGAACATGCACTTAATATCATATGATTCAATTATACTTCCCTATCATAGCACAAAGTTCCGTTCTGTTCCACCTATTTAATCATTGCCGCAGACTATTTTTCCATGTCGAGGAGATACACGTCCGCGCCTTTCCACACCGCGGTATGAGGCAGGGAACCGCAGTATAAATGTCGTTCCCTCACCAGCCGCGCTCTTCACCGTGACCTCTCCCCCGTGCTTCTCCACGATGTCCTTTACGAGGGGAAGTCCCAGACCGGCTCCGCCCACGGCGCGGGACCGGGACTGATCCACCCGGTAAAACGGTTCAAAAATATGGGGAAGCGCTTCTTCCGGGATTCCAATTCCCGTGTCTTCGATCTTCACAGTCACACCATTATCATCTCTGCCCGTGACAATCGAGATGGACCCATGCTCCCGGTTGTATTTTGCCGCGTTCTCCAGCAGATTGCTCATAACGCGGTAAAGCATGACGCGGCTGCCGGTCAGGCTGATATCCGGCGTATTCTCGATGGAGACGGTCAAGTCCTTTTTTCGGATCAGCGGTGAAAGCTCATAAAGCGTTATGGCAAACACTTCGCTCAGCTCCACTTCCTCCTCCATCTCGTGGTCCTTATCCGACGTCAGGCGCATCAGGTCCTCCACCAGACGGATCATCCGCTCCGTATTCGCTTTTACGATGGTCAGCACCTTTTCCATGCGGTCCGGCGAGGTCTTCCCGTCCAGCTCCAGAACCTCCAGATTCACAAGAATCGTGGCAAGCGGCGTCTTCAGCTCATGGGCGGCACTGGCGGAAAAGCGTTTCTGCCGTTCAAATGAAGCGCTGACTTTGTCCATCATATGATTAAAAGACCGGGCCAGCCGGCCGATCTCATCCTGTCTGCCCTGTATCTCCACGCGGTTCGACAAATCATTGCCGCTGATCTCCTCAATCGCGGACGACAGCTCCTTCAGCGGCTTCAGCACATGGCCCGCCATCAGCCACGTCGCCCCGGTTCCCAAAATAAGGACCAGAAAAAGGGCCGCCATCCCCCATAGGTTAAACTGCGTGCCCGCCTTTTTCAAGGAAACGGTAACCTCCTGCAAGTCCATATTTTCGTTAGGGACTCCCTCTTTTTTTACACTGGTGATGATAATATCCTGGGGCTGAAACGTCATCTTCTGCTCTAAGTCTCGTACGAAAATGCGGTCTGCCCCAAATAAGAACATGCTGGTCAGTATGACTGCCACACTGGCCATCACCAGGGCCGACAGAAGGGTCAGCCGCATGCGGAGTGACAATTTCTTCATCATAGAGGTTCCTCCTTATCGATCAGATATCCGGCGCCGCGGATACTGCGGATGATTTCCTCATCCGTAACCGCCTGAAGCTTGCGCCGTATGACGCTGATATAGACCTTCACCTGATTGGAAAAGGGATCGGCCTCCCTGTCCCACACATGCTCCAGCAGTTCCTCTGCACTGACCGGCCTGCCCATGTGAATCATCAGATATTCCAGAATTGCGAATTCACGCATGGAGAATTCCAGCGGCTTTCCCTGAAAAGCAGCGGTCTTTAAATTGGAATCCAGACAGAGACCTCCCCTCGTCAGGGCGGCCTCTGTCTGGATAAATGATCTTCTCAGCAGCATACGAATGCGTGCCTCTAATTCCTCAAAATGAAACGGCTTGGTGAGATAGTCGCTGGCTCCGCTGTCCAGCCCGATTATCTTGTCTGCAAGCTCCGAGCGGGCAGAGAGAATCAGCACCTTCGCCGGGTTCTCCATGGACCGAATGTGCCTCAGCACTTCCATGCCATCCAGACCGGGGAGATTTAAGTCGAGCACCACCAGATCATACTCATTGATCCCGCACTGTTCGACCGCGTCGGCGCCGTCACCTGCGGCGTCCACCGCATACCCGCGTCTGCGCAGGCCGTAGCACAGCGCCTCCCGCATATCTTCCTCATCTTCCACAATCAAAAGTCTCATGGTAAATCAAATCCTCTCATCCTTTTTGGTATCCCGATAAAATCCTTCTACTCAGCCGCGACGACGCTGTATACGACACTGCCGTCATTGCTGATTCCTTTTTCCGTCCAGCTGATATAAATCTTCGATCCGTCTTCCGCGATAATATACGTTTCCCCATTTTCATCGGTTCTGATCTCAGACTTATATTGTCTATTCCCGTCCGCATGGTCCATAACGGTGGAAGTGCATACGGCGGATTTGCTGGTATCCGCCTGTACATCCTTTACCGCCGCAGAAGCGGTAAAGGCTAACGTCGTGGCTGCTACGGCTGCTGCTGCCAAAATGGCTGTTGTTCTGTGTTTTAACATCATAAATGCCTCCTGTTATTCGCTCTTTTATTTTCTGTGTTATGTGATCACAGGCTTATTATACAGGAGCCAGGGTTAAAGTACGGTTAGAACAATAAAATGTAAGATTTATGAAAGGCCGCCGTCGCCCTTTGCTATCACAAAATACGGATTATCCCAGACACCGTCGATGTTCAGCCAAAGGCGTTCGAATTTTGAAAGCTCCGTCTTTCTGTTGTAGACCGGGTTCTCTTCGTTTTCGCAATTAGCCAGCCCCTGTATGCTTTCCGCAAAATACAGATACTCCTCATCATAGCCCACCACCGGAATATAGTGGGTGGAATGTACGGTTTTATGCGGCTCTTCCGTATGAATAAACACAATGACAGGAACGCCCTGGCTGACCAGCCCCTTTATCTCCGCCACCGTCCCGTTCTGTCTAAATTCCGCCTGGTATCCCTTTCCCTCAAAGTAATTCACGATTCCTTCCGGAAAAATCCCCCCGTCCGGCGCCCGGTTCGGAAAATCCGCAAAGATGTCCATGCCCTCCGCCGCTTCCCCAAAATGCCGCAGTACGTAGGCTGAAGAAAAAGCCGCACACTGCATGCCATCCTGATAGTCATAATAGTTATCGGAGTCAATCATAAAAGAATGGGGGAATGCCGGAATGTCTTCCGGTTCTTTGGATGCCTTCGGATTGATGGTGTCGTTGACTTTGGCCGTGTCACCGACTTTGGCCATTTCACCGACTATGGCCGTGTCACCGACTTTGGCCGGTTCCTCGTTCTCTGTTCCTGTATTCCTGCTGCATGAGACTATTGATATGCCGATCAGTAACGGTGCCATTACCGCTATTATTTTTTTCATCCTCATTTCCATTTCCTCCAAAGAACAATGATCAGCCGCCATGGCTGTTCGCCAATGATACACAGTAAACCGATTGAATATCAATTATAACATTACAGCGGTTCATAATGCCACAGAATGTAAAAAACTTAAGTTTAATGTAAAAACTCTTCCGGATCATCGGGAGGCGCTCCCTGTAACAAGAAAGAGTCCGGCGAGCCGGACTCTCGCGCCGGAGCGCGGTCGCTTCAGCGGCCATACTTCCTTAGCGCAGAGTGCGCATCCTCCCGGAGGGTTTTTATTTCATAGGACGAACTTTCCTGTGAAAAAAAACCTCACAGCTGCAAAGATACAAGTTCTCTGCGGCTGTGAGGCATTCGTGCTGAATTCAATGGTATTTGTTCAATGCAGTACCAGGACGTGTTTGAAAATTCATTCCTGCCATCGGCACGCCCTGGTCTCACGTACCAATAATATGTAAGACACCGTCCGCCAGTTTGCAGACGGCCTCCGTTTCTTCGTCAATCCGGATCAGGTCCCCACTACGGTAGACACCTCTGCCGGTGATCTCCTCGATTGCCATCAGATACAGCTGCTGGTACAGCGCCTCCGGCTCCTGATGGGTATTAAAAACACAGACCTCCGGATAACCAAAATCTGCAAGGCCATCGGTCCGGGCCATCTTCTTTCCGTCATCGAGATAGAGAAGTACCCGGATCCAGAGCGGCGCCGGAAAATAGTTCCGGTCTTCACCGACGGGAGACTTTATAATTTCCACGTGTCTCAGATAAGTTTCCTTTTCCAGAAGCAGCCCGGCCCCTCCCATATACATGCCGGCGGCCTGTTCCCGTCTCATGACCGCTCCGCACAGCCGGTTAAACGCCAGACAGGCCTCCCGTTTCTTTTCCAGTTCAAACCCATTGCCTGCAATAATCAGAAATGCCTGATGTCTCCCCATCTCCAGCTCCGCCTCCGGCGACAGCGAATGAAACGGAAACAGTTTCTCCACCTCATGGTCCGGCACAGCAAACGGCATCAGCGTACAGATAAACTGGGCCTCCTCCCTGCTTACAATCACAGAAAACAGCTTGTCCCTGGAAACCTCTAGCTCCGTCTCAGGGCCAAATTCCTCTTTTATCGCCCCTGTCAGCTCATCCTCCGAAAGCTCAGCCGTATGAAGAAGGGCGAATCCCATTATGGTATCCTTATTAGGGCAGAGCGATTCCTGTGCGGATGTTGGTGCCGATGCTGGTGTCTGTGCCGATACTGGTGCTGGTGCCGATGCTGGTGTCTGTGCCGCTTCATTTTTCTTAAATAGTTTGTTGAATAATCCCATGATTCCTCCCCCACACTCACTCGTCAAACACGGTCTCCGAGTTTCGTTTCGCCTCCAGCAGATACTCAACCTGTTTCTCAGCTTTTTCGATTCCCTCTATAACTTCATTTGATTTCATATTATAACAGCGATTTGACGAAAATGTAGGAATTTTAAATTTCATCCCATCCAGGCAGAATCGGAAGCTCACCAGGCTTGTCCCTCCCGTTATCCCCTTTCCATCGCTGACCTCCGCCGAACGGATTCCCGAAGCCTCCAGGATCTGAACAGAAAATGGATTGAGCCGCATCAGCAGTCCTATTTTCCCCTTGTTCGCGTCAATCGCCACGACGGCATTGTAGCTGTCAAACCGGCTGGTGCATCGGAAGCCCTCCGCCGCCAGACGGTCTGCCATCTGTTTTTTGCCGACCGCATAAAACAGCGCCCCTAAAATAAGGAGAGACAGCGCCGACAAAATCAGACCAAATACTGCCATTCCAACCATCAGATCTGCCATTTCATAGGGCAGGCTTCTTCCACCCACCAGTACCAGAACCGCAGAAATTCCAAATCCCACCACCAGATGGAATACCATAAGCAGCCAGTTTATCTTTTTCACTTTCATCATTTACTCCTGTTCCAATTATCATCTGTTTTTCTTAAACCTGTTTTTTCTTATTCCTGTTTTTCTTATTCCTGTTTTCTCATTTCACCGAATCTGCACCAAATACCTCAGTAATCTGCGCCTCCGTCATTTTATCAATCCCGGTCAGCGTCCCATTTTCATATCTTCCCTGTAAAAATATCCCGGAGTCCGTGTCACGGTTCAAATACCAGTCATGGCGGCTGCCATTTGAAGCGATCCTTCCGACAAAGCCCTGCACAGGCTGGCCTTCGTAGTAAAGCGCCCGTCGGCTCAAAACGTATGTGATTCCATATGGCGCATATTCCCTGTAGGGAACATCGGTGCCGGCATTCTCCGCGCCCATGGCATTCGCACTATGAAACCTGACTTCCACTTCACCGGCACTGGACTGTGCAGTCAGCGCAGACGGACCGCCCTGATGCGTCCGGCTCCCCTCACTCCTGCTGCCATCTACCATGATCGTTCCCATGTCTACCGACAAATTATATTGATACTTTGCGGCTTCCTCCGTTGTCTCAAAGCGGATATTTCCAAGATCAACAGAGAGATTTACGTTACCCTGAATATTCCCGGAGACCGTAACCTCACCGGCGCTGCATTGCACATCCGCCGAATGGGTCACACTGCTGTCCAGCATACCAAAGTTCCCCAGATCCTGCTCGATTTTCAAATCCCGGACAGAGACCCGGTTCAGCAAGATGTCCCCCGCGTCACAATGGGCCTGTAAGGAATTAACCTTCCTGTCCGCAATCTGTATCCCTCCCAGGTCTGTCTTGAGAGAAACCGTATCCAATTCGACCGTCTTCGGCAAATACACGATAAACTGTCCGCTCTCGGCATTGCGAAGCCTGAGAGCTCCATGCTCGGGGGTAAAAACGGTAAGCTTTCCATTGCTGACTTTGTAATTTGGCTTGATCCGTTCGTCAGCCCACACCATCTCTATGCCGTAATCCTCCGCCGTCAAAAATGACACCTCTGCCAGTTCTACGGATATATCCGCACTGGTAAACGGCGCAATCCCCCATTCGACCTGCCTCTGCATGCTTCCGGCCGCATGTTCTTCCGCCGCCTGCACAGGCTGTGCGCTGATAGCCGCCGTAGAAATCAGAATCGCTCCCGACAGCAGAATCGTACTGGCCGCAGCTATTATTCCAATCGTTTTTCCCTTCATCCTCCGTGTTCCTCCTTATAAAATACTCTATGCTTCCCATTCTGCTTCAAATAAAATGCATTCGTACAACCAGGACCAGGTAGAATACACTCCCTGCCACAAGTACAAGATAATACAGTTTTACCGCTATTCCGGAATCAGCAGTTATCATCTCGGCTCCGCGCTCCCAGCCCGCCTCCCCTGGTTCTAACGCGTCCAGTTCTATCACCGTCTCTTTTATAAAGCAGCCAATCAGACTCATCGACGAGAGCAGACACACTGTAATTCCATAGGAAATCATAACAGCTGCAGGCATCTGCACCGCGATACGGCAATTCAGCAAAAGAAACATGACAGCCATCACCCCAAGCGATACCAGCGCCTGTATTACAGATTTAACCCGTTTTCCAAAGAGTCCCTTCCGCACACTTACGCGAGGCAAAACCGGCTGTTCCTCCTGCATCTGACTCCAGGTGAGCAGCCTGCGTCCGATCTCCCTCTTTACCGCGAGCCATCGGGTCAGTTCCTCATCGGAGTAATGGATCCGCCCGCCTCTGCCCTGTTTTGCCCTTTTCTTTACCACGGTCAGGTAGTAATCCGACTCCCCTTCCGTCACCCAGAGCCGGAATAAAAGATGGCCGCCGGCGATATTTTGCAGCGTCCTTCTGTCCTCCTGCGCATGGTCTGCGGATATTCTCTTTAAACCATCAAACAGGGAATCATCACAGGTCAGCAGTTTTCTGACCAGCGCATCCGTATCCTCCGGCAGTTCAAACAGGATGGTAACTTCCTTCGCCCATGTTTTGCTGACCTCGCAGAATGGCTTCGAAGCCTCCATCAGGAAACCAGCCTCCAGGAACACAAGTACTGTCAAAAACTGCAGTGCAGAAAACCATAATTCATCCCGAACACCGTATACCACGAAACCGGAAGCACTGGAAAACAATACAAAAAAGGCGCTCAGCAAAAAAGCCGTGAACGCCGCTGTCTTTCGATTCCGTACCTTACCCTTTTTCACCACAAAATACTGGCAGATGGACTCCATCGCTATAACGGCCATCAGAAAAAAGAATACGGTTCCTTTTGTCGAATAAAAAAAGTGAAATAGAAAAGTATATCCAAACGCCAGCATCGGAACAATCCCTGACGCACACACCAGAAAATATGGAAAAACCCATGCGGATATCTTCCCCGATGGCCGATAAAACCGGTTCATAAGCACCTCCCACCACACGCCAGACAATCACAGCTTCATTATAACGCTTTGAGTGAAAATATGCCTGTCATTTGATGACATTTTCGTCTATCTTTGGTGACATGGGACCGATTCCAAAGCCCATCTCCCGTGCATGCAGTACGCTGTCTCCTTCCTGCATTGGCAGCCCATTTTCTTTGCCACGGTTCTAACTCTGCCTCTGTTTTTACTCTGTCTCCCGATAATGCTCTGCTATCTCCTCAGTAATGGGAATCAGGCTGCCATCTTCAAGAAAATATACCAGGTCACACAACTGCTCTATATCTTTGTATTGATGGGATGTCAGGAAAATCGTTTTGCCTTCTGCTTTCAGCATACGAATGATTGTTTTAACATCTTCATACGTTTTATAGTCCAGAGCATTAAACGGTTCGTCTAAGACCATAATATCCTGTCCCTCCATCATAGCTTGTGCAAGCCCTAATTTCTGCTTCATGCCAAGGGAATAATGCTCGACCTTGGTTTTATCTTCCGGATCAAGACCGACCTTGCTCATAGCCTCTTTAATTTCCTCTTCGCCAATTCTTCTCTGAATATCTGCAAGGAATTTGAGATTCTGAAAGCCGCTGTAAATACCGATAAAGCCAGGTGAATTAATGAACACCCCCACGTTGTCCGGAAAATCCCGGCCTTTCGTCCCGAGCTGCTTACCGCGTACACAGACTCTGCCCTGATCAGGTTTCTCGAAGCCGCACAGTATTTTGAACAGCACCGATTTTCCGCTTCCATTGGCGCCGACAAGGCCAACCGTTTTTCCACGTTCCACAGATAACGATACATCTTTTAAAATCTTTCTATTTCCAAATCCTTTTGATACGTTTTTTATTTCGAAATATGAACTCATATAATTTCCTCCTAATCCAGTATTTTTCTGCTTCCAAATATCAAGAGCCATACAAGCAGCAGCACTGCAAAGGCAGTCTCCACTCCCAGAGCCGCTGCGGCAGAGATTCCAATACCGGAATTTAATTCCGCAATCCGTGTCAGGCTGGATAATCCAAACGGCAGATAAGATACCCATGGCTGCGGTAGAATGCAGAGCAGATTTCCTGCAGTCAATGCAAGAAAACCGATTGTAATCTGTTTTGAAAATACATATATACACATCATAATAAAATATTGAACCATTATATCAAGGAATCTTAAAAAAACAGCATACAGCAGCATTTTCCATACTGGCATCCCCGTTCCTTCCCTAAAGAAAAGTGTTCCAGAAAGTCCCGCTGTAAACCACAGAAGCATATAGGCAGCGAGAAATATTATACCAGTCGACAGGATACCCCTCATCAATGTCCTACGGCTTTTCGTGCGGACAGAAATAAAAAGGGATTGACCGCTTACTGTCTTTTCCACAAAAACCGCCAGAAGATAAAGCGGCGCACCAATCGTGATCATCATTTCAAAAAACGCAAAAACCCGGAAACCGCCTGTACCATGCCCGGCAAATAAGGAATAGATCCACTCCTGCCCGGATTTTCCCTGGAGCTGTCCTGTCTCTTTGTAAAGGGTAATTATAAAAACAACGCCGCAAAGGATCCGGACATTCTGCCTCGTCGCCAATTCACGGATATAGTAGGTAACAATGCCGGAAATCTGCCGCCTCTGGAAGAATCTATATCCCTGCCGCCCAAACCGAACCGTGGCAGTTATGATTATGGCAATTATTAATAAAGTAATACCTGTAACTGTCAAACGGCAGTGTGAACCTAAATTATGATGCAGGATCAGCAAATGATTAAATCCAGTAAGCGGCAGTATCTGAATAACCGGAAGTTTCATCCACAAAGCCGAAAACATATAAAGAGCAAGAATCAGCCGGATTGACCATTTCCGTCCGCAAAAGTGTCCAATCCACATACAGATCCCAAATATAATCCAGGTTCCGCAAAACTGATAGAGTGAGAAGACCCAAAATGCCTGTAACGGAGTTGAAAAATACTGCTGCAGCACTAAAAACAACTCTGTCACGGTTGATCCTGAAGATAACTCCCACCAATTTCCCATCGGAAGTCCTATGCCGGATAAGAGAATCGCTGCACTTTGAACAGCAGCCAGTAAAAAAGCACTCAGCCCTGCTCCCAGCCATTTTTTTAAAAAATAAGAATGATAGCTCTGAAAACGTAAAATCACAGTTTCTTCATCATCTTCCAAAAAAGAAAAACTGCAAAGCAGCAGAATCGGAAGCATAAAGTATGTCAAATAGTAGTGGTCAGATACTGCTGATAAAATATGCTGTTCATAATAAATCCCTTCATTTAATCGTCCGCCGATGGAAAAAAGCAGGCAGCCGGCAAAAAGAGCCAGCGCCTTTCCATATCCCCATAAACGGAAATTTTTCCTCATAAGCGCTGCCATAGCAGCACCTATACGGACACCACGGCATTTTTCCTGATTTTTGCAAGAAAGAACGCCGTCAGACCGATAACACAGAGCAGCAAAACTGGCCCCACAATAAACGAAAAATATGTCACCACACTGTTGCTCATACTCGTTGGGTCAAAAGCAACAACTAGCCGGTATGCCGACAGATTCAGAATTGACATTATATAATTTTCGAGTATGGAATACATAAATGGCCCGGTTAATATTACAAATATATTTTTACAATACAGGGCAAGTGTAAAGCCAAGGGTCATAACTAAAATACCAATCACTCCTCTCCAACAGGAAAGAATGACCGCATAAAGCAAGGGTTTCTCAACAAATACCGTTTGAAAAACATGCGAAAAGGTGTTGGATTCAGGAGGAATCACGGGCGCTTTTATATAAATTGCGTATACCGCAGCCAGCGCATAGGGAACCGCCATAATACAAAATGCTCCCAGTGTATAGGCGGTCCATTTCGCAGTCAGATATTTTCTGATTGGTACACGCGGCGCGATATATAAAAGGAAGTTATTTTTACGCTCATAATATAGATTCCAACAAAGAGGCATCACAACGAGCAGGGGATAAAGCACGGAAAATACTCCTGTTCCTACCTCCCACGCCTCCAAATCATAATGCAGTAAATAGCTTAGATAGAGTATTCTGGTCAGCACACACATGGTAATGGTCAGACCCACGGTTGTGAGGAGCACTGGCAAAAACACTTTTTTACACTCAATTCTTATCAACTCAAACATATATCTCTTTCCTTTCTTTTTTTTCAGTATATCGAAATACTGCCCGTGCTTCAATGGTTTGAAATCAAGAGAGGGGGTTAAAGGAATAAAATCATTTTCATTCCTCTAACCCCCTCGTTCATACCTTTTTATCATGGAAGAAGGACGCCAAAGACAACATAGTTTTCTTCTGAAATATGTTCATTCCGCGTCAGGATTTTTCCATGATACCGTTCTGTGATACACAGTATATTATACAAACCGTAGCCGCGCCCTTCCTGGCTGCTTTTTGTTGTAAAGCCTTTCCGAAACAGAGCCATGAATTCGGTATTCGTCATGGCTGGGGCCGGATTGGAAACAAGCAGTTCCAGATACGCCCCGTTTTTCCTGCCTGCAATAAAAATCGTGCTTCCTTTTGGCGATGCCTCGATTGCATTGTCCAACAAAATCCCGATTACTTCAATCCATTCCGTTTCAGGCGCCGCAGTTTTCTTAAAAAGGCCATGCAGCTGCAATTCTATATGAATCCCCACCGCTTCTGCCTGCTTTATTTTCCCAAACAACATCCCGGCAATGATCTTACTGTCGCAGGAGAGTAATTCGCGGTCATTGGGATTGATGGCAATCCCGTCTGTCAGGGCTGCTACCTCTCTTTTTGCCTCCTCCAATGTATCGGCAGAGGCCACGGCTGCATCGATGGCCAGCATACGGTTCTGAAACTCATGCTGCCTCGCCCTTACCTGCGAAATCAACTCCTCCACAATAGGCACATACTGTTCGATCATATGAAACCGTTTTCGTTCCTGCATTCTGCGCCGATGCAAAAACAGCAGGATGCTGTCGAGTAGCAGTAACGCCAGCAGCAGTACCGAAATCAGCCATAAATACGAAACAAATCGATCCACATGAAAAGAAAGAACTGAAAGCGCCGCCATCAGCAGAATTGCAATATCCGATGATACAATCCCGACCGTACCCCCTCCTGTTTGGAGCAGCTGCTGAATCTGACCGTAAAAAGGCGTACAAAGCAGCAGAAGAACCAGGGCCAAAGTCAGTACACGGCTTCCAGGGATCAGCCAGGCCTCCGAAGCCCCGCAAGCCGCCAATACAGCAACACACAGGCATCGCACAAACAGATAAAGGGAAAATACCGCCATTGTTCCGCTCAGGACATCGCCATTGTCTCTCCATCTAAAAAAAATGCTGTTAAGCAGCAGTACGGAAAATAGCAGGAACAGCAAGCCGGCGATACTGTTGGCCGGAACAATTTCAGATCCATGTGTCAAAAGTGTTGCGATTACCCGCTCATTTGCCGTAAAATTCATCCGTGGTACAATACACAAAACAAGCAGAACAGGAAAAAGCAGGAGGTCTTTTGCCTTTACCTCTGACCTTTTTTGAAAGATCGCTTCGCAGCAGACTGCCAGTGCTCCGGCATCTAAACCCGCTTGTACAAACTGGAACATAAAATTCATGGCTTCCCCCATAACACAGACTGATATTTATTACCGACTGGGATGGCATCCGGAAATCCTTTTAAGAAAATTTTTCGCCCAGTCTTGTCAATTCTGTCAATATGAGTGGTATTCACAAGATAACTCTTATGGCACTGCACGAAAGAAGCGCCCTCCAGCAGCGCCAGCATTCCTGCTAACGTATATCCGGAAATGGTATCTTCTTTCATACCGGACATATGGTTATTGGTGTGAATGACCAGCCTCTTGCCAAAAGCTTCTATATACACAATGTCCGCCGTCGTATACTCCAAAATAAATTGTTTTTGCTCAATTTGGATTGTTTTACCCTGCCGGTTAATCCGCTCAGACAACCCAATTGCTTCAGTAAATACCTCGGTAAATTCTTTCTCACTAAATGGTTTTATAAGAAAGCTGTAACACTTCACATCACGGTAGGCGGAAAGCTCTTCTCCTGCCAGCGCCGTTTCAAATATGATCGGCGTATATTTATATTCTGGCAGCTCACGAATTTGCTTTGCCAAATGAGTTCCCTTATAATCCTCTAACTGAATATCAAGAACAAAAAGAGAAATTTCGTTCTCCTTTGCGTACCGCAGAGCGCCTCCAGCCTCCGGGAAAGAAACCACATTGAATTTCGCGGATATTCTGCTGATATATTCGACAATCTTTTTTACTGCAATTCGATTGTCCTCCACTAATAATATTATACTCATGATTACAATTCCTCATTATTTTATAATTGCTTAGACGATCTGCCTCCAGTCCATTATAGTTCTTTTGTCCGGATCACACAAGAAAAGAAGTATGGCCTGCAAAATCTATTGCATAGTCTGCTATCAAAAAATGCCCCAGACCCGTATAAAATTACTTTCTTACGGGTTTGGGGCATTCATCATCTCATTTCTAACAATTACTTGGCGTAATCTGTCACTCTGGACTCTCTGATCACGTTGACCTTAATCTGTCCCGGATATTCCAGGGCTTCTTCGATCTTCTTGGAAATATCGCGCGCCAATAAGATCATTCCGTCATCGTTAATCTGTTCCGGTACTACCATAATCCGAACTTCGCGTCCCGCCTGGATGGCGAAAGACTTGTCGACTCCCTTAAAGGAGTTTGTAATATCTTCTAACTGTTTCAATCTGTTTGTATATGTTTCCAGTGTCTCTCTTCTTGCACCCGGTCTTGCGGCAGAAATCGTGTCCGCCGCCTGTACGATGCAGGCGATAAGACTCTGTGGTTCAACGTCACCGTGATGGGATTCTACGGTATTCAGCACAACTGCGGGCTCTTTATACTTCTTACAGAGTTCCGCTCCCAGCTGAATGTGAGAACCTTCCATCTCATGGTCAACGGCTTTCCCAATGTCATGTAATAAACCGGCACGTTTAGCCATACGGACATCGAGCCCGATCTCTCCGGCAAGAAGCCCGGATAACTGGGCTACTTCGATGGAATGCTTTAACGCATTCTGTCCGTAGCTTGTCCTGTACTTCAGTTTACCAAGCAGTCTGATGAGTTCCGGATGCAGACCGTGAATACCGACCTCAAGGGCCGCGGCCTCACCTTCCTCACGCATGTTGGTTTCCACTTCTTTCTGTGCTTTTTCTACCATTTCCTCAATTCTGGCCGGATGAATACGTCCGTCCACAATGAGCCGTTCCAATGCGATTCTGGCTACTTCTCTTCGAACCGGATCGAATCCGGATAATACAACCGCCTCAGGGGTATCATCGATAATGAGTTCCACGCCCGTCAGGGTTTCTAACGTACGAATGTTGCGTCCTTCACGTCCGATGATTCGGCCTTTCATCTCATCGTTCGGAAGCTGCACAACGGAAACTGTCGTCTCTGCAACGTGGTCCGCAGCACATCTCTGGATGGCTGTCACCACATATTCCCTCGCCTTTTTATCGGCTTCCTCTTTTGCTTTGTTGTCGAGTTCCTTGATTAATTTCGCAGTGTCATGTTTTACATCATCTTCAACAGATTTTAAAAGATATTCTTTTGCTTGTTCGGAGGTTAATCCGGAAATCTTTTCCAGTTCCTGTATCCCTTTTTCATAGAGAGACTCTACTTCGGCGTTTCTCTTATTCAGGGCTTCCTCTCGAGCAGCAAGACCTGCTTCTCTTTTTTCCATTGCGTCGGACTTCTTGTCCAGGTTTTCTTCCTTGCTTAGTACTCGTCTTTCATAACGTTGAAGCTCAGCTCTTCTTTCTCTGGTCTCTTTTTCCAGTTCATTCTTAGTCTTCAAAGACTCTTCTTTTGCTTCAAGGAGAGCTTCGCGCTTCTTTGTCTCAGCGGTTTTTAATGCTTCATCTATTATTTCCCGGGATTTTTCTTCTGCAGAACCAATCTTGCTCTCATACGATTTCGTACGATACGCGATGGCAGCAGACCAGGCAATAAAAGCAACTACAACTGATGCGACGATTGCAATCAATGCAGCCGTGAATACTGATACTGACACAGGAGCACCTCCTTATTTAATTTTCATTGTACATCAATACAACACTACAATTTTAAACTGTTTTATACATTATGTCAAGTATTTAACCGCTGTTTCCAGTATACTTATACACATTTTCGTAACGGTTCAGACGGCCATCTTCTTGACCGAAAAAGCCGGTCAAGAAGCATCGGATATTCATCCGATGTGAAAATTGGCACATAAAGCCGCTTACAAGCAAGCTTGACGCTGCTTCCTGCACCAATTTTCCCGCCGTCTGAACTGTTACACATTTTCAGAATGCCCCGTCATCACCGTACTTACTGCCGAAAACCCGGTTGACTGTCTCAAAGGAAAATCCTTTTCTTCCCAGCGCTGCCATGGCTTTTCTCCGCTCTTCCAGTGTCATGGCTTCCGGCTCCAGTCTCTTCCGCCTGATGTAGTCCCTGATCTGCGCCTCCTCATCCACCGGATGCTCCTCCAAAATGTCGGTAACCGCCTCCTTGGAAAGCCCCTTTCGCTGAAGCTCATACTGAATCTGCCGCTTGCTTTTCTTCGTGGAGTGGTACTCCACGTAGCGTCTGCCATATTCTTCATCGTTGATATACCGGTGCTTCTTCAGGAATTCGATGGCATAATCGATGGCTTCCCCGGGATAGTATCCGTCCTTCAGCTTCTTCCGCAGCTCCTGTTCCGTCTTATCGGAAGACTTCAGCAGGTAACAGACCCGCTCCACCGCACGCTTTAAAAGGATCTCTTCCATGATCTCCCGATACGTCTCCTCCGGCAGTTCCTCTCCCGTCTCAATGTGATACCGCTTAATTTCCCCGTTATAAAGCGCAAGAGCAAAGTCTTCATCCAGAATGACTTTACTCCTGCGCTTATCAAGGGGTGTGATCTCCGTAACTGTCATACCTGCCCCTTACTTTTCTTATTTACTTATTTTATGAATCACTGTCTTTATGGCTCACTTTTTATGATTCCCTGCCATCTTATTAGCCAGACTTATGATTCCTTCGGTTCGGCCTTAATTCTCTTACTCTCTTTTTCCGGAGCAGCTTCTCCCGCGGGAGCACCGCCTGCCGGAGCACTTGCCGGAGCCGCACCATCTTCACCGAGTCCGTAACGGGCGCGCACCTTATTCTCGATCTCCTCACAGACAGCAGGATTATCCTGGAGATAAATTTTAGAATTCTCACGGCCCTGGCCGATCTTTGCTCCGCCGTAGGCGAACCATGCGCCGCTCTTCTCCACAATATCTTCCTTCACCGCCAGATCGAGCACATCGCCTTCTTTGGAAATACCCTTTCCAAACATGATATCAAACTCCGCTTCTTTAAATGGCGGAGCAATCTTATTCTTAACAACCTTCACACGTACGCGGTTACCAACCACTTCGCCGCCCTGCTTTAAGGATTCAATTCTTCTGATATCCATACGTACAGAGGCGTAGAATTTCAGGGCACGGCCGCCAGTCGTTGTCTCAGGGCTGCCGAACATAACGCCTACCTTCTCACGCAGCTGGTTGATGAAGAGTACCGTACAGTTGGACTTACTGATGACACCGGTCAGCTTTCTTAACGCCTGGGACATCAGACGGGCCTGCAGACCTACATGAGAATCACCCATGTCGCCTTCGATCTCCGCCTTCGGAACAAGGGCTGCAACCGAGTCCACGATGATAATGTCAACTGCGCCGGAACGCACCATCGTCTCTGTGATCTCCAGCGCCTGCTCTCCGTTATCCGGCTGAGAGATATATAAATTATCGATATCCACGCCGATCTTCTTCGCATACACCGGATCAAGGGCATGCTCGGCGTCAATAAAGCCCGCGATGCCGCCGCGCTTCTGAACTTCTGCAATCATATGTAAAGCCACGGTCGTCTTACCACTGGACTCCGGGCCATAGATCTCCACGACTCTTCCCTTCGGGATTCCACCGAGTCCCAGGGCGATATCAAGGCTTAAGGAACCGGTCGGAATAGTCTCCACGTTCATCTTCACGCCGCCTTCTCCCAGCTTCATCACGGAACCCTTGCCATATGCTTTCTCAATCTGTGTAATGGCGGCATCAAGTGCCTTTAATTTATCATCTTTATTCATGTTATCCTCCAATGCGAACAAATGTTCTTTTCCTGTTTATAATCATAGTATACTTGTCCCTAAATGTCAACTGGAATTTTCCTGAATTCCCGCGTTTTTACACCGCTGAAAGCAAAAAAATTCCTGCCCCTATCCCCTCAAAACGCATCACTCTCCTGTTCTCTATTCTCTTTTGTAGCTTTTCCTGAAACTGCGGCGAACTGCCGGTGAACTGCAGAAATAGAGAACGGAACGTTCTCCGATACCCTTTTACTATATCATAGGGACGGTCTTCATGCAATTGGTATTTTCTGTTTCTGGTAAGTATACCGATGCTATTTTTTATTTTATGTTTAAATAATTTTTCTGGATTTCTATTGTGTAATTTTTTTTGTATGTATTGTAATTTTTTTCTGGCTTTCTACCGTAAATATGGTAAAATAAAAGCAGTCTCTGCCGCACATTCC